>Ga0326727_10001672_pt1 | contig 80464 bp, 68 predicted proteins | sample MB2enrmetagenome_FD_207643 | JGI IMG/M metagenome (GOLD analysis project Ga0326727, IMG submission 207643) | Lab enriched peat soil microbial communities from McLean, Ithaca, NY, United States - MB29MY | ecosystem: Environmental > Terrestrial > Soil > Wetlands > Peat | place: USA: New York... | reverse complement strand
CCCTCTCTTATTCAGGGAATAAAAAAAGGCCTCTTGTGAAGACCATATAATCCGACAATCTTACCTATCTTGTCAATTTTTTCTAATAATCTACCAGAACCATAAACTCTATATAAAGTTATAGCCTACAACATACATATTACAACGGACAAAAGGGTTTAGCGTGCGTAAAAATCCCTTTTTGTCTTCTCTCCTTAAGGCATGAAAGTCGGGTGAGGGGAAAATCGAGGAATACATTAAGGTAATACTTGAGCATTTAGCATGCTACATGCTTAATTATAAAGAGATATAACAGTTTTTAATGCAAATTAAAGAGATATTATCTTTTCAGCAGATCTGGATTAATTCCTCGCAAATGGGAATAACTCAGAGATATCCCCGCTGGGCCTCTTCCATCAGCCTTTGCCGCAGATCGCACAGCCCGCGGCTGATTGAAACCTTGTAACGGTGGGGGTTAATGAACCTGAGACAACCCTGCGGGAGCCTTTTAAGCTGGCATGCCGTACGGTCCGCCATTTCATCAAGTGTTTCCCAGCGCTCTGCCGTCCGTTTGCCACCCTCCATCATCACTTTCCGAATCTCTAAGAATACGGCATGTTGCGGTATATCCACATGCTGTAGGGGATTGACCGGATCGAATACTGTTTCACCCACCCTGATCTCTTCATCTGCCAGACAAATTATGTCCTGAATGAAGGAACCATCTGGCGCCACGGCCCGAAGCAAACGCTTGCGGTCGGGAAGGGTAGCTTTGGCGATATCGCTCGTTACCTTGAGTTTCGGCCGGTCGCCGATTTTCACAAGCTTGTAGACGCCACCTAGTGCGCCTCCCCCCTCGCCGGAGCAGGTGGCCAGGCGCGTGCCGACACCGTAAATGTCCACCTTTCCCCCATCGTCGCAAATCGAACTGATTACATATTCATCCAGCTCGTTGGAAGCGATAATCTTCACCTCCGGGAAACCTGCATCGTCGAGCATGCGGCGCGACTCTCTGCTCAGGTAGGCGAGGTCGCCCGAATCTATCCGCACGCCCAGCAAGGCTTTCCCCTGGGCGCGCAATTCACGCGCAACGGTGATAGCATGGGGCATGCCGCTTTTCAGGGTGTCGTAGGTGTCCACAAGGAGACTGCAGTTGTCGGGAAAGACCCGGGCATAGGTGCGGAAGGAGGTCAACTCGTCAGGAAATGCCATGATCCAGCTGTGGGCATGCGTCCCCTTGACCGGGATACCGAAAGTTTTCCCTGCCAGGACATTGCTCGTGCTGCGTATTCCGCCAACATTGGCGGCCCTCGCCTCGGAAAGTCCGCCATCCGGTCCCTGGGCACGGCGCAGGCCGAATTCGATTACAGAGCCGCCGGCTGCAGCTTGGTTGATGCGGGCGGCCTTGGTGGCGACCAGGGTCTGAAAATTGATGATGTTGAGGAGCGCGGTTTCCACGAACTGTACCTCGGCCAGGCTCCCCTCAACAGTGAGGAGCGGTTCGTTGGCGAAGACCGCGGTCCCTTCCGGGGGCGCGGTCACCTTGCCGTGAAAGCGGAAGCCGCGGAGAAAGTCGAGGTGCCTGGCCTTGAACATCCCGAGACCTTCCAGGTATGTCAGATCGTCCTCGGTGAATTGCAGGTTTTCCAGATAGGAGAGGGCGGTATCGAGTCCCGCGAAGACCGTGTACCCGCCGTTGAAAGGATTATGGCGGAAGAAAAGGTCAAAGACGGCGCAGGATTCGGTTATCCCTTCATCCAGGTAACCGGCAAGCATGGTCAGCTCGTAAAGGTCGGTTAACAGGGCTGAATAGCGCATAAAGGCTCCATTGACATGTTAATGGAACTATACCACATTATTTTAGAACATAAACCTGCGCATGCTTATATTGAGAAGAATGCTCACCCCGACCATGGAAGTAATCATGGATGTGCCGCCATAGGAAAAAAAGGGGAGAGGGACCCCCACTACCGGAAAGAGGCCGATGACCATACCCATATTGATCAGGATATGCCAGAAAAGCATGGCCGTTACTCCCACTGCCAACAGACTGCCGAATCGGTCATTGCATCTGCCGGCGATATGCAGTCCCCACAGAATCAGGAAGAGGTAAAGGAACAGCATGACCAGGCAACCGATGAAACCCCATTCTTCGGCGAAAACCGAGAAAGCAAAATCGGTATGCTGTTCGGGAAGAAAGCGGAGGTGTGACTGGGTGCCGTTGAGAAACCCTTTGCCCAGTATCCCCCCGGAACCGACCGCGATCTTGCTCTGGATAATATGGTAGCCGCTTCCCAGCGGATCCCGCTCCGGATCGATGAAATTGAGGATGCGGTTTTTCTGGTATTCGCGCAGAAAATAATGCCATCCCACAGTGAGCACGGGGACCGCTGCCAGGAAAACCGATACGAAAGTACTCCATCTGACCCCGACATAGATCATCATGGTGCAGACAATGAGGATAACCAGAATTGCGGTCCCCAGATCGGGCTGTTTCATTATCAACAGCACCGGCCCTCCAAGAAGAAGGAAAGGATAACCGAGGTCGCGCCAGCCGATTCCCCCGGTTACCGGACGATTGCTGAAAAAACGGGCAAATACCGCGATAATGATGATCTTCATCGGCTCTGACGGTTGAATGCTGAAAAAGCCGAGATGCAGCCAGCGGGTGGCCCCCATTGAGCTCTTGCCGGCAACGAGGACAACAATCAGTAAAAACAACAAAGCCCCGTAAATCCAGTAAGCAATGTCTTCCAGCAGATGATAGTCGACGCTGCAAACAAGAAGGGCCAGAAAGAGCCCGGCCAGGATCCAGTATATCTGCTTGATGAAAAACGGCGTGCCGCTTAGCTGGTACGACGCCGATGCGCTGTAGATATTGAGCACGCCTATGGCGGCAATCAACGCCACCAGCCCGTACAACGTCCAGTCAAAATTGGTGAAAAGCCTTCTGTCAATCACCCTGCTTTTCCTCCATGGCCGGCTGGTCTCCTTCAGCTTTTGCGGTTGACTCGTTCTTCAATACCGGTTTTTTGATGACGCCCCGCGCTTCGAAATACGCCCGCAATATGCTTCCCGCGATGGGAGCAGCCGCGGCCCCGCCGTGCTCGCCATGCTCGATAACTACCGCAACGGCAATTTCCGGTTTGTCGTACGGCGCAAACGCCACGAACAGCGCATGGTCGCGATATTGATATGGAACGCCACCATGGCTGTCGCGCATCTTCACTACCTGCGAGGTGCCGGTTTTTCCCGCCACTTTCACCTCATAAAGCCGTGCCGCGACCCCTGTCCCATGCGGCTCATTAACCACTGCGAACAGCCCTTCTTTCACCAGCTGGAAATTTCTCGGCTTAATTGATAATTTTCTGATGATCTGCGGCGGGAACTCTTTCAGCACCTTTCCTTCCCGATCCACTACCTTCCTTACCAGGCGAGGGCGGTAGAGCGTCCCCTCATTGGCTACTGTGGCAATCATGGAGGCAAGCTGCATAGGAGTCGCAAGGACATATCCCTGGCCGATGGCGGCAGAAAGGGTATCGCCTAGATACCATTTTTTGCCATACCTTTTCTCCTTCCAAAAGGTGGTCGGGATCATCCCCGCTTTCTCATTTTCCAGTCCAATCCCCAAAGGCGTGCCGAAGCCGAATTCCCGGGCACACGCGGAAATCCTGTTAACGCCCAGTTTTTCGCCTACCTGGTAGAAATAAACATCGCAGGACTCCCGTATCGCCCGCCTGAGGTTTACCACGCCATGCCCTTTCTTTTCCCAGCATTTGAAGGTCGCGTTGCCGACGTTGAGCGACCCTTTGCAGTTGACTGTGGTGTTCTCGTTGATAACCCCCTGTTCGAGCCCGGCCAGCGCAGTGATGATCTTATAGGTCGAACCGGGCGGGTATAGCCCTTTGAGCGCCTTATTTTCCAGGGGATGGCGGATGTCCTCAAGATACTCTTGCCATTGTTTCGCAGGCATTTTCCCGGCAAAGAGCGCGGGATCAAAACCGGGATTGCTGACAAAGGAGAGGATCTCCCCACTGTTTACGTCCATCGCCACAGCGGCGCCAGCCTTATCGCCGAATGCCTGCTCGGCAACCTTCTGCAAATGCAAGTCTATGGTCAAAACGAGGCTGTTGCCGACCGTGGGGGCCGATTCACTGACGATCCTCAGGAACCTGCCGCGGGCATCAACTTCGATCTGCCGGCCGCCGTCGCTGCCGTGCAGTTCATGTTCCCAGTTCCGTTCAATCCCGCTTTTCCCTATGTAGTCGCCGGGGTTGTAATCGTTGAACCCCTGCTGATTCAACTCGTCCTCGGAAATCTCTGCCAGATAACCAAGCAGGTGGGCCGCCAGTATTCCATTGGGATACTCCCTGACCGGCTTCATCTCAATATCTATGCCGGGGAGTTGTAAGCGGTTCTCTTCGAGGTACTCCATTTGGTCACGGGTTATGCCCGATGCCAGCATGATTGGGTAATATTTGGCCCGTCCTTTTCCTTTTTCCCATTTATCCAGGAGTTCCGCCCGGTCAAGATTAAGTGACTTGCTCAGCTTTTCGATCAGGATATTCTTGTCTTTCACATCCTGAGGAATAACGGCAAGGCTGAAGGAAGGGGTATTTTTCACCAGGACTTTACCGTTTCTGTCCAGAATGGTCCCCCGAGAAGCTGCAACCGGCACAAATCTCAACCGGTTGCTTTCAGACAAATCCAGCAAGCTTTCCGATTCAATTATCTGCAGATACCAGAGACGGGTGATTAACAGAAAAAGCAATATTGCTGCGGCAATCGAAAGCCCCATAAGGCGCCTGCCTGACTCTCCTTCCGCCTTGATATACCGTTGATTTTTCATTTGCTTTCTTCCAGTGCGGCTACTGCGGGGAAACTGAATACCAGTGAAACGATAAGTGCATTTACCAGACCTTGGGGGATGAGGCCGGTGAGAATCGGCTCATAAATACCGTTTGTGGATGGGAAGAGAAAGAGCAGAATCAGATGCAAGAGCCCGTTGGCCACGGTCGCAAGGAAAACTACCAAAACCAGCAGATACCGGCTTTCCGTGTAAAGACGGTCGGCTGTTACATTTAATATCATAAAGATACAGAGATAGGAAAAACCGTTTAGCCCCAGATAAATTCCGCTGAAGCAATCCTGCAAGATCCCCAGGCCAAAGGCAAAAACGCCTCCTATCCGTCCCGCATTCAACCCCATGTATGCGACAACGATGATCAGCAGATTAGGTTTGAAAGGATCGACAAGGTAGGCGGGGAGGATCGTCACCTGTAACAGGAGCGCAAAAGCTAAGAGAATGAATATTGTCAGGGTCTTGATCATGGTTTTTCAGTCATGGGGCTCTTGCAGGAGCACAAGCACTTCTTCGAGCCGTGCAAGATTCACAGCCGGCCGCACCTCGACGGTCTGGAAAATGCCGTATTCTCCCTTTTTCACCATGGTGACCTCTCCAATGTTAAGGCCTTTTGGGAATACCCCGCCGATACCCGAGGTGATTACCGAGTCACCGACCTTAACATCTTCTTCGGCCAGGGCAAATTCCAGGGAACAGCTTCCTCCACCTTTCCCCTTCACTACCCCCCGTGCCCTGGACCGTTGGATAATACTGGCAACACCGCTTGCATGGTCGGTTATGAGTAGAACCCGGGAGCTCTTGGCCACAACCTTGACCACCTGGCCGATTACACCATCCGCTGCGATTACCGGCATCCCTTCTTTAAGACCGTCAGCTTCCCCCCGGTCGATGATGATGGTTTTGAACCATGGTGAAGCATCTTCACCGATCACAGATGCAGCCAGAGAAGGGGCCTGCAGGGAATTCTTCAGATTCAGCAGATTTTTCAGCCTTTCATTGGCAAGAACCGCTTCATGGCTTTCGGTCAATCTTGAGTTAAGTATTTTCACACTCTCGCGCAACTGCTTGTTTTCTTTCCGCACTCCGACCAGGTCAACATAATCGTTCCAGATTCCTGCGGCACCGTTATTTATGCGGGATATCACCTTGTTCACCGGAGATATGAGATTCAGCACCCCCATCTCGAAAAGGCTCGCATGCTCTTTATCTTTGAGATGCAAAGAATAAAAGACAAATGCCGCCAGAACGATTGTCCCGGTCAGGAGCTGTCTTTTGTATTTAATGATCAGTTTCCACATTTACTTAACCATAAACGGGTAAGGGGAGACAACTCGCCCCCCCCTTATTAAAAGACATCAAATTTAAAAGTAAATCCCAAACTAACTGCTATCACAATTTATCAAGTCCGTGTATTGATATTTTTTGGAAAGTGAGGCTTGTAGATATGGATTTTATCCGTTCTTCAAATCTGACTGTTTCCGCGGTTTGTATCTAGAGCAGCACTCATTCACCATCATGCCGGCGGAAAGTGCATCAATCGAGGTGAAAGGGGGAACCGGCAACATCCTCATGGCGTATCTCGTCTACCGGCGACTTCTTCCCTTTTCCGGCATACAACCGATTGGGACCATTGAAAACGACACCTTTTTCCGTTCCGATGTTCTTATAGGCATGTACAACCCCTGGTGGAATAATTGTCATAACGGGAGAGTCCACCCCCGCAAAAATAACCTGCTTGATGCCCCGGGTTGGAGAATCTAGCCGTATGTCCCAAAGATAGACCTTGAAGTTGGACGGGCCTATAAAAAAGAAACAATCGGTCTGATCCAGATGTTCATGGGGGCCGCGGGCAATCCCGGGGTTGGTCATGGAGATGTACGCCATGACCGGCATCACCGCCTCTTCTATTTGATCCGCACGGAACAATTCGGCAAGCCATCCCCGCTCATCGATATATTTGTTCAGGGGCCTCACCATCACGTCATGGATTTTGCCTGTCTTGAATTCGACGTTCGTCACTTTAAGACTCCTTAATCAAGATCCGACATTTCGTTCAGTACCCTGGTCAGATAATCGCGATAGGAAGATTTGGGGGTATCGGCAATAACGGTTTCCATCTTCCGGCAGTCGATATACCCCATGCGCAGGGCGATCTCTTCCAGGCAGGCGATCTTCAATCCCTGGCGCATTTCCAGGGTGCCGATGAAATGGCTTGCTTCGAGCAGGCTCTGATGGGTGCCGGTGTCCAGCCAGGCTATCCCTCGCCCCAGCTTTTCAACGCGCAGCTCTCCACGGCGCAGATATTCCAGATTGACATCGGTTATTTCCAGCTCACCGCGGTGCGAAGGTCGGATCATCTTCGCTATTTCCACAACTTTGCCGTCATAAAGGTACAGTCCGGGAACCGCGTAGCTGCTCTTCGGCCTGGATGGCTTCTCTTCGATACTGATCGCATTTCCTGCCGCACTGAATTCCACTACGCCGTACCGTTCAGGGTCTTGCACATTGTAACCGAAAATTATGGCGCCCCCGGCAAATCCCCTGGCAATATTGTCGAGGCCTATCTTGCCGTAAAATATATTATCGCCGAGGATCAGACAGACTGGCTCTTTGGCGATGAACTCTTCGCCCACCAGAAAAGCCTGGGCGATTCCTTTCGGTTCAGGCTGGACCTTGTAGGAAAGAGAGATCCCCCAGCGTGAGCCGCTTCCCAATAACACCTCGAAACGGGGAGTATCGTGAGGGGTGGAAATGATGAGAATATCGTTGATCCCTGCCATCATCAGGGTGGCCAACGGATAATAGATCATCGGCTTGTCGTAGACAGGCTGCAGTTGCTTGCTGGCAACCAGCGTCAGAGGATAAAGCCTGCTCCCGGCGCCACCGGCAAGCACAATGCCCTTGGTAATAGCCATGTTATGTCCTTGCTCCGGAAAATGGTTGTTTTCCCGTTTATGCCGGGAATTGCGCTATTCTCTTAGTTTTTAACATATCCCGAGGAAAACAGTCAACTTGAAATCATGTTGAGGTTCAGGACGAAGAAAAACCTCATTCCGCTTCATCGACTATGGCCCTCGCCGCTGCCAGCAAGTCATCGTACACAGGGACATCCATTGGCAGCTTGGTCGCTTCCTGTGCTCCGTACCCTGTTCTGACCAAAAGAGGTCGGCAGCCCGCATTCAATCCGGCCTGCACATCCGCCAGTTTGTCGCCTATGATGAAAGAAGTTGAGAGATCCAGGGAAAAATCTGCTGCGGCCTTAAGAAGCATCCCAGGCAGGGGCTTGCGGCACACGCACGTCTTCCCGTTGTCATCAATGCTGTACTCCGGGTGGTGGGGGCAGAAATAAAAGGCGTCTATGGACGCGCCGAAACGGCTAAGCTCCCCATCGATATACCTGTGCAGGCGGATTACCGCCGCCTCGTCAAAATACCCCCTGGCAATGCCCGATTGATTGGTAACCACGATGATGCGGTACCCTGCTTCTTTCAGAAGCCTTATGGCCTGCACTGCTCCGGGGATGAATTGAAATTCCTCAGGCTGGTGGAGGTACTCGCATTCGACGTTGATTGTGCCGTCCCGATCGAGGAAAACGGCACGGTTTATTGCCATGAAAACCTCATGAGCTCAGTTGCTAAGGCTTGTGGGTGATATCTTCCTGACACTCTTCATTCTATCAACCCGCATAATTTTTAAGTATCTTTTCGATAATGTTCGTTGTGGATTTCCCGTCCACAAAATCAACCAGCTCCACGCAGCCGCCGTATGACTCCACAACTTCCTTTCCTACTACTCCGGCAGGGGTATAATCTCCACCCTTCACCAGTACCGATGGTTGTAAGGTCTCTATGAGCTTCATGGGTGTATCTTCGGGGAAGATAACCACATAATCGACACAATCCAGGGCAGCAAGGATGTGCGCCCTCTCTGCCTCACCGATTAGCGGGCGTTTCTCCCCCTTTAGGCGGCGCACCGAAGCGTCGCTGTTCAGCCCCAGCACCAAAAGGTCGCCAAAAGATCTCGCCTTCTGGAGGTATTTCACATGCCCAGCATGGAGAAGATCGAAACAGCCGTTGGTGAAAACTATCTTTTTCCCTTTCCTCTTTTCCCCCTCCACAATGGCGGCCAGGACATCCAGGTTCTTTATCTTGGTGTCGCAATCCCGATGACCGTGGCTAACCGCATCGATGATCTCGGCAGGTGCAACCGTAGAGGTTCCTATCTTGCCGACCGCGATCCCTGCCGCCACATTGGCCAGCCGTGCCGCATCGGCATAATCCATACCGCACGCCAGCGCCAGCCCCAGAACCGCCAGCACCGTATCCCCGGCGCCGGTAACATCATATACCTCACGGGCCACCGTGGGGATGTGGACCTCTTCACCGCCACGCGGGAAAAGCGACATCCCCTTTTCACTCCGGGTAATCAGAATTGCATCAAGCTCCACTTGTCCGAGAAGGGTCCGCGCTGCCTCCTTAAGGCTTACTTCATCAATGATAGCGATCCCAGCGGCGATTTCGGCCTCTTTACGGTTGGGAGTAAGGATGGAGGCGCCGCGGTATTTGATGTAATCGTTTCCTTTTGGGTCTATGGCCACGGGCAGATTCACTCTGCGGGCGACAGCGATGATCCCCGCAAGAATCCTTGGCGTTACTACCCCCTTAGCGTAGTCGGAAACCAGGATTACCTGAAATTCGTTCTCCCGCGCCTTTACAAACTCGATGATCCTATCCTCGAATTCGGCGGATATGCTGTCTTTCGTCTCCCGGTCGATACGAACTATCTGCTGATTTGCCGCGACAACGCGGGTCTTTTTGCTGGTTGAGCGCATCGGATCTTCAAAGACCCCGCTCACATCCACCCCTTTGCCGGTGAATGCATGCTGAAGGTGCATCCCGTTATCGTCACCGCCGATGACGCTTGAAGCGGTTACCTTGCAGCCAAGGGCCACCAGGTTGTTGATGACATTACCGGCCCCGCCCAGCCGCACATCCTCCCGTGTCACCTCAACTACCTGGACCGGGGCCTCCGGTGAAATGCGCTCCGCCTTCCCCCACAGGTACTCGTCGAGCATAAGGTCACCAACTACCAGGACCCTGACATTTTTCGCCCTGTTAAAGAGCGATTCCACGTCCTTGCGTTCCATGTAAACTCCAGCAAAGGTTACTTGGTTATTTTCTATTGACCGAACAGCCGTTTCTCCACCAAGTCGCAGATAATATGAATAATGGTGATATGACCTTCCTGGATGCGCGGGGTATCATGGCCGGGCACGGTAACGGCGATCTCAACGCAATCCTTGATGCTCCCGCCATCCTTTCCCAGAAGACCTACCGTTCTGCATCCCATCTCACCGGCCAGAAGCAGTGCTGCCCGGACATTTGCCGACGAGCCGCTGGTGGAAATGCCGAGCACTACATCCCCCTCTGCGGCCAGGGCCTCTACCTGCCTGCGAAAAACCATTTCAAAGCCGTAGTCGTTGCCGACAGCGGTGAGAATTGAAGTGTCGGTAGACAAGGCTATTGCTGGGAGCCCGCGCCTTTCCAGCCTGAAACGCCCGACAATCTCGGCGGCCATATGCTGCGCATCTGCTGCTGAACCGCCATTGCCCATCACCAGGAGCTTATTCCCCTCTGCCAACGCTTTTGCCAAAAGGTCGCCAAAAGCGGCAATTGCCGGGATAAGCTGCTGCTCGATAGTTTCTATAACCGCACGATGCGCTAGCAGTTGAGAACGAATTACGTTTTCCATCGACCACTCCGTTATATCAACAAATCACGAATTCCTAAGTAAATGTTTGATTTCCGTATTTCTCTGCCTGGGTAGCCGCGATCATCTGCTCAAGTTCTGCAAACGTAATGCTCTCCAAGGCAACTGGGAATGGCATCCCATCGATCCCGGTAACGGCGCGAACAAAGGAGGCGGTTTCGTCTTCGCACGCCATCGCCTTTTCTATCGCTCTCTTTTCGAAAAACAGCGGAAGACGCACAAAACGGATATGCTCATGGAGGCGATGAAGCTCTGCCCGCATAAGTTCGTTGTGCAGGGGGGGGTGAGTCAGTATGGTAAATATATGCCCCTGGCGGGCTCCCTGCAGAAAAGAGTCAACTCTTTGCCGGAGCAGGTTCAGATCGGTGCCCTTGGGGAAATAAACACAGTAGGAATTTTCGCCACCCCACCTATTACGGTAATGCTCGATACTGCGTTGAACCAGACGTTCACGTCTCTCGACGGAACCTAACGGTATCTCGTCCGTAAAACAAACGGTCCCTTCTCCACTTTTTATGGTAAGAAAACCGGCCAGGTATGCACGCCGGGAATAGTCCTTAAGGCACCAGGTCCCTCCGTCCAAATTTTCATCAATGCCGCCGATTGCATCATACAGCCGTTTCTTCAAAAGCATTGCCGCCAGTGAGCCGTGGTCCGCTTCAATCGGTAGAGCTGCGGGCTCTCCGCCCTTGCCGGCTTTCCCGGCGGTTCCAGGAATGAGCCGGGGAATGATGACTCCGGCTTCGCTCCTCTTCCCGGCCAGGCTTATGAGCGGCTCCAGCCAGCCGTCGGTTACTATGGTAGTATTCCTGATTATGGCGATAAAAGACGCCTCGGTCTGAGCAAGGCCCCTGTTGACCGCACGCACATATCCCTGGTTGGTATTGTTACGCAACAGCAGGGCCCGGTGGTCGAGAATTTCCGCAAATTCCTCTAACATCCGCTCGGTATCACGGTCGCTGCCGTTATCCACCAGGATGAAGCGGGCATTGGGGGAATGATCAATCAGGTTGATCAGGCAGTTACGGGTTTCAATCGGCCTGTTCCAGATAGAAACAATTATGTCGATTAACGGATTGTCCATATCCAGGAGAATTCCAATTAATGATTTTGTAAAAAAAGACCTCACTGTGAAAAAATGAGATTTTGCGGGATAACCATTAAAAAGGCCAAGGGATTAAACATAGATACCCTCAGCCTTTTGCCGTAAGCAGTTATCCCACACCATGGCTTATAGAATGCGCAATCAAAATGATAGCATGACGACAAGGAGGAGGCGACGCAGGCTTACATTTGCAATACTTCGAGGAGCCGACGAAATCGACATGGTTAGCGTTTGATTGCGACTTAGCATCAGGAACTGACCGCAACTGTGCGAAGCAGGTTCAATTCGTCCAGCACCTTGCCCGAGCCGAGCACCACGCAGGAGAGGGGGTCTTCCGCGGTCACCACAGGCAGACCGGTTTCTTCCCGCAGAAGAACATCAAGGTTCCGGAGGAGCGCACCGCCTCCGGCAAGAACAATACCTTTATCGACGATGTCGGCGGCCAGTTCGGGCGGGGTCCTTTCCAGGCAGATCCGTACCGCATCGACTATGGCGTTGACCGGTTCGGAGAGGGCCTCGCGGATCTCGTCGGAATTAATGGAAATGGTCTTGGGAATGCCGGACACAAGATCGCGCCCTTTCACTTCCCGGGTCAAGACCTCGTTGCCAGGATATGCCTCACCGATTTCGATTTTCATCTCCTCTGCCATCCGGTCACCGATGAGGAGGTTGTACTTGCGCTTTATATACTGAACAATCGCCTCGTCCATCTTGTCGCCGCCGACCCGCACCGACTTGGTATAGACGATGCCGGCGAGGGATATTACCGCCACCTCGGTGGTCCCGCCACCGATATCGACGATCATGTTTCCCGACGCCTCGGTAATGGGGAGGCCGGCGCCGATTGCTGCCGCCATCGGCTCTTCGATAAGATAAACCTCACGGGCGCCTGCCGATTCGGCCGATTCCTTAACCGCCCTCTTTTCCACCTGGGTGATGCCGGAAGGCACACAAATGACGATCCTGGGACGCACCAGGGTTTTGCGGTTATGCACCTTGTGAATGAAATAACGGAGCATTTCCTCGGTGATGTCGAAATCGGCGATCACCCCGTCTTTCATTGGACGGATAGCGGTTATGCTGCCTGGTGTGCGCCCCAGCATCTTCTTGGCTTCCATACCAACAGCCAGCACCCTCTGCTGGCCGCTGTTCAGGTTCTGCACGGCGACCACCGAAGGTTCCCTCACCACGATACCTTTTCCTTTCAGATAGACTAGGGTATTGGCAGTACCGAGATCTATGGCAAGATCGCTGGAAAACATCCCGAATATGTAATCGAATATTTTAAGCATCGCAATTCCTTTCACGACAAAAGGCAAAATTATCTTCACCAAAGGGCATATCGTAACAAAAAGCACCCCTCCATGCAAGTGAGAAAATTAATGGCATTTTCCCGCCGCTGAAAGTTGTGAGCATCTTATTATTTGCTTCGAAAGGAGTTTTGACTCAAAAGCCAACGCCAGCCGAACGAGAGATTCGGCGAAAATGTCCGATTGTCTAGTTTTCCCAAGAACTGTTCGGATGCGATCAAATATCCAATGACCTCTTTCAGTGTCCATAAAAGCCAAAGGAGTCGCTAACGTCGCCCCAAAAAAGCGGCAATTCACCCGAGAGGCCCGCTTGGTTTTCGATTACTTGCGAATGACGAATAAATCGTGCACCAAGGCACTCACCTTACGGAATGGAAAACAAATTTACTCTGGGCTTGGGGAAACTAGCTGTTGCTTTTGCCAAGTAATTATATTAGTATGAAAAACTATTTTGTCTGAAGGGTTCTTAAATAATATCCGTATAAAAGGAGTTGTTTCAATATGCTTGGCATAATGCGGAAGTATAAGCAGTCAATAATCATCAAAATCGTCTTTGGAATAATCGTTCTTTCCTTCATCGGCACCATTTTCCTGGTCTGGGGAAGGGGCGAGAAGGGTTTGTCCGGTTCGGAGTATGCCGCCAGGGTCGGCAAGATGAAAATCACCTTTGACGAGTATCAGAAGTACCTGTACAGGCTGCGCAACATGTATATGCAGTTATACGGAAAGACCATCACCCCGGAAATGGAAAAACAGATGGGGTTGAAAAAACTGGCCATGGATGCCCTTATCGACAACGCGCTCCTTCGCAAGGAGGCCGGGGAAATGGGACTCGAGGTCACGAAAGATGATGTGGCGAAAGAGATCGCCTCCATACCCGCTTTTCAGAATGGGGGAGCTTTCGACTTCGAGTTGTATCAGCAGAGATTGAGGGGTGAACGAATCACCCCGGCCGCATTTGAAGAAAGCATCAAGGAAGAACTGCTGATCAAAAAAGTGCGGCAGAAAATCAGGGACAAGGTAACGGTCAGCGATGAAGAGGCCCTGCAGGCATTCAGAAAACAGAACGACAAAGTTGACCTCTACTTTGCATCGTTCTCTCCTTATGAAGTGAAAGGGGAGGTGAAGCTCACCGACCAGGACCTTAACGGCTACATACAGGAACACCAGGAGCAATTCAAGACCCCGGAGCAGATCAGCCTCTCCTATATTCTCGTCGATCCGGCCCGGGTTGCCGCAAAGCTGAGTGTGACCGACGACGAGGCCCAGACCTACTATCAGAGGAATATCGACCGGTTTCAGGGCAAAGACGGCTTTCTCCCATTTGCGGAAGTGAAGGAGCGGGCAAAGGCAGGTGCCCTGCAGGACAAAGCAGCCAAGGAAGCCTATGGAATGGCCGCGGATGCGCTCAACAAGAACCTCAAAAATAACAACATCAATGCCGCGGCGGCCGCACTCGGAACAAAGGTGAACGAGACCCCACTCTTCACCCTCACGGCGCCAGCAGCCCAGCTGGCCGGCGAAACAGAGGTCATCAAGCGCGCCTTTGCCCTCAAGACTGGCGAACTGGGAGGCCCGGTGGAAACCGCCAGGGGAATTTACCTCCTCAAAATTAAGGAGCGGCAACCGGCTGCCGTGCCGCCTTTGGCCAGGATCAAGTCCAGGGTAGAACCACTCGCCATCGAGGAAATGGCGCAGCAACTTGCGCAGAAGAAAGCCATGGACGCACTGGCGCTCTTAACAAGCGGGAAATCTTCACTGAAGATGCAGGAAACCGGCCTGTTCGGTTATTCGGCAAAGGGGGATATCCCCAAAATTGGTGCTGCTCCGGATATCATGGGAGCAGCGTTCAATCTGACCGTTTCCGCCCCGGTGGCGAAGAGCCCCTTCAGGGTCAATGACCGCTGGTATCTGATAAAACTGAAAAACCGCGCTGAAATGAACAGGGAAGAATTTCCGAAGCAGAAGGAACAGGTAAAACAGACCCTGCTACCGCAGAAGCAGCAGGATGCCCTGAATGCCTGGATGAAGGAGCTGAAGGGCAAGACCAAGATCGAGATCAACCAGGCGCTGATGGTTGACTAAGATTTCAAATCCCTAAATCACAAATTTCAGCCAAGTAAAATCATCCTGACTATTTTAGTGAGAGCAGTTCGTTTTATAATCTGTGCTCGGGATTAGCAGTTTGACTAACAGGGGGATTACATTGTGTCGAAACCACTTCTGAAAACGGATTTCCCCGACTTGAAACTGGCCGGTCGCGGCAAAGTGCGCGATATCTATGATCTGGGGGAGACACTCCTGATCGTTACCACAGACCGCATCTCGGCTTTCGATGTAATCATGAACGAGGGAATCCCCGACAAGGGTTATGTCCTGAACCAGATTTCCATCTTCTGGTTCCGCCAGATGGAAGATATCATACCCAACCATATTGTCGCCACCTGTGTGCTGGATTTCCCCAGCCAGTGCCATAAATACGCCGATATCCTTGAAGGACGATCAATGCTGGTCAGGAAAGCTACTCCCCTCCCGGCGGAATGCGTTGTCCGCGGCTACCTTGCCGGCTCGGGATGGAAGGAGTACCGCCTAACCGGCGCCGTTTGCGGCATCAGCCTCCCCAGCGGGCTGGTCGAATCAGACCGGCTGGCGGAGCCGATCTTCACCCCTTCCACCAAGGCCGAACTGGGAACTCACGATGAAAACATCTCCTATGCCGAAATGATCGAGCTGTGCGGCAGGGAAATCGCCGAGCGGATGCGCGATGTTACCCTGAAGATCTACTCCAGGGCGCGTGACATCGCTGCCAACAAGGGGATAATCATTGCTGACACCAAATTCGAATTCGGAATCTACAACGGGGAGATAATCATCATTGACGAGTGCATGACCCCCGACTCCAGCCGCTTCTGGCCAAAAGACCTTTACCAGCCCGGCGGGCCACAGCCATCTTTCGACAAGCAGTTCCTCCGCGACTATTTGGAGACACTTGACTGGAACAAGAGCGCGCCGCCGCCGCCATTGCCCGAAGAGATAATCAGGAAGACCGGGGAGAAATACATGGAGGCCTTGGTTAGACTCACGGGAAAAGGGAAGTAACGATAAGCCCCGGCCAAAACGGCCGGGGCTTTTTTTACGACCCGTGGAATAAACTACCCCGCTGCGAGCAAAAATTGTCAGGCACTTGGAATCGATCCCCCACAGCAGAGCAATCTGCGGGCAATTGCCCTGCATTGACTAAAAGTGATGGGTCCAGCGCAGGTTGAACCGCTGTCCCTCGGTACGGTTTTCGGCAGCCATCTCGAAATAGGCGTTGAAGAAGAGATGGTCGTTCTGGGAAAAAGAGAAGAGCATGCCTGGGCCGATGGCGAAGACCTGCTCCTTTTGCCCGGGAACATCGACCCCATCCGCCTGGGCATCGGTTATCTGCTTGAGATAGTAACCGTTTACCCCCAGCCGCAGCATCTTCGGGATTACCTCGTACTCCGAGGCGTAGTTCAGATGTATCGCCTGACCGGCCTGGGTGGTTCTGGCAGGGCTGTTGGGGTCATCGTTTTCCGAGCACCAGAGATAGTGAAACCGCGTGGAGATGGTCCATTTCGGGGTGAAAAACAGTGTGGCGGCCCAGTAAGGATTGAAGGTATAACTGTTGCTGCCGGGATTGAGTGCCTTGTTGTGGTCATAACGACCGGTCGGAAAGGTCGCCTGAAGTTCAATGCGGTGCATGAAGATCGGCCCCTGGCTCCCCATGATCGGGTCCCACTGCAGGTACGGTCCGATCAGGAGATCCCCGATCCCCGCGCCGTTAGCCTCCGGAAAGGGGCCAGGCGTGACGTATGAGAGATCGAATCCGACCACGGGAACGATCACATCTATACCCCATTTACCGCCCAGGAAAAGCACCTGGTTTGACTGATAGATGAACTGGGAAAGGCTTATGTAAGCATTCAGGTCAGGTCCTGGCAAGGGGAGGTTGTTCCCATTTGCGTCCTTGAATTTGTCAGTCGTGTAGTATTGAAAATACTGTTGGAAATATAGGCCGGGCCCGGCCGGCGGCCCGCCGTCAAGAAAACTCGTAAATCCCAGATTGACGGCCGGCAGATCATATGCCATGGCAGTGGTCGCAAGCATCAAGCCACCACAAAAGCCCATTGACATGAGAGTAAAAACCTGGCGCAAAACCCTGGGCAAAGTTGTCATTCTCCTCTCCTTTCACTGTCGACCTTCATGCTTTCCGGCGAATTATATAATCTATTCTATTACATCTCCCTCTTTAAACCTGCTTGTTCACTTTCGCCATCTCGATAAGTTCAATCAAAGTTACGACTTTATCCTTGGGCCTAAGCTCACCGAAACGTTCCGCCTGAGCCGGTGTAAGTATCTCTTCAAGATAGCCTGAAACAGGCAAGCAGGAATGCCAACAGGCAACGATCCGCATACAGGGGATATCGCCCCCTTCCACTCTGCAGTAGGCAAAGGTAACTTCGCCGCCAAGCCTCGGACATCTTATTTGCAGAGAGTCGTAATAACCCGATACCGCTCTTTCCCCATGTTTATGCGTGCCCATCTTCAATCCATGAGATTAATTGTAAATTGCGCAATAGGTAATCGCGCATCTACTTGCGTCAGGTTTGGGCGGAGTGAACGGGCAGGACCGCAGGTATAAAAACGCTTCCCCGTGGATTTTACCCCTGAGGCCGGCCAAAGATAGCGTGAAATGAGGATGAAGATTATGGTTTGGGGAAGCCCTCAATAGTCTTTAATGCCCTCTGGATCTCTTCATCGGGTAGTTCGTATTGAGAAAGCTTACCCGAAAGGAAGGCGTCATAGGCCGGCAGATCTACGAGGCCATGGCCGCTCCAGCAGAAGAGGATGGTCTTCTCCTTTCCTTCCTCTTTGGCCCTTTTGGCTTCCTGAATAACCGCGGCGATAGCGTGGTTGGTTTCCGGCGCGGGGATAAATCCCTCGGTTCGCGCCCAGTTGATCCCTGCCGTGAAGGTTTCGATCTGGTCATATGCCCTCGCCTCGACAATCCCCTCTTTGACCAGATGGCTCACGATGGGCGCCATGCCGTGGTATCTCAGGCCGCCGGCATGAATGGGGGCGGGGATGAAATCGTGACCCAGGGTATGCATGGCCAGAAGCGGTGTAGACATGGCAGTATCCCCGAAATCATAGGCAAAGGGTCCGCGCGTGAGTGTCGGGCATGAGGAGGGTTCGGCCGCAATGACTTCTATTTCCTTGCCGTGGATCTTGTCCCGCACATAGGGGAGGCTCAGGCCCGCGAAGTTGCTCCCGCCGCCGGCGCAGCCGATCACCACGTCCGGATAAACGCCGATCTTCGCCATTTGTTTCTGGGTTTCCAGGCCGATAATGGTCTGATGCAGGAGTACGTGGTTCAGGACGCTCCCCAGGGCATAACGGGCGTCCTTATCGCCGACCACATCCTCTATGGCTTCACTGATGGCTATGCCGAGGCTCCCCGGAGAGTCGGGATGCTCTTCCAGGATCTTTCTCCCGGCTTGCGTCAGATTACTCGGGCTGGCAACGCAATTAGCGCCCCATGTCTGCATCATCAGGCGGCGGTACGGTTTCTGCTCGTAACTCACTTTTACCATGAAGACCCGGCATTCGATGCCGAACATCATGCACGCCATGGAAAGGGCACTTCCCCACTGGCCGGCGCCGGTCTCGGTGGAAATCCGCTTAATGCCGAACACCTTGTTGTAATAAGCCTGCGCAACAGCGGTGTTGGGCTTGTGGGAGCCCGGCGGGCTCACTCCTTCATTCTTGTAATAGATTTTTACCGGCGCATCCAGCAGCCGCTCCAGGCCCCTGGCACGGTAAAGAGGGGTCGGCCTCCAGATGAGATACTTCTCCAGAACCTCTTCGGGAATGTCGATCCAACGCTCTGTGCTCATTTCCTGTTCGATGATGTTCATAGGAAAAACCGGGGCGAGATCATCGGGGCCAACCGGCTTTCCGGTCCCCGGGTGGAGCGGTGGACTCATGGGGTTCGGTAAATCAGCCTGGATATTGTACCACTGCCGGGGTATCTCGCTTTCTTCCAACAATACTTTCACCTGCTCCATATCCTTACCTCCTTGTAAAGATTTAAAAGCCGTCCGGAAGGGCAATGCCATCCGGCTGGATCATATCCTGATCGCGTGCACACGCTTCTTCACTCCATATTTTGTATATTTTGAGCAGGTTGTAACGGCCTGGCCAAAGTGTGAACGCCGGTTTTAGTCAAAGGGAGATGGGTATTTCCGGAACGCAATAATACCACGCTTAATTAATGAGTGTCAATGTAAAATTGGGGTGGATTTTGTGCATGGTTCGCGGGGATTAATTAAGAAAATGCTGTGGAAACAAGTTGTTATTCGCTGGTCACGACATGATTCTGGTATGCGGAATCAGGCATTGACCGGGGAAAAATAGTCAGGTAAACTCGAGCATGCCGGACTCATTATTCCGGCCAAGGCCTTTGGCTGGGGTCTTTTTGGATGTAATGATAAAAAGGAGAATATAGAGTTATGATGAAAAGGATTTGTCATGCATGCGGTTCAGAAATGAGAAAGGATATTGCCCTGGAAGGGCCCGGGTTTTTCTGCGAAACGTGCGATGCCGTTACCCGGTACGACGAAGTGGAGATGGAGCCTTACTGCCCCGAGTGCGGGGATAAGATAGTTGTCTGCAATACCTGCAGCCAGGGTTTTTTCTGTGAACGATGCAATGCCATAAAATCAAGCAAAAAGGTTCTCTGGCAGAAAATATAAGGAAATCTTTAAAAATATTGATTCTGCAGATCTGGTTTCTGTGGACCGTCTTGTCCCTCTGTGTGACCTTCTCCCGGCATTAAATTACCGTGCATCCTGCAGTGGTTGGACACAAAGGATTGCGCCAAATCAAGCATGAAAAGCCTACAGATGGACAACCCGTATTGCCATCCACGGCATGGTACGACTCCTCGGTGTTCAACTGTGAGGTAGATGAGAACTGCGTATCTTAAGCCTATCAGCTAGGGACAACGGCTTTCGCCCAGGCACCCTTCGCGTTCTCCACCTCTGCAGGGATCCGGGCCGGATCCCTGCAGAGCATAAAGCTGACCGTCTCAAAGCGCGGTCAGCTGAACAATACCCTCTGATACATATTCATAAAAATAAATGGTACCGGTTTTACCCAGGCGACCGTGACCGCAAAAACCCCATACCAACTGTCGGGGAACCAGTGGGGACATACTAAGTTGAGAAACATGAATTCAGGCAATACCGCGCATCCAAGTATATATGATGCGACTTCCCCGGCTTTCATCACTCCTTAGGAAATGAAGGAATTCCCGCGGGATGTCTTGAATAAAAATGAATCGAGGTTTGCCCGGATCTCAGACGATGGTCTGGCGGTTCTTTTGCGAAGCGTCCTTTGAGCCGACTTTACAAGGGTCTGCAATGATCCGCTTCATTTCCCAGTCCAATATTCTTCCCAAAACCCTCTTCATCCGTGAACTGGCGCCCGGGTCCCGTTCGAGTTCATCGATTTGTTTATCCAACTGTGCGACCGCCGATTGCTTTTGCGAACATATGATGAATTCCGCCCCTTCCTGAATTTTCGTTCCGGTTGCATGGTCCGTGAGTTTATTTGCCAGTGCGCTGATTGCCGATGCAATGGAGAGTTGACCGACCGCTGTTTCATCCCATTGCGGATCTTCGTGGCCGAGGTTGAAAATCAATTCCTGTAATATCAAGGATATGTCTTCTCCGGTTCGCATAATTACCCCCTTTTAATCCGGTTTTTGTCATGCACATTCAATAAAATTTTACTTTAATTGACCGGTTGTGCAACCTGAATTCTATCCCGAAATTTTTCTTTAAGCTAAGGAAGAAGGCTATTTACAATAAGGATTACGGACAAATTCGGCTTCGTTATTCCAAGTCAATGCCAGCTCTGACGAATGACTTAGAGAAATCAAGGCATGCACGGATCTTAATGATACATGAAATTTATTTTGTCGCAAAATATAGATAGACAAAGATTTCAGATTTTGGTAGTGTAGCGTAGCCGGTCCATCATGAGGAGGAGGGCAAGCGCTATGGAATCAAAGGGAGAAAGTGAGGTAGTGCAGTGTGGCCGTGAGATAAGCGGCGAAGAGATTGCGCAGATACAAGAGACGGTAGCAACATTTTGGCGACTGAGCCGGATTGAGTTGGTCGAGACAATCTGCGAACATATGGGATGGCGTACGGCTTCTGGGACCAACAAGGTGGATGCATGCGCGAAACTACTGGAGAAGCTGGAATCGCAAGGTCTTCTCAAGTTGCCAGAGAAGCGGGGATTGTGTACCGGGAAAGTTCGTGAGCTGGCCATAACAGAAAGGACCGCACCTGCGCCTGAAATAGTGGGGAGTATAAAAGAGGCAGGGGGGGTGGGACTTAAGATAGTAATAGACAAAGAAGAGAGTGCTCTTTGGAAGGAATATGTCAACCGTTACCACTATCTCAAATATAAGAGGCCACATGGGTGCTATGTGCGCTATTTCATCGAAAGCGGCCGGGGGAGATTGGGGTGCCTGTTGTTTGCCGGGGCGGCCCAATCGATCGGGGTAAGAGACCGCTGGATTGGCTGGAGCTCACGGGAGCGCCTTTTAAACCTTGGCTATATAGTGAACAACACCCGGTTCTTGATATTTCCCTGGGTCAAAGTGAGGAATCTGGCAAGCCATGTCTTGGGGGCGGCAGGGCGGCGTATCCGGGATGATTGGGAAGAGCGGTGGAATTATCGTCCTGTATTGCTGGAGACCTTTGTTGATCCCCAGTATTATGTAGGGAGCTCTTACCTTGCGGCGAACTGGCTCTATCTGGGGATGACGACCGGCGAGGGTCTTGTTCGCCCGGGGAAAAACTACACGACGACCCCCAAGAAGATATTCGTGTTTCCGCTTGTGGAAGATATCCATACGGCCCTGTGCCAGGGGATACGCTCATGAGCGAGCGGAGCAGCAGGCCGGGCAGGGAAGAGATTAAGGCGCAGCGTAAGGAGACGAAGCGGGCGCAGAAGATTCTGCGCGAAGAACAAAAAAACGAGGGGCTTACACCTCGCTCCCATACCACGATTTCCAACCGCAAGAGTGAGTTTGAGAGTGTGGAAGAGGAGCAAAAAGCACGGAATGATGCACTATCAGAACAGGTGCGGATCATTCGCTCAAAGCTGCCGGTATTGCTCAAGCCGCTCTCAAAGATAGAGGATCCGAGGAACCCCAAGAAGACCAAGCATAAGCTTACGGTGTTGATGCTGTATGAGATATTGGCCTTCGTCTTCCAGATGAGTTCCCTTCGGGAAACCGAGCATTGCCGGGATAACAATTGGCAATATATGATCGTATTAAAAGATAAGGAACTCCCCACAGTCATGGAAGAGTTCGAGGCCCTAAGCGGACTGGAGCCCAATAACTGGAAAACGCATACGTGGGGCAACCGGAGGCAAAGCTTTCGGTGGGCCAATCAAATTGAATACTGTTACGGGCCCAATGGCAGGCAAAAGGAAATCGTCCACGTAGTGGAATGTAACGAAGAGTGGGAAGAGGTTGACAAAGTGAGCTCCCAGATAGTTACAAAAACCGCCCATCATATGTGGCTTTCAAATAAACCCTTGGATAAATGGAATCTCCATGAGCGATGCAACCTGGGGGCGCGCTCCCGCTGGAGCATCGAGAACGGGATTTTAGTGGAAAAGCATCATGGCTATCAATATGAACACTGCTTCTCCTACGACTGGAATGCAATGCGGGGTTACCACTACCTGATGCGGCTGGCTCACCTGTTCAATACCCTCAGTCACTATTCGCAGCATCTTGCCAAGGTCATTCGGGATACGGGGGTGCGAGGATTCATCAGGTTCATCCGCGAGACCATGGCCGGTCGCTGGCTGGACTATGAATGGCTTGAGGATCGACTGAGAGAACCTTTTCAGTTGAGGATCACGTAAGCCTAAGCGGACAGACTATACCGATGGTCAATCGCCGCACGGCGAAAAGGAGAATCTTTCTCTTCGCTAAAGGTTGAGCTCGAAGAATGGCTGACTGAAATGCATGGAGTGACCATATCGTTGGGTTTAATGAACCCCGGCGGGCCGGGCTGTCTAAAAATGAGGCCGCAAAACGTGACGGTGCTGCCCAATATTAATATCCGCGTCAGGACTGAGTCAATGCCAGCTTCATTGACTTTCCCCCCTTTATCTGCTAGAAAAGATAAGTTTGTAACTTCGTTTCTTAAGGCTTTTCATGGACAATTTCTTTCTCAAGCTGTCGATCATGCTGGTACCGGCGCTTATGGCGATCACCTGTCACGAGGTATCCCACGGTTTCGTGGCTGATAAACTGGGGGACAATACGGCCCGCCGCATGGGGAGACTCACCCTCAACCCCATCAAGCATCTGGACATCCTCGGCACCCTCATGGTCTTTATCATCGGAATCGGCTGGGCAAAACCGGTACCGGTCAACTTCAGTAACCTCAGGAACCCTAAACGGGACATGATCTGGGTCGCCGCCGCCGGACCCATCACCAATTTCTCCATTGCCATCCTTTCGGCAATGCTGATGCGGGGTATTCTTTTCGTGGCGGCGGGGATTTCCGGTGTTGTGCCGGCCATGTTCATCGAGCCGATAGTGCTGATGCTGGCATTTTCCGTTTACATTAATCTCCTTCTGGCGATCTTCAACCTCATTCCTGTCCCCCCCCTGGACGGGGGTAGGGTGGCGGTGGGACTCCTTCCCTATCGCCAGGCCATGCTCTACTCACGCATCGAGCCATTTGGTATGATGATAATCCTCGCCCTGATTTTTTTACCTGACCTGCTCCATCTCCCGAGCATTTTCGAGTATGTAATCAGCCCAATTCTCAATACAGGCATCCATCTGGTGGCGGGACAACAGAGTAATATTATATACGGAGTTACCCAACTCCTGCTTAGATAGTTTAGCGCCATAAAATCTAAGGTGCATTATATTCAAGGAGTTCGGTCCATGAACAACAATCGTATCGTCAGCGGCATGCGCCCCACCGGCAAACTTCATCTGGGCCATTATCACGGCGTCCTTGCCAACTGGCAGAAACTGCAGGAGGAGTTCGAATGTTTCTTTTTCGCCGCTGACTGGCACTCGCTAACCACTGAATATGAAAGCACCGCGGGGATCGTTGAGAATACCTATGATATGGTTCTCGACTGGCTTGCCTTCGGCATAGATCCAGAGAAGAGCACCATCTTCGTGCAAAGCCGGGTGCCGCAGCACGCCGAGTTGAACCTCATCCTCGCCATGATTACCCCTGTTTCCTGGCTGGAGCGCAACCCCACATACAAAGAGATGCAGGATAACCTTTCTGCTAAGGACCTCTCCACCTTCGGCTTTCTCGGTTATCCGGTGCTGATGGCTTCGGATATCATCGTCTATAAAGCGGCCAGGGTGCCGGTTGGTCATGACCAGTTGCCGCATCTGGAAATCTCCCGGGAGATCACCCGCCGCTTCAATTACCTCTACGGAGAGGTCTTTCCCGAACCGGCCGCCCTGCTGACCGAGACCCCCAAGGTCTTAGGCACCGACGGGCGGAAAATGAGCAAGTCATACGGCAACGCCATATTTCTTTCCGAAACCGATGAAGAGACCAGGAAAAAGGTCATGTCAATGGTGACCGACGTGCAGCGACCGCGTCGCACCGACCGGGGCGAACCGGACCGGTGCGTGGCATTCACCCTCCACCGTCTCTATGTCCCGGAAGAAGAGCGCAGCCAGATTGTCAAGGCATGCCGCGGAGCAGAGATCGGTTGCGTGGATTGTAAGAAGATCCTTGCTCAGCATGTGGTAGCCGAGCTGGCCCCGTTCCGTGAAAGGCGGCGTGAGCTGGCTGCCCAACCCGAGCTGGTAGATCAGGTACTGGCGGAGGGGAACCGCAAGGCCATGGCGGAGGCTGCCAGGACCATGCTGGAAGTCAGAAAAGCCATAAGGCTGTAAAGAAAGATTCAGGTTGGCACTTTGCAGACCACCGAGTATTGTTGAAACCTGGGTGGTCTTGACTGGTATGAATGTCGTCTTGACTGCAAATGCGAATAAGGAGCAGCGTATTGACAGTCTCCCAATATGCAGATACCTCACTTTTCCCGGAACACGAACAGGCCGTCTATACAATCAGGACCGAATCCTTCGAAGGGCCGTTCGATCTCCTTCTGCACCTGATCAAGAAGAATGAGATCGACATCTATAATATCCCAATCGCCGGCATTACCCGGCAATACCTCGACTATCTCGATGTCATGCAGGAACTCAACCTCGACATTGCCGGCGATTTTCTGGTCATGGCTTCCACTCTCATCCACATCAAATCGCGGATGCTCCTGCCGCCTACAGCCGAAGTGGAAGTGGGCGAAGAGGAGGTTCTAGACCCACGCGCCGAGCTGGTGGCCAGGCTTCTGGAGTACCAGAAATACAGGGAGGCGGCCATAACCCTCGGTCAGAGGGAGTTGCTCGGAAGGGATGTTTTCGCCCGCAGCTTCACGGCGCCGGAACTGGCGGAGACCGTGCCCGAAGAGGAGCCTCTAGAGGTCGAGCTGTTTGACCTGATCGAGGCATTCCGGAGGGTCCTGGCGGCGGTGCCGGAGGAAACGTTCCACGAGGTGGGCGCGGAAGGTCTTAGCATAGCCGATCGTATCAATGAGCTTTTGCTCCTCCTTCAGGGCACGGAAGCGGCCGGTTTTGAAGAGATGTTCATCGGAAACGCGACCAGGGAAGAGGTAATCATTACATTTCTGGCAATTCTAGAACTCTGCCGGCTGAAAATGGTGAAGCTTGCCCAGGCGCAAAGCTTCGGGAAGATCTTGATCATCCCCGTGCTGCTCGTTGCTGCCGGTGAAGTTGTTACGGAGGCGGACCTTGACCGGGACTTCGCTTAAATCGGTGCTTGAAAGCCTTTTTTTTGTCGTCGATCACCCTTTGACATTGGACAAACTCTGTTCTATTCTGGAAGAGTATGAACGGAAAGTTATAGCCGCTGCAATCGATGAACTCATTAAGGATTATCGGCAGGGTTCCAGGGGAATTTACCTGGCGGAAGTGGCGGGTGGTTGGCAGATTCGCAGCCGCCCGGAAAACGCCGATTATCTGCGACGCTTAAGCAGGAGCCGGCCTTACCGCTTCAGCCAGTCATCGATGGAGACCCTTGCCATTATCGCCTACCGGCAGCCGATAACGCGCGCTGAAGTGGAGTACCTGCGGGGGGTTGATTCGGGCGGGGTGCTGAAGACGCTTCTGGAAAAGAAACTGATCCGGATCCTGGGGAAAAAGGATATTCCGGGGAGGCCGCTCATCTACGGAACGAGTCGTGAGTTCCTGGAGACGTTCAACCTCAAGGACCTGGCAAGCCTGCCGACCCTGAAAGAGGTTCAGGATCTGGTCGGCCGCGACCTGCTCGAAAAGCAGGAGGAATTGCCGTTGTCAGATTGAGTAATTTGGGATCGCCTTATACCTGGTTTACATCAGGAAACTCCTTTTTCACATAAGCACGGTCCTCTCCCAGCGCCATGAATATAATTAATATGGTAAAATAGGATCATGTCACTAAATTAACAGGAGGAGAGCATGGTTCGTCAGCCTGCGGTGGCCGGGCAGTTTTACACCGAAAATGAAAAAAAGCTCCGCGCGGAGCTGGATAACTATGTCGTCTCTGCAGTTAGAACGGAGAAGGCGTTGGGCATAATCGCTCCCCATGCCGGGTATATCTATTCGGGGAGCGTTGCGGGGCGTGTCTACGGGCAGGTGGCGGTCCCGGCTAGCGTCATCATCCTGGGACCCAACCATCATGGTATCGGTGCCCGTGCGGCCCTCTATCCCGAAGGTGAATGGCTGACCCCGCTCGGTTTGGTCAGAATCGACACCCGGCTGGCCAGCCTGGTCAAAAAGCACGCAGCGATCGTTCAGGAAGACACAACGGCTCACCACTACGAGCATTCCCTCGAAGTGCAGGTCCCCTTTCTCCAGTTCGTAAGGCCAGATGTCACCATTGTGCCGCTCTGTCTCGGCTTCAGCGATTTTGCCTCATGCGCTGAGCTGGGAAGCGGCATTGCCGGGGCGATCGGGGAATATGGCAGCGATGTGCTGATCGTCGCCAGCTCCGACATGACCCATTACGAGTCCGCCGCCGTCGCCCGTGTAAAGGACGATAAGGCACTCAGGGAGATCCTGGCCCTGAACCCGGAAGGACTCCTTAAGGTCTGCCGTGACAAGGGAATTACCATGTGCGGGGTTATCCCGGCTGCAGTCATGCTGCTGGCGGCCCTGCAACTGGGTGCGCGGCAGGCAAGGCTCGTGAGCTACGCAACTAGCGGCGACGTGACAGGGGATAATCAGCAGGTGGTGGCCTACGCTGCGCTAACAGTATCCTAGCAGGATGTTCTAAAAATTAATGCGGGGCTGTTTGACTCAGCCATTAGGCCGACCCCTTCAGGGTGCCTTCGCGGTCCAATATGCTCTGCAAATTGTGCCGCTCGCTCAAAAGCTCAACGTGCTTCCATGTACGCCGCGCTTTTTCGCTCGCTTGCGCCGTACATCCCTGCCTCCTCATTAAGTTTTCCAACAGGCCGCTAAAGAAACGCGGCTTATTCGGAATATTGGGTAACTCTTCGGGAACCCTTGCGCGTCGAAGCGCTGTCACACCTTCGCGCAGACCCTCGAAAGCCTTGATTTACGAAATATCCACGATTATTTATAAAATCTGCCATCTCTTTTTGCGGTGTATCGGGCATATTGCATGCGCCGGTAAGTAGACGGCCTATGTCTGCCTTTTATAAATCAAGAACAGATTCAATCATCCTGTTCATTATTGTTATATAGATACTTGTTATCTGGCAGAGGATCATGATGGATGTCATTACTACTCACGTAAACGCTGACTTCGACTGCCTGGGCGCGATGGTCGCCGCCAGCAAGCTCTACCCCGGTGCGCTCATGGTTTTCTCCGGATCGCAGGAGAAGAGCATGCGTGACTTCTTCGTTAAATCTTCCAGTTATGTCCTGAATTTTACCCGCTTAAAAGACCTCGACTTCTCCCGGGTGACTCGCCTGATCGTGGTGGATTGCCAGCACTCCTCGCGGATCGGCCGTTTTGCTGAAATCCTGAACAAACCTGGTCTTGAAGTCCATATCTATGATCACCATCCCGAGTCGTCCGGCGATATCAGGCCTGACGGAGGAGTAATCCGCGAATGCGGCTCATCTACCGCTATTCTCACCCTGATGCTGCGCGACCGTGGCGTCGCGGTGAACCCTACCGAGGCGACCCTCATGATGCTCGGCGTATATGAGGACACTGGCAGCCTCATCTTCCCCTCCACCACGGTCGACGATTATCAGGCCGCGGCATGGCTCCTGGAAAAGGGGGCCAACCTCAACACGGTCAGCGATTTCATCACCCAGGAACTGACCGCCGAACAGGTAGCGCTTTTAAACGGTCTCTTGAAATCGCTCAAGAGCACTGACTTGAACGGTGTGCAGGTTTCCATCGCCCACGCTTCGGTCGACCACTACATAGGCGATATAGCCGTCCTTGCTCACATGATGCGCGACATGGAGAACCTCCAGGCGCTCTTTATCGCAGTCGGCATGGGGAGCCGAGTCTATATCGTCGCGCGCAGTCGCATCCCCGAGGTCAATGCGGGTGTAATCATGCACGATTTCGGCGGCGGTGGCCATGCCACCGCAGCTTCCGCGACTGTCAAGGATCTCACCCTTCTGCAGGTGCTGACGAAGCTGGATCATTCCCTGCGAGCCCGGGTAAATCCCCGGCAGGTGGCAAGGGACATCATGTCGGCGCCGGTCAAGACCCTCTCCGCCGCGACTACCTTAGCAGATGCCGGCGAACTCCTGACACGGTACAATGTTAACGCCATGCCTGTCGTGGATGACGGCCGGATATGCGGCATCATTTCCCGGAACATCGTTGAAAAGTCCCTCTACCACGGCCTGGGCAGCCTGCCGGTGAGCGAGTACATGCACACCGAATTCATGCACGCCGCGCCGGACACTCCAATTGCCGAGGTCCAGGAATACATTGTCGGACACGACCGGCGTATCGTGCCGGTATTTGACCGTGACGAGTTGGTAGGCGTCATCACCCGCACCAATCTTCTCCGTTACATGTATGCGGGTGAGGCGCTCTATGATCTTGCCCGCGACAACCTGCCGGTCCGCAGCCGCGAAGTGGAACGGTTGATGAACAGGCTTCTCTCCGCAAGGATCGTGCAGGTTCTCCGCGACCTGGGCAGAATAGGTGAGGAGCTGGACGTACTGGTGTATGCGGTCGGTGGTTTTGTCCGCGACCTGTTGCTCGGCATAGAAAATGACGATATAGATGTAACCATAGAGGGGAACGGTATCCTGTTTGCCGAAACCTTTGCCCGTGAATTCGGGTGTCGGATCAAAAGCCACGAGAAATTCGGCACTGCCGTGATTGTTTTCCCCGACGGCTTCAAGATCGATGTGGCGAGCACCCGTCTTGAATACTACTCTTCTCCAGGGGCGCTTCCCACTGTGGAGCGCTCCTCTTTGAAGATGGACCTGTATCGGCGCGACTTCACCATCAACACCCTGGCAATTCAGTTGAACAGCTCGGAATTCGGCCACCTGATAGATTATTACGGAGGACAGCGGGACCTGCAAGAACGGTCTATCAGGGTCCTGCACAACCTTTCCTTCGTGGAGGATCCAACCCGGGTCTTTCGCGCAATCCGCTTCGAGCAGCGGCTCGATTTCCATATTGCCAAGCATACCGAGAATCTGATCAAGAATGCCGTCAAAATGGAGTTCCTGGATAAGCTTGGCGGAAAGCGCCTGCTTTCCGAGCTGGTCCATATCCTCCGGGAAAAGGACCCCTTGCGTGCAGTGGATCGGATGAACGAGTTGGGGCTTTTGCGCTTTATCAACCCGGAACTGCGTATGAACGCAGTAACTCGCAAGGTGCTGGAAGAGACGAAGAAAATCGTTTCCTGGTTTGAACTCCTTTTCCTGGAGCGGCGAAGTGAGAAATGGGCGATCTATTTCCTGGCCCTCTGCGAGTCGCTGACTGAAGACCAGTTTCAGGGGACCTGCAACAGGCTGGCGGTTGTTGAGCATTACAAGGAAAAACTCTTCGAGATGCGCAAAAAGGCGGGAGAGGTACTGGATCTCATGCAGAGAATGGCGGCGCGCCGCACCAAGGTCCAACGGAGCGATATCTACCACTGGCTGAAGGAACTGCCGGTGGAACTCCTCCTCTATATGATGGCAAAGACCGAAAGCGAGGAGGTCAAGAAGTTCATCTCCCTCTACTTCACCCAGTTGCAGAACGTCCGTTGTTTCATTACCGGAAGGGATCTCAAGAAATTGGGGGTACCACCCGGACCGCGCTTCAGGGAAATCCTAGACAAGCTACTAGAAGCCCGGTTGAACAATCTGGTCCAGAGCAGGGAGGAAGAGTTGCAGCTCGCGAGACAATATATCAAATAAATGTGGCAAATGTGCAACTTTTGCAATGTATGTTGATTTTTTGCAACATGTCTCCAACACAGCGCCAGGCAAGGCAATTCCCTGTAAACTGGGTAAATCCCGCGCAACCTGGACCAATCATTCAACAACCTGCCTGTAAATTATTTATCGTTAATTTCTCCGCAAAACGCAAATAACCACATAATACTAGCTAGTTACAAATATTAAAAGTTGGTGCAATTTTGGTATCAAATTTGCTATTATTTAATGAATATTTGAACAAATGGAGTATTCATGAAAAAATGTAAGCGGATGATAACAATGCTTTTTGCTGCAGTAATCCCCGTAATTTGGGCCGCGCCCTGTTTCGCTGCAGAAAGCTCGTTCAAGGAAATCTTTCTGGATGCATTATACGGCGGACTGGCCGGCTCCCTGGTTGGTGCGGCGGTTATGGCTTTTGCCAAGAAACCGGGTAATCACCTGGATTACTTGGGCTACGGCGCCGCCGGCGGCGTTCTGGTCGGGACAGCCTTCGGCTTGGGCAGAATGGCAAAATCGCTGGCCGAGTTGGACGAGCAGGGGAAGGTGAAATTCGCTTTTCCGGCCGTTATACCGACTTTTCAGGAGGTAAATTACAAGGGACAGGGCGTGTACGGAGTTAACACGCAAATCCTCAGTGGGAAATTCTAAAGTACTACATTACCGAAATATGGAAAATCAAGGGGGGCCTGAGGCCCCCCTTTTTCTTGTTGGTGCGCCAGGCATGGCGCGTGGCGCGTAAGCGCCGTCTCTTTGGCTGTGGTGGCAAAAGGAAAAGATTTAGTCACCACAAAGAGCCATAACTATGGCTGAAGGTGCCACTCACTGCCATGCATCCCCTGCCTGCCAATCAGCACTTTGCTATGTGCGCTTGACGAACGTTCCATTGGCATATTCATCAAATGCAATGCGCAGTTCTTCCTGGGTGTTCATGACAATCGGTCCATACCAGGCAACCGGCTCATGCAACGGCTTTCCAGATATGAAGAGGAAACGTACCGGCCGGTCGCCGGCAGTAATTGCCACTTTATTACCGTCATGCTCGTAGAGCACGACGGATTCCGGACCGCAGATGCAACGTCTGGTGATATCCATCCATCCAGACCCAACCATTTCGTAAGCAAATGCGTCACGTCGATCGTCAAAATATCCTTCACCGTCCAGAATGTAGGCCATCACCGTATGGCCATCCTTTACCGGGTGAGTGTAGGTGATCCCCGCCGGAACAGATATGTCGAGAAATGCAGGATCAATTATAATGTCCCGGACCGGCCCTTTCACACCGTTTATTTCGCCGCAGATTATCTTTATCAATACCCCCGATTCCACATTTACTTCAGGAATGTCGGTGGCCTTGACCTCCCGATAGCGGGGAGGCATCATCTTCTGGTTTGCCGGCAGGTTGGCCCAGAACTGAAATCCCCACATCATCCCGCTTGGGCTTTCCTGGGGCATCTCCTGGTGGATGATGCCGCTGCCGGCGGTCATCCATTGAACATCGCCGGGTGTGATCACCCCCTTGTTACCCATGCTGTCGCCATGCTCCACAAGCCCTTCCAGCACGTAAGTGATTGTCTCGATCCCCCGGTGCGGATGCCAGGGGAAGCCGGCCAGGTATTCGGCCGGATTGGTCGTATGAAAGTCGTCGAGCATCAGGAAGGGATCGAACTGCGGCACCTGCGAGTAACCGAAGGCCCGCTTGAGATGAACTCCCGCCCCCTCAATCGTGGGACGGCTTTTGAATATCTTGTTGATGCGGCGTATGGTCATGGAGTTTTTCCTTTCATAGATGTAATGGAACAAATATGGGAAAAGCCTGTGCACTTCCGGTCAGAACGCTAAACAGGTGCAACCGATCCCCCATCTGTCGTTTCCCAAGATATGGTGTATGTCTGTGTGATGCTGTTGTTGCACCTCAGAAATGCTCCTTTCTCTCACCCTCCATGCCTATCTTTATCCCTGGACCCCTTCGGCCCCTGGCAGTTGCCTGCCAGTTGTCCGTCCATCCTTCCGCAGCGAGCCAGGGAGGGAGGTTAATGTGAAAGTACTCGGCAAGGGAAATGATGTACGGTTCATAGGTACTGCGCAGTTCCGCAAGTTTCTGGTCGGCTTCCTTTCCTTCACTCAGCCTGAGGCCGGTGGCCTTCAAAGCGGCGCGCAGAGCTGCAAGTTCAGCCGGTGGCAGGCGGTCCTGCTTCGACTCCCATGGCTCTCTCTTGAAGACAATGGAGAGGTCAACCACGGCATGGCGCGCCATGGCGAAGGTCAGTTCCGCCTGGCGCGCGCATGCCCCCTCTAGTCCTACTATCACGAGAGCGCAGGTGTCAAGGATTGCCGTCAGGGCCGCCAGCCACGACTGGTTATCGTGCTGGGAGCGGAAATAGGCAAGCACCGGGTAGGAAAGATGCCCTTCAAGTAACTCCGCCGACCAGCGCTCCCACTCATGGAAGAGTTGCCTGAGTGCTTCCATTGCATGGTCGCTGCTATGCCGACGCAGCATCTCGGAGGCGGTCGGTGGTGAACCGGCACGGGCATCCAGAAGCGAGATGCTAACCTCGCGGCGGGCGAAGGTCTGGTTGAGGGCCGGGAGGTAGCCGATGACCAGGGCAAGAAAAGCGAACCCCATTCCCGATTCGATTACCAGGAGAAAACGCGCCACGGTGGAGCGGGGAATGACGTCTCCCAGCCCGAGGGTGAAGAAGGTGGTGCCGCTCAAGTAGAGATCAGTGAGAAAGCCAGCGCTTACATCATGGGTTACGAGCGGAGGGCCGGTTGCCCAGTGGAGAAAGGAAAAACCTGTTATCAATACGCCGGCCCAGAGGCTAAGCAGAAAGAGAAGCGACAGCGGACCGTAGAAGCTCAGCCAGGTTTCCCGCTGCCGTGCCGGAAGAAGATTCCGGACCATAAAAATCCAGAGGCGCCATGTACGTCGGTAGTACAGACGTGTCAGGCGAAAACGGCGAGTCACCCGGCGCGGCAGGACGATGGTCTCAAACCCCTCCCAGAGCACCAAGATGATCAGTGCCATGCCAAAAATTATCGCCACACTCGCCATCTGCTCCTCTATTCACAACCCGTTTATTCATTATTTTCAAATTTCAATAATTATATCAGATAATCGGTGCTATCAAAAATTGCATGCTGCGATAAACCAAATTGGAAACAGAGCTGCCCGAGGTAAAGCGAGAGCATGCCCATGCAGAGATAATGCGGGACATGTAATTAATCCGTAGCGTTCCTTGCGAAGGGTTGATAAAGGCGTAACTACAAGACTACCCCATACCAGGCTTCTCAAAAAACACAGCGGGGCAGGTCTTGGGTGTTGCCGCTCGCTAAAAAACTCAACGTACCTTCCGTGCAAGCCTCGTTTTTCGCTCGCTTACTCCGTGCACCTCATGATGTTTAAAAAGAGCCTTAAAGGGATTGTCCCAGCATCAGGACCAAAATCGGTTATCTTGTGTTCAATACGCTTTAGAGTCGAGGTTCATGGATTGGTTTGAGGGATGCACCGGCATGTCGTTTTTAAGTGACGGCTATAACCGAGGCTGAAATTCTGCTTGGTATTGCATTGCTCCCGCCGGATAGTGGTGGCGGAGGCCTAAGAGACCATGTCCAAGGCGGATTTTGCCGGGCGGTGTCTTCTTTTTGATACGGTATGCGCCGTTCAGTATGCGGTCATTGGTGCCGGCAGGCGCAGAGCCGGATTCTCCATCACCACGGAGGATGCTCAGCTAGCCTCAATCGCCATTTGCAACAGCTATGCGCTGGCGACACGCAACATCAGGGATTTCCGGCGCATCTTCGGACTGGTGCTGCTTAACCCGTGGGATTCACAATGAAGGCGCGTTCCCTATGAAAATGGCCATAAGAGAGATCTATGAACTCACGATTGGAGATTACTATCCGGAGGAAGAATCACCGGTATTGTCAGTTGATATCATGTGCGCGGTTATACGTTACGCTGAGAATAAGGCTTTTACTGATTGTCCCAAAATGATGTCGCAGCAAAATTCATAACCCTGCGGATACCCCAAATTTGTCTCATGTCGAGGGTTGCCCTTTTGTCCGTTCTTCCCTTGCTTTTCTTCTAATCCTTTGCAATTGCCTTTCCACGACTGAAGCCGGGCGGAAGAGGCTCCCTCCGACTAAGCCATGTCGTCGGTATCTTTCGGCTGGAAAGGGCCACGATGCCGCCGACAATGGCGCAAGTGGTGTCACTGTCTCCAAGTCCGGCTGCTGTAAGCCAGAGCGCCTCTGCGAAACACTTGAGGTGGTGGGCGGCAGACCAGAGGCAGAAAGGGACCGTATCCTGGGAGGAGACTTGCAGGCCGGTCCCTAGCCTTGTTGCCGCTTGCGCCAGATCATCGGAAGGTATGCCTATGGCCGCCTCGATTCCCCTTCGAGTGAGGCTATCGGGGACAAACTGCATGATCTCCAAAAGAAAAACATTCCCTTCCGGGTGTGAAGACGCGGCTGCAATCGCGGCAGCCGCGGCAACGGCCATGGCGCCTGCAGCACCTTCGGGGTGGGCGTGGGTGACTACAGCCGACAGGCGCCCCTCTTCTGACGCGCGAGCCGGGTCACCGCTGAAGAACCCGCCGATTGGGGCAGCCCGCATGGCCCCTCCGTTCCCGTATGAGCCCCCTCCGAAGAGTGATGGAGCAGCTTCTCGCCACTTTGTTCCGGTTGCAATACGGGTCAACAATCGCCGGGCGCCGCCGGCATAACCCCGGTTCGGCTGCTCCAGGAAACGTTCTGCAAAAGATGCCGCCAGCTTATCCTGGTCGATATGACCATGAGTGCAAAGCACATCGACAATTGACAGGGCCATATGGGTGTCGTCGGTCCAATGCCAGGGACCTGGCGGCAGGTCATCCTCTGAAGAGGGGGTATGGGAAAAGAAGATCTCTCCGAACGAGTCCCCTACGGAGAGCCCTTCGAGACTGAGCATCATGTTGTCGATGGATGGTGACATAAATCCCCCCCTTGGCCCGGCTGTGGGCGGTATCGAGGCACAGGGTAAACACGCGGGATGAATGCGAAGTCACATACAGTTTCCTGTATCCGGTTCCCAGGTTATACCTGCTTCCGGCTTACTAACTAATTGGTGAAAATCCTTTATCTGGCTACAGAGGACCAGTAACTGTGCGAACCGCCTGGTCCGGACCGGCTTGCCAGGTGGTATAGGGTGACCGTAAGGATTCCTGTGTAACTAAATTAGCATCACGGCTTTTTCTCCACCTGGAACATCCGGTGATGGTTGAAAGCGTGGCAGGCACTTATATTTAAACTTGTCGGGAACGGCCGCAAACGGCCGGAACCGACCATCGATGACCAGAATGAGTCGATTGCCGGCCATTCGTTGATCAGGGCTAGCAGATTCCATGGGCTCTGTAGTTATTACAGGAAGTTATAAACATTAACTGCTTAATCTTCATCTGTATAGCCATATCGATTGTATCAGAGGTCTTGTCCTTGTAAAGCCTTAATCCTGTATTGATCGATGGTTGACTTCCGGCCAAACTTGGTGGAAAACGCCATGAAGCTAGAACTCAAGACATTAAACCAACCATCGGAGATGTCCGTATTCTTTAGAGAATCTCTGGCTCAATCGACGTACTGAATTCCGCCACGGAACTTTTCGGGGATTTAAGCATAGAACCCCAATATCGCTCCAAACGGAGCAAACGGCTAAAAAGGCCATGCAACGCAGAGGACGACCTTAAAAACGTTTGAATAAGAAGGGAGGAAATGGAGGAAATCAGAGAATTCATCGAGATATTCTCCAACCGGCAGAGATGCCAAGCTCGACTCGATTTTCTGGATCAGCCGGTAACCGTGCTGATCGAGGCCTCTATACCGTCCATAAGGAGACGCAATTCATCAAGGGAAATGGAGAGGGGAGGGAAAAGCACGATCACGTTGCCAAGCGGCCTGAGAAAGAGACCATGTTTCCTAGCCTCCCGGCAGACCCGGACTCCGATCCGCTCCTCCCAGGCAAACGGCTCGGCCGTCTCTTTATTTCTTACCAGTTCGATGCCGCAGATCATTCCCGCCTGGCGAATGTCCCCCACATGACCAAAGCTTTTCAACTTCTGAAGTCGCTCTCTCAAGAAAGCGATTTTTGGGGGTAGGAGGTCAAGCAGCCGCTCATTGTCGAAGATGTCGAGACTCGCCAGCGCGGCGGCGCAGGCAATGGGATTGCCGGTAAAGGTGTGGCCATGGAAGAAGGTCTTCAACTCACTGTACTCACCGAGAAAGGCGTCGTAGACTTGTTGCGAGGTGAGTGTTGCGGCAAGTGGCAGGTACCCTGCGGTTATCCCCTTGGAGAGGGCCATGATGTCGGGGGTTACACCTTCTCGTTCGCAGGCGAACATGCTGCCGGTGCGGCCGAAACCGACCGCCACCTCGTCGGCGATCATGAGTATATCGTAGCGGTCACACAGTTCGCGCACCCTGCGGACAAATCCGTCCGGCTGGACGATCATCCCGCCAGCCCCCTGGACGAGCGGCTCGATCACAAGACCGGCCAATTCATCTGCATTCTCAGCCATGAGGTTCTCCAGCACTGCAAGACAGAGGAGGCCGCACTTTGTAGTGTCCCGCTCCGTGGTAAGCTCGCAGCGATAACAGTAAGGGGAGGGGGCATGGATAACCGGGAAGAGGAGAGGGAGGTACACCTCGTGGTAAATGTCGATGGCGCCGATGCTCATGCAGCCGACAGTGTCACCGTGATAAGCGTTTTTGAATGAGATGAAGCGGGTTTTCCCTGGTTTATGAAGGTGTTGCCAGTACTGGAAGGCCATTTTTATGCCCACTTCCATGGCGGTAGAGCCGTTGTCGGAGTAAAAAACCTTGGCAAGCCCCGGAGGGGCGATCTCCACGAGCCGTTTGGCGAGAAGCGCCGCCTGGTCGTTGGCAAGACCCAGTTGGGTCGAATGCTCCAGCCGGTCCACCTGGGCCTTGACCGCTTCATTTATCTCTGTGCGGCAATGGCCGTGGACATTGGTCCAGACGGAGGCGACCCCGTCAAGCCAGCGGTTATCGTCCGAATCGATGAGCCACGAGCCTTCGCCACGAACAATGACGATGGGATCATCCCCCTCCCACTCCCGCATCTGGGTGAAAGGGTGCCAGACATAACGGCGGTCATACTCCTGAAGGGTTTTTGTGTCCATTGAAAAATCCTCGGTTTCCTTTGAAACGTCCGTTTCTCAGGCGATAAGAATTGGAAAATAACTCTTGTTTTCCCTGCGTCCCTTGCGGTTGCAAAGGTCTTGAAAGATATAGGTGGAGATTAGCACTGATCAGAAAGGGTTATAAGACGCCGATTTCTCTCAGCATAACGGGGGTTGCGGGATCAGCCGCAAGCCAAGTAGCGAGTCCGGCCACGATCTCCTGGGGGTTAGTTCCCTCCTGATGGGGGAAAATACCCAGAAACGGCGTGCCTGAAAGAGAGCCAATCAGTGCCGGTGCGGATTGCTCGGCAATACCCGGTTGCAGCGGGTAGTTGTTGATAATAACACCGCTCACTGTGATCTCCAGTTGCTTCGCCGCGAAGCAGGTAAGGAGCGTTTGGTTCACGGTACCGAGATTCGGGCGAGTGACGACTAGTAGAGGGAGAGAAAGATAATTGACCAGGTCGGAAATAAGGAGCCCATCGACCAGTGGAACCATGAGCCCGCCTGCGCCTTCCACGATGACAAAATCGTAGTGGGAAGCGAGCCGCGCAAAGGCCTTGCCGATAATCCGGAAGTCTATCCGCACCCCCTCACGGCTGGCTGCTTCCGCAGGGGCTATGGGCTGTCGCAAGAGGTAGGGCGCAACGTCGGCGTCAACTCCGGTAAGCCCCGCACCCCAGGCAAGAAGCTCGGCGTCCTCCGAAACGAGACGGCTATCTACCTCCCGACAGCCGCTCGTTACCGGTTTCATCACTCCCACGTTCATCCCCCTCTCATGGAGGAGACGGGCAAGTGCGGCGGCGGCGATCGTCTTCCCCACCCCCGTGTCGGTGCCGGTAATGAATATCCCTTGCATGAAAATAGAATCCTTTGATGTTTCGCCACGGAGTCACAGCAATTCAGAGAGAGTGTAAATCTTTGTGATATTAAATCTATCTATTCACGTTAACGTCACTCATATAAACAAAAGCGGGGGCGGGGGCTCTCACGGAGCGCTATACCTTGCGCCTTATTCGTGGGATACCATGGATACCTGCGGTTTCTCATCGAACACCGCCAGCTGTACAATCGCGTATTAATTTCTCCGTGAGAGCCTACACCTCACTCTTTAAATCGTCTATGATAATTTATCAAAATAAAATTGAGAGCGCTCACTTGGGTGCCATGCTCTGGGGTTTTCACCTTGTTTCTGTGGCTTTTGTGGCAAATTCCAGATTCAACAGGTCGCCACTTCCAGTTCCAGGTCCCTGAGCATTTGCCAGTCATCTTCCGGGGGACGGCCCGTTGTGGTCAGGTAGTTGCCGATCATGGTGCCGCTTGCCCCCGCAAGGAATATCCAGGACTGGAGGTCGCGCAGGTTCTTTTCGCGACCGCCGCAAACCGTGATCTTCTTTGCCGGAAGTATGAGACGAAAAAGGGCTATGGTCGTCAGGCAGTCGATGGGAGTTATGAAATCCGCCGTTTCGAGAAGTGTTCCAGGGATGGGATTGAGAAAATTGATGGGCACCGAGTCGACGTCAAGTTCCCTGAGCGTCAGCGCCAGTTCCACCCGCTGCGCAACAGTTTCACCCATACCGAATATACCCCCACAACAGACCTTCATACCTGCCTCTGTGGCGACGCGGACCGTAGCCACATCATCCTCGTAATCATGGGTAGTGCAGATGTTCGGGAAAAACGATCGCGCTGTCTCCAGGTTGTGATGGTAGGTCTCCACTCCTGCCTCTTTAAGTGCCATGGCGGTAGCGGCGTCGATAATACCGAGTGAGCAGGAGGGGGTAATGGTAGTCTCTACCCTAATCCTCCGCACTGCCCGGCAAATCCGCGCCAGTTCTTCTTCAGTTTTGATGCCTGTGCCGCTGGTGATGATGCCGTAGCAGGTCGAGCCGTTAGCCTGCGCCTCCCTGGCACAGGCGACCATCTGTTCCTCGTCAACCAGGGGGAAAATAGGGGCCCTGGTCTGGAAGTGAGACGACTGCGCACAAAATGCGCAGTTCTCGGGGCAACGCCCCGACTTTGCATTGATGATGGAGCAAAGGTGGACACGCTCTCCAACAAAGTGCTCTTTAATGCGGTTTGCCTCGGCAAAGAGGAAGAAGAGGTCGGAACCCCTGATTACGCTGAGGCTAAGCGCCTCGTCCCCGGTTATCCGACCACCGGCGACGATACGGTCGGCAATCGCGGCAATAGTAGATCGCATGATGAGGTCTCCGCCTTTTCCATTAACATAGGGGAATTGGCTTGTCAACTTTTAATATAGTTACAGTTGACCATTTAGCCAAATTCGGTAAAAGACGGTATTCATTTACCATGTGTAATTTATTACGCATCCCTGGCATTGTTAATGTAGCACATCAACAAACTTATTATAAGAAACTGTATTTAAAATAACCAGTGGAGGCAATAATAATTATATAAGTATGAAAGCAGGTAAATTTATAAGTTGATAATGAGCGGGGAGGGGCCTTGCCGGTTAAAAGAAATGGGATTTGTAGATAATCGATGATAAAATTTATTAATCTGTTATTCGCTGTATTGACGGCAGTTACCCTGTTGTTCAACCGGAGTATCCGTATGAACTCTGCCTTATATTAGATATACTTTTCAACCATTTCCTCGAGCAGTTCGCCGATGGTGGTGCGGCGACGGGCCGCGGCAATCTTCAGTTTAAGGTGCAGGTCCTCACGGATATTGGCTGTCAACCGCACATCGCCCTCCGGCACCTGCCCGGAAAGCGGACTTTTCATGACGGCTTTTCCAATGCCCTGTCCCGTTTTTCTCTTCCCGCCACTCTCCCTAACTGTAGATGCCGATTTTTCTTCTTTTTTCAACTCCCTTTTTTTGACTGGAGTTTCCTTCTCTTTTGCCATTGCAGCCGGTTTTTTTACCGGTGCAGGTGGCCTCTCATTTTTTACTACAGGTAGCTCGAACAAAGGTATCTGCTCTTTCGTGTCATCTTTATGCATTTATGTGGCATCTCCTTTAAAATTATGGATAATTTCGTTGTTGAAAATATTAACACAAATGCGCATTACGGTAAATACATAAATATGCGGGTAAGTAGGTATTACGCGGGACACGAGTTAACGAAGCAGGTGTATGCGCCTTGAAGGAACCAAAAAAACAGGGTAAAATTATAAATATAAATATGTATTTACGCTGCTCTGCCAGGTTCAGGAGGGGCTTAACACCTGATCATGGAGAAGGACTATGTTAACAATCTGTGCATGGTGTAACAAGGAAATCTCCTCTGATGCCGAATCACCCGAGGAGATGATTTCCCATGGGATCTGCCTGGAGTGCCAGGAATATTTTTTCCCCCCTAAAGGTCCCCGGACTTTCTCCGAGTTCCTCGATTTGTTGCCAGCCCCAATTCTCGTGGTTGACGATGACGTCAGGCTTATCGCTATTAACAAGAAAGCCAGCCATTTACTCGGGAAGAAGGCTAACAAGTTCAAGGGAATGTGCTTGGGCGAGGCCATAGAATGTCCCTATGCGCGACTGCAGGAAGGATGCGGCAAGGCGGTTCACTGCAAAAGCTGCACTGTCCGGTTGACGGTTCACGACACTTATACTACAGGTCAGAGCCATTACGATGTTCCGGCGTACCAGGATATCTGTTTTGACAGCGAGGTCAAAAATATCTGCTTTCTCATATCCACCGAAAAATCTGGAGAATTCGTCTTCCTCAAGATTCATGAAGTAAAAGATAAGAGATGCAAGCAGGAAAAACCTCGGAACAACTTCAATAAACGGTTGAGCCCCAGTACTTAAGAGAAGCGTACCGAAGAGCTAAGGTATGTTCTGTTTTTCACCTTCCTGCTGGTAAATGAGAATGATTTTGGTAAAATCTATAAAGTTGAAATAAACCATACATAATTGGGAGGATTAAAAATGTCGGACGAAACCAAAACAATCGCGAACTTGCAAACTGCCTTTGCCGGAGAATCACAGGCCAACCGCAAGTACCTTGCCTTTTCCCAGCAGGCGGAAAAGGAGGGCTTTCACCAAGTGGCGAAACTATTCCGGGCAGCGGCCGAAGCGGAAACCATCCATGCCCATAACCACCTGCGGGCCCTTAAAGGGATCGGCTCTACCCGTGAGAACCTCATTGAGGCAATTGCTGGTGAGACGCACGAGTTCAAAACGATGTATCCGGCTATGATCGCCGACGCCAAAGCAGAGGGGGCAACCATGGCGCTGCGCTCCTTTGTCTATGCAAATGGTGTGGAGAAGGTCCATGCCGGCCTCTACGAGGCAGCGTTGAATAAGCTGGAAACAGGGCTGGAGGATGTGGATTACTATATATGCCCGGTATGCGGCCACACGGTCGCGGGGCACCCGCCACTCTCTTGTGAATTCTGCGGGGTTGCGGGGAGCGAGTTTTTCCGCGTAGTTTAAAGGTCATTAAGGCAGGGGGTTAGGAAGGCAGTTACCCCCTTTATTTGATTTGCCCCCGTAACGGCCACAAAAAAAGGGAGGCCAATTATTTTGGCTTCCCTTTTCGTGTTGACAACCGAAATTTAAATTTTGGTGCGGTCGGCGAGACTCGAACTCGCACAGCCATACAGCCACAAGCCCCTCAAGCTTGCGTGTCTACCAATTCCACCACGACCGCGTTAAAACGTTAGATATGAACCTCTATGCAGTAAATAAACCTGCCTAGTACATTTTGTATAAATTAAATTGTTTGTTAATTTCCGCTTCAAGCTTGCGTGTTGACCAATTACAACACTTCTGTAGAAAAAAATAAATATCAAAAAGTGTATTGCCTGTCAACAGTAAACTAAATTTCATTTCTGCTTATTCGGGGTCGCAGGAGCCGGGGCAGGAGCCGGGATCTGCTGGGCCGGTTTTGGCAACGCGGTTGCGGGCCGTCCCTGAATCGGCGGCTGATTTTGCGGGAGAGCCCTGGGGGCAACCTTTGACGACATGATCGATGAACTCCCTGAATGGCCGGATAGATACGCCAGCGTTAATGAAGTCAACATAAAAATTATCGCCGCGCCGGTGGTCATCTTGCTCATGAAAGTGCTACCACCACCGGCGCCGAACACCGACTGGCTGCCGCTGGCGCCAAAGGATGCGCCCATTTCCGCGCCCTTGCCGGACTGCAAGAGTACAATGGCAATCAGGGCAATGCTGACGATAATATGCACAATAACGAGTAAGACAACCATTATGCTAATTCCTTCCGAAAAATTTATAAAAGAAAATATATATCATATATAAGGGACAAACAAAAGGAATAAATCACTAGCCAAAATTAACTATGGCGCTGAACGATTCAGCCTTCAGGCTGGCGCCACCTACCAGCGCGCCGTCAATATCGGGCTGCGTCATGAGCCCTTTGATATTTTCCGGCTTAACACTGCCGCCATACAGGATGCGTATTTTATTGCCGGCAGACTGGTTATAGAGCCCCGTCACAAGAGATCTGATAAAGGCATGGGCTTCCTGGGCCTGCTCGTCTGTCGCTGTTTTTCCGGTGCCGATCGCCCAAACCGGTTCGTAGGCAATTATAATATTTTTCAACTGCTCCTTGGTAATACCCGATAAGCCGCCAGCTACCTGCTTGTTCAGCACGTCAAAGGTATTTCCCGCCTCCCGCTCCGCCAGGGTTTCACCAATACAGAAGAGTACGGTAAGACCCGACTTTAATGCCGCCTTTATTTTCTTATTCACAGTTTCGTCGGTTTCCCCGAAATATTGCCGCCGTTCCGAATGACCGATTATCACATGGCTGCAACCGGCATCGAGAAGCAGTTTGGGTGAAACTTCCCCGGTGAAGGCCCCCTCTTCCTCCCAGAAGCAATCCTGGCCGGCAAGCATTATATTAGAGCCGGAAATAACCTGCTTTACGCTTGTGAGAGCAGTAAACACCGGAGCAACAACGATTTCCACACCCATGTTCTTTTTGACTTCCGGAATAAGCCTGGTGACGAAATCAACTGCTTCTCCGTTTGTTTTGTAAAGTTTCCAGTTACCGGCGATTACGGGCTTCCTCATACTCCCTCCTTAACCGAAAAAATGAAAGAATGTTATTCCAGTTTATCCGCGCTCTTCCAGAACCTTTATGCCGGGTAGTTTTTTCCCTTCCAAAAGCTCCAGAAAAGCGCCGCCACCGGTGGAAATGTAGCTGATTTTGGCAAATTCCCCGGCCCGGTGCACTGCCGAGTCGGTGTCGCCGCCGCCGACAATCGTTAAGGCATAGGAGTTGGCAACCGCTGTTACCATAGCGTAGGTACCGCGAGAGAACGCGTCCATTTCAAAAACCCCCATCGGACCGTTCCAGATAATGGTCTTGGCGTTCTGCAAGGTCTCGGTGAAGAGGGCGACCGTGGCCGGACCGATATCAAGGGCCATCCATTCATCGGGGATTTCCTGGGTCGTAGTGACCTTTGTTTCCGCTTCCGGATTGAAGCGATCGGCAACCACGCAGTCCACCGGGAGATAAAATTTAACCCCTTTCTGGCGGGCCAGTTCATAGGTTTTGCGGGCGGTTTCGATAAGGCTTTCATCCACCAGCGATTTCCCTATGCTGTAGCCCAGTGCCTTGATAAAGGTAAAGGCCATGCCGCCTCCGATGACGATCTTGTCGACCTTATTGATAAGGTTTTCAAGCACTTCCAGTTTCCCAGAGACTTTGGCGCCTCCGAGAATTGCCACCAGTGGCCGGATCGGGTTGTTCATCGCCTTTTCAAAGTAGTTTATCTCATTTTTCATCAGGAAGCCTGCAGCCACCACCGGGAAAAATCGGGTGATCGCCTCCACTGAGGCGTGGGCACGGTGGGAAACGGCAAAGGCATCGTTTATGTAGATATCGCAGCCGTTGGATAACGCTTTCGCAAAGTTCTCGTCGTTTTTTTCCTCTCCCTCGTAAAAGCGGACATTCTCCAGCATGAGGACGTCACCAGGCTGCATAGCGTCGATCATTCCCTTCACCTCGTCGCCTATGCAATCCGGGGCAAGCCGCACGTCTTTGCTTAAGAAACGGGAAAGACGCTTCGCTGCCGGGGCCATGGAATATTTCGGTTTCCGCTCCCCTTTTGGCCGTCCCAGGTGAGAAGCGAGAACCACCGCGGCACCGGCATCGAGAACATAGTTGATGGTTGGGAGAACTGCCCGGATGCGCGTATCTTCCGTAATATTCTGGTTTTCATCGAGAGGGACGTTGAAATCCACCCGAATGAAAACCTTTTTACCCACAAGATCACCAATTTCATCGATATAGCGAATTGCCATTGTTCCTCCTCAGCAATAAACTAAGTAAAGGCAAAGAAAAAACTGCACCTAAATCACTTCCTTTACCTCAATCTTAATATTACTTGGCGATCAGATTAAACAGGTCAATGACACGCTGGGAGAAGCCCCTCTCATTGTCGTACCAGGAGATAACTTTGACCATGTTCCCCTCGATCACCTTGGTGCAGGCGGCATCGACGATGGAGGAGAAGGTACTGCCGTTAAAATCGATGGAAACCAGCGGTTCCTCGCAGAAGTCGAGAATCCCTTTCAAAGCGCCTTTTGAGGCTTTTTTCAGGGCGGCATTCACCTTTTCCGCATCGGTACTTTTATTGAGGGTTGCCACAAGATCGATCACTGACACGTTCGGCGTCGGGACCCGGATCGCCATGCCGTCCAGTTTCCCCTTCAGTTCCGGGAGAACCAGTGAGACGGCTTTGGCGGCGCCTGTGGTGGTCGGGATCATGGAGAGGGCGGCAGCGCGCGCCCTGCGCAGGTCTTTGTGCGGCAGGTCGAGGATGCTCTGGTCGTTTGTATAGGAATGGACCGTGGTAACGAGCCCCTTCTCGATGCCGAAAGTGTCATGGAGCACCTTGGCTACAGGGGCGAGGCAATTGGTGGTACAGGAGGCATTGGAAATAATGCTATGTTTCTGAGGATCATAAAGGGTATGGTTGACACCCATGACTATGGTGATGTCCTCACCGGAGGCGGGAGCGGAGATGACGACTTTCCCGGCACCGGCCCTGAGGTGCATCCCAGCCTTCTCACGGGCGGTAAAAAGACCGGTGGATTCGAGTACTACATCGATTTTTTCATTTTTCCACGGGAGTTCTTCGGGATTCCTTACGGCAAGGATCTTGATGATTTTGTCGTTAACTACGATGGCGCCGTCTTTTGCTTCTACTTTGGCGGAGAGGGTGCCATGAACGGAATCATATTTCAGCAGATGGGCAAGAGTTTTCGCGTCGGTCAAATCATTGATGACCACGATGTCGATCCCTTTTTCCTTGAGCGCCGCACGAAAAACCATGCGACCTATCCTACCGAAACCATTTATTGCAACTCGCAATGCCATTGACGCCTCCTTTAAAGAAAGAAATTTTTTTCGTCTTACGCAATATTCACACAAAATTTTATAATATTGAAATGATATTTAGTCGTCAATACTTATTTTGTGACCAAATACATAATATCTATACTTTATCACATATCAATTTGCTTTTTCCCGGGCATTCCGAAATAAAGACCGTTAAAAGCATACATCAACTACCCGCAATATCATCAATAAAAGGAGTCCGCGACAAAAACAAGATCAATTGGCCTCTTGCAATGATTTTTTTGAGTTTACATTGACATGATGTTATATATCAAAAATTTAATAGAACTGATTCAAAAGCAATATTTTATTGTTCCTTATTTTCGCTTATATTTAAAACTATGATGTGGTTGACAACGGGTTTGGTGAGGGTGTAAAAAGGGTTAAATTCTTTAACGGCCGCCAGTTAAGTTTGAGAGCGACGTGGGAAAAATAGATTGTGTGAAGGATTTGGCCATCAGCGTTTTTTGTGGGAAGATCTGCATGCCGGTCGCTCCCGTGACAGTGCTGACAACGTTATGCAACTGCAGATTCGTCTAGGCCAGTGCCTTCTATAGATCCCGTCAATTCTCGCCAGGATCGCTCGATACGGGCGCCCATAGCCATAACAGCCACTGCTTCATTAGCCATCAAGAGGGTGTATTCCCTGCTAAAATATGAGGCACATGTCTATGAGCGCTATCGCATAAGGGTTGAATTATGAAACTTAAAGCACTGGAAGTCGGCTTTAAACTGGTCACAACCCAAGGTTGAAACAAATAGCAGAATCTATTAACTTCAGAGACTTCGCTTTAAGTTATCAAGTAACCCGCTGACAATTAAATTAATAATAGGTAATATCATACTGAAATATTAACTGTTTTAGAGTGCCGTATTTTGTAACTTTGTTATGAAATAATTGCAAGCACACAAGTAATTGATTTAATAGGCACTAAGCTAACTAAACCATTATAACGCAAATATATTCATCTGTTGCAACCTGGGGTGGTTAATGGTATATTTTTTGCTTAACTTATATTTTTGTTTAACTAAGTAATATTTACAAATTAAATTATATTGCCAAAGAATGGTTAAACCTGGATAACCCGGGTACGCAAAACCCAGGGCTTGCAAACGAACGGCCGGGCCGACGAATAAAACTATCAGAAGGCCGGCCTTTGTTGCGTTCAAAATATTCGCTTCCGGATACCGTCAATGGTCTACGCCGGTAGAGATGGGGAGAACTTGTATGAAGAAGGTTTTTGTGACGTTGATAATTATTTTGGCGTGCACGGCATGTTCCGCCAAAACCAAGGAAGAATTATACTCCGAAGGGCTTAAACAGCTGAAAGCGGCAAATCCCGGCGGAGCCGTTGTCCTGTTCAAGAGCGCCTTGGAAAAGGACGAAAATTATCTTGATGCCCGTTTCCAGTTGGCCAAGGCTTACGCGAAAATGGGGAAAAATGAACAGGCGGAAAAAGAGTTCCTGAAGGTTCTCAGGCAGAACCCTTCCCGCGACGAAGTGACACTGGAGTTGGCCACTCTTTATAATACCGTTAATAAGGCTGACGAGGCATACAAGCTGGGAGAGCAATATCTCGCCAAACACCCTGGCAGCGTTGATGGTTTGGAAATCCTGGCGATTTCCTGCGCGGTGAAAAAAAATTATGACGATGCCTTGATGTATCTGTTGCAGGCCCTGAAAGCTGATCCAGCCCGCTCGAAAACCAGGATCGAGCTTGCAGCCGTCTATACGGCCACCGGTAAAGAACCTGTGGCAAAAGGAATTCTGGAGGAACTTATCCGGACTGATAAGAATAATGTCAGGGCCGCCTATATGCTTGCTGCCATAGAAAACGGCACCGGCAATGCTGATAAAGCGTTAGAAATATATCGTAAGATTTTGGAGAATAATAAGGCTGATACCAATGCCGCATACAAATCGGGGCTTATCTATATTGAGAAGGGGGATTTGGAAAAGGCTGATAAAATCGCCGACGACCTGATTGCAGATTTTCCGAAAGCGGCTGAGGGGCAACGCTTGAAAGGGGTGGTGAGTTACCAGCGGAAAAAATATCCTGAGGCGATGACCTATCTGCAAGATTCCCTAAAAATCATGCCAACCCTGGAGGGATATTATTTTCTCGGACTCTGTTATTATAACCACGGCGAATTTGAGAGCGCACTAAGCCAGTTCCGTAAAATTCTCGACAAAATTCCCACCTCACGGCAAGCCCGCCTTATGACGGGAGTGGTTCTCCTCACCCAGAAACGGACTGATGATGCGATTTTTGAGATTCAGAAGGTGTTGCAGATGGATGACAGGGATGCGGCAGCTCACAATCTTCTGGGCAACGCGTATATGTCCAAAGGAATGTTTGAAGAGGGTATGCGGGAACTCAATCGGGCCACCAGCATTGATCCAAAGATAGTGGACGCATATTTGAAGAAGGGGTATTTCTATTTCAGCCGTGGGAAAAATGCCGAGGGGGAAACGGAGCTCGCAACTGCGGTAAAGGCTGCGCCCGATGTGCTTAACAGCAGGTTGATCCTGGCTTCCTACTACTTGAGGGGTGGGGACGCTTCCAAGGCTCTATCCGTGCTCAAATCCGGATTGACAGGCAAAACTAGCGATGCTTTCCTGTACAACAGCATTGCGGTGGTCTACTTTTCCCAGAACAAACTGGATGAAGGGCTTAAAAGCATCCAGAAAGCAAAGGCGGTGGATCCAAAGTTCCCCGCATCCTACCAGAACCTTGCTACTTTATATGCCGCAACGGGCAAATATGAAAAGGCGGTGGCGGAGTTAAACTCCCTGTTACGGATTGATCCGCAAAATTACCAGGCGATGATCGGTTTGGCGGTCCTCAATGAGATAAGAGGAAATGACCGTGAAGCGCTCGGTTACTATCAGAAGGCGAAAGAGACCAGACAACCTGCGGCTTTTTTGGCCGAGGCGAGCTATTACCTGAAAAAACAGGATCCCGACAACGCGTTAAAGGTGCTTGAGGAAGCGATTAAAATTGATTCGCGCGATACCTCTGTTCTTGAAATGAAAGGGCGCCTACTGGTTGACAAGAAAAAATACAAGGATGCCATCAGGGTATTTGAAGATATTGAGACCTTGAATCCTGAAGAGGGCATTGCGCTGAAAATCTATGCCTATGTCGCCATGAAGGATACCGCGAAGGCGACGGAGCAGGCCCGCAGAATAATCGAAAAATATCCGAGTTCCGCGCGGGGGTATATGGTGCTTGCTTCCGTCTACGAAGATCAGAAAGATTATACGAGCGCCCTAAGCGAAGTCAAAAACGGTATAAGGGTAGACGTCAATAATGTTCAGGCGATTCTCTATCTTGGAAAACTCCTTGAGGCCAGGAAGGAGTATAATCAGGCAATGTCCGCCTATGTGGACGCCTGCAAGATAAAGCCGGATTTCGTGCCTGCACTGTTTGCCCAGGGGGCGCTCCTGGATCTTATGGGAAAAAAGAAAGAAGCAATGGGGAAATACAGGGCGGCACTCGAAAAATCGGATACGTACGTGCCGGCCTTGAACAATCTGGCCTATCTCTGCGCCGACGGTTACGGAGCCAAGGAAGAAGCGCTCCGTTTGGCAATTTCCGCGTATAAACTTGAACCAGGAAATGCGGGAGTCATGGACACCCTCGGCTATGCCCTGCTCAAAAACAGACGAATTGACGATGCCAAAAAGGTCCTGGAAAAAGCCGTCAATATGCTCCCGAATAATCCGACCGTAAGCTATCACCTTGGACTAGCCTATAAGGAAGCCGGTGATAAATCCAATGCCGCGCGGATGCTTCAGAAGGCCCTTGCGCTGGGCAATTTTCCTGAGGCAAACGCGGATAGAACACTTCTGGCGCAGCTGAAAAGATAAGAGTGAATTTTAATGACTTTTCGCGGCCTTATATTTATCGTGATCGATGCCTTTCTGGCTCTTCTGGCCCTTTATTCAGCGGCTCTGGAAAGGTTCGGCTACTCTGAAGCAATTGAAAAGCTTCATAAAACCGAGACAATATATGTGTCAGCAATTTTTGTCCTGGTTATCCTGTTCTCTTCGCACTTGATGGAAACGTACGATTTTTCCAAGAACACAAAAAAAAGTGAAATTATCATCAACATCCTCTTTGATACAATAACATCTTTTGCCCTGCTCTCCATCATATATTATCTTTACCCGGATGTTATCCTGGGACGCGGGGTGTTGATTCTGTCCCTCATCCTTTTTACCCTTTATCAATATTTCTGGCACACAATCTTTCTGATCGGTAAAAACTCCCCGCGATTTTCCACGAGAGTCATGGTTCTGGGCACCGGCGCTCTGGCCGCGCAGATAGGCAATCTGGCTTCCTCCAACAACCGCAATTTTGTCCTGGCGGGTTATACGTCATGCAAGAACAACAGTACAAAAGGGAATAAAAGCGAAGACAGCAACCTCATCTTGCCTCAAGACTCCATAATCGCGGGCTCTGACGACCTGTTGGCGGCCACGCTCCAGGCAAGGGCTGACATCATTGTCGTGGCGCTTGCGGAAAAAAGGGGCGTGTTCCCCCTCACGGACGTTCTCAGGTGCAAGTTGAACGGTATCGAAATCATGGAAGCCCCCACCTTTTATGAACTTGTCCACAACAAACTGATGCTGGAGAACATAACTCCCAGCTGGCTTATTTATTCTCTCGGTTTTCGCAGAACAAACCTGTTTAATGTTTGTAAACGGGCTATTGATATTCTCATGTCCGCTGCCGGCCTGCTTCTTACCATGCCATTATTCCCGGTAATCGCCCTTGCCATTAAACTCGATTCACCCGGTCCGGTGTTATACAAGCAGCTTCGCGTCGGCAAGAAGGAAAAGCTGTTCACGCTGTATAAGTTCAGGACGATGCGCTTTGATGCGGAGAAGCAGACCGGGGCGAAGTGGGCTACGAAAAATGATCCGCGGGTAACTAAACTCGGAAGATTTTTTAGAGAGTCCCGCATAGACGAGATCCCCCAGCTCATAAACGTGATGAAAGGTGAGATGAGCTTTATCGGCCCTCGCCCGGAGCGCCCGGAATTCGTGGAAAAGCTGAAACTAGTCATCCCCTATTATTCTGAACGGCATTTCATTAATCCGGGATTGACAGGTTGGGCTCAAGTAATGTATCCTTACGGCGCTTCAGTTGAAGATACCATCGAGAAATTACGCTATGATCTTTACTACATAAAAAATATCCGCCCTTTTCTGGATACGCTTATCTTATTTGAAACCATAAAAGTGGTTCTCTTTGGCCGGGGCGGCCGGTGAATGCTATTATTCAACTGTTTTTACTTTGAGGAATAAATATGTACACACGACTGATAACGATTATGCTTGGCATGATGCTGATGGCTCCGCTTGCTTCCCACGCCGGAGACTATGTCATCGGTGAAGGAGACGGACTCAATATAGCCGTATGGGGTGTCAAGGAACTGAATGCCACGGTGAGGGTGCGTCCGGACGGCAAAATCACCATCCCGGGCCTTGGCGACGTGATGGCCAGCGGGTTCACCCCAAAAGCCCTTCAGTCAGATCTTGCCGCCCGGCTAAAAGATCTGATCAAGAACCCGATAGTTACGGTCACGGTGCAGGATATCACCAACAGCAAGGTCTACATCTTCGGCGGCGGGGTCCAGTCCGGGGTCGTCGACCTGAACCGCCGGACAACCCTTTTACAGCTCCTCTGCTCGATAGGCAACGTCTCTGTCGACAAAGGAAAAGGCGCTGGCCCCGCCGTGGGGACCACGAACAAGGTGGCCGATTACCGCAAGGCATACGTCCTGCGCAAAGGCAAAAAGGTGAAAGAGGACTTCTACAAACTCTTCATCAACGGCGACACGAGCGAAGACATAGTCATCGAATCGAACGACTGCATCTTCATTCCACAGGCACTTGACAAGAACGTCTATGTCCTCGGTGCGGTCAACATTTCAAAGGCTATTGTGTACCGGGAGGGAATGACGATTATGGAGGCGATCCTTGAATGCGGCGGATTCACCAAATTTGCCAAACAAAACGATACACTTGTTATCCACAAGGATGCGAGCAAAGAGACAGCCATTGTGGTTAAGGCAAAGGATCTGGTCAATGAGGGCGATTTGAAACAGAACGTCAAGCTCAAGCCCGGGGATTACGTGATTGTCGAGGAAAGCATGTTTTAGTGATTAGCGATATGTGACCACTCATCAATAGACATCAAACCGATATTTTGATCCGTGGTTCATTTATCGATAAATTAATGGAGTAGATAGATGCAGAATGAACTCGACTATAAAAAATACCTGGATCTCATCGCAAAAAACAAAAGGCTGTTTGCCATAATTGCGCTGTCGATCATGACCGGCGCGGTTATATTGAGCTACATCCTGCCGAAGAAATATGAGGCGAAGAGCACCGTTTTTGTCGAAAAAAGCATCATCAGCGATCTGGTTAAGGGGATTGCCGTTACGCCGTCCATCGAAGACAAGATAAAGGTTCTGACCTATGCCATGAGTAGCCGCACACTGATCCAAAAGGTGATTGACGAACTTGATCTCAACGTCAAGAAACGGAGTGATGCTAATCTAGAGGGAATGATTGCAGAATTTCAGAAGAATCTGGACATCAAGCTGAAGGATAAAGAGGGGCTCTTCATCATCTCCTTCCGTCATGAAGATCCGCGTGTAGCGAGAGATTTCGTCAACACCCTGGTGCGTCGCTACATCGAGGAGAACGTCTCCTCAAAGAGGGAGGAGTCTTACGGCGCCACGAATTTCCTCTCCGAGCAGGTAGCCACTTTTAAGGAGAAACTCGTCAAGGCGGAATCACAGGTTAATGATTTCAAGAGGCAAAAAGGTGCTCTCCTCACTACCGATGAGGGAGCGATCCTCAAGGATATTAGCGATGCTCAGCAGAAACTCGAAGAGTTGAAATCACGCAGGACCCAGGCCGAGGCGATGCGCAATCTTCTCAAGAAGGAAGATCCTCTCAGGGAAAAGCTATTAGCCATGCAGAAGAGACTGGCGGAACTGCGCGTCGCTTATACCGACAGCTATCCCGAGGTAATCAATCTAAAGGCTGATATCGAAACGTTAATCTACCAACTGAAGGAGAGGAATGGCCGGGAAGTATCATTTGCCGACCCTCACGAGTTGGAGAAGATCGAGGTTGAACTTAAATCTTATAAAGCTGATGAGGATTTTCTTCGTCGGACCATTCAGGCCAGGCAGGGTATATTGCAGAGCATACCGGCCGCCAAGTCCGAACTCGAGAGGCTTGAAAGGGAGAGTAATGAACAAAAGGGGCTGTACGAAGAGCTCATTGCCCGTCACGGGCAATCCGAAGTCTCAAAACAGATGGAAGTGCAGGACAAGGCTACGACTTTCAGAATAGTCGATCCGGCGGTATTGCCCATAGAGCCGGCCACCCCGAACAGGGTCCGGATTATACTTATGGGGCTGGTTGCCGGGCTGGCAGGTGGCCTGGGATCCTTGCTTCTCCTCGATTACTTCGATCATTCGGTCAAGATGCTGGGATCCCTCAAAACCCTCGGTGTGCCCGTGCTGGCTGTTATTCCTCTGCTGAAAAGCGACAATGAAATCCAGCTTGAAAGAAAAAGGGACATGAGGTTGTATTTATTGAGCGGTTGCTGGTTTTCCATTATTCTTGCTGTTCTGGTTATGGAAGCTCTTGATGTGCCATTAATGGATAATATGATGAGCGCGCTCTTCCCCACTCAATTAGCATCAATGTTAACGGGCTGGCTTAAATAATCAAACTCCTGTGTACTCAAAAGGTAATTTATATGAGCAAAATCGAAGAAGCGATGGAAAAGGCAAAATTTTCACGGGAAAGGGAAGTCGCTCCCGGTCATGGCAGAGAGCCGAAACGGAAATCAAAGCCTCTACCGCGGCAGATCCCCTCGGTAGAGATCAAGATCACCAATCCGCTGCTTTTGGCCGCGAACTATGACAATCTGCCGATTGCAGAGGAATACCGCAAGCTTAAAAGCATCATTCTTCATGCTACAAAAAAGGAAGGCTTCCATAATACGTTAATGGTAACCAGTTCCATAAGCGACGAAGGGAAAAGCGTAACCGCGTTAAATCTGGCCATCAGCATAGCCCATGAACACAACCATACCGTGCTTCTGGTCGAGGCGGACATGCGCCAGCCCTCTATCTGCAGATATCTTGGCATAGAGGCTAATTCGGGGTTGGCCAACTGCCTAATGGATGGCATGGATGTCGGCGATGCGCTGATCAAGACCGGATTGGGAAACTTGACTCTCTTGCCGGCTGGGAAGCAGATTGCAAATCCGGTAGAACTTTTTTCTTCTCAGAAAATGAGAGATCTGCTCGATGAAATAAAGCACCGTTACGATGACAGGTACATAATTTTCGACACCCCGCCGCTGCTTCCCTTTGCCGAGACCCGTCTCCTTGGCAATATCGTCGATGGTGTTGTCTACGTAATAAAGGAAGGGGGCACCTCCCTGCAAAATATCACGGAAGCTTTGGGATACTTGAAAGACACGAAGGTCCTGGGTATTGTATATAATGAGGCAACTGTGGCAAGTCTTAGCGATGGCTATCACCACTATTATGATAGTTACAAGTACAAATCTCAGGGCGCAGAGTTACCCGCCAGCAAAAAAAGCCAAAAATCAGGATTCTTGGCCAGATTCAGGAAAGCGAAATTGAACAGTTGAAAAGCGGAGAACAGCCTACAGTGGACAGCTGAACAGTGTTAAACAGTGGACAGCTGTTTTACACTTTCACCGCATCAACGAAAGACTTTTGGAGCATGAATCATGATTAAATCATTTTTCAATCTGACAAGCAAACCCTTTGACCTACTCCCCAACCCATATTTCCTTTACCTGAGCAAGACCCATAAGAAGGCGTACACCTATCTCGAGTATGCGGTCAGGGAACGGTCAGGATTCATATTACTTACCGGTGATATTGGCTCAGGGAAAACCACCCTCATCCGCAGCCTCATCAACAAGAATCATGAAAGCATAGAACTCGCCAGGGTTTTCAACACAAGGGTCAGTTCTGAACAGCTTATTGCCATGATTAATGATGATTTCGGCATTCCCAGTAATAGTAGAGAAAAAACCACGCTTCTGCGGGAGCTGAATGAATTCCTGATCGATCAGTACAGCAAGGGGAACAAACCGGTACTCATCATCGACGAGGCGCAGAATCTGACCCCTGAGACACTTGAGGATGTGCGGATGCTCTCTAATCTGGAAACCGACAACGCCAAGCTCTTGCAGATCATCCTGGTCGGTCAGCCCGAACTGAAACAGACACTGGCCTTGCCGGAACTCGTGCAACTCCGGCAGAGGATCTGTTTTTACTGTCACATCCAGCCACTGACACAGGAGGAAGTAGGGCAGTATATTCTGCATCGGCTGGATATCGCCGGCAACAGGGAAGCAGTCAAATTTTCAACGATAGCGATAGGTTTGATCTGGAAATACAGCAGGGGTATCCCACGGCTGATAAACATCATCTGTGATTTTCTTATGCTTTCGGCATATGCAGACGAGACAAAGGAGATAGATGGAGTAATGGTCAGGGGAGTTATCGATGACCTCAATTTTGAAGCCCAGTATTGGGGGGGGGGAGGACAAACCATCGGTAAAGACGATAAGGTTCTTCCCTTCGTTGCAGCACCGGTTGAGGAGAAAGAAGCCCAGGGCGATGATATTAAGGGGCTTCTGACCGAGATCATCAAGCGGATAGATGCACTCGAAAAGAAGGTTGCTCCCTCCGATGCGAAGTGTCAAGAGGAGATTAGTCGCATCCAGGAGCAATCTGATCAGACGGTTCAGGAGCAGATGCAATCCACAGAAAAAAATATCGACGCGTTTAATAAGGATCTGTGGCCAAATAAAACCTCTGATGCCATGGGCGCTTCTTCACAAGAAGGAGACCCAGAGAGAAAGAAGGGACTCTTTGGAAAACTGTTTCGTGCGGTTTAATGTTCGGATGGTTTGTGTGACATTAGGATTTCTCCTTTATGGATCTGCCGTCGCTATGGGAGATGTTGGGAATATTTCTAATCTGCCCAGCAGGTCTGATGTTGGTCTGGGAAACGATGAAAATTTTATTACTCCGTCCATAGCTGTCAGCGAAGAGTATACCGACAACGTTTTCGGGACTCCGTCCGATAAGGTGACGGATTTCATCACACACGTAACGCCGGGGATTGCCTTGAAGTACAGGGCACCTTTCTGGGACTGGGACCTGACTTATCTCCTCGATTATCGCTATTTCGCCCGAAACAGCGAGAACTATGATTTTGATAATGATCTAAATGCCAAGGGGAACCTAAGGATTATCAAAGATTTCCTTTTTCTGGACTTGAACGAAACCTACAAAAGGATATCACTTGACATAAATCGTAACACAACGCTCGACACCCCTTATGCCAATCAGGTCGACCAGAACATCGTCACCGTTGCTCCCCACATCGAGTTTCACCCAGGCGCCAATTTTCTGGTGAAATCCGGCTACCACTATACGAATGAAACTTATACCAACGCATCACTGCTCAGCACCACCACAACCCCTCTCCCCATCCCCATCTCTTCCGAAGGGGTTAACTATGAGGAGCAGGGTGCCTTTATCACGACATCCCATGAACTGACTCAGCGATCAACCTTTACCACTAACTTTTACTACACCCATGTGTCAAACAGCCTGGACCAGATCTACAACCAATACTGCCCTACTCTCGGCGTACGTTACGAATATGCCGACAAATCGTTCATCTCTCTGGAGGGGGGGTACACCTGGTTTCTTTTTGAAAACGGCTCCTCCAGAAGTGCTCCTTACTGGAATGTCGAAATATCGCATGAGTTTGGTTACATGACCGCGAAGTTAGACACTCTGGTCAAATACAACAGCGATCCACTGTACGGTTCCACGGAGGAACGGGATTTTAAAGGAAATCTGGATAAGAAACTGCAACGTGGCTCTTTTGGCGTGTCCGTTAACTATACCGAAATACGCGACAATCAGCAGGATACTCTTATTTCAAAATGGCTAGCGATAGGTGGTAACATAAAACATGACTTAACGGAAAAATTGGCTGGCCATCTCGAACTGTCCGGAGAAAAGGTCATCTATGACATCAACAATCTAAATAACGATATCATTACTCCCTACCGCTTCTTCATCGCCACCGGCTTGAGCTACTTGATGGCTAACAACCTGACGCTCTCCCTAGATTACAATTACACAACTTACCGCCAGTCGATAGATAGCGCCGCCAACAACACCGAAATAAACAAAGTGTTTGTGGGTATGAAAAAGGTCTTTTAGGGGCCAGCAAAAGCAATGATTGGCGGATAGCGGATAGCGTTTAGATGAAAACAAAAAACATCGATTAGCGGCTAACGGATAGGTTGGGTGTGTGTAGGGGAAAATTGCTAGTCACAAGGAATTATTTGCGTATTAAAACTTATCAGTTCTTTGAAGAGGGATAACAAATCACAAAATCCTTGCAGGAAAATGAACGGTTATGGTCTTAGTAACCAAATTAGAAGCAGCATGGTTTCCATACCTTCAAATTTTGCTGAAGGAATTATGAGAGGGAAAAAGAATATATACAATTTCTCTAAATTACTCTGGGTTCGGAAGCAGAATTGGAAACGTTATTAACGCTTTGCTTCGACTTGTATTTGGTCTATAAAAATGAGTTGCAGTCTGTTGAAAATCTAGTTGACGAAGTATCTCAGCTTCTGATCTCTTACATCCAGCAGCTGAGTTTGACCACACAATAATCGCTAACCGATGATTTTACGCTAATTGCCATGTTGAACGCCCTGACCATAGACGTTGAGGACTATTTCCAGGTTTCCGCCTTTGAAGGGTGTGTGTCGAGGGAGTGTTGGGACAATTACCCCCTGCGTGTCGAGAGGAACACCTCCCGCATTCTCGATATTCTGGACGAGTTCGAGGTCAAGGCAACCTTCTTCGTCCTCGGCTGGGTGGCTGAGAGAAAACCTGCGCTGGTGCGGGAGATAGCACGGCGAGGACACGAGGTGGCAAGCCATGGTCACGGTCATCAGAGAGTCTGCAACCAGACTAGGAAAGAGTTCCGGGAAGACATCCGCAGGAGCAAGGCTGTATTGGAGGAACTATGTGGAGTGCCAGTCCACGGCTACCGCGCCCCCAGCTACTCCATTTCCATGAAATGCCTCTGGACTTTCGATGAATTACTGGATGCCGGCTATAGCTATGATTCTAGCGTTTTCCCTATCCAACACGATCTTTACGGAATACCGGATTGGCCACGCCATCCCTTTACTGTTGCGAAGAGTGCGGACGGCAAGTGGCGACCTGGAATAAACGGCGGCGACGGCTTTCCGTGTATGACAGAGATACCAATAACCACCCTTTCCATTGCAGGGACGAGCATCCCGATAGCCGGCGGCGGCTATTTTCGCCTTTTCCCTTACACTTTTACCAAGTGGGGGTTAAAGCGGATAAACCGCGAGGAGGGGCGCTCTTTCGTCTTCTATCTGCATCCGTGGGAGATAGATCCGGAGCAGCCGCGGATGAGCAACGCCCCATTAAAGAGCCACTTCCGCCACTACCTGAACCTCCTAAAGACTGAAGGAAGGCTCCGAAGGCTCCTGGCCGATTTCCGCTTCGCGCCAGTAAAACACTGTATGGAGATATAGCTCAATGTCTTTCATGCTCGGAATCATCAGCAAGTTTTTATTCAACCTCAGGTTCTTTTCGGTGGTTCAACAAGACGGCGATTGTCTGGTAAAGGTCATAGCCTATTATTATATCTTTGGTTGCAATGACTACCTTTCGTGGCAGAGTGTTGGTGTGGCGAACTTTGATAAACAGATCATGGAATCGGTCAGTTTATTCGCCCTGAGGACCTTTTCGCCCGGTGACGACTGGAGAAGTGTCGGCCGAATTCTCTGCTGACTTTCGACAAAGACTTCTACGGCAACTATTTTCATGGACTGTCCGTGCTGCAGAAATACGGAGTTCCCTCTCTTTTCTTCATTTCCACCTGGATATGGAGAAAGGGAAACCCTTCTGGTTCGGCCGTATTATCCTGCCAATCCAGTATCAATGTCTCTAACGAGCGGGTTTGTCGAGGAGCTTATACTGCGACTGGAGCGCGCATCAGGGCTCTCGACAGGTGTGAGTGTATTGAACCACCCTCGTCTTTTTAGCTGTGACCGGATCGAGGATATATACAAAAGCAGACTTTTCAGGTTTGGATCCCACTTCCACAGTCACGAATAACTCACCTTTCTGTCAGACGAAGAGCTTGGATGCGAGATTTATCTTTCCTGCGAAATCCTGTAAGGACTCCTTGGCGTCGGCATTGAGCTCTTCTGTTACCCAAACGGGAACTCGGATCAAAGGGTACGTAACACCTGCTGGAATGCTGGCTATCGTTACGGATTTACGACACGTTTCGGCATGGTGAACGGGAAAATCGATCCCATGGAGATTCCCCGTGAGTTGATAGGGGGTTATGATTCGACTTCCTGGCTCATATGGAAACTGGCAAATATATTTTGCGGAGACTCAGTGTAAATGGATTGATTGAATGGGGGTAATATGGGACGGTTGGGTGACCAGATTGGGGTAATACGGCAGATTCCAAGGATCCAGACGATTACCTGGTTAGCGTTTGTCGCGGGTTTCGCCGTCGTCTACTTTCCTGTCCTTGCCTTGCTCGTGAGTGCCTGGTATGGCTCCGACGATTTTTCCTACGGCTTCGCCATCATCCCTATTTTTCTTTACATGGTGTGGAATGAACGGAATCGACTCGCCGCCATAACGCCCGCGGGGTCGTGGGTGGGGCTTCCCGTGGTCGTCGGTTCGATTGCCGCGCACCTTTTCGCTCAGATCGGCGAGATACTGACTTTGTCTTCGGTTTCCATGGTTATATTCATCTGGGGGTGCGTAATATTTCTTTTCGGTTTCGGGGTTTTCAGAGCATGTCTCTATCCGCTAACGTTTCTCTTTCTCATGATCCCGGTTCCCTCCCAGATGTATGCTTCCTTAACCCTTCCCCTCCAGTTACTCGTCACCAGGGCAACCGTCGTTTTGACCTCGCTTGTTGGTATCCCGGTTTTCCGGGAAGGTAACGTGATCAACCTTACCGAGCGAACCCTCCAGGTGGTCCAGGCCTGCAGCGGACTCCGCTCCATCATGACCATGCTTACTCTGGGTGCGGTCATCGGGTTTTTCACTCTCAGGTCGCCATGTACTAGGTGGGGACTGCTCCTTGCCGGCATCCCGATCGCCATTGTCATCAACATACTCAGGTTATTCATCATGGTAATCGTCTTCCAGTTCATCGGTATAGACCTTACTGAAGGGCCCCTCCATACACTTTTGGGCCTTTCGGTATTCATGGTGGCTCTTTCGTTTTTCATCCTTGTGCAGAGGGGGCTTGCTCGATGCGAAAAGTACTTATGACCAGGCTCGTAACCCTGACACTTCTTCTGATGGCGTCAGCCCTAATACTTTACGGCCGTCCGTCGGGAAAAATCGCTGTGGCGGCAAAGCCCCCCCTCAACCGGATCCTCTGCGAGATTCCGGGATGGCGGGCTGGAGAAAGCTTCGACATGGGGGACAGAATTATTGAGACTCTCCAACTCGACGATTATCTATTCCGCGCCTATCAGAGGGACGGGGAGAGGGTCACTCTCTACATAGGTTACTACCGCACAGCCAAGAAGGTTGGGGCTGCCCATGACCCGCTGGTCTGTTTCACAGGGCAAGGGTGGCGAATCGGCGACCGTACGCAGGGAAACTTCACTCTCGTTACTGTTCCCGGTCGAAGGATTACCTACTCGTCGATGATTGCCGAGCGTCAGGGGGAGCGGGAGTTGCTTATCTATTGGTTCCAGACCAACGGCACCACCTCTGCTGGCACCTTTTCACAGAAGGTCGCCATGGTTTGGGACCGGCTCAATGGCAATGAGGAGGAGAACGCCTTTGTCCGGCTGAGCACCCCAATCGGCGACGAATCCCCTGAGACGACACGGAAGAGAATTTTCGGTTTTATTGAAAATTTCTACCCGATCTTTTATAGCTATGTGACGGGGAGCTGACAATAGACGCAACTGACGCAAAGTACGCAACTTATGATCGAAATTGTCTTTCTCATATCTATATTGCTTGTCTTTTACGTCTATGCAGGATATCCGATAGCCGCTATCCTACTGGGCCGAATAGTGAACCGCCCAGTCCACAAGGATACGTCAGAATTGAATGTGACCATACTAATCGCTGCCTATAACGAGGAGGATTCCATCAGCCCCACCATTGAAAACAAGCTGGCGCTTGATTATCCGCGGAAGAAATTGGAGGTTCTTGTGATCTCCGACGGATCCACGGACCGGACCGATGCTATTGTTGGCGGCTTTGCCGACCGCAATGTCCGGTTGCTGCGGCAGGAGCCCCGAGCCGGCAAAACCAGTGCCCTCAACAGGGGAGTGCCATTGGCGCAGGGAGAAATCATAGTCTTCTCCGACGCCAATTCGATCTATGCGCCGGATGCGCTACGCCGCCTTATTGCCAACTTTGCCGATGCTGAAGTGGGCTACGTAACTGGCAAGATGATATACGCCAACCCGGATGGAACGACCATCGGCGAGGGGTGCAGCACCTACATGAAGTATGAAAACGCCCTGCGTTCTATCGAAACTTGCCTTGGATCGATAGTTGGGGTTGACGGCGGCATCGATGCGGTGCGCAAAGAGCTCTATCAACCGATGAATGCCGATCAGTTGCCTGATTTCGTACTGCCGCTCAAGGTTGTCGAGCAGGGCTTCCGGGTAGTCTACGAGCCGGCGGCGCTCCTCTGGGAGCCATCCCTCAAGGAGTTTGATGACGAGTACCGCATGCGGGTGCGCGTGTCACTGCGCGCCTTCTGGGCACTGTTCGACATGCGAAAGCTTCTAGCCCCGTGGGAAGACCCCCTCTTCGCCTGGCAGCTTTGGTCCCACAAAATGTTGCGCTATCTCTGCTTTGTGTTTCTGATTGCTGCATATGCAAGCAATGCGCTCCTGCTGGGTGACGGTTTCCTTTACCGGATACTATTCACCCTGCAAAATGGGGGTTACGTTATTGCATTTACCGCACCCTTGCTGGAGCGGAACGGCATGAAATCACGGGCTTTCACCTTTGCCCGCTATTTCCTGCTGCTCAACCTTGCGGCAGCCCACGCCTTCGGAAAGTTTATTTTCGGGAAGAAGCAGGTAATGTGGACTCCGAGGAAAGGTTAATAAGTCTGTTGCGTTAACACCCACCGCCAACACAATCAACGCAAGTAACTCTATGCGCGCAACGAGCATAATGAACGTAATTAGTCGTTTCGAAGACATTCAGGCTTGGCAGGAGGTATGGGAGTTGGTCAAGCGGGTCTATGATGCCCCATTAACGGAAACGAGAGGTGTCAGAGAGATTAACAGTATGTTTACTAGATGCAAATCACCGCAGTTTCGGTAATGAGAAATATCACCGAAGGTTTTTCCTGGAAGGTGAACAAGGAATTTATCCAATTCCTTCGTATGTCGAAGAATTCCGCCGCTGAAGTCCAGAGCCCATTCTCCGTGGCATTGTGCCGGAAATATGTGTAAAGGGATAAATTCGAAAGATTATATGACAAAGTCGAAAAAGTGGCTAAAAAGACCTCTAACTTCATCAAGTATTTAAACGGCAGCGAACGCAATAAACGCAAGTAACGCAACGAACCTAACAGACCCAATGCTCTCAACAGACTCAACAGACTCATGAAGATTTTTCATGTAATCGACAGTGGCGGTTTGTACGGCGCGGAGGTTATGCTTCTCTACCTGATGGAGGAGCAGTGCCGTATGGGGCTGGAGCCCATACTCGCAAGTATCGGTGACCCTTGTTGCGGAGAAAAGCCGCTGGAGGCCGAGGCCCGCCGTCGCGGTCTAAGGGTTGAGCCCTTCCGCATGCGGCCTGGCCCCAATATTGCGGGAGCTTTTCATGTACTTCGGTTTGCCCGGCATGAGGAGGTGGATCTACTTCACTCCCATGGTTACAAGGGAAACATCCTTTTCGGACTGATGCCAAAAAGTATCCGTCGGATTCCCATGGTCGCGACGCTTCACGGCTGGACTTCGGCAGGCAGAATGAATAGGATGTGGCTGTACGAGTGGCTCGACCGACTGAGCCTCTGCTTCATCGACCGGGTGGTTATCGTCAACGGGGCAATGCGAGATAGGGTGAAGCTGAAAAGGATCCATGTGGTGGATAACGGAATTCCCGTATACGAAAGTGACATTTCCGGTAGAACTGAAGACGAAAAGCATCAGGTAGACCCAGAAATCAAGGCCTTTTGCCATGGAGGCTTCACCATCGGAGCCATTGGTCGTCTCTCCAAAGAAAAGGGTTTCGGCATCCTCCTGGACGCGCTGAAGGAGGTGGCGGACAAATATCCCGAGGTCCGGCTGTTGATCCTTGGTGAAGGTTCTGAGCGGGTAGCTCTGAAGGCGAAAACTACAAGGCTGGGGCTTGAAGATCGGGTGTTGATGCCTGGTTATGTGGCGAATGCCCGGGACTACCTCCATCTTTTCGGGGTATTTGCCATGCCGTCGCTGACTGAAGGCCTGCCGATCGTTCTTCTTGAAGCTATGCAGGCCGGTGTGCCCATTGTGGCAAGCAGGGTCGGCGGGATGCCGGACGTTCTGGCACACGGCCGGGCGGGCCTTTTGATCGAGCCGGGAAGCATCGAATCCGTAAAACAGGGGATATCCGAAGTCCTGCGCGCCCCGGCGGCCGCGGAACTGCGAATGCGGGAGGCCGGGCAGCGGGTGCGCGAAGAGTTTTCCAGCCGGACAATGACCAATAAGTACTTGGAAATCTATCGAAGAGTTGTGCAGTCCTCTTCGCGATCTTATCGAACCCATCAGACCAGACAAACGCAATGAACCCTTACGGACTTAACAAACTCTTTAGACGCAAACGAACGAAATGAACACCATTAATATTCTCTACATGATAGACTGCCTTGCTAATGGGGGAGCAGAACGACAGCTTGTGGAACTGATCCGGAGAGTGGACAGAAGCCGCTTTCGGCCGCATCTCTGCACCCTGAATGATTCCGAAAAACTCTATGATGAGCTTGATGTCCCGAAAATAATTTTGGGGAATGCGAGATTCGGCCACCATTCGATGCTGAAAAGGCTCCTTGCACTTAACCGGTATGTCAGGGATAACCGGATTCATATCATCCAGACTTTCTTTCAGGACCCCTTTCTCTTGGCCGCGATAGTCAGGCCTTTCAACCGGGTCAGGCTGGTTGGTACGTTTCGTGACCTCGGCTTCTGGCGGACACCAGCTGAAAACCGGAAGATGCGGCTCGCCTATCCGTTCTTTTCCGGGTTCATCGCCAACTCACGGGCGGTCAAGGAACATTTCGTGCGGGCCGACGGGATTCCTGAGGATAAAATAGAGGTCATCTATAACGGTTTTGATTTTGCCGCTATCCCCGATACTCTCCGTGGCAACAATTCCGATGATCCGCCGGTGGTCGGGATCGTGGCCAATATGAACCGCCCGGTCAAACGAGTACAGGACTTCATTCATGCTGCGGCCTTGGTAAAAGTGAAGGTACCCCGAGCCAGTTTCGTAATCGTTGGGGGCGGCCATCTGCGGGGTGAACTGGAGGAGCTAGCCAGCTCGCTGGGACTGAGCGGCAGCATCCGGTTCACAGGCCGGATTACCAATCCGCTTGAGGTCATCCGCACATTCGACGTTGGTGTTCTGACTTCAGAAACGGAAGGGTTCTCCAATGCCATTATCGAGTATATGGCCTGCGGGGTCCCGATTGTTGCCACCGATACCGGCGGGAATCCGGAACTGGTGACGGAAGGGGAAAACGGCTACCTGGTACCGGTCGGCAATACGGAAAGGCTGTCGCAGAGGATTGTCAATCTCCTTGCCGACGAGGCGCACCGCGCAGGGATAGGGGAGCGTAACCGTGAGAAGATACGGAGCGGGTTCAGCTGGTCTGTTGCCCTTGAACGGCAATGCCGGTACTATGAATATTTGGTCATGAAATGATTATCCGAAAAATTTCCATGACTAACTTGGACTGATCTGATGGCTCCTCGTAAGTGTTCTAAGGTATTGATACTTGGCGCCCAGCATCCTACAGGCCTCTCTACGGCCCGTTCTTTGAAAGGGTGCGGCATAGAGATCGCGGGGATCTTTTATCACGATTCGCCTTGCGCCAAATCGAATGTCTGGAGCAAAATAATCAAGATAAAAAGGAATGCACCTGATATTCTCAAAACACTTGATAATTTAGCAGTCAATTGTGACACGAAAACTCTGGTTCTCCCAGCTGATGATGAAAGCGTCAAAATCATTTCAGACAACAGGGAAATTATTTCGAATCAGTATATTTTGATATTGCCGGGAAAAGAGATAGTCGATCTTCTTCTTGACAAAGCGCAATTCTACGAATGGGCCGGCCAAAATGGTTATCTTGTGCCGCAAACAAGAAGAGTTAATAGCTTTGATGAACTTAACAGTGCTATCGATTTGATTAACTATCCGTTACTGTTGAAGCCGCTTTACAGAACAAACAGGTGGGACCATGATATACCTAACCATAAGGTATTTATATTAGAAAATGAAGATCACTTATCTAAATTGCCAGCTAATCTGTTTGATATTTCCGCAGATATTTTGGTACAACAATGGATACCGGGCAGTGATTCCGATATATACTTTTGCCTGGTTTATTACAGTCAGAACGCGAAACTTGTAAATTATTTCTGTGGTAGGAAAATAATGCAATGGCCCCCACTAGGAGGATCAACCGCAGTGGCAATCAGTGATGACAACGACGCAACCAAGGATATAACGATTGCACTTTTCAATAAAGTAAATTATCGGGGCTTAGGTTCGGTTGAATACAAAAAGAATCCTATCGACAATAAAATGTACATCATGGAACCAACGGTAGGACGAAATGATTTTCAGTCGTATCTTGCTGTGACTGGAAATACTAATCTCACAAAAATGGCATATCATGATTCAAATGGTAATTATATTATACAACAGCAAAAGAGAAAATCTTATTGGGTAAGCGAAATATCATTTTATTATGGCTTGAACTATTACCTAAAAAAACGGGATTTATATATTATCAGGTTTGTTACCAAAATCTTCAGAAGTGCTGGTTTCTCAATATTTTCAATGCATGATATAAAACCTTTCGTTATATTGATAAAGAATAATCTTTTTAGACGGATATCTAAACACATTAGTAAAAAAAATGAGAGTATGCTGGGAAAATAGATTCGCAGTGTCATCTGGGTTAAGAAAGTCTGAAAATACTTCAACGAAAGTAAACGGCGGCTTAATCCCCGCCCAAAGAGGGTTTTCAAGTCATCCTAAAATTATCTTTTGAATCGATGTGCTTTAAGAAATTACATATCTCAGACATCATAGAAAATTGTCATTTTGTTCAAGAAGAAAAATGCATGACTTCCTCGGCCACCTCCGATAGTGAGTGAATCCATCCAGGGAATGCGGACACCTTGAAGTAGAGACTCAGGTGGAGGGGGCCTGTGAGGTGGATGGTCATTTTGTTAAGTCGGTTGCATAACTGCTGAGCGGCTTCTCGGTGGTGGCGGTTTTCGATCCAGTCCAGCAACACTACAAGGGTGTTGCCAAAGAGCTTTACGTAGCCTGACTTTCTGGTAATCATGTCGAGGACGGGTTTAATGTCTCTGAGGTCGTCATAACAGTCACGGAAGATCTCGATCAGACGTTCCAGCGAATGATAGGCCAGAAACTGCATGAGGTCATAGAGTTTCTTCTTCTCCAGGTCACAGCGGCTCATTGGACGACCATTGAGAAGGTCCAGAATCGATACCTTCTCGGGGGTGTTTTGCAGTTTCACGGATAACTCTTTGATATCAGTCTGGAGTCTGTCGATCTCGGCAACAAGCGTCTCCTTCTTTTTGGAAAGCCTCTTGTCCGGGCGTTTCTCGATGCGAGATTCGGCGAGCTCCACCTCATCGCGCAGGCCGGTGAGCTCTCCCTGAAGGGTCTTCAATGCTCTCTTGAAGAGAGGGATGTCTGGATTCTCGACCAGAGGCTGTTTCTCCAGCACCTGGATATCATAGCCGGGGTGGTAATTGAGGTAGAAGCGATCCATAAGCTCTTTGAAGATGTTCTCGGATTTACCCCAGCGTTGCAGCATGTAGTAGGCGATGTCCGAGGCCGGGCGATGTGTGTTGTTGATGTAGATCCCCACCCTGACTTTGGTGTGCTGATCCCCTAAGACCACGAGACGCAGCTCCATCTCGGTTGCAACGGCGCGATCTTCCTTGAGGGCTGTGGTGATCGACTCCTGAACCGTGCGGAGCAGTTCAGAGATAAGGTATTTCGAACCGTTGACGGCGATTCCTGACCGAAACTCCTCCGAATGGATCGCGTTAAGCAGGTTCCCGTCGATATACTTGGCCCACGTGACGAAATCGACCCTGGATGAGAGCTCGTGGAAGAAATGGATCCAGTAGCCCCCACGGTCAAACACCATCACTGGCCTGGGGATTCCCAATTCAATGATCTTGTCGGCGCAACTGGACAAGATGGGGCGAAAGTCGATTTCCGCGGACTCCGTGCGAAACCACAGGAGCCGATCCTGAAGGTCGCTGATGAGGTAAAGTTCATTACCCTTCATGGCGAGTCGGCGCACAGTGTGGTAACCTTTGGCAAGTATTGACAACCCGTAGTAAGGCAGAAAGTGGCCGTCGATGAAGAATACCTCCCTATCTATGCGGGCAAGTTCCAAAAGACGTGAAGCTACGCCATCGATCAACTCGCTGCTTCGGTACTCACAGGCCATGGCGGTGAGACGTTCTCGCATGGTCTCTTTGTCCGGCAAACGGCTTCGCCCCAAAAGCAGCCCTAATTCGCTCGCGTTGGCTAACTTTAATGCCTCGATCGAACGGATATCATGAAGAACGCTATGTAAGAGAGTCCCCAGGATGTCCTGGCCCTGGTAGGTCGATCCCACCAGCAGGGGATAGGGCTCAAGTAAGCTTTCAAAGTTGAACTCCTGGAGAAAGAGGTTGTGCATCAAGCCACCGGCAAAGGTGTTGCGGACGCCGTGTGAAAGCCTATCGATGAGGGTCTGTTCGGTGGAACGTCCCGGCTTTGGGCTCGGTTGCTGAGAAATTTCAGCGACCTTCTGTTTGAACTCGGGGGCAGCCTCCAGATTGAGTTCAAGTTGCTCCGTCTGCCAGCGCTCTTTGTCGATAGCATCGGCAGCCTTAGCGAGCTCAACTATTTCGTCAAAACTCAACAGAGGGGGCTCCTTGGCCGCCGGGGGATTTTGCTTCGTTCGGATTCTAAATACCGCACTTCGAGAGATCTTCATTGAAAGATCCCCGGAAGACTTATCAGCGATAGCCTGATCAGACCAGTCCGGATGGTCACTGAGTAGCGTTTTGATACTTTGCACAACATCCTCGGCATACTTATAAGGGCCCTTGAGCCCACGATGGTCTTCAAACACAGCCTCTACCCCAACAAGATGTTTGAGATCCAGAATCTTGGAGACATTCCTATGGAACCCGCAAATGAGGCCGGCGTTAATATGGTTGCAATGCCCAAGCTCCACAAGTTGAATGGCGGCAAGTTTTCGTTCCGCGGGATCAGCTACGTTAAAACGAACTACCGCTCCATAGTTGACGATAACAATCTTGTAGTGTTGTCCCCGCCGATCTGTTTCGAGAATTGTGAGAAGTCCGCCTACACGCTCGGATCTTTTCGGGTACCGGTCCATAGGGGAGGCGTATCAAAAACAGTTTTTGTTGTCAACTAAATATTTTTAGAATATATACTTAATAATATCTATAAGTTATGAATTTAAAAGACTTTGAATGCACACTTTTATTTGAACAACCACTATTCAGTAATATCAAATAGTTATAAGGCTGTAACTTAATTTTCTATAATGTCTGATATCTATAATAACGTAGGATAATAAAACCAACGCATAAAACAATTATAATATGAAACCAGCTATTGGTTAGAGGTTTTAAATAATGGATAGAGTATTTAATTATTGGGTTGATACTTACTTCCTCTTTAGGAATTACCTACTGGACACGAACATTGATGAAATAATTGCATTGCCTGTGGGATATTCAATACGATTGATCAAATCAGTTGATGACAGGTCTTTTGAATCTCTCGTTTTGTTATGGGATCAAGCATATAAAGAAAAGCCAGGCGATGCTAAAAATAAAGTACGCTCTTTGTTGCTGCAAGGCGATGTGTGCATTGGAGCTTTTTACCAAAACAGTGTTATAGGGATGACTTGGTCTGGTGAGCAGGCGGCTATTCAGCGAATAGCTTTTGCAAATTTTTTGAAGAAGGAAAAATGTGCGGGTATTGGACATCATGACTTTGTCGATGTAGATCATCGAGGAAAGGGTCTCCAACGGGCCTTATCAAGTGTAAGGCTAAAATACGCAAAGGAAAAAGGTTGCCACGCATATTATGTTTTTGTTGGGGTAAAGAATCTCTCATCAATAATTAATCTTATGAGAGTTTTCTCAGAATTCAAGGTTGTTTTTCATGTGAAGATTGATGTGCCTTTTTTCACGTTCAATTTTTTCCCAGGGGCAAGAAAGGAAGAGTGGTCGCAATGTTAGGATGATTGAAATATCTGATTATTTCGAGCAATGGGATGAAAGAGCAATATTTTAAATAATATTTATGCCGGTATTTCTATCCGAATGATGAGGTGGCGCGAATAAGCATTCTGGCCAAGCTCAAGGTCATTCTTTTAACTCAGGCTATATGGGTGTTGGTCGTATACCGTTGCGGGTACTGGTGTGTCCGTAATAACGCTAGGTACGGTGGTCTGCTGCGACTGATGCTCTCGTTCCTCACCATCTGGTAGAAAATAGTCGAAATCGTCACAGGGATTGATATCCCCTTTACGGCACAGATTAGTCGCGGGCTGTATATCGGCCATTTTGGTCAAATCGTCCTCTCGACCAGATCGGTGATGGGTGAATTCCGCAACCTCTCCCAAGAGATGACAATCTGCCATGCGGGACGCGGTTCAATGCAATTTACATCGGTTATCGTCAACCGGGGTCTTCATCAGGCCGGGAAAAGATATTTGGCAATGTGGTTATAGGCGATAATGTGGCTATCGGGGCCAATGCGGTAGTAACAAAGTACCTGGCGACAATGCAGTTGCAGTAGGTATGCTTGTCCGGATCATGAGCAATGGATCGAGCAGGAATTTTAATTTCAACATGGAAAAGATGGGGCTCGAATAATTGTAGGGCACCTTATGCTGAAAAAAAGAATAATAAAAATCATCACCAGTTCTGGAATTCTTCTGAAAGTGTTGAACATGGTGGCGAGCGATATGCCGAGGGTATTCGTGTGGCATCGATTTGCAGCGCCAATGGAAAATAGGAACGGGCGTGTGAGTGCCGATCTCTTCGGTTGGCAACTGGATCGAATTCGACAGGATTTTCAGGTTTTGTCACTTGGTGGAATGCTTGATTATTACAATCGGCACGGAAAATGGCCTAAGCGCTGTGTTGTCCTGACAATTGACGATGGCTATCACGACTTTTACCAATGGGCATACCCGGAACTCAAGAAACGCTGTATGAAAGCGACTTTTTTCGCAACGGTCAATTTCGTGGAGGGAAAGATATGGCTTTGGCCCGATCGGGTGCGGTGGGCGCTTGATACCACCTTAATGTCGGAGGTGACCCTGATGTTCCATGATGAAATGCGGCGCTTTCCGCTAAATGGCCTGCACGATAAGGATATTTTCTGGAAATCGTGTAGTGATCACTGCATAACCCTTTCGGATGACAAGAAGGAAATGTTTATCCGGTCAATGGAGGAGGCATTGCAGGTGTCGTGTCCTGATATACCGACCGAAGAATACAGGGCAGTAACCTGGGATGAGTTACGGGAACTAAACGAAGACGGTATTGAAATAGGCTCACATACTATGAACCATCCAATCTTGTCAAAAATAAACCAGTCACGACTTGTGGATGAGATTGAGGTATCTAAGAAGGTGCTTGAAGAGAATTTGAATACGAAAATAACCAGTTTTTGCTATCCGAATGGAAGATTTCCAGATATCAGCGATGAAGTTGTCAGAACTGTACGTGATTCAGGATACTTAGGCGCTGTTATGTGTATATATTCTTTGGAATGGCAGATATATAAGATTCCACGTATGGGAGTGAGTAGTGATCGTGAGAATTTCTTGTGGAAGTTGTATGGAGCGGAAAAGCTTTTGCACTCGAAACGAAAGGAATGAGCATATGTCTTGGAAGCCACTCGTGAGTGCTATTATTCCGACCTTTAACAGGAGGGAGATGGTATCTCGAGCTATCGAGAGCGTATTGGAGCAAAGCTATACCAACCTCGAGCTTATTGTAATTGATGATGGCTCCTCCGATGGTACAAGAGAACGTATTCAGAAATATTCTGATGATGAGCGATTTCACTATTATTCTCAGGAAAACAAAGGGCAAAGTGCCGCAAGAAATTTTGGAATCAGCAAATCACAAGGAGAATATATTGCATTATTGGATTCAGACAATTACTGGCTGAGAGACAAACTTGAAAAGCAAATTGAATTTTTGAGAAACAAAGAAGATTGTGATGTTCTCTTCAGTGAAGTATTTCTTGTGAACGAACATGGTAATGTGTTAACAAAAATGTATTCTCAGCGTTTTTCAGGATATATTCTTGGCAGACTTCTGCAGGCCAACTTTGTCACCAATAATACGGTGCTGGTAAAAAAAAGATGTTTCGAGGAAATGGGAGGTTTTGACGAAGACCTGCGCTATGCAGAAGACTACGACTTATGGTTGCGTTTTGCCACACGATACCGGTTTGTTTATCACCCGTACGAAGTTACCTATTACTGCTGCGAGGGAGAAAGACTTTCATTCAATGAAGAAAAGGTTCTCGAAGCGAACCATAGGATTCTCACGCGGTTTTTTCAGATGTTTCCCCAATCCGTTACCACCCGTGAAAAAAATCATGCATGGAGCAGATTTTACAAATGGCAAATCGAATCAAAGTTGAATTCGGGAAAGAAGCCCTCTGTTAATGACCTCGTCAAGGTAGTATCGCTGAATCCTTCGAATATACAGAACTGGAGACTTCTTGCAAAAAGTATTCTCAGATGATCGGGAAATGTTCTAGATAATGATAAAAAAGTTAGTTGGGAATTCACTGTCGAGCATCATGGTACCACTGATAAAGATTGGTATCACCTTCATCATGGCGCCGTTAATTGTCCATGCATTGGGCAACTATGACTACGGGGTTTCGGAGATCGTCTTCTCGGTAGTGGGGTACATGGGGATTCTTGATCTTGGCCTCATGCCTGCCATTGTGCGTTTTGTTGCCCGGTATGTTGCGCTTGGAGACAAGGAAGAATTACAGAAGATTTACAGTAGCGCACTGGCATTTTTATTCCCCGTAGGGCTTTTGTGTACCTTTGGACTAATTATAATCTCTTTTTGGGCGCCGCACATCTTCGTTAACGGGACTGGGGTAGGTAGTCTGAAATACAAGATTTTTATCATTATTGTCGGATGCCAGCTTTTCTTCACTTTTGTCGGTTCCGTCTTCGACTGCTACATTGAAGGGTTGCAACGCTATTCCTTGAGAAATTATTCAACCATTGCATTCTCTATTATTGGCACATTAGTTATGTATCCGCTTTTAAAAAACGGCGGAGGTCTTATTACGGTAGCAACTGTTAACATGTTGGGGTATTCGCTGAAAAATATGATTTACGGATTATTATTGTGGCAGCCTAAGTATGGAGGTTATTGTTTCAAAAGGAGAAACGTATCTAAGAAGACCCTCAGGGAACTTTTTAGTTTCGGACTGAAAAGCTTTGTTTATGCTGTTTCATTACGAATTTCAACGCTTACAGACTCACTTGTTATTGGAGCGGTACTTGGTGCGGCAGTTGTTCCTTTCTATATAATACCGGTTAATTTTCTCAGTCATGCATGCAATCTCATCTTGGCAATGACAAGAAACTTCATGCCGGTGTTCAGTGAACTCGATGCTGTAGCAAAAAAAAGTACAACCCGCAACCTTTTCTTCGGTTGTTCCAGATACGCTCTAGGGATCATTATCCCAATCGTTGCGGGGGTCTGCATCCTCGGCCCTTCATTCCTCGCTCATTGGATGGGAGACGAGTATGCTGAAAAGGGGGCCCTTGTCCTATATATTATGGCTGCTGCCTACATGGTCCAATGGCTCAATCCTTTTTCCAATCGATTTCTTACCGGTGTTGGGAAGCACGGCATCATGGCCAAGATCGGCATTGTAAATTCCCTTCTGAATCTTGGGATCAGCCTCGTGCTGGTACGATATTTTGGGAAAGAGGGCGTAGCCCTCGGGACATTGTTGCCTGCGTTGTTATTTGAACCGTACTTGCTGTATAAAACCTGCAAATTACTTGATAGCAGCATCTTGCATTATGCTCGGCAGGTCTTCCTACCGCAAATCCTGCCGACTATATGCTTCATTCTTGTCCTGAAAAGTGAAGGAGTGTACTTACCGAATCACTCGACACTAGATGTGGTTTTTCAGGCGATAATTGCCATATTTGTGTATCTCCCTGTTTTTGTAGCAATGGCAATGAAACGCGAGGAGCGTGTGAGGATTATTGACCTCTTGCGCAAAAGAGTCTTTACGGCGGCATAATTTATGTTGACCAACGTCTTGTTAACATTGTTCACAATCTGCTACTTCCTGCATACGGCATCCCGTATCCCTGCACTAGGGGCGATGAGGTTCGATTTGCTCCTAGGCGGTTTGATCCTGATTTTTATCTTCATTACCCAAAATGAAGACAAATGGCGAACCTCCATTGAAACGGTCAGAAAGCTGAATAGGTTCTTATTGTACATTTTATTGAGCCTGCCGCTGGTAACTTGGCCAGGTTCGGTTATTCATAATAATTTTGTATATTGGATTAAATCCGCACTTTTTTTTGTCTTTGTGGTCAGCATAGTGCGGACGGAAAAACAGCTAAAATGGCTAATCACGGTTTTTCTTGCCTGTCAGGCGTTCCGTATTATCGAACCTCTGTATCTTCATGTTACTACGGGTTATTGGGGTGATATAGCGTATTCCCATGTGGGGGGGGCGATGACCGGCCTCAATCGCCTCAGCGGGGCGCCGCACGATGTCGTGAATTCGAACCAACTTGCATGGGTGATCGTGACAACGGTTCCTTTCCTCTGCTACCTGTGCTGGCAGGGGGGGAAGGTTGGCAAGATTCTCTTCCTTGCCTGTGTCCCTGCCTTTATTTACACTATGCTCCTGACCGGTTCGCGGAGCTGTCTCATTAGTCTCATCATTACTGTCCTAGCAATGATCATGCTCAGCAAGCGCAGGGCGAAAAACTTCGCTATCGCAGCGGTTATTCTCGTGCCTGCGGCAATTTTCGTTACAGGACACCTGTCATCAGATATGCAAACCCGTTACGTTTCGCTTGTAGATTCTGATGTAGTCGGGGCCGATACTGCACAAGGGAGAATCAACGCATCGCTTAGACAGCTCGGATCGCTTTCGCACAACCCGTTGTTCGGGAACGGTCTAGGCACCTCTAGGGAGACTAACTGGAACATTCTTGGGGGTAGCTCGCAGCCTTCCCACAACATGTTTATCGAAATACTGCAGGAAATAGGCATTATCGGGTTCATCATTTTTGTCCTCTATATCATTTCGATCATCAAGAGTCTCATGGAAGCAAAGCGCCTTTTGGAAGATAAGGGCGTTGGCAGTAACGATTGGCTTTACCGCCTTATTTCGGCCACTTTGGTCTGGGTAGTGATGGATCTCGTTTACAGTCTTGCGTGTTTTGGGCTTAGCAGTTGGGAGTGGTACTTCTTCGGTGGTGTTTCGACCATCTGTCTCGCCTTTGCCAGGGAGCGAAGGGAGGAGGTTGAGGATCGCGTTTTATCACCGCCGCCGGTCACGTTGAGCTCCAGCGGAAAACCAAGCCCTTTTTTAAACACCTCCGTGCAAGGAGCATCAAAAAGTATCTTGTGAAGAATTATTTCCATGTGCGGAGCGATAAATGCAAACGGAAGAAGAATATCCAATTGTGTCGGTCATCATACCTTGCTTCAACAGAGAAGAATATATTGCCACAACAATCGATAGCGTCCTTTCCCAGACATGGCCCAATATAGAGTTGATCGTTGTCGATGACGGCTGCATCGACGGATCCCGGGCGATTCTGGAATCCTATGGAAACAGGATAATCATTTATGAACACGCCGGACGAACAAATAAGGGACAGTCTGCTGCCATAAACCTGGGGCTTGGAAATTGTCGGGGCAAATACATTGCCATTCTCGACAGCGACGACCTCTTTGCTCCGGAGAAGATAGAGAAACAGGTGAAATATCTCGAAGACAATCCGGAGATCGGAATGGTATACGCCAATGGCAAGGCGATAGACGAGAACGGTAAAGAACTCTTTTCCTTACATTCCAAGGGACACCAGCCGCCGTCGGGTCCCGAGTCTGTCCTCGAAAACTGCACCTTCAACTTGCCGTCCAATTCCCTGGTTTGCCGTTCGGTATATGATAATGCAGGCCTGTTTGATGAAACACTGCGCTCCGCCCAGGACCACGACATGGCAATCCGTATCTGCGAGGTTGCTAAGGTTGGTTACATTGATGAGTATTTGTGGTTCTACAGGCGCCATGCAGGTAGTATCAGTCATACTAAGATAAAGGAGAGGTGGCGAAATGGCTTCAGGATACTCGACGCGGCCTGCAAGAGGTATCCTTACCCAGGGAGAACCCGCAATAGGCGCCGGGCCGTATTGAATTTTCGGCTTGGCCAGTGTTATATGGAGGAGAAGAGCTTTATCAGGGCAGGAATCTATTTTCTTAAGGCGGGACTTCTCGACCCTTTACGGTCACTTGACGTGATGCGTGGTCGGGAATCCGTCTCAAACCCCCGTTGTTAGAAAGAGAATATCCATGTGCGGAATAGCAGGAGTAGTCTATAGCGATCCCGGCCGGCTGGTAGAAAAGTCATTGATCGAGCGGATGTGCGACGTCATCCACCACCGGGGCCCGGACGAATGGGGTATGTGGAGCGAGGGGGAGGCGGGCATCGGTATGAGACGGCTCTGCATCATCGACCTCGCAGGTGGTAGCCAGCCGATCCACAACGCAGATAAGAGCATCTGGATCGTCTTCAATGGCGAGATCTACAATTACAGGGAACTTAGGAACGATCTCGAAAAACGAGGTTTCCATTTCTATACCTCTTCCGATACGGAAACGATCGTCCATCTCTATGAGGAGTTCGGCGAGGAGTGCGTTCAGTATCTGCGCGGCATGTTTGCTTTCGCCATCTGGGACAGTAACAGGAAGAGACTGTTTCTCGGGCGTGACCGGCTGGGGAAAAAGCCCCTCCATTATCTCCATGACGGGGAAAAGCTGGTCTTCGGCTCGGAGATCAAGTCGATCCTCCAGCACTCGGATATAAAGGCGGAGGTATGCCGTCCGGCAATCATCAGCTACCTGGCCTTCGGCAACACTATCGACCCGGTCACCATGTTCAAGGGGATTTCCAAGCTGCCGCCAGGGCATACCCTTACCTGGGAAAGCGGGCGCATAACTATAAGCCAGTACTGGAAAATCGAATATCGCCCCGACTATACGAAATCCGAGCAACAGTTCCTTGAAGAGACTGAAGAACAGTTGAGAGAGGCGGTAAGGATAAGGCTGATGAGCGAGGTCCCCTTGGGTGCATTCCTGAGCGGCGGGATCGATTCCAGCCTGGTTGTGGCGATGATGGCGTTACAGAAGGGTGTGCCGGTCAAGACCTTCTCCATCGGCTTCGACGACCGGCGCTACAACGAACTTCCCTATGCACGGATGGTGGCGAAAAGGTACGGCACAGACCACCACGAGGAGATAGTCAGGCCAGACGCTGAAGAGATTATCCCATTCCTCATTCGGATGTTTGATGAGCCTTTTGCCGATTCGTCAGCGATCCCCACCTACTACGTTTCCAGGCTTGCTCGCCGGCACGTCACGGTGGTGCTCTCCGGCGACGGCGGCGACGAGATGTTTGGCGGCTACGGTCGCTACCTGGACAGCATGCTGAGCGACTATACCGACATGGTCCCTCTATTGCTGCGGCGGTTTCTCCTCGGCAACCTTGCCCGGATGCTCCCCGAGTCGTTTCCCGGTATCAATACTATGCGCTACCTGTCGCTGGACAAGGATGAACGTTATATCCTGAAAGTGACGAAGGGGATCTCACTTATTGGCGACAAGGTCTTTGACCCGGAATTGATTCGGGATGCGGGGGGGAGCGACCCTTCTTCGTCGCTCCGGCATTTATTGAAAGACGTGAGTGCTCAGGGCAGTATCACGCGCAGACAATACCTGGACACCAGAACCTATCTCCCCTGCGACATCATGACCAAGGTCGACCGGGCCACTATGTTCGTTTCCCTGGAGGCGAGGGCACCGATGCTTGATCACAGGTTCGTCGAATTTTCCGCAACAGTTCCGGTGCAGTACAAGCTGCATGGCAGGACGACCAAGTATCTGCTGAAGCAGTTGGCATACAGGCTATTGCCGCATGAAATTATCGACCGCCCTAAGATGGGCTTCGCCATGCCCGTCGCCCAGTGGATCAACAAGGAATGGAAAGAGATGAGCGAGGAACTGGTGCTCGGCTCCAGTGCTCGGCAGCGGGGAAACTTCAACCCCACCTACCTGACGCAGATCATGGGCGAGCACCGCTGGGGGAGGAGGGACCACAGCTACCTCATCTGGACCCTTATGGTTCTGGAGATGTGGTACAGGACCTATATCGATGGACAAGACGTATGATAGAGGTTCTGTGCTCCAAATATTGATAAGCATTACTGAAAGGTCAGGAGATAAAAAGCCGTGGCTAATGAAAACAAAACACGCCGTGACGAGTTAGTGGCCCTTAATAAGGAACAGGCCCAGTTTTACGATACCCCTCACGTCCAAAGACCGTTGAATAATATCATGAAATTATGGAGCTTGTTGAGACGCAGGATGTATTTCCTGATGCAGAATTCGGGTATCTGGTCAGATGTGTATGCCTTTCAGAAGGAGTGGATTGGCGACCTGAACGGGAAAAAGGTTCTTGATTTCGGCTGTTATGACGGCAATGCCTTGAGTGGTTACCTGGCAACGAATGCTGCCTCGTATCTGGCTGTGGATCTCAGCAAACCTGCCCTGGACCGGTTGATGCAATATTTTGAGAATAAAGGGATCAAGGGTGCCCGCGTGCAATGCGTGGATGTTTTGTCCAAGGATTTTACCGAATCCGGATTTGACATCATCTATGCCGAGGGTGTACTCCACCACTTCAACCCCATTGTTGTTCTGCTTCCCGTATTGTCGGAGAAACTTGCCCCCGGAGGGAGAATCATTTCTCTCGATCCATTGCAGACGAGTCTGCTGACGCGCAGCGTACGGGCAATTTATCATCCTTTTCGTTGCGATAAAGAGTGGGAATGGCCTTTCACCCATGATACTTTTGCGGTGATTAGGAAACACTTTACCATCAATAAGATTCAGGGGGTAATCGGTTATTCCAAGTGGGCAATCCCTGTTGCGTTTTTTCACAAAGAGGCCGCGGTCAGATTAGCAAAATACCTCCACGGTAAAGACATTGCTTCCGCGGGAACTGAGCGAAGGCCTCTGTGGGGATGTATGCAAGTTGTCATGTGTCTTGAAAAGAAAAGGGACAAATCGAGTGCCCATTAGCAATACAAAACCGTTTCTGTCAGGACAAGGATCAATCAGATGACTAAGTCCAATGTAGATATACCGTCTCATATCGTTATGGTACAAACCAAAAAACGCATTCTGCTGGTGGTTCGCTGGCCGAATGGGGGGATTAGAACATTTATCCGTTATGTCTATCGCCATTTCGAACCGGAAATGTTTCATTTGACCGTTCTTGGACCTGACCTGCCCGAGATGAACGTACTGCAGGATGATTTGAACTGTCTGGATGTCGAGACCAAAAGAGTATCTGCCAGGCCGACAGTTTACGAATTCTTTATGGCAATATCCAAAGAACTGATTTACGGTAGATATGATCTGATTCATTCTCAAGGGTTTACATCAGGGATTTGCGCATCGTTTCCGGCTTTCCTAACGAGAAAGCCACATATTCTCACATCCCATGACGTTCTAAATGGAACGCAATTCAGAGGAATTTCTGGGTATTTAAAAAAAATTGGTATGGGTATGGCTTTTTCACTTATACCGACAATACATTCCGTCAGTTATGACGCACAGCAAAATCTACTGGAATTCTTCCCTTTTCTGGACAGGGCGGCAGAAAGATGCAAGGTAATACGCAACGGAATTGAAGTTGAGCGATTCCTGGATGTAGAGCCAAGAGATCTCAGGAGCGAACTGTGTGTTGGAGATGAGTTTTTTCTAATAGGATTCTTGGGCCGTTTTATGGCTCAAAAAGGCTTTGGCTATTTGATTGACGCGATTGAGAGTTTGTCAAGAAATAATGACCTGACCAAAAAGCCACTTGTCATAGCATTTGGAGAAGACGGGTTTGTGCGTGAGGAAAGGGCGCGAATTGCCGAAAGAGGCTTGATACAGTACTTCAGATTTCTGCCCTTCACTCCGAATGTTGCAGGTGTCATAAAAGCGATGGATATGGTAGCCATGCCATCCCTATGGGAAGCATGTCCCCTGCTTCCAATGGAAGCGCTGGTTGCAGGAACGCCCTTGATCGCCACAAATTGCATCGGCTTGAGAGAGGTGGTGCTTAACACCCCAGCCCTTGTAATATCACCAAAAGACGGTAATGCTTTGGCCGTGGGTATAGAGTCATTTATGAAAGATGACCGTACGGAAATTTTCAAACAATATTCTTTAGAAGCTCGAAAAGAATTCGATGTTAAAACCCAGGCAAAACAAATAAGGGATATAATTATTAACTTGACAGTCAAAAGTTCTCGATAAAAGCCGTACGTTAAGACGTTAGCAACTCGGCAAATAGTCTTTAAAATAAGTGCGTTAAGGGAGGTGTCGTTTCAATAACGTACAACTAGTAAAACGGCATTTAATGTTGACGTACTATGAAAATTGGTGTATCCTTTCTTTGCCTACATCCAAGCGAGGAGGATGCCCAATGAAACCAAAAGAACCAAAAGAGCTGTTTCTGCGGTATGAGAAGGAGGTAGCGCAGTTCAAACTCGATCTTATCCGCCGGCTGGCCAGCGAAGACTCTGACCTTGA
>Ga0326727_10001670_pt1 | contig 80541 bp, 78 predicted proteins | sample MB2enrmetagenome_FD_207643 | JGI IMG/M metagenome (GOLD analysis project Ga0326727, IMG submission 207643) | Lab enriched peat soil microbial communities from McLean, Ithaca, NY, United States - MB29MY | ecosystem: Environmental > Terrestrial > Soil > Wetlands > Peat | place: USA: New York... | reverse complement strand
CGCCGGTTCTATTGCTAGGGTTGGCTGCGGATCACCGTTCCTGGATCGCTACGTTTCCGGAGGCTTGCTGTTCCTCAAACCTCTTGGAACCTTCTTCACTATGCCCTTAACTCCCTTTTCCGTCAATCGATTTCGCGCCTAATAAACATGATTTCCTCAGCATTTATCTGGTTTATTTCTAAACGGTTACACGGGTTGGCCATCGAATTCGTTGTGGATAAAACAGGGGGTTGAGGTTGTGTTGCTGTGCTAGTCTGCCCCGGCCGCGATAGAATGCCAGAGTGCAACTTCCCGCCAGAATTGGCAAATACGAACTCGAAGAATTCCTGGGCGGAGGCATGTCGCACGTGTACCGCGCGCGCGACACCGTAATCGGCCGCACCGTCGCCGTCAAGATTCTCACAGAGGCCGGCTGCGAGGATGCCGAAGCCAAGGAGCGGTTCCTCGCCGAAGCCCGCATGGCCGGCAATATCTCGCACGATAACGTCCTCAGCATCTACGATTTCGGCGAAGACGAACAGCATCACCCGTACATGGTGATGGAATTCCTCAAAGGCGAGGATCTTCGCCACGCCATCAAGAACGGGCGCACCGGCGCGCTTCGCGACAAGCTCAAAATTGCTGTGCAGGTGGCGCGCGCGCTGGCCTATATCCACACCCAAAAGATCATCCACCGCGACATCAAACCCGAGAACGTCAATGTCAGCCCCGCCGGCGTGGTGAAGCTGATGGATTTCGGCATCGCCAAGACTCAGGGCCTGCAGATGACTCGCGCGGGCTACGTGCTGGGGACGCCGTACTACATGGCGCCCGAGCAGGTGACCGGCGCGAACGTCACCGAGCAGGTGGACGTCTACGCATTCGGCGTGCTGTTGTTCGAGCTGATGACCGGCGTCAAGCCGATCGCCGGCGAGACCGTGGAGCGCATCTTCTACAGCATCCTCAACGAGCCGTTGAACCTGCAGCCCATGATTCAGGCCGGCGCGCCGCAAGCGGTGTGCGACCTGGTGGCGCGCTGCACCATGAAGAGCGCCGCCGAGCGGCCGCAAGGCTTCGACCCGGTGGTCGCGGAATTGGAGCGCATCCTCGCGGAACTGGACGCACCCACCATGTTGTTGAAGGCGCCGGAGCGGGAGTCCGCCGCGGTGGAGGAAGCTGCAGGGTATCCCGCGTGGCTGCTGCCGGTGGTCGCGCTAGTGGTGGTCGCATTGGCGGTCGGTCTCTATTTCGCCATGAGGCCGAAGAAGCTACCGGAAACGATCGCGGCGAAATCGGGGGAGATGGTGCTGGTGCCGAAGGGGCACTTCAAATACGGCGAGAAAAAAGAAGATGCCACCCTCCCGGCCTACTATATCGATAAGACCGAAGTAACCAACCAGGCGTATGCTGCCTTCTGCAAGGCCGCGGCGCACGCGCTGCCGGCAGATTTCCCGCAGGACAAGCCCACGTATCCCGTGGTCAACGTGACCATGGTTGACGCCAAGGCGTTTGCTAAATGGGCAGGGGAACGGCTTCCTACCCCGCGCGAGTGGGAGAAAGCCGCGCGCGGAACCGACGGCCGCCTGTTCCCCTGGGGCAACGAGAAAGACCCCTCGCGCGCCAACTTGGGGCCTCATGGAGCACTCCGGCCCGCCGCTGATTTTTCACAGTTCGCAGGCCCCTACAAAACGGTTCAGATGGTAGGGAACGTTTGGGAGTTGGTCGATGAGCGGACTACTCCTGGGCCCGACACCCTGGCCTATTTCCAAAAACTCCTCAATCAGCCACTCACCGTGAATGACGCTTGGTATCAGATACGCGGGGATTCGTTCACCGAGCCGATTGACAGGGTTAACATCTGGGACAATGGGTCCGTACCGGAACTCTGGAAGGACGCCAACATCGGCTTCCGATGCGTGAAAGACGCGCCGTAGATGGCCCGTTGAGGCATCGCAGAAGAGTTTTTAGCCGCCGAGGAATACCGATAAACGCCGATTGAAACGAGAAAATTCTTATCCGCGTTCATCGGCGGTTAATAATGTTCTCCCGTGCGGGGCCGTGTCGGCTCCTCAGCCGCGCGTTCCCTGCTATAATGTGAAAGTTCTGCCCGACAACCCAGGTGTGTCTTTATGTTCCTTAGTGTCAAAGAGATGGAGCTGCGGAAGATTCGTTTCGACGAAACTTTCGAGGCCGGGCAGATCGAGTTCGCCAGCGAGAACCTGGAGCAAGCAACGCCATTGCACGCAGTCGGCTCGGCCGAATTGCTGAAGAATTCGGGAGGGGAAGTGCGCGTCCAGGGCCGTTATACGGTGGATCTTACGGTGCCGTGCGACCGTTGTCTGGTGAACGCGCGTTTTCCGCTGGATGCCGGCTTCGACCTGTTCTACAGGCCGGCATCGACGATCGCGCGCGACGAAGAGATTGAGATTGACGAAGGCGAGGCGGAAATCGGTTTTTATGAGAACGGCGGGCTGGAACTGGAGGACATCCTCCGTGAACAGATCCTGCTGGCCTTGCCCATGCAGAGAGTGTGCAGCGAGGATTGCAAGGGAATTTGCCCCGTTTGCGGGAAGAATCGGAACCAGAGCGCGTGCGATTGCACCACCAACACGGTCGACGATCGCTGGGGCGCTCTCCGCAAATTAGAGATCTGAGAATTCTTGCAGTAGCAACAAAGGAAGAGATATGCCGAATCCGAAACGTAGACACTCCAAGGAGCGCACCAGCACCCGTCGTGCCCACGATGCCCTGAAGGCCGCGGGCCTCTCCGAGTGTCCCAATTGCCACGAGCCCAAGTTGCCGCATCGTGTGTGCCCGCATTGCGGACAGTACAAGGGGCGGGAAGTGATCGAAGTCGTAGAGGAATAGCTGCGATCTAACATGCTGACCATTGCGGTGGATGCAATGGGCGGCGATCACGCCCCCAAAGCCGAAGTGGAAGGGGCGATTCGCGCCGCCAGAGACCTGGGAGTGAAAGTCGTTCTGGTGGGCCAGGAGGACGTGGTCCGCCGGGAGCTGGAGGTGCAAAATGGCCACCACCACCTCCCTATCGAGGTAGTTCACGCCAGCGAACGCGTCACCATGGAGGATAGCGCCGCCAAGGCGTTTCGCACCAAGCGCGACAGTTCCATTCGGGTTGCCTCGCGCATGGTGCGCGACGGTCTTGCCCAGGGATTGGTGTCGGCCGGCAACACCGGTGCGGTGATGGCCACGGCCAAGATGGTACAAGGAGTCGTCCCGGGTGTCGACCGCCCGGCTATCGTGGCCGTTCTGCCTACGGCCATCGAGGGCAAACCCGTGGTGCTGGTGGATGTGGGCGCCAACGTGGATTGCACGCCGCGCATGTTGGGCCAGTTCGCGGTGATGGCCGAGATTTATTCCCGCGTGATCCTGCGCCAAACGAACCCTCGCGTGGGGCTGCTCTCCATCGGCGAGGAAGAGCATAAAGGCGACGAGCTGACGCATGCCGCTACCCCCGTGTTGAAAGGCCTCAACCTCAACTTCGTGGGCAACGTGGAAGGCAGCGACCTGTACAGCGGCAATGTCGACGTCATCGTCTGCGACGGCTTTGTGGGCAACGTCGCGCTCAAAGTGAGTGAGGGTTTGGGCGACATGGTCAAGCAACTGTTGACCGAGAGCCTGGCATCCACCATCAGCGGCAAAATCGGCTACGTTATTTCCAAGAACGCATTTACTACCTTCAAGAAGCGGCTGGACTACTCGGAATACGGCGGCGCTCCGCTGCTGGGGGTCCGCGGCGGCTGCATCATCTGCCACGGCCGCTCCAATGCCAACGCCATCAAGAACGCCATTCGCGTGGCGTCCGAATTCTCCGGCGGCAAGATCAACCAGCGGATCGAAGACGAGTTGCGCGGTACGCCGTGCGCTGTCGGCGAGTAACTCCCTTGCGGCCCGCACTCCTGTTCCTTTGCGTCATTTCCGCCTTCGGGCAGGGGCTGCAGCACGCCGCCTGGACGCTCACCGCCGAACCGCCCGCCGCGCCGGCGGGATCGACCGTTCGAATCCGCGCGGCGGTCCACATCGAACCGGGCTGGCACCTTTATTCCGCCTCTTCCGCGACGGGAATTCCGGCGCACTTCGAAGTATCCCCGGAGACCCTCGAACGTGTGTTGCAGCGGCCCCCCAAGCGCGCGTTCGACGCGGTGCTGGGCGCGGAGGCCGAGACTTATGAGGGCGACACCGCCTTTCTCCTCGAAGTGAAGCTGCGCGCCGATGTTCCCGCGGGTGCGGATAACCTGACGGTCAACGTCCGCTATCAGACTTGCAACGACAAATCGTGCGTCGCCGGCAGACAGACCCTACCCGTCCCGTTCACTGTGGATCCGGCCGCGCCGGCGCCGTCCGCCGCGATTCCAGCAGGCTTCGCGGAGGCCAAACCGCCGGCCGCTGGCGCCCAGTCCGCCGCGCCCGCTCCCGATTCCCAAGGTTGGGGCGCATTCCTGCTAGTGGCATTCGGCGCCGGCCTCGCATGCATCTTCACGCCATGCGTCTTCCCCATGATCCCCATCACTATGTCGTACTTTCTCAACCAGCAATCGGGGGAGAAGCGCAGCGGAGGAGTGTCGCAGGCGGTGGTTTTCTGCCTGGGAATCATCGTGCTCTTTTCGGGGTTGGGGTTGCTGGTGACGGCGGCTTTGGGGCCCGTGGGAGTCAAGCAATTGGGTTCGAATCCGTGGGTGAACGGCTTCATTTCGCTGTTATTCATCGCCTTTGGACTGAGCCTGCTAGGGGCGTTCGAAATTACCATTCCGTCGTCCGTGCTGACGAAGCTCAATCAGTCGTCGGGCACCGGTGGATTTGCCGGGACGCTGCTGATGGGGCTGACGTTCGCGCTCTCGTCGTTTGCCTGTGTCGGTCCGTTCGTGGGGACGCTGCTGGCCGCGTCGGTGAGTGAAGGCCACGCCCGCCCCGTGATGGGAATGGTGGTGTTCGCGACGGGTTTGGCGCTGCCGTTTTTCCTGCTGGCGCTCTTTCCGTCGTACTTGAAGCGCTTGCCGCGCAGCGGCGGATGGCTGGCGCGCGTGAAAGTCGTCATGGGATTCGTCATCATCGCGGCTGCCTTAAAGTACCTCTCGAGCGTCGACCAAGTGCTGCAATGGGGATTTCTGACGCGTGAGCGCTTCCTGGCCGCGTGGATCGTGCTTTTCGGCATGGCGGGGCTCTACCTGCTGGGATTCGTGCGGCTGGAGGGCGTCAAAGCCGACGAGAACATGGGTCTCGGCCGCCTGCTCACCGGCATGGCGTTCCTGGTCTTCGCGGTAAGCCTGTGGCCGGGCATGTCGGGCGGCAAGCTGGGACTTTTCGACGCTTACGTTCCCGCAGCGGATCAAAGTTCGGCCAGCGCGCAATCGGGCGATGGCTTGGTGTGGTTAAGAGATCGCTACCGCGACGCGCTGGATCAGGCGCGCCGCGAACACAAGCTGGTATTCATCGATTTCACCGGCTACGCCTGCGCCAACTGCCACTGGATGCGCGCCAACACTTTGGCGCGTCCGGAAATCGTCGCCGTCCTCAAGAATTTCGTCCTGCTGGAGTTGTATACAGATGGCACCGACGCCGCGTCCGAGGCCAACGCCAAGCTGGAACTGGATAAGTTCGGCACGGTGGCCAACCCATACTACGTGATCCTCGATCCTGACGAGAAGCTGATCGATAAGTGGGACCAAGGCCGCACGTCGGACGCCGCGGCATACCTCGCCTGGCTGCAAGGAGCCGAGCAGAAAGCCCCGGAGCCCGCTCCCGCGCCGTTGAGCGCCGCAGCGCCGGCGTCCGTCGATCTGCCCCAGTTGACCACGCTTGAAGGCGCTCCTGTCGACACCGCCGCGCTCAACGGCAAAGTTGTGGTCGTCAATTTCTGGGCCACATGGTGCATCCCCTGCGTGGGCGAGTTGCCCACATTTAATAAGGTGCATCGCGATTTCGGGTCGAAAGGCGTGGCCGTCATCGGGATCGACATGGGCGACGAGGGCGCCGAAAAGGTCCGCCATTTCCTGCGGAAACACCCCATCGACTACACCGTGGGGCTGGGCGGCGACGCGCTGGCCGCGAAGTACAAGCTGGAATCGTACCCCGTCACCCTGGTCTTCGACCGCTCCGGCAAGGAAGTCAAGCGCTTCGACGAAAGCCTCACCGAGAAGGACCTGATGGCCGCCGTTCAACGAGCGCTGTGATACGCACAGCAAATTAATCGCGAAGCGAAAGGGCCGGTTTACCGCTCAGGCGCTCCGCGACGTGCTCTCCCAGGCCGTCGGCGAAACCTCCGTTCGCGCCGATCGTCGCATTGAAAAGCACTACAAATGCGAAATCGTCTTTCGGACTGAAGAGAGCATAACTGTTATATCCGCCGGTCGCCCCGTTGTGCCAGATATTGCCCGTTTTATTCTCGACCAGCCAGGCCAGCCCGACCTTCATTCCAGGCAGCGCAACCCCGTGCAGTTCGTGGCACATTTCGATGGCGCTCGCGAGTGTTCCCGAGGGCAAGCGATCTGGGTGCAGTTGCGCCTCCAGGTACGTCAGCATATCGGCGGCTGTGGAGCGAATCGCGCCCGCCCCGGCGAGTGCGTCCAGGTTCCAGGCGTGCGCTCCTTGGTGCTGCGGACCGTGGCCTTGCGCGAATCGCTTCTCCTGCTCCGGCGAAAGCTTCACCACCGTGTCGTTCAGCCCCAGCGGTCCGGTGACTTCCGCTTTCAACAATTCCGGATAGGTCACGCCGGCGCGATTCGCCAGCGCCTGTCCCAGCAGCCCAAGCCCCAGATTGCTGTAATTGAAACGTGTATCCGGCGGCTTGCTGACGCCGTGTTTAGCGATGAATTCGTAGAGATTCGCCGGGCGGTAGTCCGCATAAGGATCCTGCGGGTCGGCGGGATGGAAATTGTCGGGCATGCCGGGCAGGCCCGATTGTTGCGTCGCCAGATCCAACAGAGTGATCTCAGCGCCCTCGGGCTTTGCTACGGTGCCGGGAGGCAGCAACTCTCGCACCGGCTCGTCCAGCTTCACCTTGTGCTGCGCCACCATCTGCGCCAATATGAGGGCCGTGAAGGTCTTGGATATCGAGCCAATCTCGAAGATCGAATCCTCCTTTACCGGGCCGTAGACGAAGATCCGCCGAACGCCGTGCTGCACCACCCCGATTACCACGCCGCCGCCCGTAGACGGCGCCAGCGCGCCGTCTTTTAGCGCCGCCGCGAGGTCGCGATCGAGCACCGCCTTCAAGTCACTCACGGGCACGGGAGCGAGAGCCTCGTCATACTTGGGCGCCTCGGGCGCCTTCGCTACGATCGCAGCCGTCTGCCGCGTGAACTTCAGCGGCATGTCCTGCCCTTGCGACCATGTCCCTTCGAGCTCATTTCCGCTTTCGGCGAGGGTCCCCGAGAACCGTCCCTTTGCCGCCGTAATCTCGAACGAAAACTTATCCCCTTTGAACAGCACGTTGTCGCAAGGAATCTCCATCGCCGCTTGATCCAGGCTGTCGAACGAGCAGTACTCCTTCCCGGCGCGGTCGCTCTTCACCTGAAGCTGTAGACGCAGCTTGGCGCCGCCGGCATCGAGCGTTCCCAGCCAGATTCCATCCACGCGCGACGGCTTCTCCGCGGCTAAGAATACCTCGTCGCGGCGAAATACCAGAGGCAGCTCCTGGCCCTGCGACCAGCTTCCATCGAGCGTCGCCCCATCCTCCGATACGGTGCCGTGCCATCGCCCGCCGACGCTCGGAACTTCGAAGGACAACGCCTTCCCGTCCAGGTGGATGTTGGCGCATGGCAGACCTGTCGCGCCCTGATCCACGCTGTCCAACGTGCCCTCCGCCGCTCCGCTGGCGGCCACCTTCAGGTGCAACTTGAGATGCAGCGTGCTCAGCATGCCCGAATAGTCGCCGCCGATTGTGGGCGTCTGCGCCATCGCCGACCCAATATACACGAGCAAAGATAACCAACGAAAAGTCATTGTCCATCGCTCCTTATTGCGCCATCCAGCGCGTCGATTCGATCCTGATATTCTTTCGCTAATTTGAGATGCTTGGCTGGCGCCCACACTGCGAGGGCAACCAGGATGAAGACGCAACCGGACCATATCATCGGCGCGATGAACGGTGCGAGCTTGCCGAAAATCTGGGCAAACCCCAGGTCAAAAAGGACAAGAGGCGGCACCAGCATAGGGGACCGCCAAACGACCCAGCGATGCCAGTCGCGCCTGCGCTCCAGTTCGGCCAGGTAAAAGTGAACGCCGTCGGCATCGGCCGGATAGGGTTTGGCTCTCGCCCGCTCTAACAGGATGTGGACCACCAAATACCCAAAAGCGAGAGCCGATAAGATTCCCCCGATACGCGTCAGGATATTGTTGTAAAAGTAAAAAAAGAATCCCGCGTAGGACACCATCGCAAACGAAAAGGCCACACCCTCTATGATGCGTTCTCTACGCCGCCTTGCCTGCATTTTTTCCGTCTCCTGACGGAGTTGATCCGGTGAAAACATAGGTCGATCCGTACCGGCCTCCTTCCAGAGAACTTTCAGTTCGTCGGGCAAATCGTCACAGGCCATCCCGTCCTCCTCGATGAAACTGGCGGACCAGCACGTTCTTAATGCGATGAATCTTGCTCCAGACGTTCGCCGCGGAAAGCCCGGTTATTTCCGCAATCGATTCCGCGTCCAGATCTTCCAGATATGCCAAAATCACCTGGCGGTCGAGAGGATCGAGGCGCTGGATCAGCGCGAACAAACGTGCGAGCGCATGGGTGCGGTCCGCGGAGATTTCCACGTTTTCGTTTCCGGCCTGAGCCTCGGCCTCCTCCAAGGTTAGAAAGGCAGGCGCGCTCTTTTTGCTTTTGGCTTGCCGAATCACATGCGACGTCGCCACGTTATGCGCCACACGGTAGATCCAGGTTCGAAGGGAGCACCGTCCATTAAACCTCCCGAAGCTGCGCCACAACGCCAGATGGATCTCCTGCGAGAGGTCCCTTCGCAGGTCCGGATCGGCCTCGTAAGCGTAAGCCATCCGGGCAAGAGCCGCGCCATACTCCGCCGCGACTTTTAGGTAGAACTCGTCCTGGCTTTCCGTTCGGTTCACCTTTGGTTCCAACTTGTCCCAACACTAAGATAGTCGCTGCCGCGGGGAGTTCCTTGCAGATTTTTCACGGATTTTCGAGGCTCTGTGCGAATCGGCTCGGCGAAAGCCCGTTACGCGCTTCGACGTGCTAAAATTCAGTTCTCTTCCATTTCAGACCGTAATGTCTGGTGTATTCGTCTCTGGTGTACCGTACAGGAGTCTTCATGCTCTTTCTCGACCACAACAAATACTACCGTCTCCCATGGAACCTGCCTGACAATGCCATCTCGTGGCTGGAGGTCACGAAGGCCTGCAACATGTATTGCGAGGGGTGCTACCGCGAAAACGGCCCCAAGGGACACAAGTCCCTCGACGAGATTAAACGGGACCTGGCAGTCTTCAAGAAATACCGCAAGACGGATGGCGTCTCGATTGCCGGAGGCGATCCTCTGGTCCATCCCGAGATCGTCGAGATCGTGCGCCTGGTTGCTCAGGAGGGCCTCAAGCCGATCGTCAATACCAACGGTCTGGCCCTGAATAAGGAATTACTGCTGGAGCTGAAGAAGGCGGGCGTGGCGGGATTCACTTTCCACGTGGATAGCAAGCAGCACCGCCCCCACTGGCGGGGAAAGACCGAGATCGAGCTGAACGCGCTCCGGCTCAGTTTCGCCGAGATGCTCGCCGAGGTGGGTGGGCTTTCATGCGCCTTCAACTCCACCGTTTATGCCGATACCTTGCAGTACGTCCCGGACATTCTGGCGTGGGGACAGGAGCACATCGACATCGTGCACGTCATCGTCTTCATCGCCATCCGCGCGGCGGTCCTGGAGTCGAAGTTCGACTACTACGCGGGCGCCGGCAAGGTGGACATGAGCCGAATTGTCTATTCGACTCCGGACGAAAACCAGCGGCTCGATATCCTCTCCAACGACGTGGTGGAGGCGATCCGCACCCGGTATCCGGATTTCGAACCCAGCGCCTACCTGAACGGCACCGAGAAAGTCGACTCCTTCAAGTGGCTGCTGACGGGCCGCGTCGGAACGAAGAAGGCCATCTACGGGTATGTGGGTCCCAAGTTCATGGAACTGGCCCAGACGCTCAACCATTTCCGAAAGGGCACGTACCTGGCCTATACCAGTCCCAGTGTGCAGAGAAATGCGAAAGCCATGCTCCTGCTGGCGCCTCTCGATCGGGGTCTGCGAGGGGTCGCCGGGAAGTTTCTCCGTTCCATCGCAAGGAACCCTCTCAACCTTTTCCGGCGGCTGCACCTGCAATCGGTCACTATCATTCAACCCGCGGACGTCCTCTGCAATGGCGCCATGAGCATGTGTGACGGCTGCCCCGATATTACTGTGTGGAAAGATGAACTGGTCTGGTCGTGCCGGCTGGAGGAACAGATCAAGTTCGGCTGCTTCGTGAGGGCAGTGCCCAAGGAAGAAGTTGGAACGCGCCCGTGCGATCCCGTGCCGGGCCCGGTCCTCACCAAGATGGGGCCTTAGTTTCCGCTATATCGCGGGCAGAAGGGACGGGACGCAGCCGAGCTCCGAAGAATGGCCGGCCGAACTGTTCACTGGCAACTCCCCCGCAGCGCCTTCGTGGGATCCTGGCTTCGCGCTGTCGCAACTCACGGCACAACGTTAGTTAGCAGCCGGCTTCGCCTGACCCCGGAACCCGAAAGAACCCGTTGCCACGTGGCGTCCGCTACATGCGCCCCATACGGGGATGTGGGGAGTATCGGCCGCGGTCGTATCGTTTGCCCACCCGGGGCACGGGGCGTCAGGCAGGGTTCGGCCATCACTCCCGTGAAGTCCCCATCCATGAAGGATCAGGAACCATAAATGCGCCCTCGCGCCTTATCAGCCCCCGCTCGTCAGGTCGCCTTCATGGGATTGACGATCTTCAGCCCTGGAAAGTGCCTTTCGTTCTCCGTAACAACCAAGCAATCGTTTGCTTCGGCGACTGCGGCAACGATCATGTCGAGCGGGCTCCGTGGCCGCCCTTTCGCCGTGCCGTCAGCCATCAACCGCGCCCAGATCAAGCTGGCCTTTTCGTCGAACGGGAGCACCCGGCCGGCGAACATCGCTTGCGGGCCCTCGGGACCGGAAAACCAACGCTCCAACTCCTTGCGCTTTTTTGCGGCGGGCTTCTCCAGAATTCCGCGCCGGATCTCAGCAACCGTGAGTGAAGAGATGAACAGATCCTCGTCGGCTTGTTCCGCCATCCACCTCAGCAGGCCTTCGGATGGCATGGGTTTCGTGACATTGCTAATGATATTGGTGTCGAGCAGGCACCGGCTCACAAGTCAATCCTGCGGCCCGCAGTCACCGGGCGGGTCAGATCCAGGTCCGCGCCGACCAGAGGCGACCGGCGTAGCGCATTGAGAATTCCGCCCTTTTTCGGCTGCTCCCCCGAAATGGTACGGCGGACAGCGGTTCTAATTCGCGCCGAATCCGGGCCGTCGGCGACGAGTCGCCTTGCAAGGGATCGGATCAACTCGCGATCGGCATCGAGGCCGAGAACCTCGAACCGAGCCATCCCTCGCCGGCGGAGGCGCTTCCGGTAGTTGTCCAGAGCTCTTTTTTGCGGCGTGGTGCTCATGGCTGACTCCTCCCCGTGTATCCAGTAATATAACCAGATTGTAGCACTGCAGTGCGATGCGATGTGCCGTTACAGGCGACGATTCATGGCGAATCCCGCTCTTGCGAACACCCAGTGGCATTGGACAGGATGGCTAAGACCCCACGGGGCCATCGCCCCGCGACAATTCCTCGAGGATCGACTGCCGGCGCGCGGAAGCGGCCTTGACCGCGGACTCCATGGCAATCCCGTAAAAGATAGCCGCGATGACCGCGGCGACGGACAAAACCGCGGCAAAGGCCGCCTGGCTCTCGAAGGCATAGCGCGCCACATAAGCCAGGATCACCGGCAGCAGCACCGCCGGGTATAACATCATGACCAGCGCCTGGGCGCGGTTGCTGCCGCCGCTCTGCGAAACCCGCTCGGGACTGAGCGACCGCGGATAGTTCACCGAGCTGATGTTGCCCAAAGCCATCAGGTACGCCGCGCAGATGCCGATGACGATGAAGGTCTCCAGCGCTTGCCCCAGCGAGAAGTTGACGCGCACGGCGAGCGTGAGAGCCATCAGCACGATGGCCTCCAGATACACGAAGAAGAGGCAGGCGATGTTCTTGCCGAGCAGGGTTCGCGAGATGGGCTGAGGGGCAGCGAAGTAGAAGACGGCGGCCGAGCGGTCGATGCCAAAGCAATTCCAGTAGGTCACCTGGCCGATCAGGGTCATGGCATAAATGCACACGATCACCAGAAAGTTATGGCCCAGGAAGCCGCTGCTCGCTCCGTTGCGGCGCAGCACCATGGGCAGCCAAAACATCAGCCCGAAGGTGAAACCCATGACGAAGACCATGCGGAAACGCGGCGAGCGCGTCAAGGTGCGCAATTCCTTTTCCACGATGGCGGCCAGCGGATCGCTCCAAAGCAGTCCGGGAACGCGGTAAAAGCGCTCGGTCCAACGGCGCGTGCGCGCGGAGACGGGCTTCATCGGGGTGGCCTGCGCGGCCAGCGTATCGTAGCGGAGATTGCGTTCGAACTGGACGCGGCCGAACCACCAGGCCAGCACGGCCCAGCCGCAAAGCGCAAGCCAGGAGATGGCCGTCGTTGCCGGCGGCTGCCCCAGGGGAAGCGCCGCGCGCGCGGCGGCGCTCCAGGGCCAGCCGACAGCACCCATGGCCGTGCCCGCGCCGCGCAGCCACGTGGGCTTGTTGCCGGTCATCATCAGGAAGCGCGGTACCACCCACATCATGGCCAACAGCAGGGCCACTATTTCGCGGACTTTCCGGCGAGCCAGCAGGCGTTCCAGCAGGCTGCGGGTGCCGGAAGCCAGAAACACGTTGAAGAGAGCGAAAACCAGCAGGGCGCCGGCGAGCGAGGGGAGCGCGGCGGCCCCGCCCCACAGCGGGTTACGCACCAATCCGATCGCGGCGGCAGCGAGCACCATTTGCATTTCGATGCCGGCGATGAACCGCAGCAGCAACTCGATCAGGAACAGTTTTTCGTGCGGCGTGGGATACACCAGGAGCTTGCGCAGGTCGAGCGACGAGCCCATGCTGGCCGAAAGTACGGGCATCGCCTGCCAGTAAATGCACACAGCCATGAGCCCCACCGGAAACCCGTAGCGCAGCATTTCGGCGGTGGCGCGAGCGGCAAAGAAAGCGGCCGTCCACGATACGAACAACCAAAAGCCGTACCAGAAAAACGCGGCCACCGCCCCCAACCCGATGCCGCGGCTGGAGCCGGGACGCATGCTCAGCATTTGTGCGCGCAGAATCGCCGCGATCATAGCCAGTCCAGGCGCTCCATTTGATGTTCCGCGCCCACGATGCGCACGAACGCGTCTTCCAGGGATTCGCCGCCCGATCGCAGTTCCGCCATGGACCGGCAGACGGCGATCCGGCCGTCGTTGATGATGGCCACGCGGTCGCAGAGACGCTCGACCACTTCGAGCACGTGGGAAGTCAGAAAAATGGTGGCGCCGCGGCGCACCTGGTCGATGAGGATGTCCTTCATGAGACGCGCGCCCACGGCGTCGACGCCTTCGAACGGCTCGTCCATGAGAAACAGCTCGGGGTGGTGAATCAGGGACGCGGCCATGGCCACTCGCTTGCGCATGCCTTTGGAATACTCGGCGATGATTTTGCGGCCGGCGTGGAGCTGAAAGAGGTCCATCAGGCCGTTGGCGCGGTCGATCGCCACGGGGCGCGCGAGGCCGTACATGCGGCCCACGAACTCCAGGAATTCCACGCCGGTAAGCCGGTCGAAAAGGAGCGATTCATCGGGTACCAGACCCACGCGGCGCTTGATTTCGAGGTCCTGCTCCGGCAGACGGTAGCCCAGGAGCTCGACGGAGCCGCCGTCGTACGGAATGAGGCCGGTGAGGATGCGGATGGTGGTGGATTTGCCGGCGCCATTGGGGCCGAGAAAACCGAAGAAGGAGCCGCGGGGCACCTCGAGGTCGACGCCATCGACCGCGGGTTTGGCGCCGTAGTATTTCTTGAGGCCGCGGACCAGAATTGCGGGTGCCGGCGCGGCGCCTTCTTCCAACATGCCTACGAGTATAAGTGGTCTCAGGCACCTGCCACGCGGGCTCGTCCCAGGATTTCCTCGATGACCGTGGTTTTGGCATCGGCGTAGTCTTGAACGTCGTTCCATTCCTTTCGGGCGAGCGCCAACTTGGTGCCCGCGTAGAGATCGCGATCGGCCGCGTGGGTTCGAAGCCAATCGCGGAACAGCAAGATGCGGTCGATTTCCGGACAGCCGGACGAGAAGACGTGGAGATTCACATCGGTCTCCGGCCCTTTGAACATGCGGTGCTCATGCCACTCCGGCTCGCGGATGCGCAGCACGTAGCCGGCGTTCTCCAACGCCGGCACGTAAGCTGCTTCGTCCGCGGAACGGGCCACCACGAGAGTCATGTCGATGATTGGTTTGGCGGCGAGGCCGGGAACGGAAGTGGAGCCGGTGTGTTCCAGGCCCAATACCCGCGGCCCGAGCGTTGCCCGGATTCGGTCCGCTTCGCGACGGAAAAGTTCCGGCCACTGCGGATCGTAGTCGACAATCGAAATCCGCCCGGCGCGTGCTTCAGGCGCCATGGCCACCGGGATGCTCGCCGCGGCTCCATGCGCGGATGCGGCTGAGCTCTTCTTTCGGAATGTGCAGGAATTCGAGGAACTCCTGATGTTCGTCGGGCGCGCCCTTTTCGAACTCGGCGTGCCAGCGGCGCATATCGTCTTCACTGAAACCGGCGGCCTTCATAATGGCCACCCATTTATCTTTCGTCACCATGGGAATGCTCCTTAATTTGTGTGCGCTTTTGAGTAAACGGGCGATGGCGAGCTGCTGGTCACGCAAACGTTCGATTCCGGCGCCGAGTTCCACTAGGCGCCGCCGCAGCACGGCGCCCGCATCGTCGTGCGGGCCGTCGAGCAGTTGGCGGATGTCGGCCAGTGGAACGCCGGCGTCGCGGTATACGCAGACCTGGCGCAGCCGTTCGAGATCTCGCGGCGTGTAGACGCGGTAGTTCCCCGCGGTGCGGCGGGGCCGCGGCAGCAGCCCGATCGATTCGTAGTACAGCAGCGTGCTGCGGGAAAGCTTGCAAGCACGCGCCAGATTGGTGACCGTCAGCGGCATCGTCCTGGTTCCAGTGTCGACCCTGAAGCTTTAGACAGGTCAAGGAGAAAAAACACAAGCTTTCAGCGATCAGCCCTCAGCTTACCGCGGTTGAATCTTGAAGAACCGAACTTCGATCGGCTCACGTAGGGCGAGTTGGCAAATAGACCGTTTCTTGCGGCACGCCTTCCTGCGCGGTCATTCCTGCGCGGGATTGCGCGTGGGGCCGAGGATGAAATTTCCGTCAGCCTTCACCGGAGCGTTGTCGCCATCGGGTAGTTCTTTCGCCGCGGCATAGACGGGTGCGCGGGGGTGGCGGCGCTGGGCGCGGCCGCGGCGCGCGGAGTCGCGGAAAAGTGGATCGGACAAAAGAAGCTGAACGCGTAACGCAAAAACGAGAATTTTGTTCTCGTTTTGTTGGCAAGTCCGCCGGATTCAACCGTCCGCCGCCAATCTGACTTCACGGACCCGCAGGGGCCGCTTCTAATCTGTGACTTCATTAAACGACGGACGGACGGAACTGCCTCGGCACGCCTGCCGAGACATGATTCGCACCTGGGCTATCGGCGTTCATCGGCGGCTCAATGGAGATGCTGGCTTTGCGCAAGACTCCCAACAAGATCTATTCGCCGCCGATAAACGCCGATGAACGCCGATGGGAAGCTGTCGGATTCAAACTGAGTCTGCGTGGAACCACAGTCCGAATCCAAGCCCTCAGTTACAGGCAGTTCAATCCGGTGCAGCCGGGGCAGAGCTGACTTCTCTCCTGAAAATCCCGGCAACCCATTGATTCCCAAGCCCGGCTGGAACCCGAAATCTTCATCATTCGTTGTCCGCCGTAGGCGGGTGAGCAACTGACTTCCTCTTTCCTACTTCACTCCCGACATCAGTTTCACCGTCGGCTTGATCAGCACCGCCAGCACCAGCGCTGCGGCCAGGCTGAATCCGGCTACCGCGCCGAAGAGCGTGGGAATCGGCATGGAAACAGACAACGATTCGGCTTTGCCCGCGAGCCAATTTCCAATGCTGGTAGAGAGGAACCAGATGCCCATCATGAATCCCGCCGCGCGGTCGGGCGCCAGCTTGCTCATGGCGCTCAAGCCCACCGGGCTGAGCGACAGTTCGCCTAGCGACTGAAGAAAATAGGTTCCGAGCAACCACCACATGGCCACCTGCGTGCCGGTGGCGGCCACCTTCGCGGGGGGAACCAGGATCGCGAACGCCAATCCGGCGAAGACCAGCCCCAGAGTGAACTTCGCGGGGCTGGACGGCTCCAGATGCCGGCGGCCAAGCGCCAACCAGAGCCAGGCAAAAACCGGCGCCAGGGCCACGACGAAAATCGGCTGCACGAACTGGTACCAACTGGCCGGGAAGAGAAAGCCGAACGGCAGATGGCGGTTGGTGTTTTCTTCGGCGAAGATGCTGAGAGTGGATCCGGCCTGCTCGAAAGAGGCCCAGAAGAGAGCCGACGCCACAAACAGCACCAGCACGGCCGCGGAGCGCTTTCGCTCAGCCGGCGACCAGCCCTTGCCCAGCAGCAGCCAGGAAAAGACGGCGACCGAGATCCCGAGCAGCAGCCACCCTTGGCCATTTCCGATGACCGTGGCGGTGAGGGGCAGCACGCCGGTCGCTCCGAGAATCGCCAGCAGGGCGAAAATTCCCAATGCGCCGCCCACTGCTAGCAGGGCGTTGCGCTTCTGCCGCCGGTCGAGTTCGATGTCTCCCGTGCTGGCCGGATGCAAACCCGCGGTGCCGAGATATCTGCCCTGGGCCACGTACTGGATCAAACCTGCCAGCATGCCGAGCCCGGCCACTCCGAAGCCCAACCGCCAACTGATTCTCTCGCCCACCCAGCCGCAGAAAATCGGCGAGATCAAAGCGCCGAGATTGATCCCCATATAGAAAATGGAAAAGCCGGAATCGCGCCGCGGGTCGCCCTGCCGATAGAGTTGGCCCACGATGGTGCTCACGTTCCCTTTGAGCAGGCCGGTGCCCAGCATCAGCAAAACCAGCCCGGCGTAGAAAGAGATTTCGGTGGGCACTACCAGGCAGAATTCGCCGACGGCGATGAAAATGCCTCCCAGCAGCACGGCGCGCCGCTGCCCTGTGACGCGATCGGCGATCCATCCGCCTCCCAGGCAGAGCAGGTAGACCATCGAGGTGTAAAGCCCGTAGACCGAGCCGGCCTTGTCCTTGCCGAAGCCCAGCCCGCCTTCGGCAATCGTGTGCACCATGTAGTAGATCAGGATGGCGCGCATGCCGTAGTAGCTGAAGCGCTCCCACATTTCCGTGAAGAAGAGCGTGGCAAGGCCCCGCGGATGGCCGAAGAAGCTCGTATCGGCGTGAATGGAATCGAGGGACTTCCGGTCGTCGCTATGGGCCATGGTTTGTCCTGTGTGATTTGTCCAGTACGATCAGTCCAGTATAATCGTCGGCATGCTTCGCTGGTGCTTTTTCCTTTGTTGCACGCCTCTTCTTTTCGCGCAGGCCGACGAGATCCGCGCGATGATGCAAAACTCCCAGGCCAACTGGAATCGCGGCGACTTGGCCGCCTTCGCCTCCGACTACGAGGACTCGCCAGACACCACCTTCGTCGGCAAGGATGTGACGCGTGGCGGCATCGCCGCCATCCTGGCGCGCTACCGGTCGCACTACCCCAACCGGGAGGCCATGGGGACGCTGACCTATTCGGAGCTGAGTGTGCGGGTGCTGACGCCGGACGTGGTGCTGGCCAACGGGAGATGGTCGCTTCAGCGCAGCGCCGCCGGCGGCGGCGACGCCAGCGGCCGGTTCACCATCGTCATCCGCAAAACATCGAAGGGATGGAAAATCATTCACGATCATTCGAGCTGATCCGCGTTATGATCGCCGTATGATTCTGCGTTCTACGATTCTTTCGCTGACCCTCGCCGGAGCCAGCCTCTGGGCCCAGCCCGGACGCGGTCCCGCGCCGGTTCGCTCTCCCGAAGTTTCCACCGATGGCAAGGTCACCTTTCGCCTGCGCGCGCCCAACGCCAAGGAGGTCGCTGTCACCGGCATCGGCGAGCGCCTGGCGATGGTGAAAGACGACCAGGGCGTGTGGTCCGCCACCACCGCGCCGCTCCAGCCGGACCTCTACACCTACCAGTTCTCGGTTGATGGCGTGACCTTCAACGATCCCGGCAACCCGCTTTTCAAGACCTCCTATGCGAGCGCCGGCCAGAGCATGGTGCGCGTGCCCGGCGCGGCACCGTGGAACCCCGGCGCCGGTCCGTTCGGCGCGGTGACGCATTACACCTACCATTCGGGCGCGGTCGGCGACGATCGCGATTACTACGTCTACACACCGCCGAATTACGATAGCCACCGCAAGGACCCATACCCGGTCCTGTTCCTTCTCCACGGGCTGGGCGACGATGCCTCCGCCTGGGAAACCGTGGGAGCGGCCAACGTCATCCTCGACAATCTCATCGATCAGGGCAAAGCCAAGCCCATGATCATGGTGAACACGCTGGGCTACGGCACGCCCGACGGTCCGCGCGGCGCGATGGGCGCGAATATGATCCCGACCTTCGCGAAGTCGCTGATCGACGAAGTACTCCCGCAGGTGGAGAAGAATTATCACGCGGCCAAGGACCGCGAGCATCACGCCATCGCGGGACTTTCCATGGGCGGCGCCGAATCGCTTTACGTCGGCCTCAATAATCCGGACCGATTTGCCTACATCGGCTCCTTTAGCGGCGCGTTTGTGATGTGGCCGCGCGCCAACCCCGCACCCCCGCCACCGGCCGGTGAGGCAGGGGGCCGCGGCGGGCGCGGACCGCGCCCCATGGAAGATGCCGATTTCGCGAAGGCCTTCCCCAATCTCGATGCCAAGACGACCAACTCCAAGCTTCGCCTGCTCTGGATCGCCTGCGGCGCCGACGATGGACTGCTCGCGGTCAACAAGCAATTCGAGACCTGGCTGAAATCCAAAGACGTCAAGTTTACCGCGCAGGAGATTCCCGGTTACGCGCATGTGTGGCCGCTGTGGCGGCGGAATCTCGCCGAGTTGGCCGCGCTGCTGTTCTGAATCGGCCTCATGGGCCGATGGTAGAGTGATCCAATGGAATACAAAACACTAGGGAACACCGGTCTTCTGGTCTCGCATCTCTGCCTTGGCACGATGACCTTTCACGGTGGCGAGGGCTTCTGGAGAACCATCGGCGCCGTCGACCAGGCGGGCGCCGACGCGCTGGTCAAAGCATCGCTCGATGCCGGCATCAACTTTTTCGATACCGCGGATGTCTACTCCGAAGGAGAAAGTGAAAAGGCGCTCGGCCAGGCGCTTCGGAACCTGGGCATCGCCCGCAAAGACGCGGTCATCGCCACCAAAGTCTTCGGACGCGTCGGCCCCGGCCGCAACGATGTTGGCGCCTCGCGCGGGCACATCATGGACGCCGTCGAAGCCAGCCTCCGGCGCCTCCAGACGGACCATATCGACCTCTATCAGATCCACGGCAACGACTCCGTTACGCCGCTCGAGGAGACGCTGCGCGCGCTCGATGCGCTGGTGACCCAGGGGAAGGTCCGCTACATCGGCTGTTCCAACTGGCAGGCGTGGAAAATTGCCAAAGCGCTGGCCATTTCGGAGTTCAAGGGCCTCGCGCGCTTCGATACCGTGCAAGCCTACTACTCGATTGCCGGCCGCGACCTGGAACGCGAAATCGCGCCGCTGCTCGAAGCCGAGAAGACCGGCCTGTTGGTCTGGAGCCCGCTCGCCGGCGGATTGCTCTCAGGCAAATTCAGCCGCGAAAATCAAAAGCCCGCGGGATCCCGGCGCTCGGAATTCGATTTTCCGATTGTCGACAGGGAGCGCGTGTGGAATATTCTCGACGTCATGGCGCCTATCGCCAAGGCGCACGCCTGCAGCGCGGCCCGGGTGTCCCTCGCATGGCTGCTCTCGAAGCCCTTGGTCACCTCCGTCATTATCGGGGCCAAGACCCTCGATCAGCTTCAGGACAACCTCGCGGCCGTGGATTTGCAACTCACGCCGGACGAGATCAAGCATTTGGACGACGTCAGCGCTTTGCCGCCGGAGTACCCCGGTTGGATGCTGCCGCGGCAGAGCGCCACGCGTCTCCATCCGCCGCCTCGGGCATAGCATCATGTTGAGCGCACTTTGTAGGGCAGGATGGCATCCTGCAGCCGAATGGCACCCGGCCTTCCGATGCGCCTGTTGGGTGCGGCCGGCGCACATGCCCACAATTCGCGCAGCCCTCGGCAGGCGGGTTGCCGACCTGCCCGACATCGGAGATACTGCACTAGCATGAATTCCCTTCCCATCGCCGGCGGCGGCCTCTGCGCGGGCGGCGCATTTCTCGCGTGGGCCGTGCGGGGCCGTTCCGCCGCGGTTTTCGGCCGGTCGATGTGGCGCGGCAGCCCTCATCGGCGCGCTGTGGCCCTCACCTTCGACGATGGCCCCAGCGAAGGCACGCCCGCGATCCTCGACATTCTGGCGCAGCACCGCGTGTCCGCCACGTTTTTTCAAGTAGGCGCCAACGTCGACCGGTTGCCGGACGTGGCGCGCGCGGTAGCCGCTGCCGGCCACGCCATCGGCAATCATAGTTACGCGCACCCGCTCTTTTGTTTCCGCTCGCCGGCCTTCATCGAAGCGGACCTGCGGCGCGCTCAGCAGACCATCCGGACCCATACCGGGGTGGCGCCGGAGTGGTTTCGCGCGCCCTACGGCGTGCGCTGGTTCGGCATGGGCCGGGCGCAGCGGAACCTCTCGCTCACCGGCGTCATGTGGAGCGTAATCGGCTATGATTGGAAGCGGAATTCGGACGCGGTCTTCGAGCATCTGGCGAAGCGCGCCTCGAATGGCGCTATTCTGTGTCTTCACGATGGCCGCGAATTGCGGGCCAGACCCGACATCAGCGTCACCGTGGAGGCTGTGCGGCGCCTGGTTCCCACGCTATTGGAACGAGGCTACGAGTTTGCGACGGTAAGCCGATTGATATGTCCGACGAACTGATTCAAAGAGTCATTAAAACGATCGCCGCCACCAAGCGGATCCCCATCGAGACGGTCATGATCGATAGCGACTTTGTCCAACTTGGGATCGACTCTATGGACGCCGTGGAGATCCTCTTCGCGCTCGAAAATGAGTTCGACATCAGCATCCCCGATGACGAGGTGCGCTCGGTTCGCGGCATCCGGCAAATGTGCGAGGGCGTGGAGCGGCTGGTGGCGACAAAGTCCGCTGCGAAGGCGTCCGAGTAGCGTATGCGGCGCGTCGCCATCACTGGTATGGGCGCCATCTGCGCCCTGGGACGCGACACCGCGGAGTTCGCCCGCGCGCTGGCTGAGGGCCGTTCCGGCATCGCTCCCATCGAATCCACCGATGTCTCCTGCGTGCGCTTTCAAAACGGCGCCGAGGTGAAGGGCTACAGCCACGCGCCCTATTTCGAGGACCGCCGCGCCGATTTCATCGACCGCTTCGCGCAGTTCGCGGTGATCGCCGCGCGCGAGGCTGTCGCCGATGCGGGCGTCCAGTGGACTCCCGAGTTGCGCGAATCCGCGGCCATCGTCACCGGTTCTTGCGTGGGCGGACAGAGCACCGAAGACATCGGTTTTCAGGAGGTATATAAGCTGGGCCACAACCGCGTCCACCCTCTGACGATTCCGAAGACCATGGCCAACGCCGGCGCCAGCCACATCTCCATGGAATTCGGCATCACCGGCCCCAGTTTCACCATCTCCACGGCGTGTTCTTCGGCCGCGCACGCCATCGGCCAGGCGTTTTGGATGGTGCGCAACGGTTCGACCGACATGGCTATCACCGGCGGCAGCGAGGCGCCCTTCAGTTTCGGAATTCTGAAGGCCTGGGAAGCCATGCGGGTGGTCTCGCCGGACACCTGCCGCCCCTTTTCCAAAGATCGCCACGGCATGATTCTAGGGGAAGGTGGCGCTATGCTGGTGCTCGAGCCGCTCGACGCCGCTCGCGCCCGCGGGGCGCGGATTCACGCCGAAATCGTGGGCTTTGGCATGTCCGCGGACGCCGGCCACATTACCCAGCCCTCGGCCGAAGGCGCGGCCCGCGCTATCCGGGCGACACTACGCGACGCCTCGCTCGCGCCCGGAGCCATCGGCTACATCAACGCGCACGGCACCGGCACGCCCGCCAACGACCCCACCGAAACGGCCGCCATCCGCGCGGTATTCGGCGCTCACGCGGCCCGTCTGGCCATCAGCTCCACCAAGTCGATGCACGGCCATGCGCTGGGTGCCTCCGCGGCGCTGGAATGCCTCGCCACCGCGCTGGCGTTGCGCGACGGCCTTCTGCCGCCCACCGCAAATTACCGCGAGCCCGACCCGGAATGCGACCTCGACGTCATCCCCAACCAGGCACGCGCCGCGCAGGTGGAGTACGCGCTGTCTAATTCCTTCGCTTTCGGCGGGCTGAATGCGGTGCTGGCGCTGCGGGCGGTGTAGCACCGTCGCGTGTTGTCAGGTCCCGTTGAGAAGGTCCCGGCGGGCTGAATGCGTTCCCCCAACTTTGCAAACTTGTGATCCACCATGGTGGCGCAGGCGGTTTCGTCTGCGTAGCCTGCCCTTTAGGGACCCCTCCCGCGGACCGTTGATTTAATTAAATCAAGTGAATTATCGACCCAGCCGGTCCTTTGCTTCGATTCGGTGCTTTCCTTCGCGACGAGGGCTTGCCCGCTCAGCCAGCCATATCGAGAGCGAAAATGTGGGCCTAATCCCAATGCGGTTCACTTAGCGCGTTGAACGGGCCAGTGGCTCTCTCCGAGTAGCGCATTTATCCGGCCAATACTGATGCCCGCGCGCGCCTAACCGAAATAAAATCTATGGAATAGGGGCGCATGCACAGATTGGACCGGATAAACGCAAATATACCGGCTAAACGTGCTTGGTTCTCAGTCGCCTATGCTGGGACTTAGGGGTCATGCACGTTTGGCCGGTATATTTATGTCACCCGCCCACGATGTATGGGGGCTGATGTAGCGCGTTATGCCGGTTCTATCCAGTCCTTGGCTATACACACTACTCCTGGCGCCGATTTCGAAGGTCCGAGGCTCGGACGTGGTTCCCCTTCCACACAGCGCGGGGTGCTAAACTTCCACCGAATAGGATTTTCGCATGTACAAGGCGATCTTACTTGTGGGGCTTGCCACGATAGGACTAAGTGCCCAGACTCTCACCACGATTGTAAATTTCAATGGGATCAACGGCGCCGGCCCAGTGGGCGGACTCGTCCTCGCCGCCGATGGCAACTACTACAGCGTGACCGGTGGCGGCGGGTCCGGCTACGGCACTTTCTATCAGCTCACGCCGTCGGGAACCCTGACCACTCTCTACGACTTCCAGGCAAGCGATGGCGGATTTCCCGCCGCGGGATTGATTCAGGCCAGCGACGGTAGCTTTTATGGGACGGCTGGCGAAAGCCGGGGTAATTATGGGGGAGTGTTTAAGATCACTTCCTCCGGCGTCTTGACCACACTCTATACTTTTTCCGAAACCGGCTGCTACGCCCCAAACGCGGCCCTGATCCAGACCGCGGATGGCAGCCTGTACGGCACCACGACATTCGGCGGTAGCGGCGGCTGTATCTTCCGGATGACCCCGGCCGGGACCGTGACCGTTCTCCATAGCTTCGGCCTTTACGATGGCGGGACCCCGATGGGCCTGGTGCAAGGGAGCGACGGCAGCTTTTACGGCGTCACGGTGGTGGGTGGGACCAGTAACGCCGGCACCGTCTTTAAGATCACCTCAGCCGGCTCGCTGGCCACCCTCTATAACTTCAGCGGCTCCGACGGCCTCGGGCCGACCGGCGCCCTGGTCGCGGCCGCGGACGGCAATTTCTATGGCACAACTTCCGCGGGCGGATCCTCTGGCAACGGCACGGTCTTCAAGATCACGCCGGCCGGCGCACTCATCACCATTCACAGTTTTACCAGCGCCGAAGGATCTGGACCGGCGGGCACCCTCCTCCAGGCCAGTGACGGCAATTTTTACGGCACCGCGCAAAACGGCGGCGGTCACAACGTTTACGGCACGATTTTTAAGGTGACGCCTTCCGGTACGCTGACCACCATCCACGATTTCATTTTGAGCGACGGCACACAGCCGGCAGGTCAACTCATCCAGGGTTCCGACGGGAACATCTATGGCTCGACTCCCGGTGGCGGAGAGTACCAGGACGGCGTACTCTTTAAACTGACCCTGGGCGGCGCGGTGCAACCGCCCACCGTCGCTACGAGTCCGGCAACTTCGGTAACCGACAGCAGCGCCACGCTGGGGGCAACCGTGACAGCGAACGGCGCGGACACGCAGGCCTGGTTTACCTATGGCACCAACAACTCGCTCGCGGGTGCGGTCTCCAGCTTGCCCCAGGCTATCGGGTCATCTCCGTCTGCGGCGACCTATACCCTGCCTGTCTCCAGTTTGAGCAGCAGCACCACTTACTACTATCAGGCATTCGCGTCGAACAGGGCCGGCACAAACAGCAGCCCGATTGCTAGTTTCACCACCGCCGGCTTCCCTGACTACAGCATCTCGGGCATGGTTTTGTTTGCGGGCAAGGGTCTGGCCGGTGTCAATGTCGTGCTGGACGGCAGCCAGGGACAATCCGGCCCTACGGATGATTCCGGCGACTATTTTTTCGAACCCGGAGCAGGCGGCAACTACACCGTGACTCCCGTAGCGAGCGGATATACCTTTGTTCCGCCCAGCGTGAGCTTCACCAATTTGAATTCCAACCAGGTGGCGAACTTCACGGCGGTAGTCTCTGCGCCGATGCCCGCGCTGACCAACCTGACCAGTTTCAACGGTAGCAACGGCGCCACACCCACCGGGCTGATTCAAGCGCGCGATGGGAACTTCTACGGCGCCACCTCTGCCGGCGGAGCCAACAACCAGGGAACGATTTTCCGGCTGACTCCCGCGGGCGTCCTGACAACGTTGCACTCTTTCTCCGGGAGCGACGGCATAACTCCCGGCGGTGCGCCGCTCCAGGCGTCGGACGGCAATTTATATGGAGTCACCACCAGTGGCGGAACTGCGGGTGCGGGAACGGTCTATCAACTCAGCACCACCGGCGGTTTCACAATCGTTGCAGATTTCGGTATGGAGAATGGTCCCGCCCAAGGGGTTTCTCTGATCCAGGCCACTGACGGGAACTTGTACGGCACCACAGTGGGAGGGTTCTTCAGCCCGGCGAGCGTCTTCCGTATGACGACCGCCGGTGTCCTGACTACCTTGAATACTTTTTCATCCATCGACGGGAATGGCCCTTATACCGGTTTGTTGCAGACCAACGACGGGAACTTCTATGGCAGCTTGTTCGGCGGCGGCGGAATTGCATCGCAGCCTGGTATGGTCTTTAAGATAACTCCCTCGGCCACTGTCACGGCATTCTACATCTTCTGCGCGCTAACCAATTGCGCCGACGGCGAAACGCCCGAGACTGCCCTGATACAAGGAGCGGACGGCAATATCTACGGAACCACCGAGCAAGGCGGAAATGACCGCGCCGGCGTGGCGTTCAGGCTGACTCCGGCGGGCGTCCAGACCGTCCTGCACAGCTTTTCCCTCGCCGATGGCGCTAGCCCAGGCGGACTGCTTCAGGCCATGGATGGCAACTTCTACGGCACCACCTCCGGCGCCGCTCCTAGCTCCGGGGGCACGATCTTCCAATTGACTCCGGCCGGAGTGTTTACCACCCTGCACTACTTCAACACGACCGACGGCGCCAACCCGCGGGGCCCGTTGATTCAGGCGGCCGACGGCAGTCTGTACGGCGTAACGGCCGCCGGCGGCGCGTACGGCAACGGAACCGTCTTTCGCCTGGCCCTTCCCCAGGTTGCGCCCATCGTCAATCCCAGTTCGGGAGTGGTGAGCGCGGCCAGTTTCCAGCCCGGAATCGCCACCAACTCCTGGATCACGATTCTCGGTAGCAACCTCTCTCCTCAGACAGACACCTGGTCGAACTGGATTGTCAATGGAGCGCTGCCGCAATCCCTGGATGGTGTGAGCGTGAAGGTCGGCAGCCAGCTCGCTTACGTCGCATATATCAGCCCCGGACAAGTCAATGCGCTGGCACCCGACATTTCTCCCGGCAACGTAGCGGTCACGGTCAGCAACGGCATCGGCGCCAGTACGCCCGTCACCGCCACGGCGCAGACGCTGCAGCCGGCGTTCTTCCAATGGGGCCAGTACGTGGTGGCCACGCGGACTGACTACACCGACGCGATCAAAAATGGCGCGATCCCCGGCGTGTCCACGTTGCCGGCGAAACCCGGGGACACAATTGTCTTGTGGGGCACCGGATTCGGGCCCACCACACCTCCGGTCCCGCAAGGCGTGGAGGTTCCGTCCTCAACGCCGTACACTACCGCCAATCCCGTGACGGTCACGATCGGGGGTACGTCGGCCACCGTCCTCGGTGCGGCGTTGACGTCCGGGGCGGCCGGCCTGTACCAGGTTGCGATCCAGATACCCACCGCCTTGTCCGACGGCGACTATCCGGTGGTGGCAAGTATATCCGGAGTGCAATCGCCGCCCGGCGTGCTGATTACGGTCCAGCATTAGCATTAGCAGTTGGCCAACGACGACTGGAATCTCGTTCCCCGCGCAGCACGGCCGGGGATCAATCCGACTCGCGAAGAGCATACGAATTACGAAGCGACCGAAGAAATAGAACAGCCCCCATACGTACCGTCTGCCACGCCACCGATACGAAGCTGAATCACCGGGGATCTCTGCGGATCCTGGCCGGGTGACCGGGTAGCGGTGTCTTTCGAATTGCGGACGGATCGACCACTCGGAAGCCGCTGGGTCTGCGCGACGTGGACCCGTCAAAAACGGGGACGCATGCGGATCCCTGGCGAGAAGAACAGCTATTCCACCATCGTGCCGGGGTCGGAAGCGGCGATTCGGGAGGCCCTCTCAAGCTTAAATGAACCTTACTGGGCCTAGCTAGTCCCCCGGCACGCGCTGCGCTTTGGGCGCGCTCCACCAACCCCCCGCCGTCAGGAACGCGCGTACTTCCGTCCGGCGCGTCTTGACCACGGAGATCCCGAGCATCAGCAGAATGACACACACCGCCGCCACCAGGGTCTGCGCTTCGTTCAAATTGTTCTTCAGGAAAAACAGCTCGCGTCCATAAACCAGCTCGATGTGCACCCAGTACACCAGCAGCGATGTAGTGCCGAATTGCCGCACCCAGCTCCAACCCGGCCCGGCGGCATATCGCGTCCAGACGAAGGCCGCCGACAGGATGGCCAGCGTCACGCCCTGCTTGGTCAGAATCTGCAGCGGGCTGTTCAGCCAGTAGTCCGACTTGGCATAAATCTTGTAAGGCAGGCCGTCGAGATAGTGGCACACCAGAATTGCTCCGATACCCAACATCGCCGCCCACTGCATGACGCGGTCAGTGGCGTCCGGCGGAATGGCGCGGATTACGCTACCCGCGCTCAGGCCGAACGCCAGATACGCGCCCCACGGGAAGAAGCCGAAGGTCCGATAATCCGGAACGATGTAATTCCGCACCAGCCACGGCACCGCCTCCCAGTGCATTTGCGAGACCAGCGGCGAAACGCACGCGATTGCCAGGCCCGCCACGGCGGCTGCCTTGGCCCGATGCCTGGTCGGAAAGATCGCCATCGCCGAGAGCACCGCGATCGCAAACCCCATGCAGTTCAGAATATCCACGCGGAACAGATCCCGCCAGGGCGCCGGGATGCCGAAAATCCAGAGTTGCACGCGGAACGCGAAGGCCAGGAAAAACAGGTAGCCGGAGCGCCGGAAGGCCGTTTTCACGCGCTCCACCGGCGCCATTCCTTTGCGCTCCGAGGTGTCCATCAGGAATGCCAGCGTGATGCCCGTCAGGAAGAGGAAAATCGCCGGAGGCATGCCCCCGATGAATTGCGAAAAAATATACGGCCCGCGGTTTTTGAGATCGTCTCTCAGGAAGGAATCCCACACGTGGCCGTGCAGCATGATGGTCGCCCCGATGCCTCGCAACCAATCGAGATACTCCAGCCGGTGGGTGCCGCTCTTCGACTTCATGGCCGGTGAAACTACTTCTTATTCAGTGGCTCTTTCTTGGTTCCCTTGGGAACGTCCAGCTTAAACGCCGACTCGGGAATATCGGGGTTCAAGCGCACATTGGTATAGGTAATGAGCGTATAGTCTTTGCCGTGCTCGTAGAATTTCTGCTGCACCGTGCAACCCGATGTGTTGGAGATCCATAAGTCGATCTGCTTCCACTGCTCCAGCATGTCCTGCGACTTGGGGAGCAGCTTCAACCGCGTGGCGCTTTCCCCGGCCACGCTCTCGGCGCCTCCCAGTGTCACGTCGTAGGCATTCTGCAATTCCTTCGAAGTACCGCCAAACCCCAGCATCAGGATCATGCCTACCAGTGAGCGCTGTTTGTCGAGCGATACGGTTTGGATCTCTCCGCTGCTCGAATAGTACACTTCCACTTTCTTGCCGTCGGTGACCGCTATTTTCGCTTCCGGCTTCTCGATCGAAATCTTGACGTGCAGGTCCTTCGGATGGGGACGCTTTACCACGATCGTGCCGCTTTGGGTATCGTCCTCGTGGATGGCCTGCATGTGCTGCACGTACGAAACGCTAGCGGAAAGGCCCTTGAAACGATTAGCGACCTGGTCCATTTTGGCGAGCGTAGCGGCCAGCGTTGGGTCCGCCGCCGGAAGCGCGAGCGCCATCCCCGCCATGGCTGCGGCGGCGCAAAACAGCTTCCATCCAGTCCTATACCGACCCATCGAATTCGCTTTCCTTACCAAATTCCCTCCGTCCCTTTTTCGCGGCGCGAGCCCGTCACGGCCGGGTGAAAGCAATGTAAAATCGCAGTTCCCCATCCGAATCCGTGAAAGGCTCCAAGTTGGTTACCGTCAGGTGAGAGTTGCCCGCGCGGGTACGCACCTCCGGCGTCAACTTCACCAGCCACTGGTTTTCGGGAATGCCGGTCAGGAATTCCGGATCCACCATAAATTCTCCGTGGGCCATGGAGATGACGCTGACACGCGGAATTCTGGGCTGGTCGCGAAACCAGGCGCGCGGCGTGAGGAACAGGAAGGCCAGAATCACCCCCACAATAACGTCGTATTGCCAGCTCCCGCGCGGATAGTCCCAGAGAATAAAGCGCTTCAGCATTCGCAAGAGTATTTTACCAGGGCGCGGCGTTCAATTTGCCGCCACCCATCGGCGCAGCGTTTCGTACAGATCCTCGATCTTCACGGTTTCGAAATGTAGTCATCCATGCCTTCCGCCAGACACTGCTCGCGGACTCCCGCCATGGCCTCGGCGGTCATCGCCACAATCACCACCCGCCGGGCCGGATTCTCCAGGCGGCGAATCTCCCGGGCGGCCTCGAAGCCGTCCATTTCCGGCATTTGGCCATCAGGATCACGCCGTAGGGCGCCATCTGGAACAGCGCCACCGCCTGGCGCCCGTTGGCCGCCATGTCCGCGCGTAATCCCAGGCGTTCCAGCATCCGGACCGCAACTTTCCGGTTCACGATATTGTCTTCGGCAACCAGGACGCGCCCTCCGGTGGCCGCAAAGCGCCCCTCGAACTTAATCCGTGGGGACTGCGAGGCGTCTCCACGGTGCTCCCTGAGGGCCGCCTCGGCCTGCTTCGACCGGCACACCAGCAGGGTATTCAAGAGATGGAGCTGCCGAACCGGCTTCGCCAGCGACGCGTCCACCCAGCTCCTTTCCATGCGCCGGACTTCGTTCCAATGGCCCACCGAGGTGAGCATAATCACCGCTGCGCCGTGGAGCACTGGGAGGGCTCCATTTCGCGAAATCCGATTATAGGTCTTCCCTTATTCTCCCGCCAACTACCGGCTTAAGGCTTCGGTTAGCACTCCATCCGCTATCCTTTAGGGAATGTCATTCTGCCACTCGCAACCCTTACCATAGACGGAAAGTGGAGCAACTATGGAATTGATTGTGACTCTTCTGGCGTCGATAAGCGGGGCGCTCATTGGCACTTCCGTCGGCATCTATCTCCTGTATCGCAAACTTCGCCCCATAACCGGCGCGGAATTGGACCTGACCAGGGGCAAACTGCGGTCCACGGAGTTCTCTCTTTCGGCTGCTTCGGCGAATCTCGAGAACCTCAAGAAGCAGTTAACCGAACGCGAGCAGCAGATTTCTGCCGCCGAGGAAAAGACCCGCGCGGTGGAGGCCGAAGCCGCCGAGTTACGCGAGCAACTCGCCCGCCAGGAAAGCAAGGTACAGGATGCAACCAAGGCCGTAGCCGAAACTGCCGGCCGGCAGTTGGCCTCCTACGAATCTCAAATCGAAGCCGACGACCGGCAGATCAAGGAGCTCACCGGGCAAGTAGGCCGCCTCGCCGCCGAGTTGAATCAATTGAAGACCGACCTCGACGAGGAGGCGAACGGTCGGACGGGGCTGGAAACCCAGCTCAGCGCCGAGCACGAACACTCCCGGCGTCTGGCTTGCCGGGTTGCCGAACTGGAAGCCGAGCGGTCCCACTTCGACCTTACCCTCCAGGAAGAGCGCCAATCCGCCGCCAAAGGCATCGAGTTGCTGTTGATGGCGCAAGAAAACCTCAAGCGCGTATTCCGGACGGTCCAACCCGAAGACTCTGGCCGCGAAAATGGCGACAACAATGGCCATGTGCTGGTTGGCGCCGCCACAGTCGACTCGCCGGTGGAATAAGGCTGGCTGAGGGCACGGGTAGCTAACGAGTTGGGGCAGCGGGCCGCCCACCACGTACGCACCTGCTAACTAACTTCACTGACGCAACGCGGTCCTGCGGATATCGGGAGTAGTCCGTGCCAAACTCGTCCGTGTCAACTCCTCGGGTTGCGAGACTCCAACGATGATCGGCGGCGGAAGCCTTCAATGGGCAAGGCCGCAAAATCAGCCAGTCTCAAGAAGCACGGAAACGCGCACGGTACGCCAGTGGACTAGTCTGCAGCCGCTTGCGGAAGTGGTGCCGCAGCGTAAAGGACGATCCGAATCCGCATCGGTCCGCCACTTCTTCGACGGATAGCTTTGTGGTTTCCAATAACTCCTTCGCCAGGGAGATCCGCAGGCCGGTAACCCAATCCGCCGGTGTCGTCCCGGCTGTGTCGATGAAGCGCCGCGTCAACGTCCTCTTGCTCACGTGGGCCTGGCGCGCCAGCTTGTCCGTCGGCAAATCTTCCGCGAGGTGGTGTTGCACCCATTCGAGCAGCGTGGACAACCAGGGACTGCCTTCGTCCGCGACAGGCCGTTCGATGAACTGAGCCTGGCCCCCATCGCGGTGCGGTGGCATGATTAATCGGCGCGCCACCTGGTTCGCGGCGGGCGTTCCGAAGTCGCGCCGGATGATGTGCAGTCCAAGGTCGATTCCGGCGGCGCTGCCGGCCGAAGTCAGGATGTCGCCTTCGTCGACGTAAAGTACGTCCGGTTGAATGTGGATCTCAGGGTACCTTCGCGCCAGTTCGGCAGTGTAGCGCCAGTGGGTGGTCGCGCGCTTGCCGTTCAGCAGCCCCGTCGCGGCGATCACGAAAACACCGGAACAAATGGAGACGAGTCTGGCGCCGCGCCGATGCGCGCGCCGCAGAGCGTCAATCAGCCGTGCGGGCGGCGTTTCCCGAGGATCGCGCCAACCGGGGATGACGATCGTGTCGGCGCGATGCAACTGTTCGATCCCCTGCTCGGGTGTGACGGTCAGACCGCCGATCGCCCGTAACGGTCCGGGCTCGAGTCCGCAAACCTTGAAGTCATACCAGCTTTTCATGGTGGGGCGCGGGAGCCCGAACAATTCGACGACGATACCGAACTCGAAAGTACACAGACCGTCGTAGGCTAAAGCCGCGACCGTCCGTTGCCGGACCGGTTCATTCTGTTTTCGCTTCTTTGGCACTATTTTTACGATAGTTGTCTTTTCTGCCACTCGTCAAATTCGCCAATTCAGGCGATTCTGGTGTTGGCTGAAAACGGCTAATTCACTCAGTGGAGTTTCTATGACGCCAACATCTGCGGAAGCCCGCAGCAATCCGGTTACTGAGGTGCCTCCGGCCTCGTCAGAGGCAGCCTTGCTTCACTTCTCGCGCAAGCTGGAGTTTGAAACCGACTGCGCCGATGTTTACGTGGCGCTGCAATCGGAGTCCCCGGGGTTTGTGCTCATCGATGTTCGCGGACGGCACGCGTATTCCAAAGGCCACGTCCCGCAAGCCGTCAATATTCCGCGGACCTTGCTCACCGCGGAGCGTTTGCAAGCCTATCCGGAGGGTGCCGTGTTTGTTGTCTATTGTGCCGGGCCGCATTGCAACGGAGCCAACAAGGCGGCGATTCGGCTGGCCGGGCTTGGGCGGCCCGTCAAGGAGATGATTGGCGGAATCGCGGGTTGGCTCGACGAGGGGTTCACGTTGACGGGATCCTAACGTGGCAACCCAACAGCACACAGATGTTCGCGACGCGAGGCCCGCGGATGGTGCGGCGATACTGTACATACTGGGCAAACTCGCTGCGTTTGAGGGCTGCGCGCGGACGCCCGGTCTCGACGAGAACCTGTTGCGGAGGGATGTATTCGGCGCGAACCCGCGGCTGAACATTCTGGTGGCGGAGGGGAGCGGTGGCCTCGAGGGGTTGATTACAACCTGTGCCAACTATTCCAGTTGGGAAGGGGCTGCCGGCTGCCATATCGGCGACCTGTGGGTGGATCCGGTGGCGAGGGGCAAAGGCGTCGGCGCGGCGCTGATCCGAAGTGTGGTTACGCGATGTCAGGGTCAGGGCGGCAGACGCGTCGACGCCCACGTGCTTCACGCCAACGAAGCGCGAGGGTTCTATGAAACCCTCGGTTTCCGCCAACTTTCCGAATGGTGCATTTACCGAAAGGAACTCCCGGCGGCCACCCGGTGCTCGCTGCCAACCGCGGGTCTCGCGAACACAAGCGACAGGTCCCTTGTGCGGGGCAGACTCCACGGGAAGCGCTTTGTGGCGACAGAGAATGCCGGCGGAATCTCCAATTCCCAGACAATCTTCGAGTACTCTGTGGCGGGCGACGCGATTACCGGAACTTACCGAGGCGGGAGTATTCTAACCGGAAATATCGTGGGGAGGGCTCTTTCGGATCGAACCATCGCGCTGTTATTCCAGTGCATCGCCGATGACATGCGGATACTGGCCGGAGAATCGGTCGGCACCATTGGGATCGACGAGGCGGGCTTGACGACGCTCGAATTCGAATGGGCCTGGTTGTCCGGCGACCGGTCCCGCCGCCGCTCCAGCTATGTGGAGATCGCTTGAACGCTTACGCTGCGCAAGCCTTACCTGTGCGCATGGGAACTGTCGCACGCAGGGACTCCGGCACCCGCCGGCAGCGCCGTCTTGCCATATAGGTCAAGCCCATTCTGTTTTCGGTACGCGGCCCAGCGCTTTCCGAGCACCTTCACCTGCGCGGACGGCGCGATACCGAATCGGCCGAGCGACAAGATCATGGCCCGGACGGTGACGTCGGGCTCGGCGGCTTCGCCAACATGTCCACACCGCGGGCAACTGATGACGGGCGGGCGGATGTGGTGCTCGGCACGAATGCGGTGCAGCATGGCGTCAAGCTCGTCGCGCAGCTCAATCAGGGCTTCAAACGGCAGGCTGACGCGCCAACGAGTCCGAAGGATCTCAATCATCGCCGGAAACCACGTTCTCTGAGCGTCGCCAGCAGGCATTTCGCCTCTATTCTAATCTCACGGCCCCGGCTCCGGCCCGCGGTTCGATTTACTGGCCCAGGCGAACCACGTAGGCGGATCGAAAAGCCTCGCCGCTCTTGCGAACCGAGACGGCCAGAGTTTCGGCTTCCGCCTGGGTCGCGGCGTTACCCACCAGGACGTACCAATAATCCCCGTTGCGCGTGATGGTGACCGGGCCGTCGGCCCCGAATTTTTCCTGCAGGAGGAGGCTCGTGCGGCGGGCGTTGTCCGGATTGCGGAACGTGCCTGCCCGCACCGCAAAAAAGGTCCGCGCCTGGGGTGCAGCTTCCTCCGATTCCAGCACCTCGATGGCCACCCGAAACAGACCCGGGTCCGTCACGCCCAGCCGCTGAGCGGCGGCGTAGGAAAGGTCGATGATGCGCGACTCTATGTAAGGACCGCGGTCGTTGATGCGCACCACGATGCTCTCCGCGGAACCCAACCGGTGGACCCGAACTCTAGTGCCGAAGGGAAGAGTGCGATGCGCCGCGGTAAGCTGCCCCGAATCGAAGATTTCTCCGCTGGCGGAGCGCTGCCCGTCAAAGGCTGCGCCATACCAGCTTGCGATCCCTTCTTCGACTGCGAGCGCGACGGGTTGCCCCTGAGCGTGCCCACACACAGCCAGCGCCAGTCCCATTACCGCCAGGCGAATTGCGAAGAGATTGTCCGGCGCCATTTTCGACCGTGCCGGCCGGAACGGCGGCCGGCGCAGCAGAGACGATTTTAGTCGTGTTGCACGCCGAGTGCAACCGCCACCATGGTTAGTGCCCCCATGGTTAGGGGTGCTTATTAACCGGCTAATCTCTCCTCATTCTCTGGGGTTTCGTTTTCGGACCAGCGAGGCTGGTCATCGATGCATTATCGGCCCTTCCTCATGAAAGTCAAGGGTTTTCGATGTGATTGAAAAATCGGCTGGAAAAGAAATAATCGAGTGCGGGCCGTTCCCCGCCGCTCTGCTACCCAGAGTACTTTAAATTTGGGGATTAGCCGGTTAAGTGCTTAACCGATCTGGGTGAATGGGCGTCCGTCGACCGCTCCCTTACGTTACGGTAGCGGCTCTGTAAGTAGCTGCAAACACGAGGCAACCGTAACAGAACCGCGACCGTAAGGAGCGGTTGCTGGGACTGAACAGTCAGAACCCCCAAAACGGTTAAGCCACCCCATGGTTCGCAGAAGTTGGTCAACTCGGGATATGCGGCCGTAACTGGCCCTGGAATGGGTGTTGTAGACCTGTTAATCTGGAACTATAATAACAGCGGGTGGGATAGCACCAGCTTGAAGTGGGTCTACCCATCCGGGAGGCACGGAAATGTCGCCAAATGCCAAGCCGGACCGCGGTTCAGTGGTAATGAACGCCGAGGAATGCAAGGGTTGCGGCCTTTGCGTGGAGGCCTGTCCTCCCAAAGTGCTCCGCCTTGCCGAGACATTAAATCGCTACGGATACCATCCCGCCATTTACCTCGGCCACGGATGCACGGGGTGCGGGATCTGCTATTTCGCTTGTCCCGAACCGGGCGGTATTCAGGTGAAAAAAAGGGCCGCGAGGGTCGCCGAACTGGCGGAGGTGGTCTAGATGAAACCGGAACTCACCAAAGGGAACGAAGCCATTGTCAAAGCTGCCGTTCTGGCGGGGTGCCGCGCTTATTATGGATACCCCATTACTCCGGCCAGCGAGATCGCCGAGGCGGCCGCGCTCTACCTTCCGCGAGTGGGCGGAGTGTTCATTCAGGCGGAAAGCGAAACCGCCTCGGTCAATATGTTGTACGGCAGCGCTTCGGCCGGTGTGCGCTGCATGTCCGGATCGAGCGGACCGGGCATCAGCCTGATGCAGGAAGGCCTGAGCTACTTGGCCAGCGCCGAGTTGCCCTGCGTCATCGCCGACATCATGCGCGGCGGCCCCGGGCTCGGCAATATTGCCCCCGAGCAGGGCGATTACAATCAGATCGTCAAAGGCGGCGGCCACGGGAACTATCGCACCTTGGTGGTGGCGCCGGCCTCGGTGCAGGAAATGGCCGACTTCACCGCCCTGGCCTTCGACCTTGCCGACAAGTACCGCAACCCCGCGGTGATCCTGACCGACGGCAACATCGGCCAAATGATGGAGCCAGTTCGCTTCGCCGATCCGATCGAGGTTCCCCCGCCGCCGGCGTGGGCCGTTCTCGGTACCGCCGCCACGCGTCCCAACCTGATCTCTTCCATCTACCTCGAACCCGAAAAGATGGAGCGCCACGTGCGCAAGCTCGAAGCCAAATATCGCCAGGCCGAGCGCGAGGACGTGCGCTCGGAAAGTTACCGTACGGAAGATGCGGAAATGGTCCTCATCGGATACGGCATTATGGGCCGCATCCTGAAGGCCGTAGTCGATCAGGGCCGCCAGCGCGGACACAAACTCGGCCTGCTCCGCCCGCTCACGCTGTATCCATTCCCCTCCGAACGAATTCGCCAGCTTGCCGCACAGGTCAAGGGGTACCTGATAGCCGAACTGAGTGTCGGCCAGTTGATCGACGATGTCCGCCTGGCGCTCGAAGGCCGCCGGCCCGTGGAGTTCTTCAGCCGCGTCGGCGGCGTGGTGCCCACCGCGGAAGAAGTTCTGGAGGCGGTGGAGCACAAGTTTTCACTCGAGGAGGTACCGGTCCATGGCTAGCCTGGATGTTCCACCCAGCCTCACCGTCACTCACGACAAAGCCTCGGTCTTTTATGACCGCTTCGCACGCAAAGGCGAGTTGCAGCACCAGACTCACTACTGCCCCGGATGCGGCCACGGCATCACCCACAAGCTGCTCGCCCAAGCGCTTGACGATCTGGGGTTGCAGGACCGCACCGTGCTGGTCAGCCCGGTGGGCTGCTCGGTATTCGCTTATTACTATTTCGATGTCGGCAACATCCAGTCGGCGCACGGCCGCGCCCCCGCCGTCGCGACAGCCGTCAAGCGCAGCCGTCCGGACAGTATCGTGATCGGCTATCAAGGCGATGGCGACCTCGCCGCCATCGGCACCGCGGAAATCATCCACGCCGCCAACCGCGGCGAACCCATCACCATCATTTTCGTCAACAACGGCATCTACGGCATGACCGGCGGCCAGATGGCCCCCACAACGCCGCTCGGCAAGAAGAGCACTACCTCGCCCTACGGCCGGAATGCGCAAACCGAGGGCTACCCGCTGCATGTCTGCGAACTGTTGAACACCCTCGATGCGCCGGTCTTCATCGAACGCGTTTCGCTCGGTTCCACCAAGAACATCATGGCCGCGGCCAAGGTGATTCGGCGCGCCGTGGAGAATCAGGTCAAAGGCCTGGGATTTTCCTTCGTCGAAGTGCTCTCGCCCTGTCCCACCATCTGGAAATTCGAGCCCGTCGAAGCCCAGCGCTTCGTCCGCGAGGAAATGGCCAAGGTTTTCCCCGTGGCCAACTTCCGCGACCGCACGCGGGAGGCGGCGCCGCGCACCCCGGCGCCTGCGCCACCGGCCATCGCGGAGATCCCCGCGCTGCTGGGGCTGACTGCCGACGACGGTTCGGTGCGCCCCCGCCCGGAGCGGCCGCTCGATTTGCGGATGCGTGTCGCCGGCTTCGGCGGGCAAGGAGTTCTCACCCTCGGATATGTGCTGGCCGAAGCGGGAATGGAGGCCGGGTACGAGGTTTCCTGGCTGCCCTCTTACGGCCCCGAGATGCGCTCGGGCACGTCCAACTGCCATGTGCGGCTGTCGAACGAACCCATTTCGTCGCCGCTGGTCTCGCGGCCCAACGTCCTGCTGGCTCTCAACGAGCCGTCCCTGCGCAAATTTCTGCCCGACGTGGAGCCCAGCGGCATCGTCCTCTACAATAGCGACAGCTTGCCCGAGGACTGCGTCCGCCCGGATCTCCGCATCATCGCCAAGCCCTTCTCCAGCCTGGCCGATAAGCTCGGCGACGCGAAAGTAGGCAACGTGGTGATGCTCGGGGCTCTTCTGGAGGCCACCGGTCTTCTGGATCCGGAACAGATCGTCAGCGCCTTGCGGGCGTTGGTAAAGAACAAGAAGTATCTGGATCTCGATCTGCTCGCGCTGCAGCTCGGGCAGGATGAACTGCGCCACGAGCCGATGCCGGTTTCGGACGACGATCTTTGGGGTGTCTGACCCCGCGGCTTGCCAGAGCCTCGCCCGCCGTTGTAACTTGGACGGATGCTGGTGGACGACGCCACTTTTCGACGCCTTTGCCGCGCGCGCGACCTGCTCGCCGCCGGATATAACGCGCCCATCCCGCTCAATCGGGCCGCCCGCGAAGCCTGCCTTTCGCCGTTCCACTTTCAGCGTCTTTTCACGCGCACCTTCGGCGAGACGCCGCACAGTTTCCTCACGCGGCTTCGCATGGACCGGGCCCGGCAACTGCTGGCCGCCGGCGATTTGCCCGTGACCGAAATCTGTCTCGATGTGGGTTACAGCAGCCTGGGGACCTTCAGTTCCCGCTTCGCCGCGCTCACCGGTCAATCGCCCTCGTCGTTCCGCCGCGAGGCGCGCCGCTGGATCGCGCCCGTCCACGGATGGCACGTGCTCTATATCCCCGCCTGCTTCGTCAACTTCTGGCTGGCAGCGCCATGAGTCGCTGAATCGCAAGATCGAAGAAGCGCACCGCGACGGCGCGCTCTATAGTCGTTCGGAGGAGAAAAATTACATGATTCAACGTTTCACGCACGCCACTCTGTTCGTTACCGACCAGGATGAAGCTAAGGATTTTTATGTGAACAAGCTGGGCTTCGATGTCCGCATGGACAGCTCGATGGGTAACTTCCGCTGGTTGACAGTCGGCCCGAAAGGCCAGCCCGATTTCCAGATCATCCTCATGAAGCTGACGGCCTTCGGCCGCATGACCGCCGAGAACGCCGAAACCTTGAAGAATCTTATCCGCAGCGGCCTGAACGCCGCGGGCGTATTTGAGACGGCCGACTGCCGCCAGACTTATGAGGAACTTTCCGCGAACGGAGTCAAATTCCCGTCGCCGCCCGAAGACAAGTTCTACGGAATCGAGGCGGTATTCGAGGACCCCTCCGGCAATCGTTTCAGCCTCACGCAGCGGAAATAGCGCGGGTGCGTAACCGTTTTGGGGAGTGCGACCAGGCACCATGCTGTAAGCCTCTGCTGGGTCCAAACTACGGCGCACGGTGATTTCTAGTTGGGCCAGAATGGGGTGAGCGTGGCGGGGGGAGGTGGGTGCGGAACCTGGCACAATTCCGGCAGTTGATCGAGCGCTGCCGGATATTGCGGAGCATGGCGTGGAGATCCAGGCTGGCGGGGGTTGGTCCAATGCCCAGAGAGCCTCCACATGATCGGCATCCAGTTCAAACAACTGGCCTATCGGGCGTTGGGGGATTTCCGCGGGCGTCAGGTCCATCCGATCCAGAGCACGGAATAGAGCCAGCAGATCGAGCCAGGCGCACTCGGAGGTCGACCGGGATTTCCGCCGTGGAGCGGCGAGTCATAGCCCAAGCATGGCGCATCGCGGAGCCGAGATCAACGGGTGCGGATTACGCCAGGGAAACCATCCTCATTCGATCCAACCAACAGCAGACGGCGTGCCCCGGCCTCGCTCCAGCGCATTCCGGCTTGCCGCAGACGGGAGTGCGGGCGTTCATCCGGCAGTATGGGATCGAGTACCCCATGTTGCTAGCCGGGCAGACTGGCGAGCTCCACGAAAAGGTGCCGCAGGCCGTGAATCTGGATTGCTGGCCGACCACGCTCTTTCTGGGCCGCGACGCCCGCGTGCGCGCCGTGCATGCAGGCTACTCCGCATCCGCCGGCGGCGCCTATCACGACGATCCGGGAAAAAACGTGAACGCACTGTTGGGGCGCTTGTTGGGAGAAAACACGGCCGCGGCGCGATGATTTTGCGCCGTCCGCCCGCCGCGGGCCCGGCAACAGCCAAAGGCCAATAGATAGCTGACGGCTTCGGTAGTTGCAAGATTCCTGCAGACCGCCTGCTGACACGCGCGGCTCTGTAGAAGCACCTTGAATAGCGGGGGCTTGCAGAGCCGTGTCCAGGGGGCACCCGTAAGGGAGCGCTCGGGCCATTAATATTAATTTTGCAACTCCGCCATTCGGCAGCCAAGAGGCTGCGGCTCGCCGCTCAGTCGCCCGAGCGGCCAAGCTTGTCGCCGCCAGTGCCGCCGAATCCCAGGAGCATGTCGATGCGATTCAGCAATCCTCGCGGGCTAGCTGGCTTTGGGCAGGAAACCGGATGTGGTTTCCAGCCCGTGGCCTGAGGATCGTCGGGATTATCCGGAAAGACTTCGAAAATACCACAGCCCAGAACGGCCTGCGGCTGGTCATGGTGGCGCGAGGATAAGCATCGCTGGCGGCGACGATGCGTAGATCCGGAATGAGCACCAGATAAAGGCCCGGGGCCGCCTCAAACAGCATCCGGAAATCCGGCTCAGGGCAATCCACGCGATCTACGGGCATCGTACCACTGCGGCCGCGTGGCGACTCATCGCACGCTGCTCGGGCGAGTGGCCGGTCCTATAATCTAACGATTGTTATTGCCGTACTATAACCCAATTCGAGGGTTGTCTCTCCGGTGCCACAAACTTATAGTAAGTGCAGGCGGAAAACGTCCTCGAGTTTTCGGTGGAACTGCTGGGCCCGCTAGTTCGCCGGAAAAGAACGTACCTCACGCGTCGAGGTGCGAACCGCCGGGTTCCGGTTCGGCTTCGCCAAAGGCCGAGCCGGACACCCGGACCAACAAATCCGTTTTACTTCCTGCAAACCAGGGTCAGAAAGAGCCCATCCGGGCTCTGGTGTTCCGTCACAATCCGCAAGCCGCCATGCTCGGATACCAGCCAGCGAAAAGACTCGGGGGTATAGGTGTACTGAAAATTCATGCCGATGCGCTCGCCGCGTTGGAGCGCGATCTCCTGGCCCGCCACGGTGGCGGAAAGATCGCGTCCGGCGCCGAACGATCGCGTGATGAGGTGCAGTCCGGCGTGCCGGTCGTCGCGCTTCAGGCTGAGACGAATTTCGCCGTCGTCCTCCGAAATTCCCACATTGGCCAACAGAGTCGAGATAAATCTCCGCGCCGCCGGATTATCGCGCCGGACCATGGACTGTTCGCCGTCGTGAATCTCTCCGTCGACAATCAGCCGGTCTTCGGGTTTCATGCACTGCGCCACGTAGCGGATTTCCGCCAGAGGATCGAAGGCCCCCATGGTATTCCCGCTGAGGATGAAGAGACGCGGCGGCTCAGCGGCGTCCGCGGCGTACACCAGGTGCACCGGGCTCGAAATATCGGCCTTGATGCCGACGGTTTCGATGTCTTCGTCGTCAGCGCCGGCGCAGGCCATTTCGAGCATCGCCTGACTGGCGTCCACCGGGAAGTAATAACACTCGCATCCGGCTTTCTTGAGTGCGTCCATGAGCAGACGGTCGCGCAGGCCGTCGCCGGCGCCGAAGCTGATCACCGGAGCCCGGCGCTTAAAATGCTCGGCAAGATCGGTGATGTTGGCCGCCAGTTCCTTCCATGTGCGCCACAAACCGCCGTATAGCTCGGCATGCCCGATCAGCGACGTCCACTCCGCCGCCGACCGTGGAAACCAATAGAAGAATTTTTCCGGCAGATCGCGCGCTTCGATCGCCTCGACGAACTCCTGGGCGATGTCGGCTTCGGTAAGCACCACTTCGACTTTCATAGGGAAACTTCATTATCGCAGGTCGTGATTGCTCACCGCAGAGACACAGAGACGCTGAGAAACACAAGACGGAATTGGGCGCCTGCGTAAGTGGCGATGTACGCTGCTTCCCGAGGTTGGCGCGCAGAGGAAGCCGAGGTAACCGGCGTTTCCCCACGCAGCTCAAGGGGTGCAAGTTTCGCTCGCAGGGTTGCAGCCCGGAGTAACGCCCCTCTCGAATCACTCTTCTCTGCTACCTCTGCGCGCCAACCCTAGGAAGACGCGGCGTTCTCTTGCCACGCAGGCACCCAATTCCATCTTGTGTTTCTCAGCGTCTCTGCGCCTCTGCGGTGAACCTTCCAGCTAGTACGCCATCACCTGCATGCCCGCGTCGACAAACAGGATATTGCCCGTGACGCCGCGGCCCAGGTCGCTCGCCAGGAAGACGGCGGCGTCGGCAACTTCGGCCGGGTCGGTGTTGCGGCGCAGGGGAGCGCGGTCCTGAACGACATCGAGGATATTGGAAAAATCCTTGACTGCGCGCGCCGAAGCAGTTTTGATGGGGCCCGCGGAAATCGCGTTCACACGGATCTTTTGCGGCCCCAGATCGCTCGCCAGGTAGCGCATGGCGGCCTCCAGCGAAGCCTTGGCGACGCCCATCACGTTGTAGTTCGGCATCACCCGCGTGGAGCCCAGGTATGTCAGGGTGGCCAGCGATCCGCCTTCGGTCATCGCCGGCGTGACGGCGCGCGCCACCGCCACCAGCGAATAAGCGCTCACATCCTGCGCCAGCAGAAAACCGCTGCGTCCGGTCTCGACGAACGGCCGCGCAAGGTCTTCGCGATTGGCGAAAGCCAGGCTGTGCATCACCGTATCGAGCGGGCGGCCGAGCCCGCGCAACGATTCGGTGAGCGACGCCAGTTCCTCATCCTTGGTGACGTCGCACGGCAAAATCGCGGCCACATTCAGCCCTTTGGAGAGATCCTCAATGGACTCTTTCTGTTTCTCGCCCAGGTATGTCAGCACCAGCGTCGCCCCTTCGCGGGCGTATGCCTGTGCTACGGCATATGCCAGGCTCCATCGATTGGCGATCCCCAGGACCAGGGCAAGTTTGCCCTCCAGCAAATTAGACATGAATTTGCATTGTACACTGGCATTGCAGGCACAAGCTGACGCGTGTGCCCCGTCATGGACCTCAATACCCCACTCACCTACGTCAAAGGAGTCGGCCCGGCGCGCGCCGCCATGCTGGAAGCCAAAGGTCTGGTCACCGTCGAGGACCTGCTGGCCTACGTGCCGTTTCGCTACGAAGACCGCAGCAACATGAAGACCGTGGCCCAGCTTGCGCCCGGCGAAATGGCCACCGTGATCGCCGAAGTGCGCTCGGTAAAACTATCCGGCTTCAAACGGCGCAACCTGGGGATGTTCGAGGCGCGCTTTACCGATGCCTCGCGCGCCACGCTGCTGTGCAAGTGGTTCCACGGCGGCTATCTGGCCAACGTGCTGGCCGAAGGATTGAAGGTGGCGCTCTTCGGCAAGGTGGAGTTCGACAGCTACGCCGGCGAGATCACCATGCTGCACCCGGAGTTCGAAATCCTCTCCGGCGACGACGACGATGGCGAAGGCTCCCTGCACGTAGGCCGCGTGGTGCCCATCTATGAGGCTGCCGGCAAGATGACCACGCGCGTACTGCGCACCATCACGCATCGCATGCTGGAAGCGCTCGCGCCGGAAGAAGATTGCCTGCCCGAACACATCCGCCGCCAGCTCAAATTGCCCGACCGCTGGACCGCATTGCGCGATACGCATTTTCCGCCGCCCGATTCCGACCTCCGCCTGCTGAACGCCTTCCGCTCGCCGGCCCAGTTCCGCCTGATCTTCGAGGAATTCTTCTGGCTGGAGTGCGGCGTGGCGCTCAAGCGCGGCAAGGCGCGCACCCTGCCCGGGGTCGCTTTCGAGCTCAGCGATCGCGTGCGCGAAAAAGTGAAGGCCATGCTGCCGTTCAAGCCCACCGAAGCGCAGAAACGCGTCCTCGGAGAGATCGCCGGCGATATGAAAGAGGCGCGGCCCATGAACCGCCTGCTGCAGGGTGATGTGGGCAGCGGCAAAACCATCGTGGCGGCCGAGGCCGCGGTCATCGCCATCGAAAACGGCTACCAGGTGGCGGTGCTCGCGCCCACCGAGATCCTGGCCACACAGCACGGACTCTATTTCAAACAGATTCTTTCCAAGCTGGGCTACGTCACCGCGCTGCTCACGGGGAGCTTCACCGCGCGCGAGAAGGCGCAACTCAAAAAGCTGGTCGCCGAGGGCCTGGTGCAGGTGGTGATCGGCACGCATGCGCTGCTGGAGAAGGACGTCGAGTTTCATAAGCTTGGTTTGGCCATCATCGATGAGCAGCACCGTTTCGGCGTACTGCAGCGGCTCGGGCTGGTGCAGAAGGGCGTGCATCCCGACGTGCTGGTGATGACCGCCACGCCCATTCCGCGCACCCTGGCGATGACCCTCTATGGGGACCTGGACGTCTCCGTGATCGACCAGCTTCCACCCGGCCGCAAACCCATCAAGACCAAGCACTACACCGCCGACGGCGTCGAGCAGGCGTACAGCTTCGTGAAAGGCCAGATCGACGAAGGGCGCCAGGCATACGTGGTCTACCCCGTGATCGAGGAGTCCGAAACGCAGGCCATGAAGGCAGCGCAGAAAATGCACGAGCACCTTTCGCGCGAGGTCTTCCCCATGCTTTCGGTGGGCCTGATGCACGGCAAACTCGCGCCCTCCGAGAAAGAAGCGGTGATGCAGCGCTTCAAAGAGGGGCAAGTCCAGATTCTGGTGTCGACCACGGTGATTGAAGTGGGCGTGGATGTGCCCAACGCCACGGTGATGCTGGTGGAGCAAGCCGAGCGCTTCGGGCTGGCGCAATTGCACCAGCTTCGCGGCCGCGTGGGCCGCGGCGCCGCGCAGAGCTACTGCATTCTGGTGACGGAAAAAATGAACGACGCGGCGCGCCAGCGCATCCGCACCCTGGTGGAATCCACCGACGGATTCTACATTTCCGAGATGGACTTGAAGCTGCGCGGCCCGGGCGAATTCTTCGGCACCAAGCAGGCCGGGCTGCCCTCTTTGCGCGTGGCCAATATACTGCGCGACGCCGAAATCCTGGAAATCGCGCGCCGCGAGGCGGTGGATTTCATCGCGCGGCCGCCCACGGAAGACGCGCTGCGGCGCGCCGTCATCTACATTCGAGACCACTGGCAGCGGCGCTACGGGCTGGTGACCGTCTGATGCGCGTGATCGCAGGAGAATTCCGTTCCCGCCGGCTGAAAAGCATCCCCGGCGACGCCACCCGGCCCACGCCCGACCGTCTGCGTGAAACGCTGTTCGATATCCTCGCGGCGCGCATTCCTGGCTCCATTTTTCTGGATGGCTACGCGGGCACCGGAGCGGTGGGCATCGAAGCGCTCAGTCGCGGGGCGCGGCACGCGATTTTTCTGGAAAAAGATCGCGTCGCTGTAGAAACGATTCGCGACAATTTGGCAACGCTCCAACTGGAACGGCGCGCCACGGTGGTGAAGGGTCCCGTGCTGCTCACGCTGGGGCGCTCGCCGGCGGAGATCGTATTTCTCGATCCGCCCTACAGCCTGGAGCGCGAGTACACGGCGGCGCTGGATGTGTTGTCGGAAGCACCGCCGGAGTTGACGGTAGTGCAGCACTCCATCCGGATGGCCCTGGCCGATTCGTTCGGCCCTCTGCGCCGCACGCGCGTGGTCAAGCAGGGCGACAACGCGCTGAGTTTCTTCCGCCCGGCTCCGGAGGCCTGAGCCATCAGCTTGGCAGAACGGGTCTCATCGACGGCTCCAACGATTTGGGTGGCCTAACTATACCTTCGCCTTCCACGACAACGAAGAAGTGGGTTCTGGACTTCTGGCACAGATTGCCAAGAAGACGGGCTTGCGCCCTGAAGACCTGTAGATGATCGCCGCACACTTACTTGCGCCGGATGACAGCCAAGAGTGGGAGATAGGACCACGCGCTCACATGGATTTGGTTCCGGTTTACCGCCGAGAAGCACGGGCCCGCGGACCTGCATCTGGTACACGGCTGCAGTTGGCGATGCTTTTCAGAGTCCTTGATCGCCCGGAGGCGGTGGTGATTCGATGGCGCGGAACAACCGGCCCTGGGCGACCCACTTTGCCGACCTGCCCTACTCCGGAATCACGACCGCGGCATTGGTGGCCGACATCTGTTGACCTTCGGCGTCGCGCACCACCTGGCGCACCAAGTAGGTTCCCGGCCGGAGGTCGAAGTCGGTCTTGATGGTGGCGCCCCGGGTCAACCGGTTGGCCAGCGTGTCGTCCTTGAGGTGCAGTTCCATTACCTTCTTGATGCCTTGCATGTAATTCCCGTCGCGATCGAAAATGCCCGTCACCATGGTCACGGTGTTGTTGTTCCGCCCATCGGCCTTGCGGAATTTGAACAACTTCAGGTCCAGGCGCAACATCACGGTCATGCGGGCGATGTCGCTATCGACTTTGAAAAACCGCGTATGCACGTCGATGGGCAGCTCCTGCAGGTCCTCGCGCGAGAATAGCGCCGACTCGATCTCCTGCCGCGCGGTCTCTTCGGCATCTTCGAGGCGCTTGGGCGCGTAGTAGCCTCGGCGCGCCTGGATGTTCAGGTTATTGGATGGCTTCACGACCACGCGCAGCGCGTGAAAACTGCCGTCGTTCTTCAGATTCTGCGGCGTAAATCCCAGCATGTAGACGTACTCGGGAGCCCCAGCCAGGCGTCTGAATCCCTCATCGTAGTCGTTGCTGTTCTGGAAGAACGAGCCGCCGGTGCCGGACGCCATTTCGGCCAGAATGTCCGACCGCATGGATTCGCGCGTCAACGCCGCGACGGTCCCCCCGCGCCCACGTCCGCCGCCGCCGCTCATGGTAGGCCGGGAGGCATCCAGGGTCGGATCGGTGTACAATCCGCGCGCATCCATCCCGCTGACGATCACGTTGGCGCGGATGGCTTGGTCCAGAATGTCCTGCTTGTCCGGAAAGTACATCGGGTCGATGGTGAAGAAACCGGGAGAGATCATTACGACGATACGCTGCCCCGGCGTGCCGGCCATGCGGTGGATTACGTCTTTGATCACACCGAGCGAAGCCAGCGTGGTTACTTCGCCGCCGACTCCTCCTCCGCCGGCCATTGCGCCCACGGCCGCCATGACGTTTGGCCGCAGCCGCATGATTGCGTCGCGCAGGCGGTCCTGGTCGTCGGTGAAATCGAGCGCGGGGAAACCGGACATGGTGTAGATGGCGGCGCGGTCGCTGGGTCGAAGTGTGGCGATGTGGCGCAAGGCGGCCTCGCGGATCCGCGCGAGATCGTTCACGGAGATGTGGACGTCATCGAACAGGTACGCCACGAAACGCTCCGGTACCACCACCGTGGGGCCTTTGTCTTCATCCGGGGAATTGGGAATAGGGGGTGCCGCAGCCGGATCGACCGGCGTCGCATCGCCGGGGAGCGCCTTGCTGCCGACCTTCTCCACCGAGAAGCGGGTGATTTCTTGCGGCTTGCCCTTATCGTAGAGCACGAAATTCGCCTTGGTGAGATTGCCCACTACCATTCCGTGGACGTCGCGCGCCACCACTGGAACCATCACCAAGTTGACGTGCGACTTGAACGATGCGGTTGGCTCCTCGCGCGTGTTCATCTCCGGCGCGTTGGGATTGACGGGGGGTTGTTGAGGCGGAGTTGGAGGCGGGGCGGGAGCGGTTTGCGCCCGCGCCAACGACAGGGCCAGGCATCCCAGGAAAAACAGCGATTTCATGGCATTTCTAGCTTGACACCTTTTGGAACCCATTTGTTGGCCGGGAGTTGTGAAAACTGCAAATGCAGAGTCTCATCGCTTCGATGTTGTGGCTCTTTCGAGCTATGCCGCCACGCATAGCCTCGCGCGCGTGAGCCGGCCGATCGTTGAGAGGATTTCCAGGCGCGGCGCACTCTATCGGCGAAATGCGCCGGCACTCCAAGTGACACCGCCCGCCAGCTTCCTGATTGACGATGCCGATGTGCCGGCCTTGCGCCAGACGGTCGCCAACATTGCCCGGCTGGGATACTCCGAAGATGCGGTGCGCGAGCGGCTGGATCTCAACGACCTCACCGAATTGCGCTGGCGCGCCCTGCCGTCATATCGCGCAGACCGCCTTGCCGCCCGCGAGCCGCTGGATCTGGCAATCGACCTCTTCCTCTTGCAGGGCGCTCTCCCGGCGGACGAGCGCGACCGCCTCTTCAATGCCTCCGATCGCGATCTTCTGACCGGAGCCGGCCTTCTGGACGTCGACCGGGCGGGTTGCGCACGAGCCCGCGCATCGCTGTTTCCCGCGGGCGGCCGGCTGGTTTTTTCCGATCACGCGTGGCCCGAGCTTCCGCATCCCGGACTGAAACCCGTTCCTTACGATCAGGTCATGTTCGTGGGCGGCGACAGCCGCCACCTGGCGCGCGGCACGTCACGCCGCCGGGTTCGCAACATGCTCGACCTGTGCACCGGCTCGGGCATTCACGCGCTGCTGGCGGCGGCCCATTCCGAGCGGGTTCTCGCCGTGGATATCAACCCACGCGCCGCGCGATGCGCGCGGTTTAACGCCCAGGCCCTCGGCGTTGCCAATCTGGAAGTCGTCATCGGCGATCTCTTCGAGCCCGCCCGCCGGCAACGCTTCGATCTCATTACGGCGAATCCGCCGTTTGTGCCTTCGCCCGTGGACACGCTCGGTTTTCGCGACGGCGGACGGTCCGGCGAAGACGTCCAGAAGCGGATCGTCGCGGGTCTGCCCCATTACCTTGCGCCAGGAGGTATGGCGCACATGATCACCGAACTCGGCGAGCGCGATCAGGAACCGCTTGTCGATCGCTTGCGCCAATGGCTCGAAGGCGCGCCCATGGACATTCTTGTTCTTCGGCTGGGAGAATACGACGCAACCACGTACGCTATCGGCCATGCCAAGGGAGAGAACTACGAGGAATTCCTGGGCTCGGTGGACGCATGGAGCGGCAATCTTCGCGCCCAGGGCTTTGCGCGAGTAGCTCCCGTGCTGGTTTCTTTTGCGTGGAGCGATCCGGCGTGCGGTGCGCCCTGGGAACTGATGGAGGAAGCGCGGCCTCCGAAGCGCGATGCCGGCGCGGAAATAGAAGCCGTCTTCCTCGCCGAGCGCATGGCCCGCCGGCCCGATCTTGAATCGATCCTCAGTGGCAGCCTGCTGCGCCTCGCCGGACCGGTGGCGCTGGTGGATGCGCAAATGCTGGGCAGGAACTTGCCGGCCAACGCCAAGGCCACCCGGCTGGGGCAGGCCCTAGCGGTCGAGCATCAGCTCCATCCCCTGGAACGGGAGATGCTTCGCTGCGCGGAGCGGGGCATTGCCATATCGGAATTGCTGGCATCGCTTGAGAAGAATGGCATCGGCAAAGAGACCGTCCTTGCCGCCGCCGGTTCCCTTCTGCGGAAGCGCCTCGTTTGTATGGACACGACGGCGGCGCCATAGATCAGCCAGATTCCGGAGATCCCGCGGACGGGTTGGCGCGCGAATTCCGCGCGGGGGTGGCTCACTGCCGACCAACTTCTCCACAGATATTGCAGGTACTTGCCGGCAGACCGGCAGCCGCGTAGACAGTTTATAATCAACCGTGCGTAAAATTCTTGCACTTCTGCTCGCGGCCGGATGCGCCTCCGCCGCCGATGACGTGCTGGCGCGCGTGGCCGCCCACGCGGATCGCTTCGGCGTGATTTCCCGGCAGATCTGGGAGACGCCCGAACTGGGCTTCCACGAGAGCAAAAGCTCGCCCGTGCTCCAGCAGGAACTGCGCGCCAATGGCTTCGACGTGCGCAGTGGAGTGGCGGGCATGCCGACAGCGTTCACCGCTTCGTTCGGCAGCGGCAAGCCGGTGATCGTCATCATGGGCGAGTTCGACGCGCTGCCCGGGCTTTCGCAAAAGGACGTTCCCACGCAATCGCCGGTCACCGTGGGAGCGCCGGGACATGCCTGCGGCCACAACCTGCTGGGTTCCGCCTCAGCTCTGGCCGCGGTGGCCATCAGAGAGGAGATGGCGGCGCGCGGTCTGAAAGGGACCATCCGCTATTACGGAACGCCGGCGGAGGAAGGCGGAGGCGGCAAGATTTACATGATCCACGCCGGGCTGTTTAAAGATGTCGATGTCGTGCTGGCATGGCACCCCGGCGATTCCAACGTGGTCAGCCTGCATTCGCTGCTGGCGGTGAACGGCGGCAAGTTCCGCTTTTTCGGTGTGGCGTCGCACGCGGCGGCGGCGCCCGAAAGGGGCCGGTCGGCGCTGGATGGCGCCATGATCATGCTGAACGCGGTGGAGTTCCTGCGCGAGCATGTGCCGCAGGAGACGCGCATCCACTACGTGATCACCAATGGCGGGAGCGCGGCTAACGTCGTGCCGGCTTTTGCCGAAGTGAGTCTGATGGCCCGGAACCCCGATGCGCATACCCTGGATGGTATTTGGGATCGGATCATGAAGTGCGCGCAGGCGGGCGCCCTGGCGTCGGAAACGCGCATGGAATTCGAGCAGGGCACCAACTATTCGAACGTTCTGCCCAATGACGCGCTGTCCGACTTGCTGGGGGGCGCCATGCTGAAGGCCGGTGGCTACGAATTCGCCCCTGAGGAACGCCAGTTCGCAGAAGAGCTGCGGAAGACGCTGGGTGTGCCCGTGCACGGTCCGGGTCCGGACAAGGTGGAGGTGGACAAATCCGAAGGTTGCGGCTCGGCGTCCACGGACGCGGGTGACGTGAGCTGGGTGGTGCCCACCGCGCAGTTCACTGCGGCCACGTTTGTGGCGGGCGTGTCCCCGCATACCTGGCAGGCGGCGGCCTGCGCCGGCAGCAGTATCGGCCGGAAGGGGATGGTAGTGGCGGCGCGGACGCTGGCGCTAGCCGGCGTGGAGCTGTTCGAGAATCCGGCGGAAGTGCAGGCAGCCAAAAACGCATTTGAGAAGCGTCTGGACGGCCGGCACTGGACCACGCGCATTCCAGCGGACGGCAAGCCGCAGCTCGATTACGCCGTGAAATAAGGAGGGCCAATGGAGCGCGATGCAGCACCCACCTGCGTATTGATCGAACGAAGCACCGGGTACCACGGAAAGCAGGGTTTGGACTACTCTGCCGGGGTTTCCGCCGAGACAACCGGATCGCAAAAGCTGTGCCTGCACATGGTGACCATCCCACCCATGGCGCGCGCCAGGCCGCACCTCCACGAGAGCCACGAAAGCGCGGTATACGTGCTCTCAGGCGAGGCTGGCATGTGGTACGGAGAGGGATTGCGGGAGCACGTCTGGCTGCACGCCGGGGATTTCCTATACATCCCAGCCAACGTCCCGCACCTGCCATATAATCCCAGCGAGTCGGTACCGTGCGTGGGGCTGATCGCACGAACCGACCCTAACGAACAAGAAAGCGTCACTTTGCTGGCGATTGCCGACCCGGGAATCGCGCCTCGGTGAGGGATCAGGCCGGTCGAACGTCGACATGGTTCTCAATGGTACGTCTGCTTGGATCTCACGAGAATCGAGGAGATCTCCACCACGGCCCGGTCCGGGAACTTCCTGAAGATCCGGTGCGGACCAGCTCGCTTTCGGAACCGGCCTTTCAACTCAGGTCCCTGCAATGCCTTGACGTTGCTCCATTGGGAGTCGTCCCGGTCCGCGAACTCGTCGATAGCCCGGCTTAGGCGCAGCCGCGCGTCTTTCGTAAGGCGGCGGAGTTGTTCTTGGGCTTCTCGCGAAAGGTCAACGTGAAAGCGCATTTTTCACGGCGCCCCAAGGTTTGGAGTCGCCACGCTTGAGCTGCTTCTCACCGCCACGCACTGACTTCGCCTCCTCGGGCGTTAATATGGTGTCACCATCGGCCAGGCGCTTTGCCTTGTTTAAGACGCAGTCCGTCTTCCTGGTGATCGCCACAAAATCGCCCTCGCGGATATTGAGGGTTTCAAGGATCTCCCGCGGGATGACGACTTGGCGGCGCTGCCCCACGCGCCCGATTTTTTCAGTCGCGGCGGTCTTGCTTGCCATAGCTTCAGGCTATCGGACTGTCAGAAATTGTCAAGCCCATTTCTTTGGCTCACTAAGCGCATCGCGGAGTTGGAATACGCACAGGAACTGAATCCTCAACCACCCAAACCTACGCCAGCAAGTCCGAAAACGGCTTCGAGCTTACGTTCCAGATGCCATGGAATGGATTGTCGGTATCGCGCATCACCAGGTTCGCCAGGAAGAGAACCAGAGCCAGAAGCGCGAAACAGGCCAGCCCGGCGAGCCAGTGGCGAAACGGATAAACGAAGACTAACAACAGCAGGGCGCTTGCCATGGTATCAACCAGCCGGATCAAAGTCGGCGGGATTTGTGTCAGGCTCTTAGCGATCCGGTCATCGCGGTGCTCGCTGGTCCGGCGCGCGATTTCGATCAGGCGCGCGTGCATCACCTGCTGCTCTGGCGTGGTAGGGACTATTTGCACCACCGTGTCCACCAATTCGGAGAACGACTTTTCGGCTTGCTTGTCGCGCCGCCGTTCGCCGAGCGCCTCCCACTCGGATTTCAAAGCCCGGTGCACGTAGTCCGTCACGGCGCGCCCGATGGTATGGGCAGCGTCAGGGCTGAGATATTCGCTGAAGCGGAGCAGATCCCGCAAGGAACTCGATTCCCGCATGATGAAGTTTTCCACGTCGGTGAATTGGCCCCAGATCACGAAGATCACGAAGGCGTACATCACGGCGTAAATATTGCCGATCAGCAGGATCAGGGTGTTGAGTCCCTCGGCCTCTCGCGCCGTGAATTCGTACAATCCGGTTCCGCGTAGCGCTCCGTATGCGAGCGCGGCCGCGACAAGCAGAGCAACGAATCGGAACACGCGCCGGGACAATTCCTGCCAATTCATCTCCACCATGATAATGCGGTTACGTCCCTGCCCGCCGACCTGCGAGCCGGGAATGATACGATGTTCGCGTGTACCGGCCACTCCTCTTTACACTTCTTGCGCTCTGGATGAATTCGCAAGCCGCGTCAGGCCAGGTGACGGCCGCTATTTTGGGGAAAATCGAGGACCCATCGGGCGCAGGAATGAAGGGCGTGGCTGTCACGGTCCAGAATCTGGAGACTGCAGCCAGGCGGTCGGTTCTGTCGGACGAGTCGGGTAATTTCAGGATGATGTCTCTACCCGTCGGCCCCTACCAGGTGAAGGCCGAGAAGGCCGGTTTCAAGACGCAGATTCGCAAGGGCGTGAATTTAGCGGTTGGGCAGGAAGCGGTGGTGAACCTGCAACTCGCGCTCGGCGACCTGTCTCAGGAAGTGAACGTCACTGAAGAGACTCCCGTGGTCAATACCACCACGTCATCTGTCTCGGGACTCGTCGGCGAGCGCGAAGTGAAAGATCTGCCGCTCAATGGCCGCAGTTTCGACGATCTCATGACGCTCAACCCCGGAGTGATCAACTACGGCTTGAAAAGCGCCAATACCAGCACCAGCAACGGCAACACGTTCTCGGTGGCGGGGCGGCGGCCGGCGGACAATCTGGTGCTGCTTAACGGCATCGAGTACACCGGATCGAGCCAGCTCGCTATCACCCCCGGCGGCGTGAGCGGTTATCTGTTGGGGATTGACGCGGTCCGCGAATTCAACGTGCAGACCGACACGTATGGCGCGGAGTACGGGAAAAGATCGGGAGCCCAGGTCACCGTAGTGACGCAATCCGGCACTAACGCGCTGCATGGCACTCTGTTCGAGTTTCTGCGCAACAGCGACTTCGATTCGCGCAGTATTTTCGCCCAGACCTCCTTCGTTCCCCCGTTCCGCCAAAACCAGTTCGGAGCCGCATTGGGAGGGCCGCTCAAAAGGAACCGGCTGTTTCTCTTCGGCAACTACGAGGGCTTCCGGCAGGTGGAAACGCAGAGCAGTGTGAGCGTGGTGCCGGACGCGCAGGTACGGCAGGGATCGTTTCCCAACTCCTCCGGGGTGTACGTGCCGGTAGCCAATCTGAAGCCGGGGATGTTGCCGTATTTCTCCTTCTGGCCGCAGGCCAACGGTCCGGAGTTGACGGTGAACGGCCTGCCGAGCGGCACGGCGTTTGCGTATGAGAATCCTAAGCAGACCATCCGCGAAGATTTCGGCACCGTGCGCCTGGATTACGCCATCCGCGACCGCGATTCGCTCTCGGCATCTTACACCATCGACGATGGCGACAGCCTGATTCCTCTGGCCGACCCGTTATTTGCGTCATACACCAACCTGCGCATGCAGGTGGCGAGCCTCGAGGAGACGCACGTGTTCTCGCCCAACATGCTGAACACCGCCCGCGCCGGATTCTCGCGCGCGGGGTTCAATTTGGATTCGTCGCTGCTGGCGCAGTTTCCCTCCAACCTTGATTTCGTCGAGGGCGCCGGGCCGGGCGGGATCGTGGTCAACGGCGGCGTGACCACCACCGGCCTTTCGGGCATCACATCGGCCGGACCCAACAACGCCGCAGGCGTCTGGAATCGCCGCAATCTATTCACTTACACGGACGATGTGCAGATTTCCAAGGGAATTCACCAGATCAGCGCCGGCGTGTGGTTCGAGCGCGTCCAGGATAATGAAGACTCCGCTTCGCGGCAGCTCGGGCAGGCCACATTTGCCAGCTTGACCACGTTTCTGCAAGGAACTGTGAGCACGTTTCAGGTGGTTCCCACCGCCAACGAACTGGGCTGGCGCAGCCTGTTCGGCGCGTGGTACGTGGAAGACGCCATCAAGGTGCGCCGTAATCTCACCATTCGGGCGGGAATCCGCCAGGAGTTCACCACCGGCTGGAATGAGGCGTTCGGAAGGGCCGCTAATTACATCCCCGACGCGAACGGCGTGCTGGAGACCGCTCCGCGCGTGGCCAGTTCGGTGTTTACCGAGAACAACGCCATCAAGCTGTTCAGCACGCGCGTGGGCCTGGCGTGGGACCCGTTTGGCAATGGCAAAATGGCAGTCCGTGCCGGGTTCGGAACGTACTATTCGCTGATCGACGACCTCGCCTTCCTGCTGAATTCGCTGCCTCCTTTCAACGGATCGATCTCCTCTTCCGGGTCGCTCTCTTCCCTCACGCCGGTCATTCCCGGAGCGGCAGTTCCGCCCTCCTGCGGCCCCGGAATTCCATCGCCCTGCACCACGTATGCTCCGCAAGGAGTGCAGGCCAATGCCAAGACCCCCACAGTCCAGGAGTGGAATCTCTCGGTCGAACGCGAGCTCAACTCCGCCACCGCCCTCCGCGTGTCGTACGTGGGATCGTTCAGCTATCACGGACTGCTGAGCGTGGACCCGAACACCATTCCGGCGCAGGTATGCACGGCGGCGGCCGGTTGCACGGCCGGCGGCGTGGCCACCAGCGGGTCTCCGGCGACTGCCGCGAACCAGAGCCATGTGGCCGAGGGGGCGCAGTATATTCCCGTGGGGACCCGGCCCAATCCATACCTCGGCGCAGGCTTTTTCTGGTACACCGAGGGCAATAGCAGCTACAATGCGCTCCAAACCGAGGTGACGCATCGCTTGAGCCGCGGCCTCGAAATTCGCGCCAATTACACCTGGTCCAAGAATCTGGATATGAATTCGGGGCTGACGGGCGCGCAGTCGCAGAACCAGTCGCAGATGCTGCTGGATCGCAACGATCCGCGCCGGGACTGGGGGCCTTCCGCGTTGAATCCGGCTTCGCAGGGGAGCATCTCAGGCCGGTACGAGCTGCCGTTCGGCCCCGGCAAGCAGTGGCTGACGAGCGCTAGCGGAGCCGGAAGTAAAATCGCCGGCGGCTGGCAATTCAACGAAATCGTGACGCTGCTGAGCGGTTTTCCGTTCACGCCCGTGATCGGCGCGAACCGGTCGGGCGACGGAGATACTCGCAATCCCGACCGGCCTTCGCTGAACCCCTCCTTTTCGGGACCGGTCGTGCTGGGGCAAGTGAACCAATGGTTCAATCCGAATGCGTTCGTTCTGCCGGCGGCCGGCACTTATGGAGGTTTAGGCCGCGGCGTGTTCACGGGTCCCGGCCTGGCGGACATGGACGTGTCGTTATTCAAGAACACGGCGTTGTCGGAGCGGACCAGCCTGCAGTTTCGGGCGGAGTTTTTCAATGTGCTCAATCACCCGAACCTCGGCCCGCCCAACGCCACGGTTTTTTCAAGCGGCGCCATCAATGCTTCGGCTGGATTGATTACGACGCTCGCCACCACGCCGCGACAGATTCAATTCGGGATGAAGCTGATTTTTTGACGCTTTGGCCTGAGCTATCGACGTTCATCGGCGCTTATCGGCGGCTCAATGAAAGATGTGCTGGCCTTGCGCAAAACTCCCAACGAGGATTTATGAGCCGCCGATGAACGCCGATAAACGCCGATTGGAAGCTGTTGGATTCGATTGGCCATCTGCTCCCTGAAATGGCGGGCTGAAGCCGGCTGAAGCCCGCCAGTTCAAGGGCGGCGCCGTGATTGTTACTCGCCGCCTATTCGGATTCGATGCTCCGTTTATCCCGCACTAATTCCCCGTAGCCTTCCACCAGCTTACGCGTGATCGCCGCCATGTCCCAATGTGCTTCTACTTCCGCGCGCGCACGAGTAGCCATCGCCGCGGCGGCGTCCGGGTCTTCGAGCAGTTTCACGACACGCTCCGCGAAGCCTTCGGGACTGTCCGAGAGCGCGCAAAACTCGCCGTCCTTCTCTGCCAGCCCCTCCGCGCCAATGGTTGTCGACACAACCGGAATTCCCGCGGCGAATGCCTCCAGCAGCTTGACCCGCACGCCCGAGCCGCTCAGAATCGGGCAGACGAAAACCGCGTACCGCGCGAGCGGTTCGCGCACATCGTCCACGAAGCCCAGCATCTCCAAGCGGCCTGCGGTATCGGCATAAGTGTGCGCCGGCGGAGGGTCCGAGCCGGCAATCACCAGCCGCGCCTCGGGCAGGCGCGCGAGAACGAGCGGCATCACGTCGCGCACGAACCAGTCGACCGCTACGCGGTTAGGGTCGTGGCGGAAACCGCCCAGGAACAGCATCGTCGCGGGCTCGCGGCCGGTGGGGCGGAATTCGTAATGCGACGCGTCGATTCCCGCGCGCAGGCCGTCGCGCAGTTTGGGTGCGAGGGCGGGCAGGAAGGACAGCAGGTAGCGGCGATTCTGCGGCGTACAAACTTGCACCTGGTCGAAGTGCGGCAGCGCGCGCAGTTCGTAACGCAGCGCGCGCAAGTACTCGATCCGCGCCTTGGCTTCGCCGGTGAGCCCGATCATATGGCCGAGCCCGCGGCCGATCGACTGAAAGTACACGTCGTGCTCGAAGAGTGCCGTCACGATCCGGCGGAAAGCCCCGCGATATTGCGCCATGGGCGTGTATTCCAGTTGCAGCACGTCGATGCGCTTCAAGTAGAGCTGGCGATGGATCAGCCACTCGAAATCTTCGTTGGCGAACTCCCGCACGGCGAACGGCAGCAGCGAACCGCTGCCTTTGGGAAGGCCCGTGGGCCGCACGATCCATTCGGCCGACGCGCAAAACGTCCGCAGCTCTTCGTTGGCTTTCTCCTGTCCCGGCCAGTCCAGCATTTCGGCCACGTGGACTTCCGCCAGCCGCGACATTTCGCGCAAGGTCTGGTACATGAACACTCCGCCGCCATGTGTGGGCGGGCAGATGGGGTAGGGCGATACGAACAGCACGCGCAGGCGCTCGGGCGCGCGCTCCACTTCGGAAAAGCGGTCGCGGAAGTAGCCGCCCAGCGGACGGCGGAAGGCTTCGGTATCGTCGATGTGCGCGAGCGATCGCGCGCGCCAACGCGACCCGACGGCCCGCGGCAATTGGATGAACGCGCGCCACAGGGAGTAAGGAGTCGGCCGGCTGGGAATCTCGCCGAAGATTACGCTGAGCACGGCGCCCGCCCACGCGAAGAAGAAATGCGACGCGAGGCGCGGCCACTCGTGAATGTTCTTCCAGCAGAAGAGCACGAAATTCTTTTTCAATACGGTTTGGATGTGCCCTTCGCTGAACCGCTTGCCGATGGTGCCGCGATGTTCGTGGTACACCACGCTGCGCGGCTGGTAGAGCACCTTCCAACCTCGCTTCCAGGCCAGATAGCCGAGGTCGGTATCTTCCAGGTAAAACGGCGCCAGCAGACGGTCGAATCCGCCGAGCTCGAGGAACTTGCGGCGGTCGAACGCGCATGAGCCGCCGCCCCCGTAGAAGCACGGATAGAGGCAATCCACGGCGGGGTCGATGCGATGGCGCACGCGCAAGCCGCCGTCCTGCCACCAGCCCTGCGTGAGGCCGGTCTCTTCCCGCAGCTTGCGCGGGTCGCTGAAGAAAATCTGGCAGGCGACCGCGAAGACTTGCTGGTCGGCGAAACCTTCGAGAAGCGGCGCCAGGAAATCTTCTTCCACCCGCATATCGCTGTTGAGCAGCACCACGATGCGATTCGTGGCCGCGCGGAATCCCGCGTTCGATCCGCCGCCGAAACCCAGATTGGTTGCGAGCGCCACCAGTTTCACCTGCGGAAACGCCGCGCGCACGAACTCCGCGCTGCCATCGGTGGATCCGTTGTCCACCACCACGATTTCATTGGCGGGATTGCCGGCGAGCGCGGCCACCACGGAGGGTAGATATTTGGCCAGCAGGTCTTTGCCGTTCCAGTTGGGAATCACCACGGAGGCGGCGGCCGGCACAGCCGCTTGCTCACGCGCGCGGCTCTGTGAGTGCGTTTCTGAGCCGGGCCCAGAGGGCGCCCCGTCACGGAGCGGTCCGAACAGCTTCCACAGCAGGTCCGTGACCGCCAGGGCCAGAGCGCTTGCCGCCATCAAGAAGGGCGAGAGCAGCAGCAGCGGGAGGGCCCGCAGCAAGCGTTTCAGAAAGGCCATGTCAACTCGGCGGCAAAACCGGGCCCAAGCCTACCTTGCGGCCCAGCTTCACCCAGCGCGAAGCGCGGTAAAGCTCCACCTGCCGCGCCAGCTCGGCCGATTCCTTGTCCAGGCGCAGCGCCCACTCGGTGCGCTCGTTCAGTTCCTTTTCGGTGTGATGGAGCGCTTCCACCGCCTTCACCAGTTCGGCCGTCTGCTTATTCAGGTCGGCCGTCTGCTTCTTGATTTCGACGGTGAGCGCGGCCTCCACATCCAACGCCCATTTGATCTTGGACCGGATGTCGGCCTCGAGCTCGCTCACTTTGGCCTCATAATCTGCTACCGTCTGGCGAGCTGTCTCCTGCTCCTCGGCGATTTCGGTCTGCAGTTCGGCCACGCGCTCCCGCCGGTCTTCCAACTCGCGGTTGAGATCGCCGGCCCAGCGGTTGCTCTCTTCCAACTCGGTCTCGATCTTGGCGTACTGGCGCGTCATCTCCGCGAGGTCGCGCTGCGCTTCCGCCAGCCATTGATTCTTTTCGTCCAACTCCTTCTGCAAGAGGCCGATGTGACGTTCGCGCTCGCGCAGCACGTTGGCGGTCCGCGGGACGTAGACGTACGTGGGGTTGCCGGTCTGCTGCCGGTTGGCGCATACAGCCACAAAGAAGTGCGATTCGTCGGGCGCGGGTTCGCCGGCATCGACGCGGACCTCGGCGGTCGAGCCGGGTTCGTGCGGCTGAAACGTAAAGCCCTCTACGTGATTTTCCAGGAACAGCGAAACGTGCGGGAAGACGGCAGTCAGTTCCGCGCGGAACTCCTCGAAATCGAATTCATGCACGTGAAACGGATTGGCTCCGTCCGGGCCGCGCGACTCGGTGTAGTAGAGCTTGTTGGGCGTGGATACCACCAACTGTCCGCTGGGCACGAGCACGCGGCGCGCTTCCCGCAGAAAGCCCCGCCAATCTACCAGATGCTCGATCACCTCGAAGGCCACTACCAGCTCGAAGCTCCCCTGGGCGTACGGCAGCGCCTCGCAGGAGGCCTCTTCGAAGGTCAGATTGGCTGCGGCATAGTGAGCCCGCGCAAATTCGATGGCGTCGGGTGCGCGGTCCACGCCCACCACGCGTTCCGCCGCGCGGGCCAGTTCGGCTGACCCGTAGCCGGCGCCGCAGCCGGCATCCAGCACGCGTTTGCCGCGCGCCAGCCGGGTGGCGAAGGTGTAGCGCGCCATGTGCTCGTTGAGCAGGTCCACGTCCACCTCGCCCGGGATCACGCGTTCGCCAGTGAATTCAGCCAATTCTTTTCTCCAACAGCGGCGCCGGCCCGTCTTCGCGCAAACGGGCGTTCACTTCCACGCGGCAGGGCAGGTGGATGTAGCCGTACACCTCATTCTCCGTCCGCGACATCTGAACCACCAGGGCATTGTCGATCCAATCGCACATCTCGTACGCCGTCAGGTTGCCGTCGGCGATGGCCGGCGAAAAAGAGAAGGACGACGGGTACAGTTCCGGAAGGTCCAGGTGGAAATCCACCGTATAAACATCGCCGGCCTGCATGGGTTCCAACTGAAAGCCTTCGCGGATGGTGTTGGTCCCCGAGAAATCCACGCCCAACTGGTTGCGGAGCATGAATCCCACGTTCGGCATGGCCACGTGGGCTTCCGCGCGCACGCTGATGCGCACCACGATGCGTGTGGCCGGCTCGATCTGGTGGATCGGCTCGCCATGTTCATGGAGGATGGCGATACCGATCACGCGGGCGCGGGCATCGCCGTAGCGATGATCGATATTGGGGATGGTTTCGACGATTTCCGGCGCGCGCACGGTCCGGCCGGCCGGACGCACTTCTTCCTGGCGCGCCTGGTGACGCAGATATCGGGAATCCTTCTGCACCATGGCGGCCAGGTATTTGGAGATGACACGATCGGGTTCGCCGACTTCGACGAGGCGGCCCTTATCGAGCCACAGGACGCGGTCGCCGACGGCCTTTACGTCGGCGGTGGCGTGCGAGACGAACATGATGGTAACGCCGCGGGCGCGCAGTTCGTGGACCTTGCGCATGCAGCGCTGGCGAAAGTAAATGTCGCCCACGGCCAGAGCCTCGTCCACCAGCAGGATCTCGGGGTCCACGTTGATGGCCACGGCGAAGGCCAGGCGCACCACCATCCCGCTGGAGTAGGTTTTCACGGGCTGGTCGATGAATTGGCCGATCTCGGCGAAGGCCTCGATATCCTGGTAGCGCTGGTCGATCTGCCGGGTAGTGAGCCCCAGAATGGAGCCATTGAGATAGACGTTATCGCGTCCGCTGAATTCGGGATTAAAGCCCGCGCCCAGCTCCAGCAGCGCCGAGACCCGTCCGTTGACGGCCACGGTTCCGGCGCTGGGGTGCAGGATGCCGGCCACCATCTGCAGCATGGTGCTCTTGCCGGATCCGTTCTCGCCGACGATGCAGAAAGTCTCGCCGCGCTTCACTTCAAAGGTAAGATCCTGCAAGGCCTGGAAGTCACGATGGCGATTGATGCGGTTCAGAGACAGCAATTCCTTGAGCCGGTCGCCCGGCGATTCGTAGATCGCGTAGTTCTTGGAGACTCCCTGAAATTCGACGGCGTTCACGGCAGGAAGAGAAGAACCAGTGTAACGAAAGTCGGCGCCGCCCGTGCGCGCCAATCGTCCTGACGCCCGCCGCTATTGCACCGGCCCCATCCACGCATCCGACAGCCGGGTAATGAGTCTGAGTTCTTCCGGGGAGAATCGCGCCTGGAACGCCGGCCGCTGCAAGATAGCTTCCCGTTCCTTGTCGGTCATCTGCTGGAGGCGGTAGAGTGCCTGCCTCACTGCTGCGCTCCGCGCTGGCGGCAAGCTGTTCGCCTCAACGTACAACCCCTTTACCTCGGCTCTCTGTTGGGGAGTGAGTTGCGCAAAACGGTCCAGCCGGCGGAGTTGCAACTCCTGTGTTTCCTTGGGCAGGCTGTCAAACCATTGCAGCAGCTTGCGGGCGTTCTCGCGGGCCTGTTCGGTGGGCAGTTTTTCCAGGGCGTGCTCCCGCTCTTCGGGGCTCATGCGGAACAGGCGGGCCGCCACGTTGGCGGGATTCACCAGGCGCGCAGCGCCTTTCGGAATCGCCTTGGGGACCCCGCCTTTGGGCGGAGCCGGTTTGGCCGCGGGCGGCTTCGGCGGCAGTTTAGGGGAGTCTTTGGGCCCTTGCCGACTACTGCCATAGCTCGCTCCTACCACCAGCAGCAAAACGCTGCCGAGCTGGAGAATGCAGCTCATGGCGTTCACATCTTGGGGCCGGCGTTATCGGGGACCAGATGATTGAACTCGCGCAGCATCTCCATATCGTCCAGCGCGCTCTCCACCTGCTCCGGCTGCAACGCTTCCACCTGCGCGGATTGCGGCGCCGGCGCTGCCGGCACGGCCGCCGGACGGTTCATCAACAGCCCGGCCATAATGACGACACCCGCGGTTGCGGCTATCGGTACGGAGTGGCGGAGAAGCGGATTCAGCGGCCGCATCAAATGCGTCCACCAGCGAGCCCACGAAGAGACATCCTGCTCGATGCGCGTGTACAGGCGGCGGTCGAAATCCAGCGAAACTTCGGCCGGGTCCCAATCTTCCAGAGCTTGCCAGACGGCTTGCTGGGCGCCGATAAATTCGCGGCAGGCGAGGCAGGCTTCGATATGCTGTTCCACCTGCGCGCGCGCGTCGGCCTTCAGCTTGCCGGCGGCGTAATCCAGCAGATGCCCCGCATTTCCTCCCGATTCCATTGGGCAGTTCATCGCGTTCTCTTTCTTCCCTAGGCCATATGGGCCAAACGGGCGCGCAACGTCTCATACGCCCGAAACAGTAAGGACTTGATCGCAGATTCCGAGCAGTTTAGCACTTTCGCGATCTGCGAATACTCCATTTCCTCGTACTTATGCATCAGAACGGCGGCCCGCTGCTTCTCCGGCAGCGTCGCCACCGCCCGCCGGATTTCTTCCAGCCGGGCCTGATGCACCATTGTTTCCTCCACCGACGGCCGTTGATCCGACACTTGCCGGACCGGTGTTTCCGAGGAGTCGTCGTCCAAACGCTCCTCCAGCCGGCGGTTTTTCCCATCCCTCAACGAATTAAGCGCCAGATGGGTGGCAATCCGAAACAGCCAGGTAGTGAACTTGGCCGTGGGTTCGTAACTTCCCCGCGAGCGATACACGCGCAGAAAGACCTCCTGCGCCAATTCCTCGGCGACGGCTTGGTTCTGCACCATCCGGTACAGAAAGTGGATCACCGGTAAGCGGTGCTTTCCCAACAGAATAGCGAAGCTCGCTCCGTCGCCATCCTTGACGCGGAGCATTAATTCCGCGTCGAAATCCAGCGTCGCCGCCAAACCCCCCATATCGCTGTTAACCCGTTCGTCCATCCCAGGTTGCGTTTCGCGCGTAAATTATTCACCCTTAAGCGATCGTTCCATCAAACGCTGGATCGCATCGCGCGGCGATACCCCGAAGTTTAGCACCTGAAACATCTGTTCGGAGATAGGCATTTCCACCGAGTATCGTTTGGCGAGGTCCACTGCGGCATTTGTAGTTTTTATGCCCTCCGCCACCATTTTCATGGAGCCGACGATGTCTTCCAGTTTTCGGCCATGGGCTAATTCCACTCCGACAGTGCGGTTCCGGCTTAACTCCCCGTTGCAGGTGAGAACCAGATCGCCTAGACCAGCCAAACCGGCCAGTGTGGGGGGCTGCCCGCCCATCGCCACCGCCAGCCGGGTCATTTCCGCCAATCCGCGGGTGATCAGAGCGGCCATGGGATTATGACCTAACCCCATTCCGTGCAGCACGCCGGCGCCGATCGCCACGACGTTTTTGATCGAGCCACCAATCTCTACTCCGATAGTATCCGGGCTGGAGTAGAGTCGAAAAGTCGGCCCCGAGAAAGCCGCTTGGACACGGTCGGCAACGCCAGGATCGGAAGATGCTACTACAAGTGCCGTAGGTTCGAAGCGAGCGACCTCTTTGGCGAATGTCGGGCCGGAGATCACCGCCAACTGCGGGCGCATTTTGGCCGACAAAACCTCGCGGATCACCTCCGAAGTGCGCAGAAGAGTGCCGTTTTCCAAGCCCTTGGTGGCACTTACGAAGAGCATCGATTCCTGGAGGCACGGCAGCATTTCCCGGTAAAGCCGGCGGACGAAATGCGACGGCACGACGCTCAGAACCACCTCGGCACCGTCCAGCGCGGACGGCAGATCGCTCAAAACCTCTACGTGATCGGCCAGTTGGAACCCCGGCAGGTAGACGTCGTTCTCCCGCGAGAGGCGCATGCGGGCCGCGAGGTCGGTTTCATACACCCACAGGCGCACGCGCGGAAATCGCGGGGCGAGCACGATGGCGAGGGCTGTCCCCCAGCTTCCAGCGCCTATAATCGACAGATTTTTCAAGACTTGCGGGCTCCGAAAGTGAAGACATGTTCGCTGCCGCCGTGCAGGCGCCGGATATTAGTACTATGTTTGTAGATAATGAACGCCCCGGCAATCGCCGCTGTTGCTAGCATAGTCGGATCCTTCTGCATCAACCAGACCGCTAAAGGGAATGTCGCTGCGCTGACCACCGAGCCCATGGAGATATAGCGCGTCCAGGCCACTACCACCACGAAAATGACTAGGGTCGCACCCAGCGCCAGCGGAGTGAGACACAGAAACGCCCCGACGAAGCTGGCCACCGCCTTGCCGCCTTTGAAACGAAGGAACACCGGATAGGCGTGCCCAGCCATTACCGCCAGGGCAGCCACGCACATTGTTGTCCCGGCGCGATCTGAGAGCCGGCCGGCGATCCAGACCGCCAGATACCCCTTGCCGATATCGAACAGGAGGGTGGCGATTCCGGCCGCGCGCCCCGCGGTGCGCAGCACGTTCGTCGCGCCGATGTTGCCGCTGCCCCCGGTGCGCACGTCGGTGCCGGTCGTCCATCTCACCAGCAGGTATCCAAACGGGATTGCACCCAACACGTAGGCGATCGCCGCCGCAAGAAGAGTGATCATCGCTTTGAGAAGGGAAACTCCGCAAGTTTAGTGTACACGGAACCGGTAGGGCGCAACTGGCTTCGGTATAAAAAGAAGGAGCGCGCCGTGAAGCGGCCGAAGTCGAGCGGCCCAAGGGCGGCGATGGCGCTGTGAAGCGGGCGCAAGTCGAGCCGGTCGTTCTTGCGTACGGGCGCGATGCGCGCGAGCGTCAGGTGTGGCGAGTACGCGCGATTCTCGCGCGCCACGCCGAGCGATGCCGTTGCCGCATCGGTGTCGGCCGCCAGCGCGTATAGCCCCGGAGCTTCGATGCCACACCAAAAGACCCGCGGCGCGCGCTCATTGGGGTAGAATCCGACCCGGGCCACCGCGACTTCGATCGGGGGCCGCTCCGGCAGGACCGCGAGGGCCGCTTGCAGTTCCGCGAGCCGCTCCTCGGGCCACTCACCGATGAATTTCGTGGTGACATGCAGGTTGGCGGGCGGGCTCCAATGAATGCGCGCGGTGGGGCTGAGGCGCGCCACCAGCGCCTCCAGATTGCGCACCACTTCGCCCGGCAGGTCGAGCCCCGTGAAGAGTCGCATCAAGCGCCATTGTAATCGGTGGCGAGCTATCGGCTAGCTAGCGGCGCCCCTCTGGCGGGCTGAAGCCGGCCCAGTCAGGCTGATTGGCCTATACCATCTGCGAGCTATTGAAATGGCGCCGACCCAACGGGAAGCTGAAAAATCCCGAGTGTTAGGAGTGGCTGCAAAAGTGGCAGCAGCAGGCCTGGCGGGCTGAAGCCGGCCGCAGACTGAAAGTCTGCCCCACCGGGTTGGCCACCTGCATGCCATGAAAAGGCCAAAGTCCAGTGGCGGGCTGAAGCGAGGCTGAAGCCAGGCTGAAGCCCGCCCCACCATCTGACGGCGCTGCACTCTTGGGGCTTCAGCCCGCGATGCCTTCACTTACCTTACTCGCACCGCAAGGCCGCCAGTGGATCGAGCGCCGTGGCCCGCCGCGCGGGAATGTAGCATGCCAACAGGGCAATGATACCGAGCAGCAGGGTGACCGCCCCGAGAGTGGCTGGATCGGCGGGCCGCACGCCATACAGCAACGCTGCCAGGAAGCGCGTAAGCGCAAAGGCGGCGGCCAGACCCGAGGCCATTCCGATCAGCGCCGGCTTCATGCCTTGCCGCAGCACCAGGCCGACAATCTCCCCGCGCGGCGCTCCCAGGGTTGTGCGGATTCCCAATTCGTGGGTCCTGCGGTTCACCGAATACGACATCACGCCGTAGATTCCAACCGCGGCCAACAGCAAGGCGGTGGACGCGAAGATCACCAGCACCAGCATGGTGAAGCGGCGTTCGGCGAGCGATCCTGAAACGATCTGCTCCATGGTACGGACCGCGTAAACCGGCTGATCGCGGGTGGGACCGGCAACCTGTGCGCGCACCGCGGGTACCAGGCTCAAGGGCTCGGGCGTACTGCGCAGCATGAGAGTCACTCCAGCTATCGCTTCCGACATGAATTTGTCGGGCACCTGCATGAAGGGGAAGTAGAGTTGGTCGCGGATCTTGGCCGTATCGTCGGAATCCAGTCCCCAGGTCTTCACGTGTCCCACCACGCCGGCGATCTCCACCGGACCGATCATCATCAGGCTAATCTGTTTGCCGACGGAATCTTGCCCGGGAAAGACATGCCGCGCCATGACATCGTCTATTACCACGACCGGGGTGGACCCGAGAGCGTCCCGATCGGTGAAGAACCGTCCGTGCCGCAAGGGCATGTGCATCACGCGAAGATAGTCGGGGGTGACGATGGAGAACATTGCCGATGTCATCCTATCCTGCGGAGGCTGTGGCCCGGTGCCCGGCCAGAACGGAATCTCGCTGTCGCCATCTCCGAGGGGAACCTGGGAGGTGAGGGCTGCCGACTGGACGCCTGGGACGGCCGCCACTCGTGTGAGCATTTGGTTGAAGGCCAGTTGGATGGCGGAGCCGCTGGAGACCGCGGTGGGCGACAGCGCTACCTGCATGGTGAGGACGTTACGGGTGTCGAATCCGGGATCGACGCGGAATAACCGCCAGATGCTTTGGATCATGAGTCCCGCGCCCGAGAGCAGGACCACCGCCAGTCCGACTTCCACTACCACGAACACACCCTCGGCGCGGTGACGTCCGCCCCCGGCGCCGCGCGTGCCTTCCTTCAGCGACTCCTGCGGGTTGGCGTTGGCGCTATGGAAGGCCGGCGCCAGGCCGAACAAAACGGCGGTCACGATGGAGATGGCCAGCGTGAAAAGCAGAACGAAGGGATCGATCCCGATCTGCTCGGAGCGCGGCAGGCTCGACGGCGCGGCTCTCAGCACCAGGCTAGTGCCCCAGTGAGCCAGCAGCAAGCCGATGGCGGCGCCGCCCAGCGACAGCAGAAGACTCTCCGTCAATAATTGCCGCACCACGCGTCCGCGTGCGGCGCCCAGTGCGACACGTATGGCGAACTCGCGCCTGCGGGCGGTGGAGCGTGCCAGCAGCAAATTCCCCACATTGGCACAGGCGACGATCAGCACGAAACCGACCGCACCCACCAGCAGTAGCAGCGTGGGCCGGATGGATCCCACTACATCGTCCATCATGCGGACCAGGCTTACCCCGTGCCCCGCATTGGCCGCCGGGTACTGGCGGGCCAGGGCGTTGGCGATAGCTGCCATTTCCGCTCGCGCTGCTTCCACGGTGACGCCCGGCTTGAGACGGCCGACGGCCCGGATCCCCGGGTGCGCCTCCCGAGTGCGCAGCTCGACGGCGGTATATTGCTCGATCGGCAGGTAGACCTTGGCGTCCCCGTTGAATTGAAAGCTCCTGGGCATGACACCCACCACGGCGCAACTCGCGGCGTTCAGGGTGAGAGCCTTGCCGAGAATGTTGGGATCGGCTCCCAATCGCTGTTGCCAGAACCCGTAGCCCAGCATGATGGTGCAGCCGGCGCCCTGGCGGTCTTCCTGGGGCAGGAAACTGCGCCCCAGCAGGGGGGTGACGCCCAGCGTCGGGAACAAGCTAGCCGAGACGTATTGGCCCGACACCTGCTCGGGTTCGCCTGCTCCGGTGAAATTGAAATCGTCGTTGCGCGCGGCCCCGATATCGGTGAAAGAGCGGTTGTCGCGGCGCCAGTCCAGGTAATTCGGATAGGAGACAGAGTTCTGGGTAAACTCCGGGGAGCTTTCGTAGATCATCAACAGGCGGCCGGGGTCGGAATACGGCAGGGGATGTAAAAGGACGCCGTTCACCACGCTGAAGATGGCGGTGTTGGCTCCGATGCCGAGCGCCAACGCCAGCACGGCGACGGTAGTAAAGCCGGGATTTTTGCGCAACGTCCGCAATCCGTAGCGAAGGTCGTGGCCCAGGCCGGCCAGGAATCGGCCTTTGCTGCGCGCGCCCAAAACGATGGGGTCCCCGACATCCGCACGCTCCACGGCGCGCAATTCCCGGGCCAGCAACTCATGGCCGCTGAGCTCCTCCAGCGTGATTTCGCGGGCTTCCGCGTCGGTCGCCCCGGCACTTTTGAGCTCGCGGTAACGATCCTCGGCGTGCTGGGCCAGTTCCTCGACGATCTCAGCCTCTCGAACGGGGGCGAGTTTCAGGTCCGCCACCTGCCGGCGAATCTGTATCTTCCAGTCAGGCATTTTCTGCTCCGGTGATGAGATTTATGGCCTCGACGAACGTCCGCCAGCCCTGCTGCTGGGAAGCTAGCACTTTCCGCCCCGGGGAGGTCAGTTGGTAATAGCGCCGCCGGCGTTGACCGCTCTTCTCGACCCATCGGCCTTCGATCCAGCCGCGTTTCTCCAGGCGATATAGCAGGGGGTACAGCGATGCCGCGTGAAAACGGAGGGCGCCACGCGACCGCTGCTCGATCAGCTTGCTGATTTCGTAGCCATGGCGGGCATGGCATCCAGCAGCGACAAGATGAGCAGTTCGGCGCTGCCTTTTTTCCACTCGCGATCAATAGATTGATCTTCCATATATAGCGCTACCACATATTACGACGGTCCGCAGCGGAAGTTCCATCGAAATTTTGTTTGCGGCCGGCGTGGATGGCAGCAATCGTGCGTGAGAACGGCGAAAATGAACGGGCTGTCAATGATCGAGGATGTGCAGGAGGTGCGCGCTTATGTCGCGGCGCTGGAAGATCCTGCCGCGCCGTCTGCCATGCTGCACAGGCGGTTGTGCGAGCGCAGGTGGAACCATCGGAAGTGATCTCCACACAGATCAACTATCACCCCGGCAGGCATGCGCAGGCCGGGAGCACGTCGCTGCCCATTTTTGCCGACGGCCTGGGATTCATGGCCGTCGATCCCCAATGCTCGGGCGATTGCGAGATCGCAATAGAGTTCGACGGCGGCCTGGAGTCCAAGGTGTGCCGGGCAGCCAGCGCCGAGGTGCTGGAGGCGGCGCTGGCTGCTGCTGGGAGCACGGCGTATGGATGGTTTGCGGGCCGCGCAGGGGCGCAAGGGGCGTGATCAATGTCTCTTGGATAGAGCGCGTTTCACCCCTTCGGGTCGTGGGCAATCACGGTCAGATAGGCGCGCGCCGGCTGGTCGGGTTCGCAGCGTCCCTGTTCCCAGTCGCGCAGCGTGCCAAGCGGGATGTGGTACCGCGCCGCAAATTCCTCTTGGGTCAGTGCGAGGGCACGGCGCAGCGTTCTGGTGCGCGGCATCCGTCGGGCTGCACGCAGTCGAGCGGGCGTCATGGACTGCGCGTCCGGATCGCTCATCGCCGCCGCCGTAACCTCCTCGTCGGTCATGGCCCGCAAGCGGGCCCAATCGGTTTTATCTTCAAGCGGCAGGCTTTGGCTCCGTCCCATCCGAATTCATCTTCGCAGGTAGTGCATTACCCGTAGGTTTGTGCAGTTTACGACGCCGGATTTTTCCCCAGCCAATCCAGAGCTGCCGAGATAACGGTTCGGCGGAATTCGTCATTCACGTGGATGAATCCATCCGGTTCGATGCCCGCCAACCTAAATAGCGGCTTCAACTCTTCCACCATTCCGCTTGTTCCCACGTATAGCCCGTAAGCCTCGCGATAGCCTTCATATGGGTCGCAGCTTCCGTCGACGACCGCCTGTAGCACACATCGCGCCCTTTCCAGAATCTGCGCTGTTTGTTGCGCTGCGCGCCGCCTTCTGTGAATCATGGGTTTTCTATATGGTAGCCAAAACCCCTCGCCGGAGACCCTCCTGTGCTACCAATAAACCGATGCGCTTCGGCCCCATCCTCAAACGCGCCTTCTACGAGCGTCCCACGATCGAGGTGGCCCGCGATCTTCTCGGCAAAATCGTGGTTCACGGGCCAACGGCCGGAATGATTGTCGAAACCGAAGCCTACCCCGGTGGCGACTTTGCTTCTCACTCCGCCCGCGGAATCACCCCGCGCACCCGCGTCATTTTCGGTCCGCCGGGCCACGCTTACGTCTATTTCATCTATGGGATGTACCAGTGCCTCAACCTGGTATGCGAGCCGGACGGAACTCCGGGCTGTGTCCTGGTGCGGGCGCTGGAGCCGCTGGCCGGAATCGGCGTCATGCAGAGCCGCCGGCCGGCAGCGCGTAAAATCGAAGGCCTCGCGTCCGGTCCGGGCAAGCTCACCCTCGCCTTGGCCATCACCCTCCAGCACAATGGCGCGGACGTCACCCGCGGCAGCCTGGTGGTTCGCGAACCTGTCGAGCGGCGGCGGTTCGAAATCCAAACCACCCCCCGGATCGGCATCAGCCGATGCGTCGACGCGCCTCTTCGCTTTTTGATCTCCGGCAATCCATCGGTTAGTAAAACGCCCTTACCGAATTTTAATCGCGTACGATGAAACCCGTACGCCGGCCATTCGTCTGAAGTTGTGTTCCGCGTCACGGCGAGCGGCTCCATTGGCGAGGTGAGAGCGCGCCCGCGACTATTCTTCGCCCTGGAGGTTTGGTGTATTCATATGGCGCAAAGCGGAACCAAGCAGCCACAGACTCGAATTAGCGGACAAACTATTATCGATGAGCTGGTCCGCAACATGGAATTGGGGCGTCTGGAATTGGGCTACAGCATCTTGTTGCCCTGTCTTTTCAGCGTCTATTTACACCCCGACGATTACAACCGTCTGATCGGCGTCCAAGACCTCATTAAAGAAGATGCCCGCCGCGCCCTTACCGCCCGCATGGCGGAGTGGAATAAGAAAGGCGCGCTCTTCCGCCGCGGCGCCGCACGCAAAGAGTATCGAATCGCACAGAACACCTGGTGGATCGAGCTGTTCAGCGATAGCGAGAACGCCGTGCCGCCGGGCGACGTGGAAATCCACTCCGAACTGAACGACGTGGCCCAGCCCGGTTACCGCGGCACCAAAACGACGCTGATCGAGCGCCAGCCGTCGGTGACTGCCGCACGGGTGGTTCGCGACCGCGAGAGTACCCGGCGCCAGCCCGATCGCGTCTACGCGGAAATCCGCTACAGCGACGATTCCGGCCCCCAGACTTACTTCGTGACGCAGAACGAAATCAGCGTGGGACGCGGCGGCGAAGGCCTTTGGGTGGATCTGCCGCTCTATGCGAGCGACCAGGTCTCGCGCGAGCACCTGCGCCTCCGCCGCGACCCGGCCACCGGTGCGTTCGCCATAACCGACCAGAGCCGCAACGGCACCTGGCTCAACGGCAAAAGGCTCCCGAATGGCGCCGCAGCCGCGCTGCCCGACCGCGCCGAAATACGCGTGGCCGAGGCGATCACGCTCAGCTTTGAGGCGCGCAAATGAGTCAGTTGTACAATCTGCACATTCCGTTTGCGATCGCCTTCCTGGCGTTCGTGGTGCTATTCGTTGTGGCGCACTCCCGCGAGGGCCGCTCATGACACCGCTAGCGGGCGCCGCTACCGACACCGGCCTGCTGCGCGAGCACAATGAGGATCGCTACTGGATGGACGCCGCCCGCGGCCTTTTCCTGGTGGTGGATGGAGTGGGCGGGCAGGTGGCCGGCGAGTTGGCCGCCCAGACTGCCGTGGAGACCATCCGCGAAGCCATGCGATGGACCGATGCGCCCGCCGAAGAGCGCGTGAAAGCGGCCATTACCGCGGCCAACAACCGCATTTTTCGCCGCGCCCAGCAGGACGAAGAAAATCGCGGGATGGCCTGCGTCCTGACGCTGGCGCTGGTCGAGGACGGCTGCATCACCATCGGCCATGTGGGCGATTCGCGCCTCTATCTCCTCTGGGACGGCGCCATCCGCAAGCTTACGTCCGACCACTCGCCGGTTGGCGAAGACGAGGATGCCGGCGCGCTCACCGAAGAGGAAGCCATGTTGCACCCGCGGCGCAACGAAGTTTTCCGCGACGTGGGCTCGCGCCTGCGCGACGTGGATGACGACGGCTTCGTGGAGATCCGCCAGTGCCGTTTCCGCGAAGACGCCGCACTGCTGCTGTGCAGCGACGGCCTCACGGACCAGCTTACCGCGGCGCAGATCCGCGCCATCACCGGACGCTACGATGGCGATCCCGGGCGTGTGGCCGCCGAACTGGTGGAGGCGGCCAACGACGCCGGCGGGCGGGACAACATCACCGCGCTCTTCGTGGCCGGGCCGAAGTTTCGCGGTAGCGACGGCGCCACCCGGCCGCGCTTCGGCGCCACGACGAACCCCGGCACCACGCGCCAGCACCCGCGGGCCGGCCGTTTCGGCGGGCGTCTGGCGTTTCTCACTTACGGCGTGCTCATCGGCATGCTGCTCTGGGCGGTGTTGCGCAAATGACCGCCCCCACGCAACTTGGCCGCTACCGGATCGTCCGCCAGATTGGGCGGAGCATGACCGACGTCTACCTAGCCATCGACACCGTCGAAAATCGCAAAGCGGCGCTGAAGCTAGTCCGTTCGACTGGCGACGCGCACTCGCGGCTGGTGATGGAGGCCGAGCGGCGCGGCGCGGCCATTCAGCGGGAATTGCGCGGGCTCGATCCGCGGGTAGTGGAAGTTTACGAGACGGGCGACCTGGACGGCTATTTCTTCGTGGCCATGCAGTACGTGGAGGGCCGCGACCTGGGCGAGGTGCTGAGCGCGGAGCACACCATCGATAGCATTCGCGCCGCCGCGATCGCGCTCGAAATCTGCGAACAGCTCACCAAGTTCCACACCTGGCGATCGGCCGTGGTACATGGCGACATCAAGCCATCGAACATTCACCTAGGTCCCAACGACACCGTGCGGCTGCTGGATTTCGGCATCGCCAAGACGCTGCGCGCGGACTGCGACGCCACGGTCTCCAACTTCGGCAGCCCCAGTTACTGCTCGCCCGAACGGCTGGCGCGTTCTGAAATCGACGAGCAATCGGACCTTTGGGCGGTGGGGGCGACGCTTTACCAGATGCTCTCCGGCTCGCCGCCGTATCAGGCGGAAAATACGCGCAAGCTGGAGAGCCTGATCCGGTCCAAGCGTCCGCCGCGGGCGCTGCCGCCGCACTGCCCGGCGGCGTTGCGCGCGATCGCCATGAAAGCTCTGGCGCCCGAGGCCGCGCGGCGGTACCGCTCGGCGCGCGATTTTCAAGCGGATTTGCAGGCGTTTTTGGAAAATAAGCCGGTCCGGGCGGAACTGGAGCGGCGCCACGGCTGGAACGCCGGCGCCACCATCCAACGGATTCGCAGGATCACGCGCACGGTGGTGCAGTTCCATCGGCATCTCCAGGTGGTCGGGGGCGCGGGTTGGTTCCTGCTGGGGATGGCGCTGTGGATCGGCGGAACGCTAGCGTGGCGAAGATCGCATGAGCCATTGCTCTCTATGCAACTGCCGGCCATTACGGCGGGGATAAGTCGCCCCTGGCCGGCCGCGTTTTATTGGTGCACGGCGCCGCCTGTTCCGGTGAGAGGTCTCGACAAAGTTCCGGGAGTGGAGCCAGATCCGCCGCCGGCGCCGCCTCCGAAGGTGACACACAAGCCGCGGCATCGCAAGAACAAGCCGCGGAGGTACGGGATATGGTGGTAGTTGGTGGGGCAGGCTTTAACCTGCCACTGGAGACTGGCCATTTGCGCCAAAAATGGCGGGCTGAAGCCCGCCCCACCACCGGGTCAAGGCGTCTCGGTGGGGCGGGCTTTAGCCCGCCATGGAGGTGGTCATTATGGCGCTAACCAGGAGCTGGACCGCACCTGGAGCGCGACCCGCCGTCGTCGCCATCGAAACACCGCGAGTCCCGCGCGGCGAGTGGCTCTGGTTGATGGCCGCCTCGTTCTTTGTGGGCGCCGGCCTGGCGATGGTCTTCGCCGCTAAGACTCAGGATTTCGGCGCGGTGGAACAAAAGCTGGCGCACGGCGCGCTGGTGAACCTGAACGCCGTCTACGGGCCGGACGATCTGGTGCCCGTACTAAAATCGCGTGAGGAAACGGCCCCCCGCGTCTTCGAAGTGCTCGCGCGCAATCGCCCGCTGCGCAACACCGGCGTGCTTGCCCGAGTGTTGCCGCTGGCCAAGCTGAAGCCGCTGCTGGTGGTGCGCACGCCGCGCCAATTCCGGCTGGAATTCCTGCGCTGGACGGCGCTCTACTTCGCGGGCTTCTACCTAGTGGCGCTCGCATGGCGGTTCACGCGCTTTCGGGGCGACCGCGCATTTTTGCCCGCGCTGCACCTGCTCAGCGGCATCGGATTCGCCCTCATGCTCAGCCTGCGCGACCCCTTGCGCGACACTCTCGAGTTCCACAAGTTCGCGCTGGGCGTCTTTTTGGGGTGCCTGCTGCTGCTTCTGCCCGCGCTCAAGCCGTTCCACTATCTGCGGCTCTCCGATTGGTGCTACACACCGCTGTTTCTGGCGCTCGGCCTGTTCGGCCTGCTGCTGGCCTTCGGCAGAGGCCCCACAGGCAATGACGCCAAGGTGAATCTCGGCCCGTTCCAGCCCGTGGAGCTGATCAAAATCCTGCTGGTACTCTTTATGGCCGGCTACTTCACGCGCAATTGGGAGCGCCTGCGCGACCTGCGCGAGAAACGCATCTTCCCGAAACTGTTTCGACGCATCGGACTGCCGCGGGTGGAGCATGTAGTGCCGGTCGGGATAGCCACGGCCGCGGCGCTGGTACTGTTTTTCGTGCTGAAAGACATGGGCCCCGCGATGGTGACGTTCTTTGTCTTCCTTTCGATGTTCGGAGCGGCGCGCGGACGCCCGGGCCTGGTCATCGCGGGTGTGGTGCTGATGGTGACGTCGGTCATCGTGGGCTATCGCATGGACCAGCCGCGCACGGTAGTGCAGCGCATCGATATGTGGCTCTCGCCATGGGACAACGAAGTTCACGGCGGTGACCAGTTGGCGCACGCGCTGTGGGCTTTTTCCACCGGCGGACCGTGGGGCTCGGGCCCGGGCTGGGGAGATCCGGAAATGATTCCAGCGGGCAATACCGACCTGGTGCTGCCGGCCATCGGCGAAGAGTGGGGCTTCGTGGGCGTCGCCACCGTGCTGCTGCTGGCCGTTTTCTTGGTCGCCCGCGGGCTCAGAGTGGCGCAGCGCGCCGGTACGCACTTCGGCTTCTTCCTGGCGCTGGGGTTGTCGAGCCTGATCGCCTTCGAGATGCTTCTCATTAGCTCCGGCGTGCTCGGCGTGTTGCCGCTTTCCGGCGTGGTCTCACCTTTTATCAGCTCCGGAAATACCGCCATGCTCGCCAACTTCCTGATCTTCGCGCTGCTCGTTTCCATCTCGGCCGAGGGCGGCGGCGAAGCCCGCCCCTTACTGAGTACCCGCCGGCTGCGCTGGGCGCTCGGCGCGGCGGCCTGCGTCTTGTTAGCCGCCGCAGCGCGCTATCAGGTCGTCAAAGATGCCGACTACCTGGCGCGCGACGCCCACACTTTCGACAAGGATGGTGTCAAGCGCCCGCAGCACAATCCGCGCATGAATTCGCTGGCGCACGAGATTCCGCGCGGCGCCATTTACGATTGCAACGGAATCCCGCTGGCCACCGGCGATTGGGCCGAACTGGAGCGCCACGCCGCCGATTACCAGGCGCTCGGCGTCTCCATCGAACAGGCATGCTCGCGTTTCGACAACCGGCATTATCCTTTCGGCGCGGCCGCCGCACACCTCATCGGCGACCTCCGCACGGGCGAGAATTTTCATGCCTCGAATGCGTCGCTGGTGGAGCACGACTCAAACCGCAAGCTGCAAGGCTACGAATACGCCGAGCTGGCATCGCAGGTACGCTACCGCCATCAACCCGGCAATCAGGGGATCGCTCGCATCCTGGCGCGCGACCGCAATGTGCACCTCACCGTGGATATCCGCCTGCAAATGCGCGCGCGCGATATCCTGGACCGGCATTTGCAGGATGCGGGCGTGCAAAACGGGTCGGTGGTAGTGCTCGACGCGGCCACCGGCGATGTGCTGGCGCTGGTGAGCGCGCCCGCGCCCGACCCGCGCGCGGGTCACTCGCCCGACGAGTTGCTCGATCGCGCCCGCTACGGGGAATATCCGCCGGGCTCCACGTTCAAGCTGGTGACGGCCATCGCCGCGCTGCGCCTGAATCCCGAATTGAAGCACCGTACCTTCCTGTGCCGCAGACTGCCCGACGGGCGCGCGGGTAACACCATCGCGGGATGGAACCGCGCCATCAAGGACGACATTGGCGACACCGCGCACGGGACGCTCGATATGGAAAAGGCCATTACGGTCTCGTGCAACGCATACTTCGCGCAGTTGGGCGTGCACGACGTAGGGTCGCAGGCGCTGGCGGAGACGGCCGCGCAGTTCGGCATCACCACGGGTGACCCCGCGGAACTGCGCAGGAATCTGCCGTTCGCTTCGTACGGGCAGGGCGCGGTGCTGGTATCGCCCTTCAAGATGGCGCGCGTGGCGGCGGCGATTGCCGCGGGTGGGAAGATGCCCGAAGGCCGCTGGATCGTCGACGAAAGCAATCCGCGAAACGATGCGCCGGTGGACGTGCTGCCGGCCGAGCAGGCGCAGTTTCTGGCCGGGGCGATGCGCCGCGTGGTGCTGGAAGGGACGGCGCGCCACGTGATGGCGGGCACGCCCGTGAACATCGCGGGGAAAACCGGAACGGCGCAGCTTGACGCGGGCATGCCGCACGCGTGGTTTACGGGTTTCGCGCCATATGACGGAGACGCGCCGCGGCTGGCGTTCGCGGTGCTGGTGGAGCATGGCGGTTACGGCGGCCGCGTGGCGGCGCCGATCGCCCGGGAAGTGATGGAGGCAGCGCGCGATTTGGGATTGCTGCACTGAGGTGAACAAATGAACCTTGGACAATTCCTGGAGAAGTTTGGCAGGACGATGTTGGAGCGGCCGCTCGCGGCCTCGCCCGACCCCGATGAGCCGCCGGAACTGGCGGAGATCCGCCTGGCGATTCTCGACCAGGTGCGCGAGAAGAGCTATCGTTCGGGAGGCCGCAAGGTCTTCCCCTACGACCTGCTGCGCGTGGAACTGCGCGGCGTGGAACAGAGCCGCGCACCCGTTTTCACCGGCCAGTTTTTCCGCAAGTACCTGGAGCAGGAGGTGCACAACGCGCTCCGTACGGGCGGTTGCCGGTTCCCGGAGAATCTACGGGTGGACGTGGCCGCCACGGTGGGTCTTCCACGGCGCGACGAAGAGTGGCTGGTGGTGGAAGCGGTGTCGCTCGAACAGGCGGGCGTTGGCAAGCCGGCAGCGCGCCTGGTGGTACGGGAAGGCACCGCCAACGCCGCCGAGTTGGTCCTCGAAAAGTCGCGAATTAACATCGGCCGCGTGGTGGACGTCTATCGTGAAGCCGGCCTGTACCGCCGCAACGATCTGGCCTTCGGCGCGGATAGCGAGATCAACCGCTCGGTTTCGCGCGAGCACGCGCACATCGTGCATGATCGCGTGAGCGGGGAGTATCGTTTATTTAACGACCGCTGGTACCCCCGCGGGGGAGACTGCGGAACGTGGATCGTGCGGGACGGCATGAGCCAGGAAGTGCATCGCAACGCCCGCGGGACGAAGCTCGAACCCGGCGACGAAATCCACTTCGGCAAAGCGGTGGTAGTATTCGAGGAATGACTCGCCGCCGGCTCTCGACCGCGCTTCTGCTCTGGCTGTTCGTGATGGGAAACGTGCCGGCCCAATCCCGCCGCCAGGACTTCTCCTATTACATGCTGGTGCTCTCCTACGCGCCCGATTTCTGCGCCGAACCCGGCGGCAACAAAGACTCTCGCGAATGCGGCGCCGGACGCCGCCTCGGCTTCATCGTGCATGGCCTGTGGCCGCAAGGGGAAGATTCCCGCGGGCCGGAGCTTTGCGGCGGAAGCCCGGTCTCGGAGGCGATTATTCAGGCCACGCTCAGCTACATTCCCCTCCCGTCGCTGATTCAGCACGAGTGGGCCACTCATGGAACTTGCAGCGGACTCAGCGCGGCCGATTTCTTCGCCGCTCTTCGCAGGGCGCGGGACACCGTAAAACTGCCGGCCGATCTGAGTCAGCCGTCGCAGAAGCTACAATTGAGCCCCGCGCAGGTGGAATCGAAGCTGGCGGCCGCGAATCCGAGTTTTCCGGCGGCGGCGTTCCGCACGTCCTGCTATAAGGACGCGGAATTGGCGGAGGTCCGCGTCTGCCTGAATAGGGACTTATCGCCGCGGGCCTGCGGATCGAGTGCTGGCGAGTGCCGGGCATCGAGCGTGACGATTCTGCCCGTGCGATAAAGAACGTACGGCGGCGCGCAAACTCTGCTACTCTCAAGGCACCATGTCAGCCATCAATGGAGATAAAGCTCGGTTCAATCGCGAGCGCAAGGGCAAGCTTGCCCGCAGAGAACGCAGCCGGGCAATCCGCAAGAAACTCGCCCCGGAGACCCCGGTGAAGCCAACCGGCGCGCAATTATAGGAAGGGCGCCGCAAAGGCTGGTGAAGATGTGGCGCGGCAAGTTGCGTCCGGAGGCTGTCCCCCTGATAGGATGAAATCAAGGGTAGCCCTATGACGCTGACAATTGACCTTCCGGACGAGCAAACTGCGGCGCTCACTGCCAGGGCGCAAGCGCACGGCGTCTCCGCCGAGGAATATGCCCGCCAGGTACTGACGCACGATCTCGATTCGCAGCCGCGGCAACATATCTGGGACGTCATCGCCGAGAACATGAAGCAAGTCCCCGCGGAAGACCTTGCTCTTCTGCCTCGGGATGGCGCGAGCCAGATTGATCATTACGTCTATGGCGTTCCCAAGAGCAACGTGTGAGGGTTATCTTCGCCGATACGTTTTATTGGCTGCCGTGACCAGCACCGAAGATGCCGCCCACGGATGGGCCATTAACCTGAGCCGTGCCCTGAAGCCCGACCGGATTGTCACGACCGACGAGGTCCTATGCGAGTACCTGGCGTTCTTTGCGGGCGCACGGCCCAGCGTCCGAGCACAGGCCGCTAAGAACGTCGCCGATCTGATGAAGAACGACACTGTTCGGGTGGTTCCCCAAAGCCGGGAGTCGTTCCTTGCAGGTCTCGAGCTGTACCGCGCCCGCCCCGACAAGGGCTATAGCCTCGTCGATTGCATTTCGATGCAGACTATGCGGAGGGAAGGGCTAACAGAAGTGCTGACCAATGACAGGCATTTCGAGCAGGAGGGTTTCCGGGCGTTGTTTCGGGATTCGGGAGCCGGACCGGCCCGGTAGCAGAGGCGGGATTTGGCGCGCCAACGATGGTGTGTGACGCTGGCGTCATGCGGCGCAGCGATTCCTCGTCTTCGCGTATTGAATCTCGGGTATTCGGCCACGGCGCGTTCTTGGTGCTTTGACACGCAGCGCGCCGAAGTCCTAGACTGACGGCATCGAAGTACACTTCAACCGCGAACTGCAAACCAAACTTTCCCGTATGGCGACACAACAGGGCCGCGCGGCTGAAACACTGGTTGAAGAGGCCGTGGAGCGAATGGTCGACTATGACGAGTGGTTCCTAGGGGAGGTCGACGAAGGCCTCGCCGCCGCCGACCGGAATGAATTTGTCGACCACGACGACGTCCGCAGGCCGATCGACAGCAGGTATCCCGGCTGATGTCGATTCGCCGGACGAAGGGCAACGCGTCTGGTCGAGCAACTGGCGGTCGCCATTCAAGCTCAGTCCTTCAGTGCCCGATTCAGCACCGTTTGGGCGGCCTGTAGAGATTCTCGGGCGCGAAACTTGTTAACCTTAAGGCTTCGCACGAGTGGAGCTCGGACCCACTGCGCGTACCCGTTTGCCGTGGGGTAGGAACCCACATAAGCGAATTCATGGGAATGGCTAAGATATGAAGTTCTGGAGGATGTCCTTTCGCGCTGGCAATCGCGGCCCGCCCGTGTGGGACCAATGCCTTAGGTTTGGGGTAGCGGCGATCACCTACCATCCGCTTGAGCTTACAGACCTTTCAAAGCACCCCCAGGGCGAGCCCAAGCACTTATGGGAGCAGTTAGAACCATCGCAGAAAGCCAGCTTGCGCCGCCTAGCCTACGAAATGGCAACAGGCGACGTGATTTACGTGAAGGATGGACCAAAAATCGTGGACAAGGGGATTGTGACCGGCGCCTACAGGTTCGATTCACAGTTCCGGTTGGCTGATCCGAAGGGCGGCGCACCTTGGGCACATCAGGTTACTGTTGATTGGTCGCGACAGTTTAGTCCCATAACGCGGCTACTTGGCGCCGAGCCATTGACCGTCAAAGAGCTTTCATCTGCTGATGTCGAGCAGTTAGAAAAAGCGGAAAGCGAGGCTGCTCCGCCAGGCGATCAACCAAGTGACCTCGCACATCCGGAAACCTCCGCCCCACGTGCGCAACCGCTTGTTGAGGATGCGTACTATCGTGAATCTCCTGCCAGGTTGAAAGTAATCGTTCCGCTCCACAATAGGCTTTCGAACGATTTCTGCAAATGGCTTAAAAGGAAGCATAAGATCGCAGCCGCTCAGGAACAGCAACGCGTGGACATCCGTTTCACTGCGAAGAATCTTGCCGTGCTAGCTGAATTGAAAATCTGCTTCGGTGCAGGCACTACGAGATCAATTCGGGAAGCGCTCGGCCAATTGCTGGAATACAACTGGGGAATCCGATGGATCGTGAACGCCATTCCGGGATGAAGCCGAACACGATTCCGGGATGATTCCGAACGGAGTTCCGGGCTGATGGTGAACGCGGTTCCGGCGCGATGCCGAACACTTTTCGC
>Ga0326727_10001669_pt1 | contig 80582 bp, 73 predicted proteins | sample MB2enrmetagenome_FD_207643 | JGI IMG/M metagenome (GOLD analysis project Ga0326727, IMG submission 207643) | Lab enriched peat soil microbial communities from McLean, Ithaca, NY, United States - MB29MY | ecosystem: Environmental > Terrestrial > Soil > Wetlands > Peat | place: USA: New York... | reverse complement strand
CAGGCTCAACGTATTTTGATTTTCGTCAGGCGCGGGACGGCAGGAACATGGCGGGGATGAGGTTCTTGTCGCCGGGCTGCGCCAGAAGGAATACGAATGCCTTCCCAGGTTGAATGTTGCTCTCATGGGGAACGATTCTCGCTTTATCGTTTGAGCGCCCCCAGGCGATCGGCGCATCATCCCACCCTGACCGGCAGCCTCCCGGCCGCTTCCGCCTGACCACTCCATGCGGCGACGCACGAGCCTGCGCCTGCGCTTCGCGCTGGGACTCATGGCCTTGGTACTGGTCGGGGTCTCCCTGCAGTTTCTCGTTTTCGGACATGTTGTAGCCCAGCTGCGCCAGGACGTGGCCAGGCGCAACCACGACCTGGCCCGCGCCCTGGCGGGCCAGGCCGCCATGAGGCTGCGGCAGGAGGAAGTCTCCAAGCTGGCCAGAGTCTTGCCCTCACCGGAAGAAGGGTTCATCGCTTTCATAGACGGCGACGGGGCGGTCCTGGGGTACAGCGCCGACCATGCCGCCCCGAACCGGGCCAGCCTGCTGGACATGGAGGGGGTCAGGCAGGGTTTTCTGGGCCGGGAGGGCTCATTCCCGGATATATTTGAAGGCGTGGCCGGAATTTCCAGCGTTTCTCAGATCGGCTCGTCCGGTTGGCTGGTGCTGGTCTTCGAACCTGTCGGCAAAGCTTACGCTTTGGTGGGCAAACTTTACTCCTACACACTGAGGGGAGCGGGGGTTATGGTCCTACTGGCGCTTCTTGCCATGTTCGCCTTGCGAGCTCAGATCCTTCAGCCTTTAAGGGAACTCACCGGGCAGGCCCGGGCCGTCTCCACGGGCCGCTATGATGTGGTGATCGACCCGGCTTTCAAGGAGTTCGAGCCCCTGGCGGAAAGTTTCCTGACCATGGTCCGCAACCTCCAGGCCCGGGAGGAGGCCCTGAACCTGAGCCGAGAACGTCTCTCCTCTGTGGTGGACGCCATGCCCTCGTTTCTGGCCTCCACCGATGGGCAGGGCCGCCTTGATCTTTGGAACGCCGAGGCGGGAAAGCTCACCGGAGTTCTGGAGAAAGATGCCCGGGGCTTGCGCCTGGAAGACGCCGTCCCCCAACTGGCCATCATCCTGCCGGCCTTGGAGCGGTCCTTGCGCATGGGGATCGCTGTGAAGTGGGAGAAACTGACCGTCGATTTCGGCGAGGGCTCCCGGATGGTGGATGCGCTGGTCTATCCCCTGCCCGCCGGAGGCGATGTCGGGGCAGTGTTGCGCATCGACGACATCACCGACCGCATCCGCATGGAAGAAGTGATGGTCCACTCTGAGAAGATGATGACAGTGGGCGGGCTGGCCGCGGGCATGGCCCACGAGATCAATAATCCCCTGGGCGGCATCCTCATGAGCGCCCAGAACATGGCCAGACGGCTCTCCCCGGAACTGGCGGCCAACCAGGAGGCGGCCCGGGATGCGGGGATCGATCTTGCGGCCATGAGCGCCTACCTGCGGGAAAGGGGCATTTTCGAGCATGTGGGGACCATCCGGGAGCTGGGAGCGCGGGCCGGGAAAATAGTGGAAAACATGCTGGGCTTCTCAAGGCGCTCCTATTCAGGATTCGTCCCGGTGCGCCTCTCCGATCTCATCGAGCGCTCCTTGGCCCTGGCGGCCAATGACTACGACCTCAAGAAACAGATCGATTTCAAGATGATAACCATCAACAGCGAATACGGCACGGGCCTGGACGAGGTTCCGGTGAACCGCAATCAGATCGAGCAGGTGCTGCTCAACCTCTTCAAGAACGCGGCCCAGGCCATATCCCAGACCGCAAGCGAGCGCCGCCCGGAACTCTGGATCAGGACCGCTCGCACCGAGGAGGAGGCCCTCATCGAGATTCGGGACAACGGGACGGGCATCCCGGCGAGCGTGCGTGAGCACATCTTCGAGCCTTTCTTCACCACCAAGGACGTAGGACAGGGCACTGGGCTCGGGCTCTCCGTCTCCTACTACATCGTCACCACCATGCACAACGGAGTCATCGAAGTGGACTCGCGTGAAGGCCAGGGGACGGCCTTCACGGTCTTCCTGCCGCTCAGCCGGGCGGCCCGGTCCAGCCTGGCACCCCCGGTGAGGATCGCGTGACCCCCTCCCTTTCGCGATCCTTTCGTGTTAGGCTCGTTTCAACGCACTTCAACCGATAGGAAGCATCATGTTCACCAGAATCATCATCCTGGCCGGGCTTGTCCTGTGCCTGGCGGGCCAGGCGAACGCCGCCATGAAGAACGAACCCAGGGAGTTCAAGGGCATCCCCTTCGGCCGAGAATACCAGCCGGACAAGTCCTTCTCCTGCCAGACCGATTCCGAGGAGGGGGTCCGGTGCACGCGCTCCGGCGACGACCTCGTCCTGTACGGGGTCCCCCTGAAATCCCTGACCTACCTGTTCATGTACAAGCGGCTCTTCACCGCGGACATGGAAGTGGAGGGCCAGGAAAACTATGACAAGTTGGCAGCCGAGATGACCAAACGGCACGGCAAACCGGAAAAGCTCCAGAGCGGGATGCTCTCGTACACCGGGTCGCAGGTGGACATCCTGATCTATTTCGACGCCACCCGCGGGGTGGGTGAGTTCAGTTACGTCTTCAAGAATCTGCCCTGCCCGGTGGAGTAGAGCATGATTTCCAAGCCAGACCGTGCCTGTCCGGTGGAGTACGGCGTGGCCCTCGGGGTGAGCTTCAAGACCGGCATCGCCGGGGGGCACTGATGGAGGTCCCTGCGGCGCAGCACGTCGATGGCGGCGGGGGGGAATCCATCCTGTGTCTGGATGTGGGCAGCGGCACTCAGGACGTGCTGTACCGGCTGCCTGGATTGGCCCTTGAGAACTGCCCCAAATTCGTGCTGCCCTCGCCTGCCAGGCTGGTCGCCGGGCGCATCCGCCGGCTTACGGCCAGGGGTAGGGCCATCCACTTGTGCGGCTCCAATATGGGTGGCGGGTTCTTCAAGGCCGTGCGCGAGCACGTCCGGGCCGGGCTTCCGGTGTCGGCCCATCCCAAGGCCGCCCTGGCCCTGACCGACGACCCGCAGTCCATCGTCCGTCACGGCGTCGTCTTGAGCGATTCCTGTCCTCCAGGGCACTCCCCGGTGCGCCTTGGCGACTACGACCCGGGGTTCTGGGAGGGTCTCCTGGCCCAGGCCGGGTTTGATCCGCCGGATCTGGTCCTGGCCTGCGCCCAGGACCACGGCTGCCACCCCGGTCAGTCCAGCCGCCTGGGGCGTTTCGCGCTGTGGGAACGTTTCCTGGCCGGAGCTTCCGGTCGACTGGAAGACCTGCTCTACCGTACCCCCCCGGTCGAGTTGACCCGGTTGGCCACGCTGCAACAGGCCACCGGCGGCGGGCCGGTCATGGACACCGGCCCGGCGGCCGCCCTGGGCGTGCTCTTCGATGCGGATATCGAGGCCAGGGTGGACCTAGGGGGGGCGCTTATCGTCAACATGGGCAACAGCCACGTGCTGGGGCTCCTCGTGCACGCCGGCCGACTGGCCGGAGTCTATGAACACCACACCGGCCAGATCGATCCCCTCACCCTGGCCGGCCATCTGCAACGCTTCAGGAAGGGAGAACTGGACAACGGAGCGGTCTTCGACACCGGCGGCCACGGCTGCATGGTCAGGGAGATTCCCTCGGCGTTCGAGCACACCTTCGTCATCGGCCCCCGCCGCGCCGAACTGGTGGGCATCAAGGCCGAATACCCGGCCCCCGGCGGAGACATGATGCTCACCGGCTGCTTCGGGATGCTCAAGGCCTGGGAAAGCAGGAGATAAGACTGGGCTCCGCCCCGCACCCTGGCAGGGTTCTGCCCTGCACCCGCTGGAGGGAGAAGCCTCCCCCCAGAACCCCGTCTGTTGCTTTGCAAGAGAGCCGCCGGGGGCTCTCGCGACCCTAACGGGGTGCCAGGGGCAACGTCTCACCCTTCTTCGCCTGCTTCCAAAAGGTGGCATCGAGCCTGAGTCTCACGTTCCAGGGTTTGTCTGGATCGTCGAAGCTGGCCACGACCGCCTCGGGCGGCTGCCCCGGCAGGCATCGTACCAGGAACGTGGCCATGGTGCGGGTCGAGTGGGGTGTTGAGCCGGTGCGGAAGATGGAGTTGTCCGGCCCGGCGGAGTGGTCGTTGGCGAAGCGTTCGAAATCATCCAGGGTGAAGGTGTGCTGTCCGGCCAGAAGGGCCGTGATGCGGTCCTGGCGCGCGTGGCTGCTCTGAACAGGTTTGACGTTTTGCGCGGCGAGTTCTGGCGAGATGAAGTGGTTGGTGTGCGCGAGCGTGTCGTGATCCGCCTCGCGCCAAGCTATCCGGCCGTCCGCGCCGACCTCCACCCAGGCGGTCTTGCGCCCGTCCGCGAGCATGTACATCACGGGCGCGTGCCCGGCGAACCAGTCCTTGTGGGACAGGGCTTCGTCCACGGTGCTCGTTTGGGTGAGTATCCGGGCCAGGAGGGATTTGACCGCCGAAGGGGCCTCGCGCTTGGCGAGCGGCAGGCTCGCTGCCGTGGCGCTGACCGCGGCCAGGCCTGCTTCGTTCACCCCGGCCACCAGATGCTCGCGCCCCTTCTCCAGGGCGCGGTAACCCAGATAAGCCAGTCCGGTGTCTGGTCGAGTGAGCACCAGACGGCCGAAGGAGTCAGGCGAGAAGTCGCGATTTTTGCCCAGGAGAGTCCCGTCGCCCGCGGCGTGGCCTGAGGCCGACCAGAGGGTGCAGGCTTTCGAAGTTCCGGCTGGCGCCGCCGCGATGGCGCAACTCAGGACCACCGCCAGGGCAGCCTTGACCGAACGCAAAGCAAGATGAGATGTTAAAAGATGAAGTTCTTTGACCGCCGGAGGCTTTCCCCCCGTATTGGTCACGCCCCAGGTCACCCGAAGGTGCACACGTATTGGGCCACGTCGTCCTCGACCACCATCTCGAAGGATGTGTTCGCGGGGATGTGGAAGGCCTGACCGGGGCCGTAGACGCCCCATTCGTCCTCGCCGTTGATCTTGGCACGCACGCTTCCGGCGGTGATGGCCATGACTTCGGGATCGGCGGTGGTGAAGGTGTAAGTTCCGGGCAGGCAGACACCCAGGGAGCGGCGCTTGCCGGATTCCTCCCAGAGGGAGTGGCTGACCACCTTGCCCTGGAAGTAGACGTTGGCCAGGGTTTTCACTTTGACCTGTTCGAAAAAATCCGGGGAGTCCATGCGGGTGACCTTCCTTGGGGTGTCGCGGCGGCCATGGGCGGCTACGGTCGCTTCAGCCGCAGATATCGCAGTTGTAGCTGATGGGGCCGAGGCAGTCTTGAAGGAGCCTGCCGACCTTGAACTGGTGCCCGGCCAGGGGGAAACTTACGGGATGGTCCTGACCGAACGTTATTCTGCCCGGAAGGAAGGAAATCCGCAAGGGCTTGGTGTCCATGATTCTTTCGTCACACAGACTGGGCGTCTTTTTCGGGGCGAACAGGCGGGTCGAACCGTCCGGCAGGGTGACCTCCACCGTGTTGAGCGGGGTGGCCAGGCCGGCCACCGAGCCGTCCTCGTGGAAGGAGAGCGATCCCAGGTCACCGTGGATGCCCAGAGCGTCGGGATCGAAGGCTTCCAGGCCGCCAAGCGGGGTGGAAACTGTGATCATCCTGTGCGGCTCGAAGGAACGCAGACCGCCGCCTTTGTAGAAGGCCATGCCGATGCGCGTGGTTTGGGGGCCGGTCGGGGTGTCGATGTCCGCGTTTTCGTCCGGCCACAAGGTGAGGCTTCTGAGTTCCCCGGAAGGGTAGAACTGCACGCCCACCAGCCGGGCGGTGACGGTCCCGGCCGGAGTGCCCACTGTCAGGGGGGAGGTCCGGGTGGCTTCCTCCTTTACGGTCCAGTAGCCGGAGAGTTTCCCGTTCAGGGGGAACACCCGACGCAAGCTGCCGCAAGGGTAGAAGGTGAGTAGTTCCGCAGACATGGGGCCCAGGGGCGTGGGGATCACGGTGGGCTCCTCCAGGGCGATGTTCTTGAGGGTGCCGTTGGGGAAGAACTCAAGGGTTTCGACCTTGGGGCGGCGCATGTCGTCGGTCGTATGCTGCGTCGTAAGCCTGCCGACGGGAGTCTCGATGCTGATGGCGCCCATTGGCACGCAGGAGGCGACCAGGCCGTTCGTCCAGGTCGAAACGTGGTCCACGGGGCCCAGCGGGCCGTATTTGGTCTCGATGGTGTGCATGGTGCTCCTCTGTGCCGGAAATGATGCTTGATATACGGAAATTGTCAATTCTAAAAGATGAGAGCCCTCCCTCGGCGAGGGAGGGTATGGTTGCCAGAATTAAAGCTAATATATTCGTCATGTTGCGCTGTCATGTCCCGTGACGGTCTTTCGGTATATCGCCCCGAAGGACTTGGTCTGACGGAAGTGGAAAATCCGGGTGTTAACCATCCAAAAAAGCATGCGAAATGCACGTGCTGCCGTTGAAATGCTTTTGACTAACGGATAAGAGGCTTTCATGACGCAGAAGTCGATCCTGTTCGTGGCCCAAGCCCACACCATCACCTCCCTGTTCCCAAGGTTCAAGGAGGCGGGGGTCGAGGCCGGCATCGCGGACAGTTTGGCGGGCGCCCTGGCCTTCCTCAAGAAGTCCAGGCCGTCCATCATCTTCACCCGGGCCAAGATCGGTGGGGCCTATCAGGCGGGTTCGTTGCTCGCGGCCGCGCGCGAATCGGACGACTTCCCACCGGTGATCGTGTTCACCGACCGGGGAAACGCCCAGGAAGCCGAAGCCTTCCTGGACCAGGGTGCGAGCGACTATTGGTTGGAACCCCTGGTCTGGGAAAAGATCGCGGCGGTCTTGCCGCATTTGGATCAGGAAGATCTCCAGAGTCCAGGCGGAGTCGCGCCCGGACCAGGCCAGGGCGGCCTTCTCCCCGGCCAGTTCGCCGGTCAGCCCCAGGGCCAGTCGCTCGGGCAGTCGGCCGGCCAGTCCACCGGACAACCGTCCGGGCAGCCGCGGACCCAACCGCAAAGGCCGGGCGCTTCACCCGGGATCGTCGGAGAGCGTTTTGCCATCATCGGCGGGCACCCAGCCATCCTCAGGGTGCTGGCCCTGGCCAAGCAGGTGGCCAGATCCAAGGCCACTGTGCTCATTGCGGGCGAGTCTGGAACGGGCAAGGAGATGTTCGCCCGCTTCCTGCACGCACATTCCGACCGAGCGGCTAAGCCTTTCGTGGCCCTGAACTGCGCCGCCCTGCCCGAACACCTGTTGGAGAGTGAACTCTTCGGACACGAGCGGGGGGCCTTCACCGGGGCCATCGCCCGCAAGCTCGGCAAGTTCGAGTTGGCCACCGGGGGCACCATACTGTTGGACGAGATTTCCGAAATGGACCTCGGGCTGCAGGCCAAGCTCCTGCGCGTGCTCCAGGAGGGCGAGTTCGACCGGGTGGGCGGCACCGAAACCGTGAAGGTGGACGTGCGCGTGCTGGCTACCACCAACCGCAGGCTGGAGCAGTACGTGGAGGAGGGCAAGTTCCGTCAGGACCTATACTATCGCCTGAACGTCATCCCTCTAAAACTACCGGCCCTTCGCGAGCGCGGCCAGGACATCCTGTACCTGGCGTCCTTTTTCGTGGACAAGTTCCGCAAGGGCTACGGCCTGGGTCCCCTGCACTTTTCGGTCGCAGCCCGGGACTGGCTCTTGTCCTACGACTGGCCGGGCAACGTCCGTGAACTGCAGAACCTGATGGAAAGGGCCGTGCTTCTGGCCGGGGACGGCCCCATCGAGAAGGTCCACTTCCTGCTTGAGGGCGACGAGTTCCCCCTGGAGGAGGAGTCCGCCGTGTCCATGGAGCTGGTGACCTCGCTGAACAGGCCGCCGAGCGGGGCTTACGGGCCGGATGGGGGGGCGTTCGGGGAGCAGGCAGGGGACCAGGAAGCAGGGGGCCTGGCGGTGATGCCCCAGGGCGTCGTGCCCCTGGAAATCATGGAGAGACAGATGATTCTTCGCAGCCTGGACCAGACCTCGGGCAATCGCACCCAGGCAGCCCAGTTATTGGGCATCTCCGTGCGCACCCTTCGCAATAAATTGAACGAATACCGTCAGTTGGGAATGGAAGTGCCTTGAGCTGACTCAGGCAGGATTCAGCCAAGGTGCGCAGAGCAATTTCGTCCTGTTTTCAGTCGTCCTCTCCTTCTTTCGGCTGAGCCTCTGAAGCCTCTGGCACTGAGGTCTCAGTCCTCCCGGCTGCGCGCACCAACTTCCTGGCTTCTTCGCCCGTAAGCGGGCGCGACAGGTCGGCGTCCCCCGCCAGCGAACCGGTCAGGCCTTCGAGCGCATCCCCCGGCGCCTTCCCCGGTGCGCCACCGGGGAAGGCGGGGGACACGGGTATATTCAGCGCCCTGGCCAGGGACGCCAGGTCGAGTGGTGTCCGTTCGTCGCCAGGAAGCCCCTCTGCCAAATCCGCGGCGGGTCGGCCTGGCAGCCCGCCCCTGAGGCCTTCGGGAACCTGGGGACGCCCGCCCGGCAAGGTGAAGAGGCGCTCGCCGAATCCTCCCACACCGAAGCGCACTCCGAGTTCCCTGAGCTCGGCAAGCTGGGTTGTCAGCGCCTTCCCGCCGGACTCCAAGGCGTCCTCGGAAATCTCCAGGTGCAGGGCCTCCCCGGGAAGACCTGTCTGCTCCAGGGCTGATCGGACGGTCTCGACCAGCGTGGCCGATCCGGCCAATTTGAGTGATTCCGCCTGTGCCGTCCGAGACCTCCGAGCTGCCTGTGTTGCCGAGGACGCCGGAAACGCCTGGGACGCAGCGAGCCCGAGTGAAACCGCCAGATCCGCGAAGGCCCCGCTCTCGGCCCGCCACGCGCTCAGGTCGCCAAGGGCCTTTCCGAGCGTCGCACACCAGAGTTCCCGGCCCGCCCCCGCCCTGGCGGCCAGTTGGACGAGTTCTTCTCCCCGGAAGACGCGTCCACCATTTGTCGTCCAGACGGGGATGACCGCGAATCCGCGCAGGCGCAGGTCCTCGGTCGACAAGGCAGGCAGGTAGAGCGCCCCGGTTCTTTCAGTTCTCCCACGTGACCCGGAGACCAAGGCGCGTCGCAATTCGGCCAGGAGAGCAGACTCCATCGCTCCCTCCTGGCGCATCCTGAAGTCGAACTCCTTGATGCGGTTGCGTCCGGCATCCTTGGCCTGTTGCATGGCTGTATCGGCGTTCTTGATCAGGTGATCCGGGGTCTTGGCGCTCTGGTCGCCGAAGGCCAGACCGATGCTCCCGGTGACCTCCACCGTCTGTCCGTCGATGTCGAAGGGCAGGGCCACGGACTGCAGGATGCGGTTCAACACCTGAAAAGCCTCGCTCGACGAGGAAAGGTCTTCCAGGAAGATCACGAATTCGTCGCCGCCAAAGCGGGCCACGGTGTCCAACTGGCGCACGGACTCCACAAGCCGCCTGCTCACCTGGACGAGCAACTGGTCCCCGGCGTTGTGTCCAAGGGTGTCGTTGACCAGCTTGAATCGGTCCAGGTCCATGAAGGCCACGGCGTAATGGAAATCTTCGTGCCGCCGGGCGCGGTGGATGGCCTGCCGGATGCGGTCAAGCATGAGGGTGCGGTTGGGCAGGCCGGTCAGAGCGTCATGCAGGGCCTGGTGCTTGAGGGTCTCCTGCACCTTGCGGCGGCGTTCGATCTCCCGGATGAGCGAGCGCCGGGACTCCTCCAGATCGCGCACCTTGGCCGTAAGAGCGGCGTTGGTCTCGCGCAGGAGTCCGTAGAGTTCGAGGCCTTCCAGGAGCGAGGCGCTCGATCGCAACACGATGGTGATCAGGGCCAGAGAGGCGTCGGTGATGGTCTTGATGTCCTGGGTGGTAAGTCCCAGGAACATACCCCGGATGCGCGAGGCCGTTGCCATGGAGTGCAGGAGAAGCTGGCCGTTCGTTCCGCTGGAAGTGCCGGTGAGGGAAGGGGACGCAACGACGGACGGGGAGGTGAAGACGGGGCGATTGTGCCTGAGCGCCCAGGCGGCGGAGCCGCTCTCCACCAGCAAACGCATTTCCTCTTCCATCCGGGCGGTCATGGCCGGGGGATGACATCGGGCCATGTGGAAATCCCCGCCCGGTTCGCGCACCAGGAAGAAGGCATGGGCCTTGAATCTGAGGAGCCCCCGCAACCTGGATGAGGTCTCCCGCAGCACCTGGCCGACGGTGTGGGGGGGAGGGTCGCCCTCGGGCAGGCCCAGCGAGGCGGCCATCTCCAAGGATTCCAGGGTGTGGCGGTAGGCCTCTTCCAGGTAGGCCAGACGCTCCTTGACGGGGGCGGTCTTGGCTTTTTTAGGCGTGGTTGTTTTCATGGCCCGCCAGCAGGATGTGCCCGATGTCGTCGATCTGCCGCCCGGCCTGGGCCGCCGCCGCGCCCAAGACGCTTCTGGGGATGTTCAGTATCTCCCATGCAGCCGGGGCCAGCGGGGGGGCGACAGGCGAACCGCTCTGGCCCATGTCCAAGGCGTGGGCCATAATGTCCGCCAGGTGCGTGAGCGCCACGTCCTGGTGGATCTGGGAGCGTCCGCCAGGCTGGTGGTGCTCGCCCACGGCCCGCTCCAGCGAGGAGGGGAACTTCCAGGAGGCCAGAAGCCTGCCGCCCAGCGTGGCGTGGTCGAAGGACCACATGTCGCGTTCCACCTCAAAGAGCGGGCGGTCCTCCTGGCGGGCCAGGGCAATGGCCTGAGCCACGTGGCCCGGGTGGTTCTTGAGCATGACCAGACGGCCGATGTCGTGCAGCAGCCCGCCCACGAAGCAGCGTTCCTCGTTGGGGTGCCCGGCGCTGACGGCCAGAAGTCTGGAAAGCACCCCGCAGGCCAGGCTGTGCTCCCAGAAGGAGCGCATGTCCAGCACCTCGCGGGGAATGGAGTCGAAGACGTTGATGAGCGACACGCCCAGAGCCAAGCTTGCCAACCGGTTGGCACCCACCACGGTGACTGCCCGGGAGATGGTGTCAACGGGTTCAGGGAAGCCGTAGAGCGCGGAATTGACCAGCTTGAGCAACTTGGCCGACAGCGCGGGATCCTTGCCGATTATTTCTGCCACGTAACTGAAGGAGACGTTGGGGTTCTTGAGCGCTTCCAGGGTCTGAGCCACGATGGAGGGCAGCGAGGCGAGCTTCACCGCGCCGTTGGCCAGCCTGGAAAGTTCGGGCTTTTTTCGGGGATCCGGGATCGAATGCGCCTTGTGTTCTCGCATGTTGGCGGGAGGGACGCCGGTCTGAGCCAAGTGTATGAAGGTGATACGCCTGAGTTCCACTACAGCGGGGTGGACCGGATCAGAGAGGCGCAGGCGGCCGAAGGCCTCGTCCCCGGCCTTGCTCGCCAAAGCCGGGTCCATGGCCCGAAGACGCTCGTCGTCCAGGGAGTCCTGGTCGTGACCCTCGATGAGGGCCTCGGTGACCCCCCAGAATTTAAGCGTTTGGATGGACAGCTCGTCCAGGACGAGTTTTTTGGAGAACAGAAGTCTCCCCTGGCGGCTGCGAACGTCGGCGGACAATTCCATGCCCGGCCGCAGGTCCTCGATGTAGACCGTGCCCATAGCTCTCCGGAAAACACCTGAATCGGATAGTCTCAGTTTTGGCTATTTACCCGAGGCGCTGCCTCAAGGCAAGCGGCGGGATTTGCAGTCGGGAGAGATCGAGGATATTACCCGCGCCATGCCCCTGGCGTCCACCTACAACATCCTCATGTACTCCCACGACACCTATGGGCTCGGGCATATCCGCCGAACCATGGCCATCGCCCAGCATCTGCGCGGCCAGGGGGTGAACGTGCTCATCCTCACGGGATCGCCTCTGGTGGGCCGCTTCGATTTTCCCGAGGGCGTGGACTTCGTGCGCATCCCAGGCATGATCAAAAAGACCAACGAAGAGTATCTGCCTCTGTCCATCCGCCTCTCCGCCCGCCATGCCCTGAATATCCGCCGCAACATCATCGTGGCCACCGCCAAGGCCTTCCAGCCGCACCTGTTCATTGTGGACAAGGCCCCCCTCGGGCTCAAGCGGGAGGTGCTGCCCACGCTCAAGTGGCTCAAGCGGCGCTTGCCCCACTGCCGGACCATCCTCGGGCTGCGAGACATCATGGACGACTCCGCCTCCACCCGGAAGGAGTGGCGCGACAAGGGCATCTACGACGTGCTGGAGCGCTACTACTCCGAGATCTGGGTCTATGGAAACCGCGACTACTACGACTCCGTGGCCGAATACGACATCCCGGAAGAGGTCAGCCGCAAGATGGTCTTCACCGGCTACATCCCCAGGGTTCTCCCGCTTCGCGGCAAGATGGCCGAGATGCGCGAGGAGGAGAGCCTCACCCAGAAGGAACGCCTAGTGTTGGTGACCACCGGCGGGGGCGGCGACGGCTACCCCCTCATGGACGCTTACCTGTCCATGCTCGAAGGCATGGATCGGCCCGTGTTCCGATCCATCCTGGTATCCGGGCCGTTCATGCCCAAGCCCATGCGTGAGGACATCCGCCGCCGGGCGCTCAAGGTCAAGGCCCGGTTCCACCACTTCAACCGAAGCATGGAGGCTCTGATCGGCTTGGCCGACGTGGTGGTTTCCATGGGCGGCTACAACACCATCTGCGAGATCCTCTCCCTAGGCAAGCCCTCCCTGGTGGTTCCCCGGGAGGAGCCCCGCCTGGAGCAGCGCATCCGGGCCGAGGTGTTCAAGCGCCATCGCCTCATCGAGTACCTGCCCTGGTCCGAGCTTTCTCCCGAGACCCTCGGCCAAAAGGTCTCGGCCCTCATCGCCGACCCCAAGAACTGCTGCGACGGCATTCCCGGCTTCAAATTCACCGGCCTGGAGCTCATCTCCGCGCGGCTGGTGGAATTCAGGGGGCTGACTTCATGAGCGACAAGGATCCCGCCCCTGTTCTGGGGATGGTCCTCAAGGGATACCCGCGCATCTCCGAGTCGTTCATCTCCAACGAGATCGCCCTCCTGGAGGAGGCGGGCTTCACCGTACGCATCCTGTCCATGCGCAAGCCCCGGGAGGACTTCACCCACGAATCCGTGAAACGCATCAAGGCCACCGTGGACTACCTGCCCGAGACCATGGCGGGCAATGTCCGCACCCTCCTGTCGGCCAACCTGGCCTGCCTGGCTGCAAGCCCGGTGCGTTACCTCCTGGGGGTGGTCTTCATGCTCGGGCAGCTGGCCCGGACCCGCAAGGCGGCCACGGTCAAGCACCTGCTCCAGGCCGGATACCTGGCTGCCCGGGTACTGCCCGGCTCAGGGGTGGCCCACCTGCATGCCCACTTCGCCCACTCGCCCACATCCGTGGCTCAGTTCGCGAGCCGCCTCACCGGGCTGCCCTTCAGCTTCACCGCCCACGCCAAGGACATCTACACCCAGAAGCCGGCCAGGCTGGCGGACAAGATCGCCAAGGCCCGCTTTGTGGCCACATGCACCGGCTACAACAAGCTCTACCTGGATCGGCTCAACCCGAAAGGAACCCCCGTCCACCGCGTCTACCATGGCATCGACTTGAGCCTGTTCGAGCCGGGGCCGTTTAAACTTGCGGCTGCGCCCCCCTTCGATATCCTGACCGTGGCCCGGCTCACGCCCAAGAAGGGCCTGCCCACAGTGTTTCGCGCCTTGGCCGGGCTGGCCGGGCGGGGAATGGAGTTCAGGCATACGCTCATCGGCGAAGGGGAGGAGCGGGGGAGTCTGGAAGGCCTGGTCCGGGAACTCGGACTCGAAGACCGTGTCGCTTGGCTTGGGGGGAAGCCCCACGAGACGGTGGTGGAGCATTTGCGCCGGGCGGACCTGTTCCTGCTGGGTTGCGAGGTGAGCCCCAACGGCGACCGCGACGGCATCCCCAACGTGCTGGTGGAGGCCATGGCCATGGGCGTGCCCGTGGCGGCCACAGCCGTGTCGGCCATTCCGGAATTGATCGAAAGCGGCGAGCACGGCCTGCTGACCACGCCCGGGGACCACGAGGGGTTGGCCGGCGCGGCCGCCCGTCTGCTCACCGAGCCGGACCTGCGCGCCCGGGTGATCCCGGCGGCCAGGGAGCGCGTGCTGCGGAACTTCGACAACAGAAAGCTGGTGCGGGACCTGGCCCGGATTTTCCGCGACCACCTCCCATGAACATCGCCTTCTACGCACCCTTCAAACCTCTGGACCACCCCAGGCCCAGCGGAGACCTGACCACCGCCCTGGGCCTGACCGGCTACCTCGCCGGGCGCGGCCACCAGGTCACGGTGGCCAGCCGTCTGCGGACCAGACACTTGGCCTCGAAGCCCTGGCTGTGGCCGCTTGCCGCCATGGAAGCTCTTCGGGCCGGCCGGACCGGGGCATCCGGCGGCCCGGGGGCCGACGTCTGGCTCACCCACCATGCCTACTACAAGTCCCCGGACGTCGTCGGGCCGTGGGCCTCGCGGCGCATGGGCGTGCCCTACGCCATCTTCCAGGGCATCTACTCCACCAAGCGCCGCAAGAGCTTGGCCACCCGCCTGGGCTTCGAGCTGAACCGAAAAAGCCTCCTGGCCGCCGACGTCGTTTTCGCCAACCGCCGCCTGGATCTTGAGAACCTGCGTCGCCTGCTGCCCGAGGAACGACTGTGTTACGTGGCACCGGGCATCGACCCCGACTCCTTCCGCCGCGACCCCGAGGCCGGGCGTGAGCTGCGTGCGGTACTTGGAGGCAATGGGCTCCACGGTACCGGTCTGTCTGGCGTGACCGGTGCTTCCGGTGGAATCGGCGGGGTAGAGGATAGGCCGGTGATCCTCTCCGTGGCCATGTTCCGCGACGACGTAAAGTCACAGGGGCTCAATTATCTCATCACGCGTCTGGGCAGGCTTAAGCGGGATTTCCTGCTGGTCCTGGCCGGGGACGGCGAGACCCGGGGAGAGCTGGAAGCTCTGGCCCGCGAACTCTTGCCCGGACGGTGCGTCTTTCTGGGCCAAGTGCCTCGGGAGAAGCTCTACCAGGCATACTCCGCCGCCGATCTGTTCGTCTTTCCGGGCATCCGGGAGAGCCTGGGCATGGTCTACCTGGAGGCCCAGGCCGCCGGACTGCCGGTGGTGGCCTTCGACAACGGCGGCATTCCCGAGGTGGTCCGGAGGGGTGAGACCGGGCTGTTGACCAGGCCATTCGACGACGCGGCCTTCCTGGACGCGGTGGACGGTCTCCTGGTTGACCCCGACCGCCGCTTGGCCATGGGGAGAGCCGCCGTGAAATACGTGCGGGAACGGCATGACGCTCGGACCGTTTTCCAGGTGGTGGAGGAGCGTCTGCTGGCCCTGGTCGGGAGGCCCAGGTGAGAGGCGACACAAGACGGGCTCTGACCCGGACAGCAAACGAGGACTACCCTCGGCGCGCAGGGCGGGACATCGACGTCGGCGCCGTACAGCCCGCGCCGTGGACCGCGCCCTCCGGGGGAGGCGCGTCGTGACCCGCCTGGCCATCATCCGCCACGCCCAGACCGAATGGAACGTCCAGGGCCGCATCCAGGGCCAAGAAGACTCACCGCTCACGGCGGAAGGGGTCCTGGCCGCCAGGGCCTGGGCGGACAAGTTGTTTAGATACGATATTCAGGCGCTGTATGCGAGCCCCCTTGGCCGGGCTATGCATACGGCCCGGCTGCTGGGCCAGTCCATGGGGCTCGATCCCGTGGCCGAGCCCGGCCTCAAGGAGCAGTCCTTCGGAGAGTGGACCGGTCGGCGGGTGTCGGAGCTGCGCCGCGCGGGCCTGCTCGAACCCCAGGAGGCCCTGGGCTGGGCCTTCACCCCGCCCGGCGGCGAGGACCGCCGCGAGGTGCTGGAGCGGGCCTGGAACTGCCTGATGGCCATCGCCTCCCGCCATCCGGGGCAGAGCGTGCTGGCCGTGACCCACGAGGGGGTGCTCCGGGCGGTGCTTTACGCCCTCGAGGGTCGGGACTACCTGCCGGGCGAACCGAAGATCCTGGCCCCCCGAGCCCTGCACATCCTGCGGGCCGATGGCGGCTGCCTCTTCATCGAGGACTGGAACGTGACGCTATGACTATTGTCTTCTATTGCCAGCATGTCCTGGGCCTCGGGCACTTCATGCGCTCTCTGGCCATCGTGCGTTCCCTGGCGCCGCACCGGGTGGTCTTTGTTACCGGAGGCCCGGAGGTTCCCTTCGAACTGCCTCCCCACGTGGTCCACGAGCGCCTGCCGGTACTCAGCATGGACGAGGAGTTCAGCGCCGTGCTCTCCGAGGCGGACTTGGAAGAGGTGCGGGCCACGCGGGCGGCCAAGCTTGCCGCCATTCTCACCCGGGAGCGCCCGGACGTGCTCGTGGTGGAACTCTATCCCTTTGGTCGCAAGGCTTTCGAGTTCGAGCTGCTGCCGGCCCTCGAGGCCGCGCGGGCCGGGGTCTTCGGACCCGTGCGCGTGCTGTGCAGCCTGCGAGACATTCTGGTCGAGAAGAAGGACCCGGACAAGTTCCAATCCAGGGTCATCGGCAGACTGAACGAGCTGTTTGACGGCCTGTTGGTCCATTCGGACCAGTCCCTGTTCCCCCTGGAGGCGACCTTCCCCCGCGCGGGTGAGATCACAGTGCCCGTGACCTACACCGGCTTCGTCACCGAGCGTCCGTCCCCGGGGGCACGGGAGCGGGTGCGAAGGGAGATGGGACTTCGCGAGGACGACAGGCTGGTGGTGGCCAGTGCCGGGGGAGGCAAGGTGGGTAGTGAACTGCTCTTCGCGGCGGTCAGAGCCTACCCTTTCCTTGCCTCCGGCCGACCACCGCGCTTGGCGATTTTCACCGGACCGTTTCTTGACGAAGAGGCCTTCCAACGGTTATTAATTAAAGCTTCGGGGTACGAGAAAATCACCGTGTCGCGGTTCTCCGGGGACTTCCTGGATCTCCTGGCCGGGGCGGATCTGTCGCTGTCCCTGGCTGGCTACAACACCACGATGAACGTCCTGGCGGCGGGCGTGCCCGCTTTGGTCTGGCCCTTCGCCCAGAACCAGGAGCAGTCCATGCGGGCCGGAAGGCTCAGCGAATTGGGCCTGCTCGGTATCCTTTCCCCCGAGGACATGGATCCGGCCCGGCTGGCTGGTCGTGTTTCGGAGCTGTTAAGCCGTGGGCGGCGCGTCCCGCCCAAAGCCCTGGGTCTTGACGGGGCGGCGGAGTCCGCGCGACTCATCGCGGCCGGGGCAACCGGGGCGCTGCTTGGCGGGTAACACTCAAAACCGGAATCCCATGATCGTCTCCAACAACCTCTCCCCCCTCTGGCTTTCCCTCCCCGAGGACCACCGCGATCGCCTGACCCAGGCCGTCGACCGGGGGCTCTCCCAGGCTCGCGACGGGCGCGCCGTGGTCTTTTTCCGAGCCGACGACGTAGCCGTTCCCGGCAAGGCCTTCACCGCCATGGCCGAGGCCTTCCGGAAGGCTGACGCGCCGCTCAATATGGCCGTGGTCCCGTCCTGGCTGACCGTGAGCCGCTGGGAAGCTTTGCGTCGCGCAACCGACGGCGGGGATCTTTTCTGCTGGTGTCAGCACGGTTGGCGTCACATGAACTTCGAGGCCCCCGGAGTAAAGAAGCGCGAGTTCGGCCAGGCCCGTCCTGCCAGGGACAAGCGTCTGGACCTGTCCAAGGGCTTCAAGCGCCTCGGTGATATTCTGGGTCCGGACTTCACCCCTGTGTTCTCGCCTCCCTGGAACCGCTGCGACGGCGACTCCCTGGCTGCCATGCCGGCCATTGGATTCCGTGGAATATCACGCACCGTGGGCGCCGGCCCCGAGCCGCCCGAGGGCCTGGCAGATTTCCCCGTCTGCATGGACCTTCACACCCGCAAGGAGGCCAGTCCTGAGGTTTCGCTCACGAACATGTTGGAGGAACTCACTTCAGGGCTGGCCAGCGGCCTGTGCGGGGTGATGCTGCACCACCAGCGCATGAACGAGGCCGCTTTCTCCTTCCTGTCCGGACTGCTTGCCGAACTGGGCGGCAGGCCGAGTGTCGGTCTGGCCCATTTCGGTAATCTCCTTGGCGGATGGTAGCGCGCAAGGGTATTCGAATTTGCCGGCGTGTTGAAAAAAACTTCCCGTTGAAAATCCCACCCGACCGAGTTGACACTTGGCGGGTGGGATTTTTGCAATAAGGCGCTCCCGCTGCGAGCGCTAATTTTTCGACGGGGTGTTCCCAAAAAAAAATCATCATGGTATAACCCGGGTAAGGTTTCATTCTGTTCACCTCAACCCAGGAGAGCACCATGTCCGCCGATCTCAACACCTTCGTGAATGTCCTGAAAAGCTCCATGCCCCAGTGCATCAAGAGCGACGACGACGCCTCCCAGGTGGTCACCATCGTGGGTTCGGTCATCACTAACGCCCTGAAGAACAAGGATACCGTCTATCTGGAAGGCATCGGCGAGTGGAGAAGCGAATCTTCGGGCGGAAGGAAGAGCGTCATCTTCACCCCCGACCGCGTGCTGATCGACGCCGCCAACGAGTAGTTCGCGTAGGGACTTAGCTGTCCGTGGAGCCCGGGCTCGACCTGGGCTCCACGACAGAGCGACTGCCGGTCGGAGGCTCCGGACCTAAGCCTTGCAGAGGAACAGGGCGTCCGCCGAGACGAGCCCGCCTGCCCCGTCGTACCACGGGGAATACAGCCCCTCCAGGCCGAAGCCCTTCCTGCGCATCCAGGCGATCACGTCGTCGCCCAGGGGCTGGTTCCTGTACAGGTCCGTAAAGGACACCTCGCACAGGACGGCTTCCACCCCGCCGAGCAGGCCCTCCGCGCCGCGCAGGGCTTCCAATTCGTACCCCTGCAGGTCCAGTTTTATGATGTCCGGGGCTTCGGGAAGCTCCTGGTCCAGGCGGACCACTTCGACGGGTACGGTCTGGGACACACCCATGGGCTTGCCGGGATGCTTGTCGCGGATGCCGGTTGGGGCCAGGAGCGAGGAGCAGGTCTGGCTTTCCAGTACGTTGAGGGCCAAATGTCCCGGGAACGCACCCAGGGCGACCGGGCGAACTACCACCCTGGACTCGGCTGCGAAGTGTTTGGCCAGTTTGCGGGCCAGTCGGGGGGAAGGCTCAAAGGCCCGGATGGCCGCGTCTGGGAACATTTCCAGGAAACGGGCAACGGTGCGGCCCTTGTTGGCCCCGCCGTCCACGATGGAAGTAACCGAGCCGGCCGATCGGGCCGAATTGCTCGAATGGCTCGATCGGACCAGTCCTCCTGATTTGGCCGGTCCGACAAGACTTCGCAACCGCTCGAAAGGATCGAGGCCTTGATGGATGGGGAAGGACGGTCTGCTCATCCTTAACGTGTACCACTGAGGAAATAATTTCGGAACGCCTGGAGTGTCTCGTTGACTTTGATAGTCAATATCATTATATGTTTATAACGTCTTGAGAACCATGGGCGGGAACCGAGCGCCTGGCTTGCGTTGGGGCCCCTTCCGCCAGGCGCAAGCCCCAGGGGGAATGATTTCGGCCTCACCGGCCAGGCGACGGCCCCAGAAGGCTACCCTGGAGGAGTACATGAATACGCAATCGAACGGAGATTCACGGACCAGTCCCAAGCAGACGCATGCAGCGCTCCTTAGGCCCATGGCCGAGGTGGAGAAGGAAAGCTGCGGCGGTGGTTGCAGGGGCAAGGTCCTGACCCGGCTCAACCGGGAGGGAATGAGCGCCTGCCAGTCCGGGGACTTTGCTGATGCCGGGCGGCTTCTGGCAGAGGGAATCGACTTGGCCAGGCGCGGGGGAATCTCCATGTACGAGGCCAAGTTGCGCAACAACTTGGGCCTGGTGTTCCTGCTGGCGGACCAGCCGGAGGATGCCGCCCGGGAGTTCGGACAGGCCCTGGCGCTGGTCGAGGAGAAGCTTGGCCGTGACAACAAGCTGTATCAGCGCATCGAGGGTAACCTGGCCCGGGCTGCGCGGGACTGAGTCCGCGACCCGGCGGAGGTGTGGTTCGCGCGGCTTTCGTGCCTGGAGGGCGGCTTACGAAAATGCGAAACGGCTTCTCAAGTTGGGGAGCCGATTTCACCCGGCAGTATGGCCTGAAATTTTGCCGATCTTGCAAAAACTCCCCGCATACACGGAATGTGAATTCACTCCTCCGGTTCCAGGTCCGCGCCGGTCTGGTCGCCGCGGGGCACGGACATGGTGAACACCCCAGTGCCGTCCTTCTGTTCGAAGGCCAGCGAACCTCCCATGGTGCGCAGCAGCCGGTAGCAGAAGGGCAGGCCGATGGATTCTCCGCCTTCGTCGAAGGGCAGGAACACCTTCTCCACGTCGACCACCGGCATGGCTTGGCCGCCGCCGATCTCCAGATGCAGGAAACGCTCGCTGGCAAAGGCCCTGATCCACATAGTCCCCCGGGGGGGCATGGCCTGGACCGTTGAGCGGATGAGGTTGATGACCACCTGGGTGAGCAGGTCCGGGTCTTCCTCCACCGTCGGCGAGGCCGCCTCCAGGTCCACCTTGGGGCTCACGCCGTTGGCCTCCAGCTCCGGGGCCAGGAGTTCCAGACAGTCCAGGACGACTTTAGCCAACTGGATGGAGGCCCGATGCATGCGCACCGGGCTCAAGTAGTCGCGGATGCGGTCCAGGATGCGCTCCAGCCGCTGGGCTTCGCCATAGATTATTTCCGCTTCGGTCTGCCCAGGTTCCTTCTTGAGAAGCCTGCGGGCGAAACCGCCGATGGCCACCAGGGGGTTGCGGATCTCATGGGCCACCTCGGCAGAGATAGCCCCAAGGGTCTTGACCTTCTCCTTCTGCACCAGGAATTTTTCCAGCATCAACCGGTCGGTGATGTCCAGAATCACCCCCTCCACGGCCCGGCGTCCTTCGCCGGGGGGGCAGTTGGCCAGGGGGATGGACTTGAGGATGCCGTGCACCACCCGGCCGGACTTGTGCTGCAGACGGCAAGTCTTGGAGAAAGTGACGGTGCAGTCGGACAGGCTCTGGATGAGGACCTGGCGGACCCGGTCCCGGTCCTCGGGGTGGATGCGTTCCAGGAGCCAGCCGGGCTGAGCCAGGGCCTCCTCCTGGGTGAAACCCAGCATGTTCTGGGTGGCCCGGTTGACGAATTGGAGTTCGAGGCCCGTATCCAGGCTGAAAATGACCAGCGGGATGTTCTGGACCAGGCTGGAATATCGGTCCTCGGCCAGCCTGACCTTTCGGGTCAGATCCCGGCGTTCCAAAACCACGTTGACTGCGTGTTCGAGCAGATCGAAGCTCTCTATGGGTTTGGTTATGTAGTCCCAGGCCCCCAGGCGGAAAGCCAGGATGGCGTCGTGGAGGTCGGCCCGGCCGGAGACCACGATGACCGGAGTGTCGTCGTCCAGGGCCTTTTTCTTCTCCAGAAAAGTCAGCCCGTCCATGACCGGCATGCGCAAATCCAGGAGCACCAGGCTGGGCTTTTCCCGCGCAAGGATTTCCAGGCCTTCCATGCCGCTCGCGGCCTGCAGGGGAATGTAGCCGGAATCCTCGATCCAAGCAGCTATGGTGGCTCGGACGGCGAGGTCGTCGTCCACGGTGAGGATGGATCGGGTGGGTTCGATGATTTCTGGCATGGCTCTTTCCGGGTTATCCACTGTGAAAGCATAGTTCTAAACCGGTTTTGATGGCAAGGGGAGACGGCGCTCGGACGAAAAAAAGGGGAGCGCCCGTGGCGCTCCCCGTGTGGAACCAGTGTGCAAGGCCGGCCTTAGATGGCGGTTTCCCCGGTCTCGCCGGTGCGGATGCGCACCACCTCTTCCAGGTTGAAAACGAAGATCTTCCCGTCGCCCACGTTGCCGGTGTTGGCGGTTTTCTGGATGGCGGACACCACGTCCTTGGCCAGTGCGTCCTTGATCACGATCTCGATCTTGACCTTAGGGGTGAAGATCACCTGGTACTCCGCGCCGCGGTAGTGCTCGGTGTGGCCCTTCTGGCGACCGTAGCCTTTGACTTCGGTGACGGTCATGCCCAGCACGCCGACCTTGTCCAGGGCTTCCTTCACCTCGTCGAGCTTGAAAGGCTTGATGACGGCAGTGATCATTTTCATGGCATGCTCCTTAACGGTGGGTCTTGTTCACGGAGAAGTCGGGGTAGGCGATGACGCCAACCTGGGACTCGTCCAGGCCTTCACGCTCGACGTCGGCGGAGACGCGGTTCTTGATGAACACGTTCAGCACCTTGAAGAAGACGTAGAAGGACACGAACACGAACACGAAGCAGGTGCACACGCCGATCACCTGGGCCAGGAACTGGCCGGAGTCGCCGTAGAGCAGGCCGGCGACCGCGCCTTTCACACCGTTGACGCCGTCGTTGTAGGTGCCGTCGGCGAAGATGCCCAGGGCCAGCAGGCCCCAGGCGCCGTTCACGCCGTGCACGGAGATTGCGCCGACCGGGTCGTCGATCTTCAGCGTGCGGTCCACGAAGAACACGCTGATGCACAGGATCACGCCGGCGACCAGGCCGATGACCACGGCCGCGCTGGGGGTGACGTAGGCGCAGGGGGCGGTGATGGCCACCAGGCCGGCCAGCATGCCGTTGGCGGCCATGGACAGGTCGGGCTTCCCGTAGAGCAGCCACATGTACATCATGGCCGCCACCGAGCCGGAGCCGGAGGCCAGCATGGTGTTGGTGCAGATGACGCCGATGCGCAGGTCGGAAGCGGCCCAGGTGGAGCCGGTGTTGAAGCCGAACCAGCCGAAGGCCAGGATCAGCACGCCGGCGATGGCCATGGGGATGTGGTGGCCGGGGATGGCGTTGACCTTGCCGTCGGGGCCGTACTTGCCGATGCGCGGTCCGAGGACCATGGCGCCGGCCAGAGCGGCCACGCCGCCGACCATGTGCACAACCGAGGAGCCGGCGAAGTCAAGGGTGCCGTGCCCCAGGCCGAAGTTGGCGCCCAGGTTGGCCAGCCAGCCGTTGCCCCACACCCAGTTGGCGTACAGGGGGTAGACGATCATGGACATGAAGAAGCCGTAGACCACGAAGGACTTGAAGTTCCAGCGCTCGGCCATGGCCCCGGTGGGGATGGTGGCCGCGGTGTCCATGAACACCATCTGGAACAGGAACATGCCGCACACGACCACGTCGTAGCCGGGACCTTGGAGCAGGAAGCCCTTAAGCCCCCACAGGCCGAAGTCCTTGCCGAAGAGGCTGATGGTGAACTCGGTATCCAGGGTGCCGCCGCCGCCGAGCACCGCGAAGGGTCCCGAACCGCCCATCTGCAGGCCGAAGCCACACAGCCAGAAGCCGAGCATGCCGATGCCGTAGATCATGATGTTCATGGCCATGGTGTGGCTGGCGTTCTTGGCCCGGGTGAAGCCCGTTTCGCACAGGGCGAAGCCCAGCTGCATGAACATGACCAGGAAGCCGCAGACCAGCATCCAGCCCATGTTGATGGACACCTTGTTCTTGCCCGCGGCCTCGGCCACCTTGGCGGCCAGGGGCTCCTTCTCGCTCATGGAGGCGAGGTCGTCGATCTTCTTGTCCTTATCCTGGCTGGGGCCGTTGGCGGCGTAGTTTACGATGTCGGCTGCGGTGCCGATGTTGGCGCCGGTGGGATCGGGCTTGGCCGGTTCGGCCGCGGGAGCGGCGGCGGCATCTGGCGCGACCGCGGGCGTGGCCTCTTGGGCGTGCGCGGTCAGCGGGGCGCAGGCCAGGACGAGCAGCAGGCTGAAAAGCAGGGTCGATAGGATTTTTTTCATGCCGGTTTCTCCAGGAACCCTTACAGGGAGATTGACGCTTTTGTACGAAACGGTCTTAGGACCGCCCGTAGGACACAGCCGATTTTCATTTATGTTATGAAGAGTCCAAGAACGCAAGCATGGTTTGTCCTCCCGGTGGTCTGCGGGAACAGGCTGGTCCGCCTTTTCCCTGGCGCCTGGGCCGGGAGTTTTTCCGGCCAGGCCTGGACGACGATGTCCCTCGCGGAAAGTAATAGGGGTGGAATCGGGGAATTTCAAGGGCAATTTAGCACTTTTGTAAAATTATTTTTTCAATCCGGTGACAGGTGACACAAAGGGAACGGTGTTGGCCAGAGGGTGACAGCTGCCTGAGTATGATATGCAATTATAAGAAATAATTCGATTTAGTGCGTCATTTTAAGCAAGTTTCAAGTGACCTGATTCGGGTGAGGATTCCGCTGTCATGGGTGGGAGGGTGGGTGGATAAACAATTTTGAATGAGTTGTGAGTGGTTGACCACTTTTCAGAAATAAACTTGCAAAAGTGTAAAAGCGTGGTTATTCCTCCGCCCGTGCCGACGGGCCGGATGGAGCAGGCAGGTGACACCCGCGCGCGTGACAGGCATCAGGCCCCGGGCAGAAGATTCTGTTCAGGGCCACCATCGACACAGGAGGAATTTTCTGATGAACGCGGCGGACACGGCATTTGTTCTCATCGCGGCGGCTCTGGTGCTCCTCATGACACCGGGCCTGGGCCTGTTCTACGGCGGCATGGTCCGTTCCAAGAACATCCTGGGAACCCTGATGCACAGCTATGTGCTCATCGGCCTCATCTCCGTGGAGTGGGCCGTCCTGGGTTACTCCCTGGCCTTCGGCCCCGACCATGGCGGCCTGATCGGCGGACTGGACTGGGTCGGGCTGGCCGGGGTCGGCCAGGAGCCCTTCGAAGCCTATTCCAAGACCATCCCCCACCTGGCCTTCATGGCTTTCCAGATGATGTTCGCGGTGATCACCCCCGCTCTCATCAGCGGCGCCTTTGCCGAGCGCGTCAAGTTCAGCGCCTTCCTGCTCTTCAGCCTCATCTGGGCGGTGATCATCTACAATCCCCTGGCCCACTGGGTCTGGGGCGACGGCGGCTGGTTGCACAACATGGGCGCCCTGGACTTCGCCGGCGGCGCGGTGGTGCACATGAGCTCCGGCGCTTCGGCCCTGGCTTTCTGTCTCTTTTTGGGCAAGCGCAAGAATTACGGCCGCGAGCCTTTCATCCCGCATAACCTGCCCATGACCATCCTGGGCGCCGGCCTCCTGTGGTTCGGCTGGTTCGGCTTCAACGCCGGTTCCGCCCTGGCGGCTAACGGTCTGGCCTCCTCGGCCTTCGTGACCACCCATCTGGCCGCTTCCGCCGCCTCCCTCTCCTGGATCATCGCGGAGTGGATGCACCACGGCAAGCCCACCACCCTGGGCCTGGCCTCGGGCGCGGTGGCCGGCCTGGTGGCCATCACCCCGGCCGCTGGTTTCGTCACTCCCATGGCCTCCATCATCATCGGCCTGGTGGGTGGCGTGGTGTGCTACTTGGGTGTTAACATCAAGCACGTATTCAAGTATGATGACGCCCTGGACGTGGTCGGCGTGCACGGCCTCGGCGGCACCTGGGGCGCCCTGGCCACAGGCCTGTTCGCCACCAAAGTCGTGAATCCCGACGGCGGTGACGGCCTGCTGTTCGGCAACCCGGGCCAGCTTTGGATCCAGTTCGTTTCCGTGGTGGCCACTTGGGTGTTCTGCTTCGTGGGCACCATGGTCATCTTGTACGTGGTCAACATGTTCGTGAAGGTCCGCGTCAGTGAATCCGATGAGGACAAGGGCCTGGACGTCAGCCAGCACGGCGAAACCGGCTATCAGAACTAAGGAGCGTTCTTCATGCGTAAGATCGAGATCATCACCCGGCCCTACAAGCTGGAGGACATCAAAAAGGCCCTCACCGAGGCCGGCGTCACGGGCATGACCGTCTCCGAGGTCAAGGGTTTCGGTCGCCAGCGCGGGCACAAGGAAATCTACCGCGGGGCCGAGTACCAGGTGGACTTCGTGCCCAAGGTGAAGATCGAACTGGTCCTCGACCAGGCGGCCTTGCCGGCTGTGCTCAAGGCTGTGCAGGAGTCCGCCCGCACCGGCGAGGTCGGTGACGGCAAGATCTTCATCCTCCCGGTCGAGGAAGTGGTGCGCATCCGCACAGGCGAGACCGGCAAGGACGCCATTTAGCGGCGCTCTCCCAGGAGGGGTCGGCCAACCGGCCCCTCCTTTTTTTCATGCCCGACTCATCCTCTCCAGCCGCCAAGACCCCCAAAGCGGCTCGCAGCCTCGCCAGGCAGCGCCGGGAACTGTTCAAGAACCCCGGTCCAGGCTTTTGCGCACGGCACACCAAGGCTTTCGATACCTACTTCCGGCGCCGGCTGGCAGAAACCCCTCCCCCTGCCGTCCCAGTGGCCGTGGTGGCTGTGGGCGGATACGCCCGCTCGGAGCTATGCCCCCGTTCAGACATCGACGTACTCATCCTTTATAAGGAGAGCGTGCCGGACGAGGCCCAGTCCCTGGCCCAGGCCGTGTTCTTCCCCCTGTGGGACCTGGGCGCGGACCTGGGACACGGTGTCCGGGCCTTGGACGAGTGCCTGGACCTGGCCCGACGCGACTGGCAGGTGTTCGCCTCGCTCATCGACGCCCGTTTCCTTGCCGGAGACCGGGACATTTTCGACGTTTTCGTCAAGCGGCGTGACGAAGAACTGCTGCCCGGCCGGTTGAGTCCCTTCAAGGCCTGGCTGGAGACCCAGAACGTCGCCCGGGCGGCCACCCATGGAGACGCCTCGGGCATGCTCGAGCCGAATCTCAAGGAGGCCCTGGGCGGATTGCGCGACGTGCATCAGGTGCGGTGGCTGAACGCCCTGTCGCGCCTGGGCGGCGGCGTGCCCGGTAAATGGCTGGAGGTACTGGATGGGCATCTGGGGTTTCTGCTCACGGTGCGCAACCACCTCCATGTGCTTGAGGGGCGCAAAACCGACCGCCTGAGTCTGGACGCGCAGCGCCAGCTTGCCTCCAGGCTGGGTTTCGAAGCGGCCGGAGAGATCAGAAGCGTGGAGGCCTTCCTGACCGAACTGCATCGGGTGATGGCCGAGATCCGTACAATGCACCGGGCTCTCTGGCCGCTTTTCTGCGACGGCCTGGGCGCCAAGGCCTCCTGGGTGAAACCTCTGGGGGGGGCGGTGGTGCTGACCCCCGAAGGCTTGGGCTTCGAGGAGGGTGCCGGCCTTCGGGCCGCGCCCGAAGACGTGCTGGACATTTTCGGTCACGCCTCGCGTCTCGGGCAGCCCCTGACCCTGGCAGCACGGCACGTCATCGAGGCCGGTATTTCCGAACTTGCAAGTTTCGCCGCTACGGCCGAGGGAGGCGCCAGAGCCTTCGATCTGGTGGTGAAAATCCTCATGGAGCCGGACGGCGAGACCGCCCTGACCGACATGCTGGAGACCGGAGTGCTTGGGGTCATCATTCCCGAGTTCGGGGGGGTACGGGACCTGGTCCAGTACGACGGATTCCACATCCATCCCGTTGGCCGCCACACGCTGGAGACAATCTTCGAGTTGAAAAAGGCCGCCCTGCCGGAGCATCCCTACCACCATCTCTACGCCCGGCTGCCCCATCCCGAGAGGCTGCTCCTGGGCGCGCTCTTCCACGACATCGGCAAGGGCCTGGGCGGGGCGCACTCAGAAAAGGGCGCGTACATTGCCCGCGAGGCCCTGGCCCGCATGGGCCTTGACGAGGAAGGCCAGTCCGACGTGAGCTTCCTGGTGCTTCGCCACCTGGTGCTGGCCGACACCGCCGTGCGCCGGGACATCTCCGACCGCGACGTGTTGGCGGCCATGGCCCAGCGCGCCGGCACCCCGGAGCGTCTGGACATGCTTCTGCTTTTGACCATGGCCGACTCCTTGGCCACGGGTCCGTCCGCCTGGAACGACTGGAAGGCCTCTCTCATGGGGGAACTGCACCAGCGGGTATTGTCCGTGCTCGAGGGTGGCGGACTATTTGGCGCATCCGACGCCCAGACCCTGCTCGTGTTGCGTGACAGTTTGCGGGCCAAGGCCAGGGGCCTGTTCTCGGCCGAGCACATCGAGGCCTATCTGGACGCCATGCCTTTGCGGTATCTGCTTAGCCGAACCGCCCCGGATATCCTGGGCGACTTGCGCCTGGTGGCGCGCCTGGAGCGGGACCTGGAGGAGGACCGCCGCATGCGCCCCTCAAGCCTGGCCGGACGCGGCGTGGCCGTCATCGAGACCACTGCCTCCCCGGCCGGAGACAGCTGGGGGGTCACCCTGGCCGCTCGACGTCAGCCCGGGCTCTTCGCCACCATGGCCGGGGTGCTGGCTCTGCATGAAGTCAACATCCGCTCTGCCGATTTCTTCCTGTGGAGTGATGCGACGGAGATCCACGCCTACCAGACCGCCAATCCGCCGGACATCCTCTTTCCCGACGAGCTGTGGGCCCGTGTGCGCCGCGCCGTACGCTACGCCCTCACCGGCAAGCTCTCCCTGGACTACCGCATCCAGGAGAAGCGCGCCTCCCCACTGGCCGCAAGGCCTCCAGACATAGGCATCCGTCCCGAGGTGGCCGTGGACAACGACTCCTCGGATTTTTTCACCGTGGTGGAAGTCCGGGCCTCGGACCGGCTGGGCCTGCTCTACGACATAGCTGTGGCCCTGGATTCGCTTCAGCTCGACGTGCACATGGCCAAGATCGACACCCACGGCCTCAAGGTTTTCGACATGTTCTACGTGCGTGGCGAGAATGGTCGCAAGGTGACCGATGCGGTCAGGATCAAGGAGATCGTGAGCCTGGTGCTGGCCTGTCTGGCCTGAGGTGGACATTTTCCTTCCGACTGGAGTAGAGTGGGGTATTCCCTATCTCCAGGAGGACCCCATGGACCAGCCCCCCTGTCCGCCGCGCCTGCCGCGCATCGGTGAACCCGCTCCGCTCTTCGAGGCCGAATCCACTCACGGCGTCCTGCGCCTGGAGGACTTCAAGGGCTCCTGGCTGGTCTTCTTCTCCCATCCGGCCGACTTCACCCCGGTGTGCACCACCGAATTCCTGGCCTTCGCATCCATCCACAAGGACCTGCGCGCCAGGAGCTGCGAACTCTTGGGGCTGTCCATCGATTCGGTGTTCTCACATATCGCCTGGGTCAGGCGCATCGAGGAAAAATTCGGGGGGAAGATCGAGTTCCCCATCGTGGCCGACCTGTCCCGCCAGGTGGCTGAACTTTACGGCATGATCATGCCCGGGGAGTCCAAGACCGAAACTTCGCGCTGCGTGTTCGTTATCGATCCCAGGCAGACCATCCGGGCGGTGATCTATTATCCACTGACCACCGGCCGCAATACGGACGAGATTCTTCGCCTCGTGGACGCGCTCCAGGCCACGGACATAAACGGCGTGGCCACACCGGCCAATTGGCGGCCCGGAGATCAAGTGATCGTGCCGCCCCCGCGCACCCAGGACGCGGCGGAAGACCGGGTCAAGGCCCAGGGAGTGGAGTGCCTGGACTGGTTCTTCTGTAAAAAGAGCCTCTAGCCGTGCCTTGCGTCAAGCCCGACGGCAGCCTCACGGTGCTCGGGCGCCTGGGCCTCGCGGCTCTGGCCGCGCGTGGTACGGAGGAAGCGGCAGCCGAGGACATCGGGCTGCCCCTGTACCGGGTGCGCATGTTGTCGCGGGCGCTGTGCGACGAGGGGTTCCTTGAGGAGCGGGAGGGACGGTTCATCCCGACCGGGCTTGGTCAGGAGAAGCTGGACCTCTCGGCCTCTCGGTAGGATGAGCCGTGCGGTCGCCGCCCGGAAAGAAAGGGGCTTCCCCACGAGCGAAGCGGCTTGGACCGAAAAGGGCCGTTCCTCAACTGGAGCGGATTTTATAGAATTAGGGCCGCTCCACTTGTGGAGCGGCCCGGGAAACCATCGACTTCTTTGTCAGGCATAAGACGCCAGGAACAAGTGCCGCTTCGCTACGAGGCGGCCCGAAGCTCGTCCGCGACTATGCGGCGTGCTTCTTTTCCCAGTCCCTCAGGGCCAGCTTGAGAGCCCCGACCGTGAAGACGTCGCAGTCGTAGTCGGGCTTCAGGACCGTGAGGAGGGGATGCAGGTCCTCGTTGGTCAAGGGGTAGAGATCGAAGACGGACTTGCCCTTGACCAGGCCGATGAGGGCCGCCAGGCACTGGCGGCTGTAGAAGCAGCCTTCGGCGATGCCGCCGGCGTCCACCACGACGTCATCAACAATGCGAAGCTGAACCGTAATTGCCTTCTTGCATGTTGTACAACCATGTACTCCTTCAGCGTTAAAATTATCGATTTTACGAATTATGTCCGCAAACAAATTCTTCTTGCTGTTCTGCATGAAAAAAACCTCAAGTGAGTATACAACAGGATTGCTACCAAGGAGATCCGCGCGCACGAGCGCAAAGGCGCACATATGCGCTGTCAGATCTCCAAGGCGGCGCAGGGGACTGGGTGGAATAGGACCAAAAGGTGCAGTCGAGATGCGTCGCCAAAGCCTCATCACTACCAGGACCACCGTAGCCACGGCAGGGTGGGACGTCAACGGTAAAACGATAGAAATGGGAAATTTTTCACAATAAATTTTTCAAGAAAAAAGACGGAAACTGTCTCCCGGAGAGGGAATCCGCCTGGGACGCCTCGAAAAGAAGCATGTTCTCGGGTGATTATCGTGGGTCGTCCTGGGGAGACGTCCGCGGGAGCTTCTCCTGGAGACCGGGATCTGCCTGCATCGGACCGGGGATTTGAGTGGAAAGGGATTGCCAGAGGGGCCGGCCGGTCATAATGGCAAGGGGAAGGAAAAGGAAACGCCCATCGTGAACAAGAAAATCGACGCCGTGGTCTGCGCTCGTTGCGCGGCAGTCGGTCCCACCTGCTGCAGGCTCACTCCCGGCCAAGAGGATTTGTGCTTCCCGGTCTCGGAGATCGAGAGGCAACGGATGGTGGAGTTCGGACCAAAACAGGGCGGGCTGACGGGCGCTCCCAACTCCAAATCCTTCCTGGACAACCTGATGCGCCTTTTCCCACGAGATCGGGCGCATCTGGACCGTCTGTTCCCCGCTCACGGTGAGCATCTGCGCCTGGCCACCCACCCGGATGGGCGCTGCACGTTCCTTGGTCCCGCGGGTTGCGTGCTGGCCCGGGAGGCCAGGCCCTATTATTGCCGTCTGTTCCCATTTTGGGTATCGGCAGGGGCCGTCACGGCCTTCGAGGCCAGGGAGTGCCTGGCCTGCGCCGAGGGCCGCACGGTCCAGGTGATGCTTCCGCTCCTGGTCATGAGTAGTGCTGTAATACTCGAGTTGCATGGACGCATGCGCATGGCCTGGGGAATGGCCCCGATCCTCGGCGGAGTAGAACCCGGCCTCAAGCCGGCCAAAGTGGAAAACGATGCGTAAATTTCTGTTGTTTTTTGCCATAATCTTTTCGCTGGCCATCGTGGGCGCGGGCGCAGGCCTGGTCGGCGTGTACTTCTGGGCGGCCAGCGACCTGCCGGGATTCAAGAACCTGACGGAGTATCACCCCCCCGTGGTGTCCACCGTGTTGACCCACGACGGCAAGGTGCTGGGCAACCTCTACGCCGAAAAGCGCTACCTGGTGAACCTTCCCGACATGCCGGCCTTTCTGCCCAAGGCGTTCCTGGCGGCCGAGGACTCCTCCTTCTACCAGCACGAGGGCGTGGACCCCGTGGCCATCATCCGGGCTTTTTTGCGCAATCTTCAGGCCGGGGAAGCCAGGCAAGGCGGGTCCACAATCACCCAGCAGGTTATCAAGCGCCTGCTGCTCACTCCCGAGCGCAAACTGAAGCGCAAGATCAAGGAAGCCATCCTGGCCTACCGCCTGGAGCGCTACCTCACCAAGGACGAGATTCTCACCATCTACCTGAACCAGATTTATCTGGGCTCGCGGGCTTATGGCGTGGAGAGCGCCGCGCGCACCTACTTTGGTGTGCACGTACAGCAGCTCACCCTGGCCCAGGCCGCCGTGCTGGCTGGCCTCCCCCCGGCCCCTAGCCGCTATAGCCCCCTCAAGGACCCCGAGGCGGCCAAGGTGCGCCAGAGATACGTGCTCGGCCGCATGCTGGAGCTTGGCTGGATCAGTCAGCAGGAGCACGACGAGGCCCTGAAGGAACCCCTGGTCTACAAGACCATGGAGGAGCAGACCTGGGGCGTGGGCGCCTACTACCTGGAAGAGGTCCGGCGCTGGCTGGTGGATCGCTACGGCGAGGACATGGTCTACACCGGCGGCCTCAAGGTGACCACGGCCTGCGATCTCTACCATCAGGAGAACGCCGAGAAAGCCCTGAAGGATGCCCTGGTGGCCTCGTCCAAGCGCCGGGGGTACCATGGTCCCATCGAGTCCCTGCCGCCGGACAAATGGAACGAATTCCTGGCTCAGGACGAGAATCCGGAGCAGCTTGCGGCCGGCCGTTGGATCAAGGTCCTGGTCACCGAAGCCTCCAAGCGGGGGCTTACGGTCAAGTATGGCAGGCAGACGGGGCTGATCGACGCCAAGTACCTGGGCTGGACCCGTGGCAAGTTGCCCAGGGCCGGCGACGTGGTATGGGCCTCCCTGTCACCCGGGGAGTCCAAGCCGAAGGCCAAGGCCTCCACCGTTCCCAAACTCGGGGAAGACCTCATTCTGCAGCAGGAGCCGGACGTGCAGGGGGCTCTTGTGTCGCTCGACCCCAGGAACGGCGAAGTGGTGGCCTGCGTGGGCGGCTGGTCTTTCGAGAAGAGCCAGTTCAACCGGGCCACCCAAGCCCTGAGGCAGTGCGGATCGGCCTTCAAGCCCATCGTTTACTCCACGGCCATGGATGAGGGCATGACCCCGGGCACTGTGGTCATGGACAGCCCCTTCGTCTTTGAGGACCCCATCACCCACAAGATCTGGAAGCCCGAGAACTACGAGCACACCTTCCTTGGGCCCGTGAGCCTGCGCACCGCCCTGGCCAAGTCCCTCAACCTGGTCACGATCCGTGTGGCCCAGCAGATCGGCATCCAGAAGGTCATCGCCCGGGCCAGGGAGATGGGCATTGAGAGCGACTTGCAACCCTACTTGCCCATAGCCCTGGGAGCGGGCGCGGTGCACCTGGTGAACCTCTGTCAAGCCTACACAGCCTTTGCCGACGGCGGAAAGGTGGTCAAGCCCCGCTTCGTGCTCGAAGTCGATGGCCCGGACGGGCAGGAACTTTTCAAGTCCGAACCCGAGTATCACGAGGCCATGTCCCCCCAGACCGCCTACGTCATGGACGGCATGCTCAAGGAGGTGGTGCGTGCGGGCACCGGGGCCAGGGCGGCAAGCCTGGGCAAGCCCATGGGCGGCAAGACCGGCACCACCAACGACTCGCAGGACGCCTGGTTCATCGGCTTCACCCCCTATCTGCTTACCGGTGTCTATGTGGGTTTCGACCAGCTCCAGCCTATGGGCAAAGGCGAGACCGGCGCGGTCGCCGCGCTGCCCGCCTTCATCGAATACCGCCAGGCCGTGGAGTCCCAGTATCCTCCCGACGACTTCCAGCAGCCCCCGGGCATCGTCTTCGCCAGCGTGGACGGAGTGTCCATGCCCTTCAAGGAGGGCCAGGAGAAGGGAGCCTACGCCGGGGTCATCGGCGGAGAAGGCGACGTCGTCAACTTCTCGGACCCCAACGCCCCCCTGGCTACGGGCGAGGATTTGCTCAAACAGATGTACTGAGAGCTGGGTGCGGCCCCCCGTCATCAGAAAGGCGGCTGCCTGGCAGTCGGAAAAGGGTTGATCCCCAGTCAATGGATGGAGCGCGCATGGATACTGTTTCGGATATGGACAAGGTTTTGGATATGCTCAGGGAAACGGCCCGGAACATCCGTCGTTTGGAGGAGGAGGGCCTGGAGGCCCTGCACGTCAGGGGCGACAAGGACACCCACCGCTTCAACATGATGGAGAAGTGCGAACTTCTGGCCGACCTCTTCGATCACGCCGAGCCCTACCTCAAGGGCGACGACCCCGTCACTGAGCGCCTGCGGGCCGGACTCAAGGACTTCTCCCGCCGGGCCAACATGGCCCTGGACCTGCAGAGCATCTTCTTCATGTCCGCTCTCCTGTACCCGGACGAGTACCAGGACGGCCAGCCCAACGATCTGGAGCGGTTCCTGCTGCGGTTCGAGATGTAGCAGGGGGATCGAGAAAGCTCTAGGACTTCGCCGCGGCGGAGCACGCTGCCCGACCAGCTTTTCGGGACGGGCCTTGGACTGTCGGCATCCTATTCCATCATCACCCAGAAGCACGGGGGCCGGATCGCCGCAGCCTCCCAGCCTGGCGCGGGGAAGACCCTCACCATCCGCCTGCCCCTGGACGCCCGCCTACAGGACGTCCAGGTCCCAGTTGAACACGCAGCCGCGCTCCTTCTTCTCCATATTCTTGGGGAAAGGTTCGCGCAGATGAATGAGCTGGAGGTAGCCGACCTTGGCCAGAAGTTCTTCCTTTTCCCGCAGATCCAGGTCCCAGTTGGGGTAGATCCAGAAGTTCTGGCCGTAGCGGGTGACGAAAGAGACCTCGCCCATGGGACTGGTGATGGGCTCGCAGGCCTTGACGTCGGTGCTCATGGTGCGGCTTATGCCCAGGGGCCACAGGCCGTAGGTCACGATGCCCAGGGGCAGGGGGCTCTTGGCCGGCAGACCCAGAATGTCCTTGCCTGAGAGTTCCGGTCCGACGATGGCGCCGTCGAAGCCCATGCCTTTGAGCCGGCCGAGGGCCAGGGGGTTGTCCACGTTGCAGAAGGGTCCGGCCCACAGTTCCATCTCCCGGCGCTTGCGGCCGATCAGGCCCGTCTGCCACGCGGCGTTCAACACGAAGCGCTTACCGCCGCGCTTGAGGATGATCTCCACGATGTCCAGGAAATCCTTCTCCTCGTTGGGCCAGATGACCGGCGGCAGCCACCACCATGTTGACGCGGCCCGCCCCAGTGGAAGGTGCTGGGTCTTGGTGGCGGATACCCACACGCCAGCCTGGCCCTTGGCCGGTCCCTTGGGTGGTTGCCGCCAGAGGTGGATTGATTCGGCCCGGGCTCCGCGAGGAGCTCGGAAGGGCTTGGGAAACTCGGGCTCGAAGTCGGATTCCAGGGCCGGGGCCTCGGGGATCTTGAGCATTTCGGCTGCCAGGGCGTCGACGCGCCGCATCAGTTCCGGCTCCCGGCGGTCGATGAGGAACACGCTCATGCCGGCTCGGGGACGCTCCTTGCCCCTGCCGTTCAGGGTCAGGTCGTAGCGCCCGCCCTTGGGGATGCTCCGGGTGACGCGCACGATCTGATGGCCGGCTTCGTCCTCGTAGCCCAGGCGCAGCAGGTCGCCGGGGAGCATGGGCTGGCGCGGGTTGACGAAATACTTGCGGGCCTCGCTCATGTTGAGCCGACCAATCATCTGCCCGGAGGCGGTCTGGGTGAGGGCGTCCACGGGGTTGCGGGCTTTCTGGGGCAGGAAGGCGTAGTGGGTGGTGGGCCTGCCCAGGGCCTGTTCGATGTAGCTGAGGGCCGCCTTCTTGACCTGCGGATCGTCGGGTGAGTCGCGCAGCATGCGGTAGGCGGTGGTGGTGTAGAAGACGTAGTGGGGGCCTTTCTTGCGGCCTTCGATCTTCCAGGCCTTCACCTGGGGGATGGTCAGGAGGGCTTTGGCCAGCACGTCCAGGGACAGGTCGTGGCAGGAGAAGTAGCGTCCGGGCTGGCCCTTGCGGGTGAACACCCGGCGGCAGGGCTGCACGCAGCGGCCGCGCAGTCCGCTCTTGCCGCCCAGGAAGCTCGACCACCAGCAGCGCCCGGACACGTTGTGGCACAGCGCGCCGTGCACGAAGGCCTCCAGGGCCACATCCCCGGGGCAGGCCTCGGCCATCTGGCGCATCTCGTCCACGTTCAGCTCACGCGGCAGAACCACCCGGGTGATGCCGAGCGAGGGCATGAGCGCGAGCGCGGTGGGTGAGGACACGTTGGCCAGGGTGGACAGATGGAGTTCGCCCTGAAACCCGGCCTGGCGGGCCACCTCGGCCATGCCCAGGTCCTGGACGATCAGGGCGTCGGGACTCACGGCCCGGGCCAGGCGGTCGACCAGGCGTCCGGCCTGGGCCTCCTCGCCCGGCTTCAGGAGGGTGTTCATGGCCACGTAGACCTTGCGGTCCATCTTGTGGGCCAGGCCGGTCAGGCGGGCCAGATCCTTCATGGGGAAGTTCTCGGCCTGCATGCGGGCGGAAAAGTGCTTGAGGCCGCAGTACACGGCGTCGGCGCCGGCGGAGAGGGCGGCCAGGAATGAGTTCGCGTCGCCGGCTGGAGCCAGGATTTCGGGGATGTGGTTCATGATGGCTCAAATAGTGGGAAAATCGGATTTGTGAAGACCCGCCTTGGGCGCGGGAGCCGGCAACGCATGCTGAACGCCTGGTTCGGGCGCGGTTTTCAAGGAAGGCGGGCCGGATGTAGCCTCTTCCCGCGCGCCTGGCAAGCTTGAAGTGCTGGGGCAAGCGGGGTAGTGAGCATCGCTCGACACCTGAAGAGAGGGAGATATCCATGAGCATGCTGTCGGCCCAGATCGCGGAGGCGTTGTCCAGGGGATCCTGGATCAGGCGGATATTCGAGCAGGGCGCGGAGATGAAGAAGCTCCACGGCCAGGACCGGGTGTACGACTTCAGCCTGGGCAACCCGGATCTGCCCCCGCCGCCCGTGGTGGGTGACTGCTTGGCGGACTTGGCCGGGCGCGCGGGCGAACCCTTCTCCTTCGGCTACATGCCCAACGCCGGATATCCCCAGGTGCGCGAGGCCCTGGCCGCCCATCTCGGCGTAGAGCAGAGCGTGTCCTTCCAGGCCTCGGACCTGGCCCTCACCTGCGGGGCCGCCGGGGGCATCAACGTCTTTTTCCGGGCCGTGCTGGAACCGGGCGACGAGGTGCTGTGCCCCAGGCCCTATTTCGTGGAGTACGGCTTCTACGCGGGCAACCACGGCGGCAAGCTGGTCACCGTTCCAGCCAAGCTCCCTTCGTTCGATCTGGACGTCCCGGCCATGTTGGACGCGGTCACGGACAGGACCCGGGTGGTCATGATCAATTCGCCCAACAATCCAACCGGCGCCATCTACTCCGAGGAAACCCTCCGGGAACTGGCCCGGGGGCTTACGGCTTTGAACGCCAAGCGGGACAAGCCAATCCTGCTCCTGTCCGACGAACCCTATCGTTTCCTGACCTACGACGGCGTGCCCGTGCCCTCGCTTCCGAAGCTCTATCCCTACTCGGTGGTGGTCAGCTCCTTCTCCAAGAACCTGTCCCTGGCCGGGGAGCGCATCGGCTATGTGGCCCTGGCCCCGGACATGCCCGGCAAGGACGAGCTGATGAACGGGATCGTGTTCGCAAACCGCATCCTGGGCTTCGTGAACGCCCCGGCCGTCGGGCAGGCCATCCTGCTCAAATCCCTGGGAAGCCAGGTGGACGTGGGGATTTACGCGCAGCGTCGCAAGGCCATGGCCAAGGTGCTCTCGGATGCCGGATACGAATTCGCCATGCCCGCCGGGGCCTTCTATTTCTTCCCCAAAGCGCCCGGCGGCGACGACATCGCTTTCGTGGGCAGGCTGTGCGAGCAGCGCGTGCTGGCCGTGCCCGGCACGGGGTTCGGCGTGCCCGGTTATTTCCGGCTGACCTTCTGCGTGGACCAGAAGGTGATCGAGAACGCGGCCGAGGGGTTCGCCCGGGCCATCATGGACATCGAGGGGTAGGGGGGCGTCCCCCTGTCCGAGTTACGGGGGAGCGCGAACCTGTCGCTCCCGACGCGAAGCCGCAGGGGATTCCAAAGGGACTTGTCCCTTTGGCCGCCGGAGGCATCTTTACTCTGTGCCCCATCAAGCCCCTTGACTTGACGGCCCCCTCTGGCTAAAGGGGAGGGCTTCTTTTTTTAGCAAAGCAAGAAGGGACCATGTTCGAAAGTCTGCAAGATCGCCTCGAGTCGGTATTCAAAAAGATACGCGGCCATGCCCGCCTGGATGAAACCAACATCCAGGAGGCTCTGCGCGAGGTGCGCCTGGCGCTCCTGGAAGCCGACGTCAATTTCAAGGTGGTCAAGGCCTTCACCGAGCGCGTGCGCGAGCGGGCCATGGGCCAGGACGTGGCCAAATCCCTCACGCCCGGGCAGATGGTGGTCAAGATCGTCCACGACGAGATCCTGGCCTTGCTCGGCGGCGAGGCCCAGACCGTGGACCTGCGCAAAAAGCCGCTCATCATCATGATGGTGGGCCTGCAGGGCTCGGGCAAGACCACCACCACGGCCAAGCTGGCCCTGTGGCTCAGGCGCAACCACAAGCGCAAGCCCTATCTGGTCCCCGCCGACGTTTACCGCCCGGCGGCCATCGAGCAGTTGCACAAGCTGGCCTCCCAGCTGGATTTTCCGGCATACCCGTCGCTGCCCGGCCAGAACCCGGTGGACATCTGCAAGGCCGCCGTGGAAGAGGCCGAACGGGCCGGCCACGACGCCATCATCCTGGACACCGCCGGACGCCTGCACATCGACGATCTCCTCATGGAGGAGCTGAAGAATATCAAGACCGCCGTCGGCCCGAGTGAAATCCTCTTCGTGGCCGACGCCATGACCGGCCAGGACGCCGTGACCGTGGCCGGCAGCTTCAACGAGCGACTGGACATCACCGGCGTGGTGCTCACCAAGATGGACGGCGACGCCCGGGGCGGCGCGGCCCTGTCCATCAAGGAAGTCACGGGCAAGCCCATCAAGTTCGTGGGTGTGGGCGAGAAGGCCTCGGACCTGGAGATATTCCACCCGGACCGCGCCGCGTCGCGCATCCTGGGCATGGGCGACATCCTCTCGCTCATCGAGAAAGCCCAGGAGGAGTTCGACGCGGGCGAGGCCGCCGAGATGGAGCGCAAGCTCCGCCAGGCCCAGTTCACCCTGGACGATTTCCGCACCCAGATGCGCCGGGTGAAGAAGCTGGGCTCGATCGAATCCATCATGAAGATGATCCCGGGCATGGGCAAGCTCACCAAACAGCTGGGCGAAATCCAGATGCCGGAGAAGGAGATGGCCCGCCTGGAGGCCATTATCGGCTCCATGACCAAGAAGGAGCGCGTCGAGCCCAAGATCATCAACCAGAGCCGCAAGGAGCGCATCGCCAAGGGCTCCGGGTCGGCTGTGGGCGACGTGACGGCGCTGCTCAAGAATTTCGAACAGATGCGCATGATGATGCAGCGCATGATGGGCGGGGGCAAGATGCCCAAGATGCCCGCCATGCCCGGCGGGCGGATGCCGGCCGGCATGCCCGGAATGCCGGGAATGGGTGGCATGGCAGGCATGGCCGGGGCCATGTCCGGCAAGGGCAGCCCCACCAAGAAGAAGAAAAAGGAAAGGGACAAGCGCAAGAAGAAAAAGCGCTAGAGGCGATACCGCGCTCCCGAGTGCCTGGGAAACGCGGACTTGCCGGAAAATCGAAACACGTTACATATCCTCATCGGGGAGAATTGATCATGGCCATGAAAATCAGACTGACCAGAATGGGTTGCAAGAAACGTCCCTTCTACCGCATCGTCGCCATGGACAGCGCCACCCGGCGCGACGGCCGCGCCCTGGAATTCATCGGGCACTACAATCCGATGGTCGAGCCCGCCGAGGTAGTTGTGGACGCCGAGAAGGTGGCCTACTGGATCGAACGCGGCGCGCAGCCCACGGACACAGTAGCCTCGATTCTGCGCAAGGCCGGCGTCAAGGCGTCCTAGGTCCACCCGCCGGGTTCTTCGTTTGTTGCGGCGTCGGAGCCGTACCCGTTCGCCCGTTGGCCCATCGTTTTTTGGTTCGACGCTGCGCCGGGGCTCGTGAATCTAACGGAGGCGCCACATGTTGAAGGATCTGATCGAGTACGTTGCCAGGTCGCTGGTCGACAATCCCGACGCCGTGGAGGTGAAGGAAGTCGAAGGCGAGCAGACCTCGGTCATCGAGCTCAAGGTCGCCAAGGAGGACCTGGGCAAGGTGATCGGCAAGCAGGGGCGCACGGCCCGGGCCATGCGCGCCGTTCTGGGCGCGGCGTCCACCAGGGCCAACAAGCGTTCGGTGCTGGAAATCCTGGAGTGACGACCTGGAGGTCCACGCATTGACTCACGACAAGCTGGTAGTCATCGGCGAGGTGACCAAATCTCACGGTGTTCGGGGGGAGTTCTGTGTGATGAGCTACGCGGACTCCCCCTCGCTCTATGCGCCCGGGCGGCGCCTGGGCCTTCGAGCATCCAGGAAATCAGGGAGAACCGGGCGCACGGAGCCTGAGCGGTGGGTGAAGATCCTCTCCAGTCGCCCCCACCAGGGCAAGATGCTCCTGACCATCGAGGGCGTGGCTGACCGCGACGCCGCCGACGCCCTTCGGGGCCTGGAGGTGGTGGTGCCGGCCGGCGACCTGCCGCCGATTGACGCGGGCGAGGTCTACCTGCATGAAATCGTGGGGTTCGAGACCGTACTTCCGGACGGCACGAAGGTTGGGGTACTGGATGGATTCCTGGACGTGCCCGGCCAGGACGTCTGGATCATCCGCGCCGAGGACGGCAAGGAGATCCTGCTGCCCGCCCACGAGCAGACCGTGCCGGAGATCGATATGTCGGCCCGGCGCATCGTGATCGATCCCCCGCCGGGGTTGCTGGAGCTCTAGCGGATAGCCTCGCCCCTCTCACTGCGGCTCTTGGATATTTTTTGATGCCACGTGGTAACGGTTTTACCACCAAATGGTTGCAAAGTGACCACTCGGTGGTCACTATTCTCCCATCGCCACTCGGCCACTTTTGTAACCAGATTCCGGGCTGATCCATGCGCTTCACCATCCTCTCCCTGTTCCCGGAATTTTTCGATTCCCCCCTGTCCTGCGGCCTCATGGGCAAGGCCCGCGAGCAGGGGCTGGTGGATGTAAACCTGGTGAATCCCCGTGATTTCGCCTTCAATAAGCACCACTGCGTGGACGACCGCCCTTACGGCGGCGGGCCGGGCATGGTCATGGCCCTGGACCCTTTGGCCAAGGCTCTGGGCTCGGTGGAAAGTCCCGGCCGGATGTTCCTGCTCTCGCCGCGCGGCAAACCCCTGACCCAGAAGCTCGCGTGCGAACTCTCGGCGCAGTCCTCCCTGACCATCCTTTGCGGACGCTATGAGGGCATCGACGAGCGCCTGCTGGATCTCTTTCCCATTGAGCTGGTCTCCGTGGGGGACTTCGTGCTTTCCGGAGGCGAGTCGGCCGCAGTGTGCCTGATCGAAGCCGTGGCCAGGCTCCTGCCCGGCTTCATGGGCAAGGAAGAATCCGGCCACGAGGAGAGCTTTTCGGCCGGACTTCTGGAGTATCCGCACTACACCCGGCCGGAGGAGTACCAGGGGCTCGCGGTCCCGCCCGTTCTGCTGGGCGGCGACCACGCCAAGGTCCGCACCTGGCGGCGGGAGCAGGCCTTGGCCCAGACTTTGGCCCGGCGGCCGGACCTTTTGGCCTCGGCCCGACTCACGGCCGGGGACCGCGAGTTCCTGGCTCGGCGGCCGCGCACGCTTTTGGCCCGCAACCTGCACATCGCCCTGGTCCATGGCCCGGTGCTCAACAAATTCGGCCAGACAGTCACTGTGTCCTTGACCAACCTCGATCTCCACGATATAGCCCGCATTTCCCGAACGTATGGACTGTCGGGATTCACCGTGGTTACTCCCCTGGAGGACCAGCAAGCCCTGGCCCGGACCCTGGCCGGCCATTGGACCGAAGGGGCCGGCGGCAAGGCCAATCCCGACCGGGCCGAGGCGCTCGGGATGGTCCGGGTGGCGGCGACCCTCCAGGAAGCCATCGCTCAGGTGAGGGATTTTGCCGGCCAGGACCCATGGGTGCTGGCCACCAGCGCCAGACCGGAGGGGGCGGTGACCCCAGAGCATCTCCGGGAAGCCCTGCGGGAGCGCCCGGCGCTTTTGGTCCTGGGCACGGGGTCGGGGCTTTCGCCCGAGGCCCTGGCTCTGACCGAGGCCCAGGTGGCCCCGATCAGACCCTATGGCGGCTACAACCACCTGCCGGTGCGCAGTGCCGCCGCGATCCTCACGGACCGCATACTTGGAGACATTTTTTAAGCTTCCCTGTGAAGCCCAGTCATAAGGAGACAGGCCATGGACATCATCCGTCAGATCGAATCCGAGCACATCCGCCTGGATATGCCGAAGTTCAAGCCCGGCGACACGGTGAAGGTGCATTTCCGCATCCTCGAAGGCGAGAAGGAGCGCATCCAGGTGTTCCAGGGAGCGGTGCTCAGGCTGCGCAAGGGAACCACCGACAGTACCTTCACGGTGCGCAAGGTGTCCGACGGCGTGGGCGTGGAGCGCATCTTCCCCATGCATTCGCCGTTCATCGAGCGTATCGAAGTGCTCATCGAGGGCAAGGTCCGCCGTTCGCGCCTGTACTACTTGCGCAAGCTCAAGGGCAAGGCCTCGCGCATCAAGTCCAAGAACGCCTGGAACAACTAGTCTCCGCGCCTTGCAACGGCCACCTCCCGAACTGACGGGGGGTGGCCGTTTTTCGCGAGTTCTGCGTTGTTGCCAGTCGGTCCGGTCAACGGCGCGAAGCTGTAAAGGGGCCAGGCACGCGCTTCCCTGGCGGGAAAGTCCAGAGCGGGCAGCGCCCTCTCTGGCCGCGGAGGCCTCTAAAACCGGGAGTCTCCCATGCTGGCCGGAATCGACGAGGCTGGGCGCGGCTGCCTGGCGGGGCCGGTGGTGGCCGGGGCGGTCATCCTGCCGGAATCCTTCGAGCTGCCCCTGCTCACCGACTCCAAGAAGCTCACTCCGGAGCGGCGCACTGTGCTGGAGACGGCCATCAAGGCCCAGGCCGTGGCCTGGGGGTTGGGCGTGGTCTGGGCCGCCGAGATCGACCGGGTGAACATCCTGAACGCCACCTTCCGGGCCATGGCCCGGGCAGTGGCGGTGATGAAGCGCCGGCCTTCCCGTCTGGAAGTGGACGGCGACAAGATCATCCCCTCGCACCTCCTGCCCTTTGAAGGCCTTTCCCAGCGGGCCGTGGTCGCGGGCGACGCCCTCATCCCGGCCATCTCCGCTGCCTCGATCCTGGCCAAGACATTCCGCGACCGCCTCATGGAGCGCCTGGACGGGCGCTATCCCGGCTACGCCCTTTGCGAGCACAAGGGTTACGGCACGGCGGCTCACCTGGCGGCCCTGGCGAGACTCGGCCCCTGCCCCCTGCACCGCCTGACCTTCCGGGGCGTGCTGCCCGAAAAGTCCGATCCCCGCCAGGAACAGGGATGTTTGCTGGGCATCTGAAGGCTTTTCGGGCCCTCTGGAAGCAGACTTTGCAGATGGGTTCATCGACCGCGCCTGTCCGGCGGTCTCGTCCATGACATACGGGCACTTGGAGCTTGGCCGCGACGGCGAGGACCATGCCGCTCGTTTGCTGGCCCTTCTGGGTCTGGCCGTCGTCGAGCGCAACTATCGCTGCCGCCTGGGCGAGGTGGACCTGATCTGCCGCCAGGGGGACACGGTGGTGTTCGTGGAGGTCAAGACCCGAAGGGAAGGCAGTCTGGCCGCCGGAACGGACGCCGTGAACCGGGGAAAACAGCTGCGCATCATCCGGGCCGCCTCTGAATACCTGTCGGCCCACGGCATGTGGGACAAGCCCTGCCGCTTCGACGTGGTCAGCGTGGTCAGCAATAACGGGCGGCTTGTTGCCGAACATCTGCCCGACGCCTTCCAGGCCGAGTTTTCTTCCGGAAAGGGCGGGGGAGGAGGGCGCGGCTGGCAGCCGTGGTGAGCTCCCGGAACGCGGCCTGGAATCGAAGCGACTCCGGCTCTTCTCCAGTCGGCACCGCCGCTTGCATTCGCCTTCCAGGCGTGAAATACGGCATTTATGAGCGAAGCCAAGGGCGCCTTGTGGGTGGTGGCCACACCCCTGGGCAACCCGGGGGACCTGTCCCCCAGGGCCAGGGACATCCTCGGGCGGGTCGGCCTCGTACTCTGCGAGGATACCCGGCGCGCCGCGCGTTTGTTCGCCGATCAGGACATCCCTCCCGGACGCTTCCTGTCCTTCTACGACCACAACGAGGAAGGCCGCATCCCCCAGGTGCTCGATCACCTGGCGGCGGGCGGCGAGGTCGCCCTCATCTCCGACGCGGGCACTCCAGTGCTCGCCGACCCCGGATACCTCCTGGTGCGCGCCGTGCGCGAGGCCGGCCACGCCGTGCGCCCGGTCCCCGGACCGAGCGCGGTCATGGCCGCGCTGTGCGCTTCGGGTCTGGCCCCGCAGCCGTTTGTCTTTTTCGGCTTTTTGCCGCGAAAATCCGGTGACATCCGCCAGACGCTCGGCCGTTTCGCCCTGGCCGGGTGCAGCTTGGTGTTCTTCGAGCGCAAGGACCGCCTGGGCAAATCCCTGGCTGTGGCCCTTGAGGTCCTGGGAGAGCGCGACTGCGTCATCGCACGGGAACTGACCAAGACCCACGAGGAGTTCATCCCGGGCAGGCTGTCCGATCTGGCGAGCCGGGACCTGGAGCTTCTGGGCGAGATCACCGTAGTGGTGGGGCCGGCGCTTTCCAAACCCGTGGCGGCGCAGGACGACGTGGACCGGGTTCTGTGTGAGGAGCTGGCCTCCGGGGGCAAGCCCAGGGAGGTGGCCCGCAGGGCCGCCACCAGGCTGACCGGGGTTGCGGTCAAGGACCTGTATGAGCGGATTCTCGCCGGCCGGGGGGAAGCGGATGGCTGATCAGCTGCCGGAGGGCTATTGCCTTTGGGAGATGGAGAATACGTCCTACAACGTGGGCATCCTCGGTACCGGCCCGGGCTTCCTTTCCATTCTGGACATCATTTCCAACCCGGCCATAGGCGAGTTCCTGCCGCCCATGACGCTTATCGCACTGTGCGAGCCCGGACTGGAAACTCAAAAGCTCAAGGACCCCCGGGTGGTGGGCCTGCCCGTCCACGCCACCCTCCAGGAAATGCTCGCGGAGCACCCGGAAATCAACCTGCTCATCGAGCTGGCGGGTAAGCGCCATCAGATCAAGAAGATCGTGGCCTCGCTGCCCGAGCACGTCAGCTTGATCGACCACACCAGCTCGTTTTTCCTGTGCGCGCTGAACAAATTCGCCTCTATCACCGCCCATTGCCAGGTGACTCTGGACAACCAGCGGATGCTCCTGCAAGCCATCATCGACGAGGTCCCCGAGGATATCGTGCTGCTCGACAAGCTGGGCAGGGTGGTCGATTGCAACCGTAACGTACCCTTGCGTCGGGGAGCCTCCAAGGAGGATTTGATCGGGAAGCCCTGCTGGGACGTCCAGGCCATCCGGGACGACATGCCCTTCTGCAGCCCGGACACTAAGGATTGTCCTTTCCACGTGGCGCTTCGCACCGGGCGCAAGGCCGAGTCCCTGGAAACCAGGGTGAGCAAGGACGGCCGGCTCCTGTATTTCCGCGAGTACGCATATCCCATCTTCGACACGACCCGCGACCTGGCCTACGTCATGATTATGCGCAGAGACATCACCTCGCGCACCGAGCTTGAGCAGCGCGCCCAGCAGACGGAGAAGATCGGGGTCGTAGAGCGGCTGAGCGCCTACATGGCCCACGAGATCCGCAATCCGCTCTTCGCCATCGGGGGGTTCACCAATTCCCTGCTCAAGTCCCCGAACCTCTCGGAGAGGGAGCGGGAAAAGGTGAAGATCATCCTGGAGGAGACCGCCAAGCTGGACTCCATCCTCAAGGAGCTGCTGGGTTTCGCCCGCCCCGGCGCGGACGTGCCCACGGAGGTGGACGTCGTGAAGCTGGCCCGGGAGGCCGTGTCCGTGATGGAATCCGGCTTCCTGCCCAAGGGAGTGGCCATCTCGCTCGTCACGAGGCCGGACGTTCCCAAGGTGGTGGCCCATGAGGACATCCTGCGCCGGGCCGTCATCCATCTGATCACCAACGCAGTGGAGTCCATGGAGGCCAAGGATGGCGGCGGACTTGTAGAGGTGTCCGTGGAACCGTCCGGCCCGCAAGTGGTTCTCGGAGTGCGCGACACAGGCAGGGGCATGCCCCGGGATGTGCTGGAACAGGTGTTCAGCCCCTTTTTCAGCACCAAGGGCCTGGGCAAGGGCAAAGGGTTCGGGCTGGGCCTGGCGCTCATCCGCAAGGCCGTGGAAGACTGGGGCGGCCAAGTGGAGGTCTCCAGCCGGGAAGGATGGGGCACCCTGGTCACGTTGCGCATGGCCCCGGTGCTGGCCGTGCCCAACGAGTCCTGAAAGACGAATTCTGAAAATCAAGACACGAGAAAGCGATTGATGTCCCAGACTCTTTGCGGATAATAGTAATGTCATGAAAGCACAACTTATCGACATGCCCAGGTTCGTGGAGCGGATGGAGGGCGACCGGGAGCTTATCCTGGAGGTCTTCGAGGTCTTCATGGAGGAGGCCCCGGGGCGGCGCGAGAAATTCGAGAAGGCGCTGGCTGCCATGGATTTCGAGGCCCTGACCATGTTGGCTCACTCACTCAAAGGCGCCAGCGGCACCCTCCAGGCCGACCTCCTGCACCAGGTCTGCTACGACCTGGAAAAGGCCGCCCGCGCCGGCGACGAGGACAAGGCGAGGGAGTTCACCCCGAGAGTACTTGCGCTTCTGGATGAAACGGCCGCGCATATGCGGGAGCTTAAAGCCACGGTCTAGGGTCTCAACCGCGAACGGAGACTCTCGGTGAGTCTGCCAACGGTCAGGTGAGACTTTCCCACATTCACTGAAAGCCCGGTTTCACAAAATCCGTCAAGTGAAAATATCGTAACCGCTTCGCGCGCAATTTTCGTAACCAGACCTCCTTCTCGAGACTCGCCTAATCCCTGGCGCGACTTCCCAGCCTCCCAAACCATGGCATGCGCTTTGCTTTCGGCCCCTCGCGCATGAACGTGCGCCTCCCCCGGAGAATCGGCAGCGACCGGTACCGGGAGGTCAAATCCGCGAGTTCCCGGCGTTGGGCGCCGGAAAGGGTCAGGACACCATGTTTCAGTTGGAAGGCGGCTCCGCCGGTCAGAGCATTCTCGAACGCCCCCGCGTGCATGGGCGGTTTCTATTTCTGGGCGACAAGAAATTCTTCATCAAGGGCGTGACCTACGGTCCGTTCCCAGAAAACGAGAACGGCGAACCCCTGCCTGAACCCGAGCGCGTGGCCGAAGACTTCCGCCTGATGCGCTCCATTGGCGTGAACACCATCCGCGTGTACTACGTTCCCCCCAAGTGGTTCCTGGATACAGCCGCCCGCCAGGGCATCTACGTCATGGTCGGCATTCCCTGGCCCCAGCACCTGTGCTTTCTGGACCAGTGGGAAGTGAAGGAGTCCATCAAGGACACCATGCGCGAGGCTGCCCGGGCTTGCGCCGGACACCCGGCCCTGCTGGCGTATCTCATCGGCAACGAGATCCCCAGCCACATCGTGCGCTGGAGCGGAGCCCGCAAGGTGGAGAAGTTCCTGGCCAAGTTGGCCTCCATCGTGCGCCAGGAAGACCCCCTTGGCCTGGTGACCTACGCCAACTATCCTTCCACGGAATATCTGAAGCTGCCCTTCCTGGATTTCCTGTGTTTCAACGTGTACCTGCACGAGGAGAAGAGCTTCCGCTCCTACGTGAAGCGCCTGCAGAACGTGGCCTGCGACATCCCGCTGGTGCTGTCCGAGTTCGGCATGGACTCCTTACGCCACGGCGAGGCTGCGCAGGCCGACTTCCTGGACTGGCAGGTGCGGGCCGCCTTCGAGGAGGGCGTGTCCGGGACCATGGTCTTCGCCTGGACCGACGAATGGTACACCGGCGGCCACCTGGTAGAGGACTGGAAGTTCGGCATCGTGGACGCCGAGCGCAAGCCCAAGGCCGGCTTCGAGGCCGTGGCCAGGGCTTATTCCAACCCGCTGCCCCCGCTGCCCGAGCACCAGCCCATGATTTCGGTGATCGTCTGTGCCTACAACGCCGACTCCACCATGGAAGGCTGCCTGGCCAGCTTCCAGCACGTGGAATACCCCAACTTCGAGGTGATCGTCGTCGATGACGGCTCCACCGATAAAACCGGCGACATCTCCGACAAATATGCCGCCAAGTTCCCCTTCATCCACGTGATCCACCAGCCCAACCTGGGACTGAGCGCGGCCCGCAACGTGGGTATGTATGCGGCCAAGGGCGACATCATCGCCTACACCGACTCTGACTGCTACGTGGACCCCCATTGGCTGACCTACATGGCCCTGGCCTTTAAGAACCCCCGTTTCGCGGCCATCGGCGGCCCCAACCTGCCCCCGTCCGAGGACAACCGCACCGCTTCCTGCGTGGCCGTGTCTCCGGGCGCGCCCACCCACGTGCTCATCACCGACGAGGTGGCCGAGCACATCCCGGGCTGCAACATGGCGTACCGCCGTGAACACCTGCTGGCCACCGGCGGCTTCGACGCCACCTACCGCGCTGCCGGCGACGATGTGGACCTGTGCTGGCGGCTCATGGACATGGGCCACACCATCGGCTTTCACGCGGGCATGATGGTCTGGCATCACCGCCGCAATACGGTGAAGGCCTATCTCAAGCAGCAGAGAGGCTACGGTTGCGCTGAGGCTCTGCTCATGCCCAAGCACCCGCAGCGCTTCAACGTGCTGGGCAACTCCCGCTGGGCGGGGCGCATCTACGGCGATATTTCCGGGGCGCTTCTGTCCACCCGGCCGGTGATCTACCACGGCGTGTTCGGCTCCGGGCTCTTCCAGACCCTCTACGAACCCAAGGGCAGCCTGGCCGCCTACCTGCCCCTGTCCTTCGAGTGGATGCTGGCGGCCCTGGCCGCCCTGGGCGCGGGTTTCGCCTTCGCCCCCATGTTCGCCGTGGGTGTGCTGATGCTGGCCACCACTTTCGCCTTCGTGGGGCATCGGGCCGCCCAGGCCAAGCTGCCCAAGAAGCACAACACCTTCTTCTCCCGGTGGACCATCGCCCTCTTGACCCTGGCTCAGCCCATCATCCGGGGCAAGGCCCGCTACCAGACCCTCATGGCCCTGCGCCGCGCCGGCCGCAAGGGCATCTCCCGCGGCAACATGGCCGTGCTGGGTCTGCCCGAGGAGGCCAACCTGCCCAGGTACACCTTCTGGCAGAAGATCAAGGACACCTGCACCGTCTTCCGCCGGGGCCTCTCGTTCCACCGCTTCTTCTGGAACAGCGCATCGCTCGAGCGCGAGGATATCCTGGACCACGTCTTGCGCGTGCTGCGCACGCTCAATGTGAGCCATTCCACCGACTCCGGCTACGCCTCCTCCCACACCGCCCCCTGGGACCTGCGGGTGCAGCCCGGGCTTATGACCGCCATGAAGCTCCGGGTCACGGTGGAGAACCACGGAGGGGAGAAACGCTTCGTGCGCCTGGCCGGTTCCATCGCCCCCACCAGCTTCGCCGTGGGCCTGGCCGGGCTGTGCCTGGCCGCCGGGCTTGGCTGCCTGGCCTTCAAGGCCATGATCCCGGCAGCAACCTGCGGAGCGGCCGTTCTGCTGGCCGTTCTGTGGACCGCCAAGGGGGCCTCTGGTTCTGCCTCCATGGTCACCAAGCTCACCCAGCACCTGATGGCCTGCAAGCCCGGCTGCTCGTACGACCAGCCTCAAACCGCCAGGCCCGAAACCTCTGGTGAGGACGCGGGTCAGGCCCAGGCCGCCAAGTCTCCCAATTCCAAGTCCGAGCCCACGGCGGTAAAGGAACTCGTCGTGACCGAGACCCTGGGGGAGGACGAATCCGCCCTGGTTCGGGAGGAGGCCGTTTCCTCACGGGTGACCGCCGACGCTCCGCTTCAGTAGATGACATCCTAGACGCACTCGCGTAAGAGCCACCCCGGGCCGCGCGGACTCACGTCCGCGCGGCCCGAATGCCGCCAAACCACAACATCCCCACGAGAATATGGCCGTCTTCCTAAAACTCCTTGGGTATTTGCGGCCCTACAAGTACCTGTTCCTGTTCTGCCTCGGGCTGGTCGGCGCGCAGAGCGCCCTGGAGCTGCTCAAACCCTGGCCGCTCAAACTCTGCGTGGACCAGATCATCGCCCATCAGCCGCTCCAGTTCTGGGGCTACTCCATGCCCCCCAACGTACTTTCCTCAGGGGCGGAGCTGGCCGTCGTGTGCCTCTCCCTGGTGGCCATCCATTTTCTGTCCGGCTTCGTGCAGCTGGCCAACAACTACCTGACCATCCGCATGGGCCAGGACATGGTGCAGGATTTCCGTTGCGAGCTTTTCGACCACCTGCAGCGCCAGTCCCTTCTCTTCCACCAGACCAGGCCCACCGGCGACCTGCTGTATCGCCTCATGGGCGATACCTATTCGGTGCAGACCCTGCTCATGAACGGGGTGTTCACCACCCTGACCAGTGTGGTGCTCCTGGCGGGAATGTTTTTTGTGCTTTTGGGCATCGATGTTGAACTGACTTTCTACGCCATGGCCGTGATTCCGTTGCTCATCCTGGCCATCTCCTCCGTGACCAAGAAGATCGGCAACCTGACCTACGAAACGCACATGAAGGAGTCGAAGGTCTACTCCACGGTGGAGAACATCCTGGGCTCCATCTCCCTGGTGCAGGCTTTCGCCCGGGAGGACGAGGAGCGCAAACGCTTCGTGGCCGAGTCCCAGCACAGCTTCGACCGCAAGCTCTCGCTCTATTCGCTGCAGACCGCCTACGGCTGGGTCATCGGGGGCATCACCGCCGCCGGCACGGCCTTCGTGCTCTACGTGGGCGCGCGCCACGTTCTGGACGGGGCGCTCACCACCGGCGACCTGCTCATCTTCCTGGGATATCTGGCCGCCCTGTACACGCCCTTAAACAGCATCGCCAACACCATGGGGGCCATCCGGGGTTCCCTGGCCCAGGCTAACAGGGTGCTCGAAGTGCTGGCCGAGGACAAGGCCGTGCCCGAGGCTCCGGACGCCAAACCTCTGGAAATCACCAGGGGGGCGGTGGCCTTCAAGGACGTCACCTTCGGCTACGATCCCGAGCGCCCGGTGCTCACCGGGGTGAATTTTTCCTGTACCGGCGGGTCCACCGTGGCCGTGGTCGGCCGGACCGGCGCGGGCAAAACCTCGCTGATCAGCCTTTTGCTCCGGTTCTACGATCCGCAGAAGGGGAGCATCAGCATCGACGGGCAGGACCTCACCGGCGTGACCCTGAAGAGCCTCCGGCAGCAGGTGGCCATCGTGCTCCAGGACACCCACCTCTTCCCCATGAGCGTTCACGACAACATCGCCTACGGCAGACGCTCGGCCACCCGCGAGGAGGTGATCCGGGCCGCCAGGCTGGCCAACGCCAGCGAATTTATCGAGAGCATGCCCGAGGGCTACGACACCAAGCTCGACGAGCGTGGGTCCAATCTCTCCGGCGGACAGCGCCAGAGGTTGTCCATCGCCCGGGCCCTGCTCAAGGACGCGCCGCTGCTCATCCTGGACGAGCCCACCTCCGCCCTGGACGCCGGGACCGAGGCCCTGATCATGGAGGGCCTGAACCGGCTCATGGAGAACCGGACCACCTTCGTCATCGCCCACCGCCTGTCCATGATGCGCAGGGCCGACCTGATCCTGGTGGTCAAGGACAAGACCATCGTCGAGTCGGGATCTTTCCAGGCGCTTCTGGACAAAGGCGGCGAGTTCGCCAGGCTGCACGCCCTCCAGTTCGCTCCGCTCAAGGAACGAGGGGCAACGGCGGCGGTGGCCGTCGAGGAAGCGCCATGAGGAGCGGGGATGAAACAATGAAACGATCAATTCTTTTCTTTTTCATCTTTCTGTCGGCAACACTCTCCGCCTGCGGCGTCATCGACGGCGGCTACACCATGCACCTGGACGCCTACACCGAGCATCTGACCTACGGCAAAAACTACGTGGTTCTGCCGGGGGTCATGGACGCCAAGGCCAGCGACCCCAAGTTCATCGCCGCCGCGGCCGGGCTGGATCAGGCTCTTGCTGGCAAGGGCTACGTCAAGGCTCCGGACATCGACCATGCAGACCTGGCCCTGTACCTGGGCTACCGCGTGGTGGAAGAGAGCCATGTCCCGTTCGACACCTTCCACAAGGGTTCGGTCTGGTCGCATCCCGGGCAGATGCTGTCCATGGACTACTCCCGGGACGTGGTGATCGAGGCCGTGGATCTGGCCCGCCTCAAGGCGGGCGATCCCAAGAACGTGGTCTGGAAGATCCATGTGGTGAGCAAGGCGCCTACCGGCGACATGGCCAAGGCCATGCCCTACATCGCCGCCGCCGTGGCCAAGTATATGGACACCAGCGGCGAGGTGTACGTGGAGGTGGACGACTCCTTCAACGTGAAACCCTTCAAACCCACCGACCACCATCATAATAAGCCGTAATTTCATGAAGAAACGTACCATCATCGTCTCCGGCCTGGCCTGCACCTATCCCCTGGGCGGCGTGGCCTGGGACTACATCCAGTACCTGCACGGCTTCCACAAGCTCGGTCACGACGTCTATTACCTTGAAGACACCGGAGGCTGGGCCTACGACCCCTTCCAGGTCACCTTCACCGAAGACTATTCGTACCACATCAAGTACCTGACCGACTATCTGACGGCCCTGGACCCCGATCTGGGCAAACGCTTCTGCGTGCGCGATCCCGGGGACAACTTCCACGGCCTGGACAAGTATCAGCTGGCGGACGTGGTCAAGCGGGCCGATGTGGTGTTCAACATCTCCACCACCTTGTGGTTGCGGGAGGAATACCAGTCCATCCCGGTCAAGGTGCTCATCGATTCCGACCCCATGTACACCCAGGCGGGAATCCCGGATTATCTGGCGGGCACAGCCTCCGAGAAGGACGTGAAGAACATCGAGCATCTGAAAATGCACAACCGGTTCTTCAGCTTCGCCGAGAACTTCGGCAAGGAAGGCTGCCTCATCCCCAAGGGAGTGTTCGACTGGCGGCCGACCAGGCAACCCATCGTCATGAATTCCTGGGAGACGGCCAGAAAGCCCGCCGGGCAGGCCTTCACCACCGTGCTCTCCTGGCAGCCCACGGAGTCCGGGCCGGTGATCGACGGGGTGCAGTACGGCGGGAAGAACATGGAGTTCATGCGCTTCATCGATCTGCCGAGGAAAACGAAGGCGACCCTGGAGCTGGCCCTGGGTCAGGGCAGGCCGCCGCGCGAGATGCTTTCCGAAAAAGGCTGGAAGCTGGAGGACGGCTTCGCCAAGTCCACCACGCCCTGGTTGTACCGGGATTACATCTGGGACAGTTTCGCTGAATTTTCCATGGCCAAGAACGCCTACGTGGCCTCGAGCAGCGGCTGGTTCTCCTGCCGGAGCGGCTGCTACCTGGCGTCTGGGCGGCCCTGCGTCGTGCAGGATACCGGATTTTCCGGATTCATGCCCACGGGCGAGGGTCTGCTGGCATTTTCCACCGAGGAGGAGGCCCTGGCCGGGATCGAGGCCGTGCGCGGCGACTGGGAGAAGCATTCGAAAGCCGCAAAGACCTTCGCGAAAGAGTGGTTCGACTCGGACACGGTGTTGGCCAAGCTCCTCAAAGAGGCCATGGAATAGGGAAGTCGGGGAACGCCTGGGTGTCGCACTTGCGGTAACTCTCCTGGGCGCCGTCCAAATATCCGCGCCAGCTGGGAGGTCTTCAGCATGCCCGTGCAAGCCAATGCCGATCGTTTCCTTGGCCTAGGCCAGGTCTACGACGCCAACCGTCCGGCCGTTCCGGCGGCCGTGGCCGATCTTCTCTGCCGTTACGCCCGCATCCCGCGCCCGGCCCTGGTGGCGGACCTGGGCTGCGGCACGGGGCTGTCCACTCGGGTTTGGACCGGCCGGGCCGCGCGGGTGGTGGGGGTCGAGCCCAATCCGGACATGCGCCGCCGGGCCGTCGAATCGTTGGTCGGGCTTCCCGGCGGCGAAACGATCGAATTCCGGGAAGGGCATTCCCACACCACCGGACTGGAAGACGCCTCAGCCGACATTGTCACCTGTTCCCAGAGCCTGCACTGGATGGAACCGGAACCCACCTTCATCGAGGCGGAGCGTATCCTTCGATTGGGCGGCGTGTTCGCGGCCGTGGACTGCGACCATCCCCCGGCCTTCGACTGGGAGGTTGAGGCGGCCTACTTGGAGATGACCCGTCGGGTGAAGGCCTTCGAGGCTCGCCCGGAGTTCGCCCGTGCGGTTCGCTGGAAAAAATCCGGGCACCTCACGCGCATTAAGGACTGCGGCCACTTCCGTTTCGCGAGGGAGGTGGTCCTGCACGGCCTGGAAGAGGGTGGAGCCGCGCGCATTGAGGGGCTGGCCAGGAGCCTGGGCGGAGTGTCCGTGCTGCTGGCGGCCGGGGTGGGCGAGGACGACCTGGGCCTGACCGGGCTCCGGGAGACCGCCCGAAGGGTTCTTGGCGACGCCGTGCTTCCCTGGGTCATCGGCTACCGGATTCGCCTGGGAGTGAAGTAGACGGGCGGCCGGGTCACCCCAGGTCGAAAAGAAGCAAAAGTTATTGCTAACCAAGAGTGCGGACCAGTTTGTGAAACTTGAGAGCATAATCGCAGGGTCCGGGGGGATCATCCCCCGGGCGGGTGCAGGGCATCGCCCTGCCAGGGTATGGGGCGGAGCACCATCTGACTATGGCATTGTCTTCCTGCTGGCGCTCGCTCTGACCTTGGCGCTCAACACGCCCTTGCCGGCCCTGGCCCAGGGTTGGTCCACCACCGAGCAGAATGGCGTGCGCTGGCTGGTTACGCCGCAGGGGCAGAAGTTCTTCTCGCTTGGGGTGAACAACGTGGGCGGCGGTGTGGATGACGACAAGGCCAAGGCCGGGCAGGCCTATTACTGGGGACTCTTCTACCCCAGCCTGGAAGCTTGGGGCCAGGACACCCAGAAGCGCCTGGAGGAGTGGGGGTTCAACACTTGCGGGGGTTGGTCCGAGCCCTCGGGAGTCCTCAGTCTGCCCATCATCCCGGAGATCGACCTGGGGCGCAATTCCAAGCTCCACTGGTACGACATTTTCGATCCTTCCATGCAGGACACCGCCGACGAGATCGCCCGGGTGATCGTTGCCAAGTATAAGAACAATCCTCGCGTGATCGGCTACTTCACCGACAACGAGGTGGGCTGGTGGAATTCGCCGCTCTTCCTGTGGCATCTTGAGAAAGGCTGGGCTTTTTCGTCCAAACGGGTGCTCTGGCAACTCCTGTACGACCACTACCAGGGTAAATGGGACAGGCTCATGCAGGACTTCGTGCCTGCTCAAGGTTTCGACTCCTTCGAGAAGCTCAAGGAAGACGGCGCTGCCCTGAAGCTTCGGCCCGGCGGTCAGGGCATCAAGGTGATCGGCGAATTTACCCGCCTGATCGCCAGACGCTACTACGAGCTGGTCTTCACGGCCATGCGAAAGGCCGATCCCAAGGCCCTGGTGGTGGGCGACCGGTTGCCTCTCTACTACAATCAGGACGCGGTACTGGCCCAGAAAGGCCTGGTGGACGTGCTCTCCACCAACTACAACGTGGACTGCGAGGACGGCTGGGTGGCCCCGTACTATTTCGAGGGCCTACGCGACCTCTCCCCCGCCCCGGTGCTCATCTCCGAATACTTCTTCGCGGCCGCCGAGAACCGTAGCGGCAACGTCAACAACGGCCACCTCATGCACGTGGCCACCCAGGAGGAGCGCGTCCGGGGCGCCGTGGCGGCTATGAGGAACTTCGCAAGCTTCCCCAACGTGGCAGCCGTGCACTGGTTCCAGTACGCCGACGAGCCCAGCGGAGGCCGAAGCGACGGCGAGGACTTCAACATGGGTTTGGTCGACATTCACAACAAGCCCTACGCGCGGCTCACGGCCGCCTTCGCCGCGACCAACCCGGGCATCGCCGCCATCCACGCCGCCAGTCGCTGGACGCCAAAACCGGTCGAGGACTTCACTCCGGACATGTCCCGGTCTGCCAGCCGCTGGACGCCCCTGGCGAACAAGAGCCTGGCTCCGGTCATCCTCCGGACGGCCGCGCCCAAGAGCCTGACCGACGGTTCGCTCCTGGACTGGCCGGACAAGGCGGGCACCAGGCTTTTGGGCTTCGTCACCCCCAAACCATACGTGCCCTTCGGCGATTTCCACCTGGCCTGGGGGCCGGAGGGGCTGTACTTCATGAACATCGCGGGCAACTACGTGGATCTCTCTCTTCTGGACTACCAGGGCGAGTTCCCCTTGTCCGAAACGTACCAAATCCATATAACCCTCGACGCCGGGGCCGGGCCGCGTTCTTTCGCGATTTTCCTGGTTCCGAGGCCGCATCGGATCTGGCCGGGCCGGTTCGAACTGGTTCCCCAGCTGTGGCGATGCGAGGGCGGGAAACCCGTGGAGCGCATCGAGGAAAAAGGCCTGTTGCAGGCCCTGGACAAGCCTCTGCCGCACATCCAGGTGGAGGGGTTGATTCCGGCGAAATTCCTTGGCGTCGAAGCCCTGAAGCCTGGGCAGAACGTGAAGCTCGCCATCGAAGCGACCACGTTCTATCGTGAACTGACCATGGCCTGGGACGACGCGGGGCGAGCCAAGACCCTGATCCTGGGCCGGGCAACGGATAACGCGGGAGTCGCGCAATGAAAGGCAACATCCTGGTGACGGGCGGGGCGGGCTACATCGGCTCGCACACCTGCAAGGCCCTCAAACAGGCCGGCTACGAGCCCATAGCCTTCGACAACATGATCTACGGCCACGATTGGGCCGTGAAATGGGGGCCGCTCCTGCGTGGGGACATCCAGGACGGCCGGGCTCTGGACGAAGTCTTCGCGAAATACCGGCCCCTGGCCGTGTTGCACTTCGCGGCCTTCGCCTACGTGGGCGAATCCGTGGCCGACCCGGAAAAGTACTACCGCAACAATGTGGCCGGGACCCTGTCGCTCCTTTCGGCCATGCGTCGGGCCGGGTGCGTGAACATCGTGTTTTCAAGCACCTGCGCCACCTACGGCGTGCCTTCCGAACTGCCTCTGCGCGAGGACCATCCCCAGAAGCCCATCAATCCCTACGGCTGGTCCAAGCTCATGATGGAGCAGACCCTTAAGGATTTTGACGCCGCCTATGGCATCCGCCACGCCAGCCTCAGGTACTTCAACGCCGCCGGGGCCGACCCCGACTGCGAGATCGGCGAGGCCCACGACCCGGAGACCCACCTCATCCCCCTGGTGGTCCAGGCCACCCAGGGACTGCGCGGCCACGTGGAGATCTACGGCACGGACTACGACACCCCGGACGGCACCTGCATCAGGGATTACATCCACGTCACCGACCTGGCCGTGGCCCACATCCAGGCTCTGGAGTATCTTCAGAACAAGGACGAAAGCCTGGCCGTGAACCTGGGCACGGGCAACGGCCAGACCGTTCGTGAGGTTATCCGGGCGGTGGAGAAAGTGTCGGGCAGGACCACGCCGGTGCAGGAAGGCCCCCGTCGTCCAGGCGACCCGCCAGGGTTGTACGCCTATGCCGACAAGGCGTATCGGCTCCTGGGCTGGAAGCCTCAATACGGCGATATCGAAACGATAGTCGGGACGGCCTGGCGCTGGCACGAAAAACAGCGGTGATACTGGAGGAGTTGCCTCCGGCGGCCAGAGAGGGCGCGGCCCTCTCTGGACTCTCCCGCCAGGGGGATTATCCACTGGACCGCAACGGCTTCGCGCCGTTCACCGGCAATACAATCGCAGGCCGCCGCTCCCTGCCTCTACGCCCCCAATCTCTTCGCGTCTCCCGACTGATCCTTCAACTGCCTGATCAACTGCGCCAGCGCCTGGGCCAGCGACCCCAGGTTTTCAAGCTCCCTGAGTGACGCCCCGACGTGTTCATTGGTTTGCACGGCGATGGCGTTGATCTCCTCGATGGCCCGGTTGATCTCCTCCGAGGTGGCCGACTGTTCCTCGGCAGCGGTGGCGATGGACTGGATCTGGCCGGCGGAGGAGTCGGTACTGGAGACGATCTCGCCCAGGGCCGAACCGGATTCGCCCACCAGTTTGGAAGCATGATCCAGATCGTTCACGGCCTCCTCCACGGAGCGCACGTTCTCCCCGGCCACCCGCTGGATGGACAGGATGGAATCTCCGACCTCCTTGGTGGCCACCATGGTCTTTTCGGCCAGCTTGCGAACTTCGTCGGCGACCACCGCGAACCCTCTCCCGGCTTCTCCGGCGCGGGCGGCCTCGATGGCCGCGTTCAGCGCCAGCAGGTTGGTCTGGTCGGCGATATCCTCGATGGTGGTCATGATCTTGCCGATGGACTGGGCCTGGACGTCAAGCTGACCCATGGATTCTCGGAGGGACATGGCCTTGTGTTGCGTGGCGCGCATGGCTTCCAGGGAACTGGTGACCACCTTCGCCCCCTGGCTGGCCTTGTCCCGGGCGTCCTTCCCCTGCTCGGCGGCATTGGAAGCGTTTTTGGCCACTTCGAGCACGGTGCTGTTCATCTCGCTCATGGCCGTGGCCGTGGCGTTGATCCGTTCACGCTGCACCTCCGTGCCCTGGCGGATGTTTTCGGAGAACCCGGAAAGGTCGCCTGCGGCATCGCTTAGTTCCTGGACGACCTGCTCGAGTCTCCGGGCCGCGTCGAGCATGCCCTCCGCCCGGGCCCGCTCGGCCTGGATCTTGGCCACCTGGGCCTCTTCGGTAGCCAACTGGCAGGCGTGGGCCTTTTCCTGGGCGTCGGTCGTCTTGTGCTCGATCTCGGCGATGTTGGCCTTGAGCGTGGCGCTCATGGTGTTGAGAGCACCGAAGATCGTACCCATCTCGTCTGTCCGGGTGTTGGCGAGCTGGCCGTATTTCCCCTGGGAGATGTCACCCAGGAAGGCGTTCACCGTCTTGAGCGGAGAGATGACCATGCGCCCGGTGAAGTACCAGATGGCCAGCCCGATGGCGGCGAGACTCAGGATCACCACGATGGCCACCTGGCCAACCGCCTTGCTCACGGGCTCCATGAGTTCGTTGTCCTCGATGAGGCCGATGTACTTCCACTTGAATTCAGGAGAAGTGAACACGGCGGCCCGGTAGACGATCTTGTCGATGGTGACCTCTCCCGTGGAGCCTCCGTCCTTGAACAACCCGGCCAGTGCGTCGTTTCCGATAGTGGAGATGTTCTTGAAGTTCTGGGCCGGGTCCTTCGGGTTGGAGATGATCACGCCGTCGTCCTGGACGAGCATCACGTAACCGGTGCGCCCGAAGCGGATTTTTTTGATGAGGTCGGTGATCTGGGTCAGGGTTATGTCTATGGCCGCTACGCCCAGGACTTCGCCCTTGGCATCGAGGATGGCCTTGCACACGCTGATCATGGGGACGTTGCCCACGGCCTCGTAAGCGGAAGTGACCACGGCATCGCGAGGGGTGGCTACCGTCTGCTTCCACCAGGGACGCTGGCGCGGGTCGAACCCGGCGGACTGTTTCTTGTTGGGGTCCTGGTGGTTGATGATGAATTTGCCGTCCCTGGTGCCCACGTAGACTGCGATGTAGTCCGGATGCGATTGGCGCAGAGGAGCGAAGGCCTCGTACATCTGCTGCCCGGCCTCATCGTCGGAGGGGACCTTGGCCAAAGTGTCCCCGGTGGTGTTGACGAAAGTGGTTTTGAGTTCCTCGATGCGTTTGATCACCGGGAGAGAGGCGATCATGGTGACGTCGAGCTTGGCCTCCCCAAGGAAGGTGGCGACCAAATTGTTCACCTGGCGGAGTTCCCCAGTGGCCGCCTGGGAGAAGCTCACCAGGGAGAGCCGGGAGATGTTGGCGGCCGTCAGGCAGTAGATGGCCACCATGGGCAGGAGGATGATGGCCATTGTTCCCAACAGCTGCTTCAGGGAGATGGACAGTTTCATATCGCTCCTGGGCGGGCGTGGTTGCCACGAGGTTGCAGGTTCGTTCCGAACGAAGCGGGGGAGCAAGTCCCGAAGCCCGCCCAGGGATATTTCAAGAACGAAGATGGACACGGTGTTGTGACGATTCCTAGACTTTGCCGTGAATATTCACGATTCAAGGGCGTTACCACGGCAAGCGTCTGGCTGGCGTTCAAAACCGGAACTTCCCGCCCGTTGCGATTTCATTCTTCTTTATCCCCGGAGGGGCTTTGAACCGGACGGAATCTTTGCTAGACTGCGGCCAGCTTAAACTATCCGCAATCGGCCCTCACGGAGGCTTGCGACATGAATGATTCCCACCTGGTGGTAAACGGCGTGGACCTGGGCAACATCCGCAACAAGAACGAGGCCCGGGTGGCCCAGTTGTTCGAGAAGATCATCGCCGCGGATCATCCCCAGGTGACCGACCCGCTGGACATCCAGGACATATTCGCCCTGGCCCTCAACCTCCTGCCCTCGCGCTACCGCCAGTACGGGACCATCGTGCTCTCCGAGCCGGTCAAGGACTCCCACATCGAATCGGCCATCCGTCGGGCTCTGCGCACCGTGCGGGAGCGCCCCAAGCATTGAGGGCCGGCGCCTGTTCCGCCTTCCGCCGTCCCCCTGTTCGCGCTTGCCCCTCACACGCATCGCCGTCGGTACGGGGCCGCCCCGCCTAACGTACGGCATGGTCTCCCACATTGGGCCGCCACTCGGCAGAGAATGTCTGTTCGGAGGGCCGCAATCTGTGGTCACTCAAGGCCTTCCCGGCCGGCAACGGTCCGCGAGCAATCATTCCCCTGCATTTTTGCGGACCCGGACCGGAAAACGCTTTCCATTCCTCCCCGATCAGTTAGGAATGACATATTGGCTCCCGTTATCACTCGGGCCGATGTAATTTCCACCGCGGTCTCATCAAGGAGAATCGACCATGCGAGGAGACGAGTTCAAACGCGGGGCTGTCGGTAAGGACGACATCTCTGAAGAGGGAGACTCCCGCTTCTGCCCGACGCCGCCTTCGGGGCGCGACAAAGCCCGGATGTTCTGGGAGTCCATCGGTATGAAACCGGGGGACGACTGGAAGGCCGAGGCCGAGTCCATACCCAAACGGGGCGGGGAAAACGAATCCTGACCCACGGAGCCCGGTTCCTTTCAGAGATGCGCTTGTACCGGACGCGTCTTCGCCAGGAGAGCTGCTCCCGTTGACGACGATGTCCCGCCCCGTGGAGTCCCATGGGAGCCGATGGTGGTGAACCCATGTCCCACGCCGTCGGTCGGGGTTTATTCGTCCAATCCCGCGGGCGGCCCGGACCGGGTGTTTCCAGCCTTGCCGCGACAAGTTGATGGCGTCCCTGGGCATACCCTCTGGAATATGTGCCCCAACTACGCAAGCATGTGATTCGACAAGCCCAGGTAGATTTTGTAGCGTCCGTCCGAGAAAAGACGGGACAGCCTTGATCGGTCCGAGGAAAAACATGAAAGTGATTTCATTTGTTATTCATGTCCTCCGGATGTATCTGCCGCATCGTATGACTAAACCTCGGCACGGTGGGAGGATGACGACATGCTGCGGAAGAAAAACTCCATCGTCAAGTTCACTTTTTTGATTTTCCCCCTGGTGGCAGTGCTCTGTACTTGGCCTCTTCATGGGATGAACAAGGTAAAAAAAGTCGTATATAATGTGGAATCATCATTTAATAAAGATATAGAAACTATGGGCATCACGGATATAGACGGGAATGGCAAAGTTTCCGAAGCCAATAAGACCAGATCGGGGAAGGGAAGTCTGTGGGGATAACGGCGGGACATATACCGCTCCCGGGAGAGGGATGGCTTGTCCTGAAACTTCTCGGTAAGATCGTTCGTAATTCAGGATAAACAGCCTGGCAGTGTTAGAAAAAACCTCTTTATTCAACGGATTGCGCGCAAAGAGATTTGCGGTCACGAACAGCGAGAGCCCAAGATCCCGCAAGGGGAGCCGTATATGAAGTTCCTTCCCGGGTGGCTCTTGCGTGTTACCGTCCATTCCCGCCGTGTGAGGCGGGTGGTGCTGTTCGTGGGCACCGGGATTGTGGCCGGGCTTCTGGCCGTGGCCTATTCCTCCCTCCTGGATTTCTTGACCCGTTACGCTCAGGGCGGACTCCTGGGCCTGACTGAGCACCCGGGGCAGGTGTTGGCCACTCTCGATCGCCCTTGGGTCCTGCCGGTCATGACCACCCTGGTGGGGGGGCTGACCGGCCTTCTGATCAGCCGTTTGGCCCCTGAAGCCGCCTGTCTGGGCTGCGGTCCAGGGCCCGCATCAGTCCATGCCTTGCCTGTCCAGGGCCAAGGAGTCACCGACGGCACCGACGCCATGATCCGTGCCTTCCACCGGGGTCAGGGGCGCATCAGGCCTCTGACCGCCGTCCTGCGCACACTGACCTCGCTTTTGACTTTGGCCTCGGGCGGCAGCGCTGGCAAGGAAGGGCCGGTGGCCTTCATGGGCGCGGGATTCGGCTCATGGCTGGCGGGAAAGCTCGAACTCTCCGACCGGGAGCGCCGCATCTTGCTGCTGGCTGGCGCGGCCGGCGGGCTGGGGGCCATCTTCCGCTCCCCCCTGGGCGCGGCCATGACCGCCGTGGAAGTGCTCTATTCCGAGGACTTCGAGGGCGAGGCCCTGCTGCCCTCCATCGTCTGTTCCGTGAGCGCCTACATGGTCTTCACCCTGTTTTTCGGCACTGCTCCTTACGTCAACATCCCCGACCTGCGCCCGGCCACGATCCAGGAAACCCCCTTCTACCTGCTTCTGGCCTTGGCCTGCGCGGGCAGCGCTTGGCTGTATGTCAAGGGCTTCTTCTTCATCAAATACAGGATATTCGGAAGGTTTTCCGGCCGACTCGGCCTGCCCCTGACCACTGCCCTGGGCGGGATGGCCATGGGCGTGGTGGGTATGCTCTACCCGAACCTGATCGGATCCAGCCACTCGAGCCTGGAATTGGCCGTGCTGGGCCAGGTGCCGGCCCTGGCCATCCTCATACTGATACTGGGCAAGATACTGGCCACCGCGGTGACCATAGGCTCGGGCTTTTCCGGGGGCATGTTCGCGCCCGGGCTCTTCGTGGGGGGCATGACCGGGGGCCTAGTGGGCAAGCTCTGCCAGGCATTGCGGCCGGAATTGTCCTCCAGCCAGGGGGCCTTCGTCATGGTAGGCATGAGTGCTTTCTTCGCCAGTGCGGCCAAGGCCCCCATCGGCCCCATGATCATGGTCTGCGAGATCACCCAGGGCTATGACCTGCTCGCGCCGCTCATGCTTTGCACGGCCGTGTCCATGCTCCTTTCTGGGGATTTTCGACTCTACGAAAACCAGCTGAGGGGCAAGGCCAACTCCCCGGCCCATCGGGGCGAATCCGCCGAGGCTGCCCTCAGGCAACTCAAGGTCTCGGACGTCTTTACCCCGGGGGTGACGGCCGTTCTGGAGGAGGGCACCACCCTGGGTGCGCTCTCGGACATCATTGCCGGAACCGACGCCAGGGTCTTCCCGGTGCGGGGGGGGCAGGGGCGAATCACCGGACTGGTAACCCTGGACGACGTACGCCGGGTGATCTTCGAGAACGCCCTTCATGCGCTGGTGGTTGTGGGCGAGCTGGCCCGTCCGGCCGTGCTCCTGACCCCCTCACAGGATCTGCACCAGGCCCTGCTGTCCTTTGTTTCGGCCCAGGCCGAGGAACTTCCCGTGGTGGACCCGGCCGACCCGGACAAGGTCATCGGTTCGCTTACCATGCACGCCCTGCTGGCGGCGCACCGCGAGGTGGAGAAGTAGCGCCTCAGAGTCGCTGGGGAAGCCTTCGGCAGCCCGGTTTTGTCCCTGGCGGTCTCCTGGTAGGCTGGCCGCTGGTCGTTCGTCAGGGGCGCGTCACCACCAGTATTCCGGATAGCGCCTGGTCCGGGCCAGGTTGTTCACCAGAAGGGCCACCACGAGGAGCAGAACGGCTCCGGCCCCGGTCGGAACCAGAACGAACAGGTAACCCAAGGCGACCACCTTGGGGCCGCCGGTCACCGCGATGAGGGCCGTGGCACCGCCCGGGGGGTGCAGCGTTCCTGTGGCGTGCATGAGGGCGATGGCCGTGGCCACGGCCACCGCCGCGCAGGCCCAGGCCGGGTCCGGCAGGAGGAAACGTACGCTCACGCCAACCAGGGCCGAGAGCACGTGCCCGCCCAGCACGTTGCGCGGCTGGGCCAGCGGGCTCTTGGGGGCTCCATACAGAAGTACGGCCGAGGCCCCGAAGGAGCCGATCAGGAGCATCAGGTCCGAGCGGTCCACCAGCCTGGCGTTCAGGTATCCCACCAGGGCGATGCCAGCGAAAGCCCCCATCCAGGACCAGCCCATCTCCGTCCAGGAGGCCCGGGGCGGGCTCTGGCCGTTGCCGCGCATTTTGACCAGATAGCTTCTCATGGCCGCGCTCCCGGCCTGTCCGCGAAGTCGCGGGTGACGACCGCGTTGGTTCTGCCCGCCCGGGCGCTCATGACTCCTCCCCCAGCATGTCACCGAAGGCTCGCATCAGATCGGTGATGCTGACGATGCCCTCCAGGTGGCCTTCCACCGATACCGGCAGACGGCTGATGGACAGCCGGGACATGATCTGCGCGGCTTCGCCGGCGGTGGCCTCGGGTTCGATGGTTACAGCCGGGGCGCTCATGATGGTGGCTACGGCCACCGTTCCCAACCCGACCGCGTCGCAGGCCGTGGAGTCCAACATCGCGGCGGCCAGGGCGATGGGAGGTACGCTCCCCCGGAGGCCCATGAGGGACAGGAAGTCCTTTACGGAGACCACACCCACGATCTCGTCGCCCCGAACCACCGGCGCGCCGGAAACGCCCGCATCGGCCAGCAGCCGGGCGGCCTGTCGGACCTCCATCTCGGGAACCAGGGTGATCGGTTGTCGGGTCATGAGATCCCGCACCAGCACCGAGCGGCGAAGCCGCTTCACGGCCATCCGGTGGGCCACCCGGAAAAGTTCCTCGGCGTCGTCCGGGGTGATGTCCATGAACGAGCCCTGAGCGCGCATGGCTTCCAGGATGTCCGACAGGGACGGGTCTGATCGAAAATGCGGCATGGCAGCCTCCTCTTGGGTCCGTTTTAGCCCCCCCGGCTTTGCGCGCTGTGACTTGGTTCACATTTTCCGCTGAGTATTCCGGTCGCGTGCTTCCCGCCCACGTCGGCAATCAAGAGGTGATCCATGAGGAGGAGCCGTTTCCCAGGTTGCGGAGGCCGTGGAGGAACGATGGACAATACACACGTCGTTGGCAGTTTTTTTGCTTGATACCGTCATCCACCGCGGAGCGGAGGCGTTGACCGGGTCGGGCCGGCTCGTGTAGCAGACAAGAAATCGCAGTGACGTACGCATGATACTCGACCTGTTCAAGAAAAAGGAAGCCGGGCTGGATAGCCCCTCCCGCGAGGCGCTCCAGCAGGCCGAATTGCAGCGTTCCAGGATGGACTTGGTCTTCGAGGGGTCCGTTACCTCGATAAAGGGCATAAGCTCCTCCATCAACAGCATCCGCAAGGACAGTCTCGTCCTGGACGTGTACGGCCTGAGCAAGGGAGGCTCCCTCACCGGCAAGTATTTCGCCTGCTATTTTCGCATCCGCGAGGGCAAAACAGGGATCGGATTTTACAGCTTCAGGACCCAGGTTCTGGACATCCGCACAACGACCAATGGCGGCCTGGCCTTCGTGGCTGCCATGCCAGACAGGGTGGATCGCTCCCAGCGCCGCAGGAGCATGCGGGTTCGCCCGGCGCTTCACTGGTTCGAGGAAATCATGCTCTGGCGGGGGGCCGACAGGATCGGGCCGGAAACGGGCGACGCCCTTCTCGGACTTAAGGAGCTTAGTCTGGGCAAGCTGTGCCGGCTGGAGAACATGTCTGCCGGGGGGCTCGGCCTGCACCTTGATCGGGAGTTCTGCCGTCAGTCGGAGTTCTGTCCCTCCCTTAAGGACGAATTCACCGTCTACCTGCGTTTCGCCCAGGAGATCCGCTACCAGCCCCGCGAGGTTTGGCTCTCGGGCAAGGCGGTTCGTGTGCTGGAGGATCGCATCAGCAAGGATCTGGACCTCGGCCTGCAATTCGACCGAGTGGGACGCACCTCCCAGCCCACCGGAGAGATGCAGTGGCTGCCCATCCCCGACAATGTGGCCGAGGAACTCATCTCCAGGGTTTTCGAGTGGCACGCGGCCCTCGCCCGCGAGCGAGCGGGCGGTGTCGAATAAGACTTACGTGTTCCTTGGAAATACACACTCTTTTCGTTTCCGACATTGCGCGCCGTTGCGAGATGGTCTAAGAATCTTGGTAAGAACCCCTCAGGAGGCTTACCCGCAATGAACATGAAGGATATCCGCGACAAGGCCCGCGATTTGAACGTGAAGGTGGCCGTCGGCTGGAACAAGATCACCGCCATCCGGGCTATTCAGACCGCCGAGGGCTATGAATCCTGTTTCGGTCGCGGTTTGTACTTGGTCTGCGGGCAGCCCGACTGCTGCTTCCGCTCGGACTGCGAGAAGATTCCCGGGGAATAGGCGTTCCCCCTTGATGCACCTGCAGGACTCCGCTGACGGGACGTTCCCGAAGGGACGCGTCCACGGAGCCAACTATGGGACTATCCCATGGGAATGCATGGACGAGGCCACGACTATGGGACGATTCTACAGGGGCGCATCAATGGGATTCTTCTCACGGAAAGGTCCCCCCTCTCCGGGTCGTAGACGTAGCCACACTTGGTGGTCTGGCAAGGCCACATTTCATCGGGTCTGGCCATGTTCCGGCTCCTTGTCGCTCGTGACGGGGCTTTGCTGGACTTTAACTCGCCCGGAACGGGAAGCATAGCCTCATGACCCTGATCATCGCCATCCGAAACCTCCTGCACGACAAGGTGCGCCTCGTGGTCACGCTCACGGGAGTGGTGTTCGCCGTGGTGCTTATTGCGGTGCAGTCAGGACTTTTCGTAGGCTTCACCTCGGCGACTTCCACGGTGATCGACCATACGGACGCGGACATCTGGATCTGCGCCCGGGGTATGCGCAACTTCGACGTCACCTCGCCCCTGCCTCTGGAAGCCTACTATCAGGCGTTGACCACACCCGGTGTACTTGAAGTTCGCAGGCTGGTGGTGCAGTTCGCCAACTGGAAGAAGCCAGACGGCGGCACGGAGAGCGTGGAGGTGGTTGGCTTTGAGCTGCCGTCCGGGATGGGCAAGCCCTGGAATGTAGTGGCCGGTTCCGTAGACTACCTAAGCTTGACTGACACCGTGATCATCGACGAAGTCTACAAGGGCAAGCTCGGCGTGGAGAACCTTGGCGACAGTGTGGAGATCTTCGGCCACCGCGCCCGGGTGGTGGGCTTCACCCACGGCATCCGATCCTTCACTACCGCCCCCTACATCTTCTGCGCTCTGCCTATCGCCCAGACCATTTGCAATCTGCGCGAGAGCAAGTTCACCTACGTGTTGGTCAAGACCTCCCCCGGCGTGTCGGTGGAGACCGTGAAGCGCTCCTTGCTGGAACACGTGAACGGGGTAGACGTCTTCAGCCGCGCTGAATTCTCCCACAAGACCCAGGAGTACTGGATGTTCACTACCGGGGCGGGCTTGGCCCTGCTCATCGCCGCCGCCCTGGGTCTGGTGGTGGGGGTGGTGGTGGTGGCCCAGACCCTCTACGCCACGACCATGGACCACCTGGGCGAGTTCGGCACCTTGCGGGCCATGGGGGCCTCCAACGGCTACATCCATCGCATCATCGTCATCCAGGCCCTGGTCAGTGCTCTGGCCGGGTACACCCTGGGCATCTCGATCAGCTTCGTGATCGTGCAGTTTTCGGAAAAGGGCGGGGCTTCGATCCTTCTGCCGCCGTGGCTGGCCATCGGATTGTTCGCGGTCACGCTGGGCATGTGCGTGGGCGCGTCGCTCATCTCCATCAACAAAGTCACCCGGCTCGACCCGGTGATGGTCTTCAAGGGGCGATGATGGCAGGGGATGACAGCCACATGGCGGCCTTGCCCACCGCGGGCGCTGGTCTTGAACAGGCGCTTATGACCCGCGACGCTGTGCCCTCCATCTCCGTGAACGGGCTCTGCAAGGCCTTCGGGACCGGGCAGGCTCGCACTGTTGCCCTGGAACAGGTGTCGCTTACCGTCCATCCGGGCGAACTGGTTCTGCTCATGGGGCCGTCGGGAAGCGGCAAGACCACGCTCTTGTCCATCATGGGCTGCATCCTGCGACCGGACTCCGGCCAAGTGGCCATTCACGGCGAGGTCGTTACCGGGCTTTCAGAACCCGAGCTGTGCCGGGTTCGCCTCAGTAAGCTCGGCTTCGTCTTCCAGAACTACAACCTGTTCCCCACCCTGCGCGCCGTGGAAAACGTCATGGTGGCCCTGGACCTCAAGGGTGTTTCCATGAGCCAGGCTCGTGAGCGCGCGGCGGAGGTCATGGACACCGTGGGCCTTGGCGACAAGCTCATGAGCCTGCCCGAGGACCTCTCGGGCGGGCAGAAGCAGCGCCTGGCCATAGCCCGGGCCTTGGCGGGCGACCCGGAGATCATCCTGGCCGACGAACCTACGGCTGCCTTGGATTCTGTCAACGGACGCCTAGTCATTGGGCTGCTTCGGGATCTGGCCCGTCAGCGGGGGCGTTGCGTGGTGGTGGTCACCCACGACAACCGCATCTTCGAATTCGCGGACCGTATCGTGCGCATCGAGGATGGACGCATCAACATCTCGGAGATGAACTCATGATTCGAGTCCTGATGGTGTTGGCCTGCCTGGCGGGCACCCTTCTAAATCCCTTGGCGGTCCAGTGCGACGAGAACCTGATCAGCCGGATTCCTCAGAGCGGGGGCTGGGTCGCGGCCGCCGGACGCGTGGAGCCCGTTAGCGAGGAGATGCGCCTCGGTTTCGACATTCCGGGGAAGATAAAAGAGGTTTTCGTCGAGGAAGGCGATTCGGTACGCAAGGGACAGCCTCTGGCCCGTTTGGTGGACGACGACATCCAGGCGCGGTTGGTCCAGGCGCAGGACAACGCAGCGGCCTACAAGGCCGCCCTGGACAAGACCGTGGCAGGAGCGCGGCCCATGGAACGCTCCGAAGCCGCCGAGGCCCTGCGCGAGGCAGAGTCCGTCCTGGATAACGCCAGACGCGAGAACGAGCGCCGCGCCAAGCTTGTGGGATCCGGGGCCGTCTCCCGCGAAGAAGCGGACCGGGCGACCAGGGATTTCCTCGTGGCGTTGCAGGAGGCAAATCGGGCCAGGGAGCGCTTCCACCTGGTCGATGATCCCGCTCGGGAGGAGGATGTTCGGCGCGCCGAGGCGGAGTACGCCCAGGCCCAGGCTCAGTTCGAGGAAGCAAAGGCCTACGCGGACAAAGCCTTGGTCCGGTCCCCCATCGACGGCGTGGTGCTGCGCAAGCACCGCCGCGAGGGAGAGATGGTCTCCATCTACTTCGATACTCCCGTGGTCACCGTGGGCGACGTGTCCACGCTTCGGGTGCGCGCCGATGTGGACGAGAAGGACGTGGACAAGGTGAAAGTGGGGCAGAAGGCCTATGCCGTGGCCGACGCATACGGCGACAAGCGTTTCTGGGGACGGGTGATCCGCATCGCCAGGATGCTCGGACGCAAGAACATACATACCGACGACCCGGCTGAACGCCTGGACACGAAGGTGCTGGAGACCTTGATCGAGTTCGAGCCGGGCACCTCGATCCCGATCGGAATGCGCATGGACGTGTTCATCCTGCTGGACAAGAAGTAGGGTTCTTGACGCCTTCAGGCTTGCGGCCTGTTAGACGCGCCAGGGGGCCGCAAGCTGGGGGGCGGATTCGTTTCCTCGGGCTTGCGCGCGGGCGGGTCAGACCGTATGTATCCCCGGCCGGAGGTTGTCCGCCCGGCCAATCCCAATCGAGGTCCCTTCATGGAATACATCTCCCAGTTCATCTGGATGCTTGGCCACGTAAGCGAGGCCTTGGACATCATCCTGAATCATTTCGGAGCATGGACGTATCTGGTGCTCTTCCTGGTCATTTTCTGCGAGACGGGGCTGGTGGTCACGCCGTTTCTGCCGGGCGACTCCCTGCTCTTCGTGATCGGGACGCTGTGCGGCGTGGGGAAGCTGGACCCGCTCGTCACCGTCGGGTTACTCGCGGCCGCTGCGGTCACGGGCGACAACTCCAACTACTGGATCGGTCGCGTGGTCGGGCCGGCCGTGTTCCACCGCGAGGATAGCAAGTTCCTGAACCGCAAACACCTGGACAAGACTCATGCCTTCTACGAGAAGCACGGCGGCAAGACAGTCATCATCGCCCGGTTCATGCCCATCGTGCGCACTTTCGCCCCCTTCGTGGCCGGAATCGGCAAGATGACCTACCTCAGATTCCTGGCCTTCTCCGTGTGCGGGGCCGTCCTGTGGATCGGCGGCTTCGTCGGCCTGGGGTATGCGATCGGCAACATGCCCTGGGTGAAAAGATACTTCAGCATCGTGATCTACGGCATTATCCTGGTGTCCATCTCCCCCGGCCTGATCGAGTACCTCAAAGCCAGACGGGCGGCCTGCCGGGCCGAAGGGTAGGGGACGGTTCGCTTCCTAAGGCCCAAGAACGACGAAAGGCCACCCCAAGGGGCGGCCTTTTCGTTGGAGCCGGAAATTCATTAGGCCATCAACCTGGCCGCCTCCCGCACCGATGCCTCCACCAGCAGGGGGCATTTCGACTTGAAAAGTCCCTTGGAGGCCGCTTCCTTGATCCCGGCATCCGTGGCCATGTCGACGCCCAGCAGGGCGGAGCAGTCCAGGCCGCCGAATTCCTTGCCCAACGTGGTCACCAACTCGCGCACTTTGGCCGTAGTGGCCTCGGTGGCCGCTGCGTCGCCGTCGGACGAGCGGCCGAAGCGCATGCCGATGGCCATCATAGCCCCGGTGACCGCGCCACAGGTCAGCCCGCTCCACATGCCGGCGGCGAAGGGGGTGGTGATCCGGGTTATTGTTTCCGCGCTCAGGCCGGACTCGGGACCGAGCCCCTCCAGCACGGCCTGGGTGCAGTTCCAGTGCGACAGGAAGCGGTCCCTGGCGAACGCAGCCGGGTCCATGCCGGGTGGAGGAGTCTGGGGGGCGGCCAAGGCCTGTGGCAGGTTCAGAGTCAGCCCCAGAGCCAGGGCGGTTCCGGCGGAGCAAGCCCCGGTTATGAGGCTGCGGCGGGACAAGGTCATGGAGGGTTCCTCCGAGTAGATAGGGTTTATGTTTCTTTAGCAGGGCGGGAGGAATTCGTCCAGGCGACGGCCTGATGTGAGCAGGGATCAGGATTCATTGACCGAGCGGGTGCATTTGTCCAGCAACCATGCATTCGCGAAAGCTGGGGTCAGGGCTCGCTGGCCGGGTGGGAGGTTAGCGCCCAGGCCTCGGCCCTGGCTTTGTAGGCCAGGTCGGGCAGGGTGCGGTAATGAAAACGCCTGGTGGGGCTTTCCAGGGAAAGCTCCGGCTGGCGCCGAACCAGCGAGGGGTCTTCCATGAGCAATTCATAAACCCGCGCGTAGTGGCGGACCATGCGTTCCTCGGGCCAATGGTTGGTCAGCCAGCGCCGGCCCTCGCCGCCCAGTTCGAGGGTCAGGGCCGGGTCTGCCGCCAGATGCTCGAGTACGGCCCCGGCCTCCTCCAGGCGGACGTTCACGAAGGGATGGTCGTCCGTGCCGGAAAAATGACGCAGCAGAGCCTGCGAACGTTCATCCAGGTAGGAAAGCACGCATTTGCCCTGGGACAGGCCTTCAAGGCCGGTAAGATGGTAGCTGCCGGTGACCAGATCGTCCACCACGATGCGGCTGGCGCGCTTCTCGGCCAGGACTTCGGCCAGGGGGCGTCCGGTGACCACTCGCGTCGTGCACCGAGTTCGTTTGGCCGACGCCTTGATGATGGCCGAGGCTTCAGGCATGCCCTTGGTGCTCCAGCGATCGGCCCAGGCGCTCATGTCCTTGGTGGGGCTGTAGAAGATGTCCCAGCGCGGGACCGTGGAGGAGGGCAGGTAGGAGGCCTCGTTCTCGGGTACGAAGTTGGGGACCACCATGGCCTTGGGATAAAGCCGTTCCGGATACTGGGCGATGGCCAGGCAGGGGATGTCCTGAGCCAGCAGATCCTCGGCGGAGATGCCCATGACCCCGGCCACCAGATCCGGCGAGGAATGAAACTGTCGGACGACGCGCTTGCCAGCCCGGGCCAGTTCTCCGAAATCGACCCGCCCGAAGGCCCTGGAAGAAAGGTCCAGATAGTTGTGGAGATGGATGATGTCGGCGGCCCACGCCAGTTCCAGGATTTCGCCTGGGGATTCCTGAAAAACCAAGTCGTGGTCGTAGAGGCCGAAGCGCTTGAGGTCCGCCAATCGGGCGTCCACTCCGGCATGGCGGCGCAAGGCTTGGACCAGTCGGATGGGCATGCCCGCCAGGGGGGTGATGGAGAAGTGCAGGACCCTCAAGGCGGGCCTCGTTTCTGTGTCGCGAGCTCGAAGTTCGTTCACGCCGTCAGTATACACAAAAAATTAAATAATACGTGATCCCACTGGGACGCGCCCCTTGGCCGTCGGAGGCTTCAAAAAAAACACAGCCTCAACGGCTCTGGGCCAGGGGCAGTTCCTCGCCGCAAGCGTGTGCGGCGCCGGCAACCGGGACCAGCAGTTCCCAGTGGACCAGGTCTTCGTGTCGTACGGGACAGGCCAGGGTGCGGCCCAGGATTTCGTCCCAGTGGATGGGGCTCACGCCATGACCGGGACATTTGACGGTGAGATCTGCCTCGGTCAGAAAGTGGCCGGCCGGCAGGTCGCGGGCGAAAACCACGCTCTTGCGCAGCTTCACGGCCACCTTGCGCTCGGCCTCGGAAACCTCCTTGCGGCACACGGTCATGGCCGCCTCGGCCTCCTGAATGAGGCTCACCATCTGGGCGAAGCCTTCCGGATCCAGGGAGGCTTGGTGGTCGGTGCCCCGCTGGGAGCGGTTCAGGGTGAAGTGCCTTTCCACCACGCAGGCTCCCAGTGCGGCGGCGGCCACGCTTGGTCCGATGCCGCGTTCGTGCCCGGAGTAACCCACCGGCAGGCCGTAGCGCCTGGACAGCTCGGCCATAACCGGCAGTCCTACGCACTCATCGGGGCAGGGATAGGTGGAGTTGCAGTGCAGGATGACGATGTTTTCGTGGAACTTGCGCAGTTCGGCCACGGCCAGGTCGATCTCCTCCAGGCTGCTCATGCCGGTGGAGAGGATCACGGGCAGGCCGGTGGTCCCGGCTTGACGCAGCAGGGGCACGTTCACCAGATCGGCGGAGCAGATCTTGAGGATGTCCACGCCCATGTCGATGAGTTCCGTGAGACTGATCTGATCCCAGGCCGAGGCGAAGAAGACCAGCCCTAGGGAGTGTGCCAGTTCCTTCAGTTCGACCATGTCCTCGATGGGAAGTTCCAGGGCCAGGCGGTGTTCGCCGTAGGTTGGGCCGAAGCTGTTGGGGCCCAAGTACGGCATGTTCAGGCCTTCATCGGTGAACAGGGCCTTCATGTCCCTCTTTTGGAACTTCACGGCGTGGACCCCGGCCTTTGCGGCTTCCTCGACCATCCGACGGGCGATGGCCATGTCCCCTTGGTGGTTGTTGCCGATTTCGGCGACCACGAAGCAGGGGCGTCCGTGTCCGATGACCACGCCGGAGGCGAGCCGGATGGCGGGTAGGGTCTTCATAGGCGTATGATCTCCACGTTGTGCTGCTCGTGAAGCTCCTGGAGCTGCCCATGGATCTCCTCCTGGCAACCGAAGGAGGTGATCACGACGGCCTGGGGCCGCAGGGAGTCGAGGACCACGGGCGGCGATATAACGTACCCGTCGAGTGTTTTTCCGGCCTTGGCCGGGTCGTTGTCCACAAGAGCCATGATTTCGAAGCCGCCGATGGCCCGCAAGGCCTGGAGCACGATCTCGCAGGTCTCCGAGGCTCCGAACAGGATCAGGCGCACCACGCTCCGGGCCTTGAGCGACCGGAGCTTGTGGGCTACGGCCGTCTTGAGTGCGGTGTAGATCTGCACTGTCTCCGAGGAGAAGCTGGAGAACATGGCCCGCCTGCGGGCCTCTCCCTCACCGGTGAGCAGGTAGCGGTAGCTCTTGCCGTTCACCCGCGCGTACTCGATGAGCTGATTGTCCACCATTTCCTTGAGATACTGGTTCACCATGGCGCCAGAAAGATTGGCCCGGCGGCCCAGCTCGTTCTGGCTCACCTGGCTGTCCTGGGCCAGGGTGTCCAGGATGGCCAAACATCTGGCGGCCTTGCTGGGGCGGTAGTATGTTTTGTTCACCAGGAACATGGCCGGACGTCACTGTTCGTTAAGAGGGTGAACACCCGCGGCCAGGCCGCAAAGCGCCTTATTTGCTTAAGGTACTTGTTTTCGCGAAGGATAACAAGAGCTTGACACATTTCAATAATTTCCGTCATTTCAGGGTGTTGGTCTTTTCCGCTGGGACAGAACCGTTCGACTCCTGAATGGTTTATCGGCAGGAGTTTCCCACCGCTTTAGCCCTGAGGGGGCGAAAAAAATTAAGCAATCTTCGTGCCGATTTCGGAGGGGTTCCCTGGAAAGCTCCGGGGCGGCGGTGTGTTGCAATTGCCCAGGGCTCAGGTAAGAGACCTCGGCGGAGGGCTCAAGTGTCCACATCTCTCATCGAGATCGCCGATCTCAGGAAATCGTTCCAAGGCCGCCCCGTGCTGAGGGGGGTGAACCTGTCCATCCCGGCCGGGGAGCTTACCGCCGTTATCGGCAAGAGCGGCGAGGGCAAGAGCGTGCTTCTCAAGCACATCATCGGGCTCATGCGTCCGGACTCCGGCGACGTGCTCTTCGAAGGACGGGCCATTGCGGCCATGAGCCAGGCCGAGCGCCGGGGGCTCAAGTCTGCCATGTCCTACATGTTCCAGGGCATGGCCCTGTTCGATTCCCTGACGGTGTTCGATAACATCGCCCTGCCGCTGCGTGAGAAGCTGAGGATTGGGGAACCCGAGGTCCGGGCTCGGGTCGTCCGCAAACTTGCCGAGCTGGAGCTGTCCGATGTGCCCGAGAAGTTTCCCTCGCAGCTTTCCGGCGGCATGCAGAAACGGGTGGCACTGGCCCGGGCCCTGGTGATCGAACCGCGCATCGTGCTCTTCGACGAGCCCACCACGGGGTTGGACCCTCTGCGCAAGCGGGCTGTGTTCCAATTGATCGACGACTCTCGCAGGTCATTCGGGTTCACGGCGGTCATGGTCAGCCACGACATCCCGGACGTGTTCGGAGTGGCGGACCGTGTGGCCCTCCTGGACGAGGGACGCATCGTGTTCTCGGGAACTTCACGGGAGGCCATGGAATCGGACCAACCCATGATGAGGGCCTTCATGCCGCCTCCGTCCCAGAACAGGCCGTAGCCGAGAGAAATTCACGTTCCGGAGTAATGCCGGTCCAGAAGCCCTAGGGCCTGGGCCATTTCCCGGCCGTAGCGCGACAGCATGGCCCCCCTGGCGACGTAAGGGCCGTGGCAGAAGCTTCGCAGTCGCAGCCTGTACACCTCTTCGATGAGGGCCTTCTCAAAGTAGACCACCCTGGGCTCCTCCACCACTCTCGGCTTGATGGTCTCGATGGCCGTCACGAAGATGTCCACGGCCCCACCCACGCCGTGCTGCACGGCGGTGCTCCAGAGCACCTCCCTGCTGGCCGGGGACAGGGCGGACACGTCGACGCCGGTCTGAGCGAAAATCTCGGCCACTGCCGGGCGGTAGTGGCTGGACAGAATGAACTCATACTGCAAGCGGTCGAAACGTTTGGGGAACTCGCAGGCGATGCGCCGCCACTCCTTGGGCACAGCCCCGTCCGAGGAACCGGTATTGGCGGGCCCGCGTCCGAGAAGCCTGGCGGACAGGTCCGGGGCGCGCTCCTTCAGGTAGCGGATGAAGTTGTCGTAGGTGGGAGTGCCTGAGGCGATCTGGAAGGTGCCGTAGCAGGTTCCGGCTACCGGAGTGTGCCCAATCGATGCTCCGCCGTCCTCGCCGGACTCGAACCGAGCGGCCAGGTTTCCGGCGGGCGCGGTTTGGGCCGGCCTGAGCCCGGGTTTGAGCTGCTGGATGACGCTGGCCAGGGTGTAGGTGGGGGTGGGCTTGAACACCGCCCGGGATTTGCTCCACAGGTTCATGTCGGCCATCCTGGCCCAGGCATCGGGGTCGTCGAGGCTCACGGCGTCGAAATCCACGGGCTGACGCACCGACTGCCAGTCGAGACTGACGCGCAGCTCGCCCACGGTAAGGCTTTCGCCCTGAAGCATGTCCAGGGTGAGCTTCCGGGTGAGGGCGGGGTTGACGCCTGGCCCGGCCCGGTCCAACAAGTCCGGTCTGGGCAGCTCGGTCAGGGCGGGCCAGGGGGGGCTCACGCAGAAGGCTTGCAACACGCACAGCAAGTATCCCACGCACCCGGCCACCATGAGCCGTTTGCTCTCCGAGTTCAGACGTGCGATCATGCGGCCAAGCGGGCCTTTGGCGAGATGTGGTTTTTCCACGCAGCGCATCCGGCGGGCGCGGGGGATTTCCAGGGGAGACCGCCCGCCATAATGGCCCCTGTATCCGATTTCTTGGAGAGAGGAAAGTGCTCCCACGCTTCAACGGTCCGGGTAAAGTGGGTTTTTTCAGGCTCATCGGCGACGCGAAGTTGTGGCTGACGCTTTTTCTCCCCGGCTTGGCCGTGACTGTGGCCATTTCGGTAGTCCACTGGCGACAGCCGGAGTGGTTGGGCTTTCTCGAATACAAGGTTTACGATGTCCTCTTGAGCCAGCGCCCCAAGCCGATCCCGAGTGGGCTGGTTACCGTGGTGGACCTGGACGAGAAGAGCTTGGCCGAGGTGGGCCAGTGGCCCTGGCCGCGTTACCAGATCGCCCTGTTGCTGGGCAGGTTGAAGCAGTACGGCGTTCTGGCCGCTGGGATGGACATCGTGTTCTCGGAGCCGGACCGGACCTCGCCGGTGCGCATCAAGCGCGAGCTGGCCGGGCTTGGCGTGGACATGGACTTCACCAACCTGCCCGAGACCCTCCGCGACAACGATCTGCTCCTGGCGCAAAACCTCTCGAGTGGCCCCTACGTACTGGGCTATTTCTTCACTTGGCAGTCCGAGGACAGCGCGGGCCAGGCGGTGGAGCACGTACTGCCGCCTCCCCGGGTGGTGGTGCGACGCGCGTCCGGTTCCCCCGGCGCCCCGGGCGCGCCAGGCAAATCCGTCCAGATCCCCAGCGCCACGTCGGTGGTCTCTCCGCTGCCCGAATTGTCGAGGTCGGACCACTGGGCCGGGTTCTTCAATTCCTTCCCGGATCACGACAACATCGTGCGTTGGGCTCCCCTGGTCATCTCCTGGAAGAACACCGTTTACCCCAGCCTGGCCTTGTCCACCCTCATGTGCGCCTTTGGGGACGGGTCGGCCCTGCTCACCGTGGACCCCAACCCTTACGGCGGCCAGGACTTGGCCTTCAACCTGGATCTCGGCCCCTTGGGCCGGCGTCGCGTGCCCATGGACAAGAACGGCCGGGTGCTCCTCGATTTCCGCGGTCCCGCCCGCACATTTCCCTACGTCTCCGCCGTGGACGTGATGCGGGGCCGGGTCCCGCGAGAGTCCCTGGAGGGCAAAATCGTGTTCGTGGGCACCACGGCCAGAGGGCTTGAGGATGCCCGGGCAACCCCGGTGGATCAAACCTTCCCCGGCGTGGAGGCCCACGCCACCGTGGCGGACATGGTTCTGTCCGGGCGCTTTCTGCGCCACCCTATGGACGCCTGGTACATGGAGCAGATGCTCCTGGCCTTTTTCGGACTAGGGGTCACGGTGCTGCTCATGTTCACCCGCTCGCTGTGGGTCGGGATCGCGAGCCTCCTGGCTGGCGCGGGCATGTGGTACGGTTCTGCACTCAGCATGAACCGGCTGAATTTCTACCTCTCGCCGCTGTCGCCGCTGATGGCCCTGGCGGTGAACTTCACCCTGCTGACCTTCCTGAAGTTCCTGCGTGAGGAGCGCAAGAAGCGTTTCATTCAGTCGGCTTTCTCCCACTACCTTTCGCCCAAGGTGGTGGACGAGATCGTGGCCCAGCCGGAAAAACTCAACCTGACCGGCGAGGAGAAGGAGATGAGCATCCTCTTCTCCGACGTGCGCGGCTTCACCACCATCTCGGAAAAGCTGACGCCAAGCCAGGTTGTGGCCCTGCTCCACGAGTACTTCACCCCCATGACCAGGCTCATCATCGGAAACATGGGCACCCTGGACAAGTTCATCGGCGACGCCATCATGGCCTTCTGGAACGCCCCGGCGGACGTGGCAGGGCATCCGCGTCTTGCCGTCAAGACCGCCCTGGCCATGCTCGGAGAACTGGACCGCCTCAAGGAAGGCTTCCGGACCCGCTACGGCTTCGAGATTGAGGCCGGCATCGGGCTGCACCTGGGGACGGCGCGTGTGGGCAACTTCGGTTCGGAGGACCTCTTCGACTACACCATCATCGGCGACAACGTGAACCTGTGCTCCCGCCTGGAGGGGCTCACCAAGTACTATCATCAGCGGCTGCTGGTCACCGGGGCCATGCGCGACGCGGCTGGGGGGGACTTCGCCTGGATCGAGGTGGACCGGGTGCTGGTGAAGGGCAAGTACGAGCCGGTGACGATCCATGCCATCCATGACCGGGCCGCTCCCGGCGAGCTGGCCAGATGGGCCGCGGGTCTGGAGTTGTACCGGGCGCGACGCTTCGCCGAGGCCAGAGCCGTTTTCGAGGAACTTAAGGCCGCCTGGGCCACCCCGGCCACAGGGAGCGACGGGCTGTGCGCACTCTACGCCGAGCGATGCCGCACCATGGAGGAACTCCCCCCCGGCCCCGAATGGAACGGCGTGTTCGAGCACACCACGAAGTAAGGGGATGACCGTGGCAAACGCCGAGGAGACCATTGTGGCCGTGGTCACCCCGCCGGGCCGGGGCGGGGTAGGCATCGTGCGCTTGAGCGGGGCCGCCGCCAAGGCCGTGGGCGAGCGCCTCTTCCGCTCACGAAATCCCGCCTTCGCCGGTCTCAAACCCTACCGCCTGCACCACGGCATGCTGCTGGACGCCTCAGGGTGTCCTTTGGACGACGTGCTGGCGGCATTCATGCCCGGACCGGGCTCCTATACGGGCGAGGACGTGGTGGAATTCAACTGCCACGGCTCCCCGGCCATACTGCGCGCGGCCGTGGGCGCGGCCCTGGCGCTCGGTGCCAGGACCGCCCGGCCTGGGGAGTTCACCAAACGGGCATTTCTGGCCGGCCGCCTGGACCTGAGTCAGGCCCAGGCCGTGGCCGAACTGGTGGCGGCGGACACTCGGGCCGGAGCGGGACTGGCCCTCTCCAGGCTCACGGGGCTCATGGCCCGTAGGGTGGGCGAAATGCGCGCGCAGCTCGTGGAGCTTCGCACCCTGATCTGCTTGGCCGTGGATTTTCCAGAGGACGAGGCGGAATGCCTCGATTCAGAGGCTTTTCTGGCGACGCTTGGCCAAGTCGGGGCGCGTATCGGGGTGCTCATGGCCGCCCATGGCCGGGCAAGGCCCTTCAGGGAAGGCGAAGCGGCCGTGCTGGCCGGGCCCGTGAACGCCGGCAAGTCCAGTCTTTTGAACGCCCTGGTGGGGCGCGAACGGGCCATTGTCTGCGAGACTCCCGGAACGACCAGGGACTTCCTGGAGGAACAGCTCGACCTGGACGGCCTGCCCGTGCGCCTGGTGGATACGGCCGGCCTGAGGGATACGACCGACCCCGTGGAGCGAGAGGGCTTGGCCCGCTGCCTGCGCCTGATGGACGAGTGCCGGGTGGTGCTCCTGGTAGTGGACGGCTCACGGGACTTCGACCCCGCGGAGCTTGCCGCCACGTACGGTCTCTCGCCCTTGGAACCGTTCAGGGAATCGGGGGGCGGTCGCGGCATTTTAACCCTGGATCCGGCCAGGGTGCTGGCGGTGGTCAATAAGACCGATCTTCCCCAGGCCGGGCGGGACCCGGGCGCCGTCTTGGCCCGGGCGGGCTTCACGGTGGTGCACGTCTCTGCCAGAACCGGCAAGGGGCTGGAGGAGCTCTGCCGACTTCTGCGGGCGCGCCTGCTCGCCGGCGGTGAGATCGGGCCGGAGTCGGGACCCGTGCCCAACGACAGGGAACTGGCCCTGCTTGGCAAGGCTCGGGAAGAACTGACTAGGCTGTCCGAGGACCTGAAGGCGGGGGTGCCGCCCGATCTGCTGAGCGCGCGCCTGGAGACGGCTTGTACGCACTTGGACTCCATCACCGGCGAGATTGCTCCGGAGGCCGTCCTGAATGCTATTTTCGACGGATTCTGCATTGGCAAGTGAGTGATACCCGCTCTTTTCCGTTCCCTTTTCATCGGGACCAGTCTATAGCGATCTGGGGGGCATCCGGGATGCAGGAACTCGCGGCGAACTACCTTGAGCATTTCACGGTGGAACTTGGTGAGTACCCCAGCATCGTCCTGGACGATGCAGCACCGGAAAGCCTCCTGGAACTCGACCGACTCATCCGGGACACGTTCGGCCCGGGGAATCTGGTTAGTGTCTACGAGGCCCTCAGTGCGGCGGCAGAATCAGAATTGCCGCACTGCGCTGAGGTGGATGAGAAAGTATGTCCCCTGGACATCTATTTTTTTGTACTCGATTTCCTAGGGACGAAAGCGTTTTCCGCGCATGGAGGCGATTGATGCGATTTTCTGGTTTTGCGGCGAGACCGTTTCTCTTCGCCTTTGTCCTGATTTTCGGTTTTGCTTTGTCGGTTAAAGCCCAGGACGCCCCGGCGGACCAGGCTCAGACCACTCCGGAGGCCACGCCCGGGGCCGCTCCCGTCAAGCCGGCCAAACCGGCGCGCAAGCCGGCCAGGCCCGCTCCAAACCCCATACCCAAGGCGGGTGAGGTCATTCCCCTGGACCAGGGGGCCTCCGGCGAACAGAACTCGGCCCCGGCCGTGTCACCGGCCACCGCTCCGAGCTCTGGCTCGACACTTGGCCCGGTCTCGCCGGAAACCACTGGTCCCACCCCAGTTGGCGGTACCCTGTCTCCCGAGTCTCCGGCAACGACGCCGGCTCCGGTTTC
>Ga0326727_10001667_pt1 | contig 80589 bp, 62 predicted proteins | sample MB2enrmetagenome_FD_207643 | JGI IMG/M metagenome (GOLD analysis project Ga0326727, IMG submission 207643) | Lab enriched peat soil microbial communities from McLean, Ithaca, NY, United States - MB29MY | ecosystem: Environmental > Terrestrial > Soil > Wetlands > Peat | place: USA: New York... | reverse complement strand
ATCCGTAAAGTAGCGGGGATTGCGAGCGCAAACTCGCAGCGGCCCGGTGGCTTGGCTACTCGAGGATTGGGCGGCGAAATACTCGCTGGAAACGGCAACAGCAAGTCCAAATGTGATCACGAAAAGCAGTGAGAGCCACCACCTCGCGCTTCTTGGCGGCCTGTTCCGATGTCCCACGCAATACCTCCATTTTCACAGATCAGCACTCCCCGGAGGGGGCAGTTTGGCATCCTTGTCGTCAATCACTAGCACCCAATCGTTGGCATCGGGCGGCGTGAATTTGCGGTTTCCGGAATTGGCATAACTCCCGATCAGCGTGGTGGAGCCATCGCTCGGGTTGAACCACCAGCAATTCGCCAAACTCGGTTTGCTCGTAATCTTGCTCATATCCACAGTGAGCGTCGTGGCGTTGCCGTTCGGAATATAACTGATGATCGTTTGTCCATCACGAGTTCGCGCCGTCACCGCCAGCGTCCCGCCGGAGCCGTACCCCGCCGTCACTACCGTGTGCTTGATGTCCGGGACCATCTTCCAGTGCTCGCGGCTGCGCATCAGCTTGCCGTACCACATCTGCCCGACCGATCCCTTCGATCCTAGCTGGCTCTGCCAAGTCAAATCGTTCCGGCAGGGAATATCCCCCACAATGGTATGGGTTTCATTGAAACACCAGATAGGACTGTTGCCCAAGAAACTGCCGAGGTAGGCGCCACTGAGCGAACTCCAGTATTGCCGGGTGCGAACCAAGAGAGGCGTCGATGAGTGCTCGTTCTCGTAGGTGTCCTCGTCCATGAAAAAGGGAATAAAGTCGGAGCGTGAGTACTCGTGGTTCAACTTCGCTACATTGGCGGCGCCGTACATCTCGCTGATTCCCAGCCAGGGAGTACCCGAAAACACATCCAGAGAAGATTTCCCGCCACCGTTTTTGGCACTGATCAGATGATTCGGATCCGCGGAGTGGAGTGCCATCGCCATCTCGGCCAACTTGCGCGTCAAAGGCGGTTTGGTAGTTCGAGGATCGACATCCGTGCCCATTAGATAGATCACATTGTCAAAATGCCTATAGCGATGTCCCACATAGGCGCCCCAGTTGGTCATGGTGGCATCGGATGCCTCTTGAACTTCCGCACCCCAGCCTGCGCTGACGGTCGCCTGGAGGTCAAATAGATCCAGAAGGACAGTGATCCCGTGTTGGGATGCGAGGCGCAAGAATGCATCGGCCTCCTGAAAGTACGCCTCATTTGGAGTGGAGAATGCCGCTCCCCTGAAAGGGCAGTCACCCTTGATGTCGGCGCAGCCATACAAGCAGGACGAGCAATTGTTGGCCCACGCGTGCTCGAGCAGATTGACCTCGATGATGTTAAAACCACGGCTAGCCCGGTCTGCCAAATACTTCTCGGCGTCACTGTCATTCAACTGCACGATCGCCGACCAGGCTGCCTCGCCGTTCATGAATACCGGCTTGTTGGTAATAGTGTTCACCAGGTGAGTTCTATCCGCGCTCAGTACCATAAGCTGGCGCGTTCCGGCCTGTGATGCCGGCTCACTCGCCTCGATCACCGATAAGTGATTGAGCGTGGCCGGCCTGTGGATTATGCGGCCGGAATCCGGCTTCTGAGTTTCAATCTTCTGCGCCCAGGCCGGCATGACCAGCACGGCTAGTATTGAGAGAGTGGTGATTAGCATTCTCATGTTTTATCGCTCCGTCCCGGCTGGCTTTCGTCCACAGCCCCTGATGAAAGAAAATCGAGCCCGCGCAATTTCGGAGTGTCACACTACTCTCCTGCCGGCCCGGGGTCTATAAACTTCCGGTTTATTTTTGTTAAAAAATGCGCACCCGAACGCTTGGAGTGAAGGCAGGTTGACACGAACTTCGCACCACGCGGCGGCACGGCAGTTCAGCGACAACCTGCTGAGGATTTCAGAACTCAGTGACATTGCCCCCTTACCCCCGCCCCTCTCCCCCAAGGGGGCGAGGGCAGAAACAACTAGTATTTGTGGCCTCCCCCCGGGAGAGAGGGTGGCGCGCAGCGCCAGGTGAGGGGGTTGGTTCGTCACGATATTGTGGAGCCCTCAGTCGGATCAATTTCTGACAAAAAAAGAAACGAAGCTTATAGACGCAAATTGCGCTAAATGGTAATCTGCTGGGTCTTGGGCCAAACAAGCTTACAAGAGGAAATTCTGTGGAGGTGAGTCATGATACGACGCGAAGCAACAATCATAAGGGCAGTGATGGCCGTCCCCAGTCTAATAATTCTCCTTTCCTCGATGCTGTGGGCACAGCTTTATACCGGCACAGTTACGGGGTTGATCTCGGACCCTTCCGGCGCCGTCGTTCCCGGCGCACAAGTCCAACTGACGGATGAGCAGAAGGGATATGTTTTCACGGCAACCAGCGACACCAGCGGGAGCTACCTGTTCCGCAGCGTCCCTCCGGGCACATATAAGGTCGACGTTCGTGCCACAGGCTTCAAGAGCGAATCGCGGGGTGGCATCATCCTGGAAGTGAATCACAACGTAACGGTAGACTTTCAACTGCAACTGGGGGCGAGCAATCAATCCGTCGAGGTCAAAGCTCAAGCGCCGGTGCTCGACGCCCAGGATGCGGTCACCGGGCAGGTGGTGGATCGCAAATTCATGAACGACCTCCCCCTCATCGGCCGTACGCTCTCGGACTTGGCGTTCCTCACGCCGGGCGTAACAGAGGTTGACAGCGTTTGCTCGCCAGATTTGCAGCCCCCCGGTGCAAACATTTCGAACTGTCCGGCAAATAACTTCATATCGAACGGCAGCCGCATGGCCACTTCCAATTTTGTGATTGACGGGGCTTCCACGGCCTACCCGACTCACGCGATTATATGGCCCACCTACGAACCTTCGGTTGACTCAGTGGAAGAATTCGCCGTACAGGAGTCGAACTTCAGCGCGGAGTTCGGCTTCACCGGCAGCACCGTCACCAATATCGTGACGCGCACGGGCAGCAATCAATACCACGGGTCCGCTTATGACTTCTTTCGCAACCGGGCGCTGGATGCGAACGACTTTTTTGACAATGAGGCCGGCGTTCCCCTTCCGGCCCTGAAACTGAACAACTTTGGAGCGACGGTCGGCGGGCCGATCCGAAAGAACAAGACCTTCTTTTTCTTCGACTACGACGGCACTCGGAAACAGACTCTGAGTACCTGGAACTCCGGCGTGCCCGACGCGGCGGAGCGGACAGGAGATTTCGGCGAACTCTGCACGGCTTCCTACTTCGCCGGCGGGACGTTTGATGCCAATGGGATGTGCTCAAACCCTGATGGACAACTGTGGGATCCCTATACGGGCGTATACAATGCCGCCCAGGGTGGTCCGGTACGCTCCGGGTTTATCCCCTTCAACAATATGGCCATCTACCAGAGTCCCGGAAATCCCAACCTCACGGGCACCGGTTATCAGCTTGCGGCGCAACCGGGCAACCTGATGGATCCCATTGCCTACCAATATATTCAGACAAAGTATATGCCGCTGCCCAACCTGAATGTGGGAAACGCCGCGTACAACCCTTACACCAATTGGGTGGGATCTCCCGCCACCAAAACCAGCATCAATTCCTTCGACGTCAAAGTCGATCACCGCTTCAGTGAAAGTGATCTGGTGAGCGTGAAGTACTCGCAGAGCAAAAACCTCATCCCACCGTTCCCCTGTTATAGTGCGACGGATCCCGCCGATCCCTGTAACACGGGTCAGAACATCGCCACGTCGCACTTAGTCGCCATCAACTATAACCACTCTTTCGGTCCCGCGCTCCTTTTGACGGCCACGTACGGGCTGACGCGGGGATTCTTCACGAATGGGTCAGTGGCCGGCGAGTTCAAGGGTATCTCCCCGTCGGCCACGCTTGGCATGCCCACCTACATGGACCGATCAGGCATTTCATGGATGCCTGCGGTCACGTTCGACGACTATTCGGTTCCGGGCAATCTCTTCGGTTCGGCCGTTGGCCAGGTTGGGACGGAGCCCTGGTGCTGTGAGCGCGAGGGCAACGACATCCACGATCTGAGGGCGGCGCTCAGCTGGGCTAAGGGCAACCACAGCATCAAGTTCGGATTTGACGGCCTGATGTATCGCTTAAACTACATCCTCCCCAGCTATCCTGCCGGATATTTCAGTTTTAATCCTAGCAGCACCTCCGAGTATGCGACTTCGGGGGGCGGCGATGACATCGCGAGCTTCCTCACCGGGGTGGGCGGGCCAGGGTCGGGTGGCGACTATGATGTGCCGTTTGCAAGCGCAACTCAGGCCTTTCAATTCGCACAATTTATCCAAGACAATTGGAAGGTCAGCAAGAAGCTCACTTTGAATATGGGCTTCCGCAACGAAATGAATATACCCCAGACCGAGCGTCACAACCGTATAAACGAGCTCGACCTGAACGCGGTGTCGCCGCTCCAGGTTCCGGGCTTGGGAACGCTCCATGGTGGCGAGGTCTACATGACTTCCAACCACCGGAGCAACTATCTTGGAAACTATCACAACGTCGGACCACGTTTGGGTTTTGCTTACCGCCTTAGTGACAACCTCGTGATCCGAGGCGGATATGGAATCTACTACTCGATCGGCAACAACGAAACGGATAACTCGGGCTCACCCGGAACCCAAGGCTTCGACCAAATCACCCCTTGGCTCACCACTTATCAGAACGACGGCGCAACACCCTGGGGAAGATTCAGCGATCCCTGGCCGATTGTCGGGCCCAACTTTCCGGTCGGCAGCAGTTTGGGGTTGTTGAATGACGTCGGTTTCGGCCTCAGCTCGCCGATACCCCGTGAGGATTCCACCTCGCCTTACACACAGAACTGGAGCTTGGGCATTCAGAGGCAGTTGCCTTCCGCCATTCTCCTGGATGTGTCTTATGTCGGTAACAAGGGGACACATATTCTAAGTAATGTATACAACTGGGACCACCTCGGCCCGCAGATAGAAAAATACAACTCCAATCAGATCGCCGCGCTCGTGACGCATGTCCCGAACCCATTCTATGGGATAATCACCAACACGAACAGCTCGCTTTCGAGTGCGACAGTGGCCGCCTACCATCTCCAGTTGCCGTTCCCGCAGTTCACGAGCGTCGCTGGTGACAACGCCCCATGGGACAATACCAGCTACAACGCCCTCCAGGTAAAGTTGGAAAAGCGCTTCGCCCACGGGCTCCAGTTCCTGGTAACCTATACCTGGTCGAAATCCATCGACGAGGGGTCTTTGTTAGGGGGCGCCGGCGAGCTCGGCAGCTTTACGAGCCTTCAGGACCCGAACAATTACAAGCTCGAAAGGGGTTTGTCGAGTTTTGACATTCCGCAAGTCCTACAGTTAACTTACACCTACGAATTACCGATCGGCCGCGGCAAAGCTCTCGCCGGGAAGGCCAACTCGGTGGTCAATGCCATCATAGGCGGCTGGAAAACCACGGGAATTTGGCGGTTTAATGACGGCCGACCCATAGCCCTGAGCCTTGCGCAAGGTCTGCACTTGCCGACCTATGGAGCGCAACGGCCGGACTTGGTTGGCCGCCTGGCCTGCGCCAGCGGTTCCTGGAGTGACCGCTTGAACAACTATTTCGCGAACCCGCAAGTGGTGGTCGCTCCACCCTCTTATGCCATCGGCACGGCCCCGCGGACGGATGGAAGCTGCCGGCAGCCGGGGCAGGACAACGCAAACCTATCGATTTTCAAAGATTTCTCGCTCTCCAAGTTGCGCGAGGGTTCCCGCCTCGAATTCCGTCTGGAAACCTATAACGCTTTCAACCATCCGCAATTCGGGGGGCCGAATTCCACTCTCAATTCCGGCAGCTTCGGCGTGATTACTTCGCAAATAAACCAACCGCGGCAGGCCCAGGCGGTGCTCAAGGTGTATTGGTAAAGCTTCTGTGGCCTCCTGCTAGGAACATGGGGCCTATACATGTAGGCCCCATGCTCTGTGCCCTTGTCTTAATCGGCTGTGAGGCAGGGTGGGCGCAACGGCTTCCGTCCACAGAACGACTTGACGCCTATGGAGACCCAGGCTAACTTTGCCCCCGTCATGACCCGCCAGCGGCCTCTTTTATTGCTCGCTGCAACCCTGGTCCTCGCGAACTTCGCCGTCCAGGCACAAGTTCCCGCCAGTGTCTATGAGCAGGCAGTTTCCGAGTTCACTCAGCAGAAGTACGCTGAAGCCGAGCAGACTTTGCGGCCGGATTTAGCCCCGCACCCTCGCGACGCCCGCGCGCTAGGGTTAATGGGTTTGATTCTCGACGCGCAGAAGCGCTTTACCGAAGCTGAGACATTTCATCGGCGCGCCCTCGCCCTCGCGCCCGATTCAGCCTCCCTGTACAGCAATTTTGGCAACCACTTCCTCCGCCAAGGACAGTCGGAAAGAGCCCGCTCGGCCTACCTCCGGGCCGTCGAGCTCGACCCCTCGGATCGAAACGCCAACTCCCGTCTTGCGCAAATATCGGTGGACCAAAAAAAAGGTGCGGAGGCTCTCCACTACCTCGACCGCCTGCCGAGGGAGGACCAAGCTGATCCGGTATTCCAGTTGTTGCGGGCGCAGGCGCTCAAGCTGACGCGGCAAACTGCGAGCGCGGAGGCGCTGCTTTCAGATGTTTTGAATCGATCAGGCAAGGACCCGCGCGTCGCCTATAACGTGGGAATGCTCTTCGCAACCTGGAAGGAATATGTGCGGGCGGAAGAAGCCTTTTCGGAGGCCCTCGAGTCCGCTCCCGGGGAGTTTGAGGTGCTCTATAACCTTGGACTCGCGGCGCTAGCTGCCCATGATTACGACCGTGCCACCCAGGCGTTTCGGGCGGCACTCGATCAGCATCCTGCAGACGTTGACTGCTTATTGGGTCTGGCGCGAGTCATGGATGAGTTGAAACGAGACGACCAGGCTGCGGGCCTGCTGTTTCAAGCTCAGCGCGCGGCGCCGGACCGCGCCGACCTCCTCGAATTCTTGGGTGGTGTCCTCGCCAAGCTCGGATTCTACCGCGAGGCGGGGGCCGTCTACGACCACTGTTTCCAGGTGCACCCGAGCGACGACGAGGCCAGGCGCGAGCGTGGGTACGCCTTGGCGCGGGCGGGTCAATTGACTGAAGCGTTCCGGGACTTGGACTGGTATGTAGAACGGCACCCGCGCGACCCCATCGGTTTCTTTGAGCTGGCTGTTGTGGAGTCCATTCCGCAACCGGACCAATCCCTGAAATACTTCGATCGGGCTTTGGAACTCGACCCAAAAATGGCGCCGGCTCACTTCGCACGTGGCATCTTGCTTCGTCAAGAAGGCAGGATTTCACCAGCGCTGAAAGATTTTAAGTCCGTCCTGGACCAACAGCCTGAAGATTTCCATGCCTGGGAGGAACTTGGCGAAGCCTTGCTCGCGGCCAGCCGAACCTCGGAGGCCTTGCCGGCTTTTGAGAAAGCCGCGGCCCTGGCGCCGCAGAACACCGAGGTCCTTTGGCGTTACGGCCGTGCCCTGATGCGCGCGGGGCAAGAAGCGGCAGCACAGGAAGTTTTTAGTAAAGTCAAAAGCCTGGGGCAAACGTCGGCAAAACTTACACTCGCTTCTCCGGACATCCTCCACTTGGATCCCGCTGGGCGAACCTCGGCCAACGTGGCCGAGTTGCGGGACCTTGCATCCGCCAACCCCACCCATTGGCCGTTGAAATTTCGTTTGGGAGAGGAGTTGCTGGCGGAGGGAAAAGTCCCGCAAGCTCTGGAGGCTTTCCGCGAGATCAAGGATTCCACATCAGGTAGGGTTGCTTCCGCCGAGTGCGGCAGAGCGTTGCTTGACGCGGGGCAGTTCAAGGCCGCGCGGGACTTCCTCGAGAGTGCCGTCGAGGCTGAGCCTTCGAACAGCTTGCGCCGCGTGGACCTGGCGATAGCCGTGTTTCATGACGCTGGCCCCGAATCTGCTTTGTCGCAGCTTGACAAGACCCCCGCACCCGCGCGGCAGGGTGATTACTACCTCTTGCGCGCCCAGTTGCTGGATGCCCTGAGGAGACCCCAGGAGGCCGCGGAAGCCCTGCATCGAGGTATCCAGTCGTCGCCGACGCGGCCGGACCTTTACTTTCAAGCCGCGTTGTTTATGGTGGACCACAATCAGGTGGAAGCGATGCTTGACTTTCTGGCGAGAGCGGACCGGGTCGTAGCGAATAATCCCCAGCTTGAGCTGACGCGAGCCATCGGACACGCCCTTCTTCACCAGGACGACCAGGCTGCCGCAGTATTGACCAGAATGGAATCGCTCTGGCCGGAATGGTATCTCCCCTACCTTGTCCACGGCGTACTCCTCGCTTATCGCATACGGGGTGCAGAAGCTAAACCTCTCCTGGAAACGGCCATTGCCCTGGGCGCTCACCAGGCGATGGCCTACTACCATCTCGCCTTCGCCATCATCACTTCCGACCCCGGGAACGTGCGCGAGGCACAGGCAGCCATCCGGGAAGCGCTGGCATTGAATCCCAAGGACCCCTACATCCAATCATTGGCGGGAAAGATCGCTTATCTTGGGAAGGACTATCCCGCGGCGCTCGAGCATCTTCACGCCGCCCTTGAAATCTGGCCGGATATGGTGGAGGCACACTCGAGGCTCAGCGCCACGTATCGCGCCATGGGCGACGAAAATAAAGCCCGGGAGGAACTAAAAGAGGTCGCTCGCATTAAGCAAGAACACCCGGGGATTCAGACCTTCCCCTTCCCGACAGATGATCTACTTTTCAGCGTGGACAAAGCGGGCGCGCCGTAGGGGCACCTCTTGTGGCCGCCCTCTCGGTTACCGTGGATGAAGTTCTTAGGGCACCCCTTGTGGGTGCCTATCCTCCCGTATGTAAAGCGGGGAACGGGGCACCCGCAAGAGGTGCCCCTGCGATCCGCGAAAGGAAACATTCGGTCATGAAAATATGGAGCAGTGGTCGCAGCGTGCTTGTGACAGCGTGCCTAATATGTACCCTGTTGATAACGATGATGGCGAAGGCGCAGTCGACCGCCGGCGCGACTCCGCTCTCCCTGAGCGCCAACGGCCGGTACTTAGTTGATCAGAACCACGTTCCTTACTTGTTGCAGGGTGATGCAGCGTGGTCATTGATCGTCGCAACGGACGACCAGGAATTGGAGCAGTACCTCAAAAACCGAAGAGACAAGGGATTCAACGCGCTGCTGGTGAATCTCGTCGAGCACCTGTACTCGAAAAACCCGCCACTCGACGCTGCGGGTGACCCGCCCTTCATGACGCCGGGAGATTTCACAACTCCCAACGAGAAGTATTTTGCCCACGCCGATAAGGTTATCCGTGAAGCCGGCGAAAATGGCATGCAGGTGCTTCTTGCGCCCATCTATCTGGGTTATGTCGGTACGCAGGAGGGGTGGATCGAAGAGCTGATGAAGCTCAAGCCTGAGAGGTGCCTCGAGTACGGCCAGTATTTAGGAAAACGATATAAGGACTTTAATAATATCATTTGGGTGATGGGCGGTGACCGCGACCCTAAGTCTGCGCTGGAGAGAGTTGACTTGATTGCTCTGGGTATCAAGGAGTTCGACAAGCGCCATCTGTTTACGGCTCATGTCAATTCGGAGCCCTCCACCCCCGAGCAGGTCGGAAGCGGGGGCTGGCTTGACATCAATTCCTCCTATTCCTGTGAGCGGGTTCACGAGCGACTCGAGTCCGATTACAACCACCAGCCCGTCTTGCCAACCTTCCTGATCGAGTCGTGTTATGAAGGGGAGCATAATTCTTCCCATGCGCAGATCCGCAGGCAGGCATATTGGGCCGTACTCTGTGGCGGTTTCGGTCATGTTTTTGGAAACAACCCCATCTGGCATTTCGACGGTCCGACGCTCTACCCCTTCAAGGGAACGTGGCAGCAGGCTCTCGATCTCCCCGGCTCAGTGGACGTGATGTATTGGGGTAGACTCCTTCGGTCGCGCCCCTGGTTTGACTTGGTTCCGGACCAAAAGCACGAGGTGATTACAGGGGGGCTGGGCGAGTTCCTGGGCGACGATTACCTGGCCGCGGGCCGCACTCCTGACGGCAGTACGGTCATTGCCTACATGCCGACGAAGCGGACCATCAGCGTGGACTTGAGCAAGATATCTGGCGCTCAAGCCGTCGCCTCGTGGTACGATCCCCGCACGGGTAAAGCGATTTCAGCCGGCGCATTCGAGACCAGCGGCACGCGGGAACTTACGCCGCCTTCGGACGATGATTGGGTGCTGGTGCTCGACGACGCTTCCCGGAAGCGCTTGCCACCGGGAGTCACTCACTAATGCGCAGCCCAAGAGCGTTGGCCGACAGGAGGGGCCGGCAATGACGAAGCGTGCTGCAGTTTGCATTTGCTGTGGCTTGTTTGTGGTGAGTTTTACCGGCTCTTTCCCCGAGGTGGCCGGGGCGCTTGACCTCTACCCCGCCAGCCTCCATTTCGGCAATAGTCCGCAGACGGTGACATTGACGAATCGAGGAGCGCCTACTCCCCTGCGCCTCGGGCAGATCAGGATTGTGGGCGAGAACGCGGGCGACTTCTCAAAGATCACCACTTGCGGCAGCGAGTTGCCGGCCGAAGCGTCGTGCACGCTCAGCATATCGTTCAGACCGGGCGCCACCGGAATGAGATCGGCAGCGCTCGTGGTCGGCGGCGAAGGAGAAGGTGGCCCGCTGACTGTCAGTCTGACGGGCGCAGGTCAGTTCATGGCGCTCGGCGCCGACAGAACTCACTTGATAAACACGTTTACGAACAAGCCTGTTTTCATCACGGGGGATACCGCTTACGCTCTTGCCCTTGCGCTTTCTTCCGATGCCGACATTGAAGCCTACCTTTCGGATCGCCAAGCCAAAGGAATGAATCTGATCTGGGTTGGGCTCGTGGATGCCAACAACCACGGTGATGGAAAAGACAATGTGGGAACCACCGAGAACGATACCTTCGGCAATAACCCCTGGAACGGCGGGCCGGCCTTTACTGGAATGAGTAGCTCCACGGCTTATTGGGCGCATGTCGACGAAGTGCTGCAAAGGGCAGCAGCTCACGGCATCACGGTTCTCGCCGGAACGGCGTTTGCGGGATCATTCGCCAGTTGCAATGACCCTTACACAGCCAACATGGTGGCAGCTTCTGACGCCACAATGCTGGCCTATGGCGCGTTCTTGGGAAATCGTTACAAGTCTTACCCCAATATCATCTGGCTCCAAGGGGGTGATGCCAATGTTAGCCTTTGCGGCAGCGCCTTGGCGAACAAGGTGAGCGACATTGCCAAAGGTATCCTATCCGTTGACACCGGGCACCTGATGGCCGTCGAGGCGACCAGTGGAGTTTGGGGCGAGCCGAGCGCTACCAATTGGTCTGCCCACACGTATGGTGCCAGCAATCCTAGCGGCTGGCTCACCCTTGGAACAATTTATCCGAAAGGAACACCCGACAGAGTTTTTTCCGCGGAAATCAGCCAAATCGTCTCACAGTGCGTAACCGAATCGACGGCAACGCCTTATGTTCCGTATTTCAGCATGGAAGACCCTTATGAATACGAGCCTCTAACCGGGACACCCTATAATAATCAACAACTTCGGCAACAAGGGTATACGGAGATTCTCAGTGGCGCCCGACTAGGCAGGCTCTTTGGTAGTTCAGGCGTGTGGCCCTTCGGTTCGGGCTGTTGCATGCGTGGGTTGACGTGGCAGACGAACATGGGGAACCTAGCCTCCTTCGATCAACAGAGGCTAGGCCAGCTCTTCCGCAGCCGCGAGCACTGGAAACTGGTTGGCGACCTTAAGCATACGGTGGTCACTGCAGGGTACGGCTCGGGAGCGAACCTCAGTGTGGCTTCGCGGACTTCCGACGGCCAGACGATCATCGCTTACATTCCCAACGGCAATGCGACCACGCTGACGGTGGCCATGAACAAAATCTCGAGCGGCATCAATCTCGCGGCGTGCTGGTGGTTTAATCCGTTTTCAGGTGCCTCAACCTTGATCGGAAACTACGCTAATTCCGGGACGCGAAGCTTCACACCCCCCGATGCCAACGATTGGATACTAGTCATCGACGACGCAGCCGCGAACCTGCCTGCGCCCGGCACTCCGTAGAGTTGGGAAGCGGTACGGCAGCTCGGAAAGTACTTCGGCTTGTAAGCCGAGCGAAGCCACGCCAACAGAGCTTCGTCCAGTCTCCTGCCGCCCTTGCGAAGTGTGGCTGATTGGATTATGATCGCCGCAATGCTAAGTTGAGGTCCCATGCAGGCAAAAGGCGTGGCGAATTGGGAGCACGTCGGTTCAGTCGTTGACCGCCAGATCAACACTGAGCATTTCCACATCTGGCCGTTTCCGCACTCGGTTCCGGTGGACGTACGATTTCTGATCCTTGACCGCCGTCGTGACGTTCCCCTGCACCGGCCTGACCACCTGGAGGTGGTTGTTTTTGAATCCGGTGAAATGGGCTACGAATTCGAGGATCATACCTGCACGTTATGCAAGAATGACATCCTGGTTGCGGGAGACCGCATCCGGCACCGTTGCGTGCGGGTGGGGAATTCTCAACTCGAGGCCAGGGCGGTGGTACTATCATTTCTTCCTAATTTGATCCACTCTGGCGGCCCGCTTGGCGATGATGTGCAATACCTGATGCCATTCAGGCTGCTTGGTCCGTCGTTTCCGAATGTGATTCCGGCGGACAAGGGGCTAGCGCGGGAAATCCGCGACTTCATCGAGAGGATCCGTGGAGAAATAGCGAGTGCTACCGAGTGCTCGCATCTGGCCATCAAGACTTACTTAAGGATGGTCCTGCTGGCACTGGTGAATTATTACTCGGAATTGAATGCGACTCGCGAGGCTTTTTTCTTGCAGCAGAGCAACCTGCGACGCTTGGCTCCGCTTTTCGACCATGTCGAGAAGCACTACAGCGAGCCCATTCGCGTAGTCGATGCAGCACGCCTGTGCGCGATGAGCGACTGTTACTTCATGCACTTATTCAAGGAATTGACCGGCCAGTCCTTTGTGGCGTATCTGAATTACTTCCGTGTTGCCCGAGCACAACGCCTGCTAGCATCGACCGAAAAGCCCATCCTGGAAATCAGTCTGGAAAGTGGATTTTGCAACCAGAGTTATTTCGGCGTAATCTTTCGGCGCCTTACCGGGATGACGCCACTCAAGTACCGCCGCCAAAACGGCAGAGTTCCTCTTCGAAGTTATTACGGGTCTCTCCGGACTACCCTCAGTCCGCCATTTTCGCCGCCATATTTGCCAAGCACCTACAGTTCGTTTCCAAGCTGATGGGGGCGAAGTCAGGTCCCGGGCTCAGCTCAGTTTGCGCTTGAAACCGCCGGTTTGTACCGCCAGATACGTGATACCCACCGCCGTCCACAAGGCGCCCACACGCATGGCTAACGACGAAATGCTCATCCAGATGTAGAAGCAGATGGCAAAACCGAGCGTCGGGCTAACGAGGTTCGTCCAAATGCGAGAGCCCCTCCTTTGCTGCAACCGCACAAAGTAATGGCCCAAGACGGATAGGTTTACCGCCATGAATCCCAGGCAAGCGCCAAAATTGACCAGTTCCGCGCTCTGATCGAGGTTGAGCAGCAGGGCGCCCAGGCAGGCGATGGCTCCCATCAGCAGGATACTATAGATGGGGGTACGCCGCACCGGGTGGACGTAGCCGAACAGCCGATGCGGCAAGCGGCCGTCGCGTGCCATCCCGAACAGGAGGCGCGAAGCGCTCGCCTGACTGGTTATCCCGCTGGCCCAGGCTTGGGCGATTACCAGAAGGGCAATCAAGAAAAACAGACTGGGCCCGCCTATCAAGCGTCCGATATCGGAAAAAGCGGTCTCGATAGGGTGAAACTGATGGTAGTCGGGCCAGATTAACTGGCCTAGATAGGTCAGGAGAATGAAGATTGCACCCGCCACGAAACACACCAGTACGGTGGCGAGGGCGACGTTCTTTTGCGGCTCTTTGGCATCTTCCGCCAGCGTGGAGATTCCGTCAAAGCCCAGAAAGGACAGCACCGCGATGGGCGTAGCGGACATGATTGCGGCCAGCGAAAAATCAGGGGCATTGTAGAACGGCTTCATGGAAACCAGCGTACCTTGGCCGGTTCCACTGAGTAGGGCTCGCACGGCGGCCCCCACGAACCACACGATTGAAATGGAGAGCACCCCATTGAACACGATGGTCGCTCGCGATGTCATTTCGATTCCGCACATATTGATCCCGGTGATCGTGACGGCCGTGAACAGCACCCACACGGTATAGGGCACGGCGGGCAAGAGCTTGTTCGATGTGACGGCAGCGATGATGACGCACAGCATCGGCATGAGCAGGTAATCGAGAATCATGACCCAGCCGGCCAGGTAGCCAGCCGCGGGATGGATGGCGCGCGAGGCGTAGGCGTAAGTCGATCCCGCCTCCGGGAAGGCAGCGGCCATCCGCCCGTAGCTCACGGCGGTAAAGCTGACGGCCAGCATTGCGATGAGGTAAACCAACGCAAAGTGACCGTGCGATTTCACGGAGCCCACGCCGAAGAAAGTGAAGGGGGCGGTGGGGCCGACAAACGCCAGCCCAAAGAGCACTAAAGCCCATAGAGAGAGGACGGGTTTGAAGCCTTGGGGAGCGTTCGCCGCGCCCGCTGCGGGCTGTGCCGAGTGATTTGCGGTTTTCATGGCTGGCTAATCCTGAGGACCCGCCTCAGCGGACAATCCCAGCATGTTCGACTGACGCCGGTTTCTTTCGCTGCTGATCCACTTCTGACTGGATAAAGGCAACCGTATCGGCGGCGAGTTCAAGCATCCGCTTGAAATCGGCCTCGGGTGTGGTCAGAGGCGGCTTGAACTTGAGTACGTTGCTGGCCATTCCGCCAAATTGCACGAGCAGGCCATGGTCCAGAGCAAAATCCCAGGCTTTGCGGCACGCCTCGGTGGCAGGAGCTTTGGTCTGGCGGTCTTCGACGAAATCCACGCCGATGAATAAGCCAGGACCGCGCACATCGCCAATTACCTCAAATCGCCCGGCCAGATCCTGAAACCATTCCGTCGCCTTAGCTCCAAGGACGCGGGCCCGCTCGGCCAAGTGCTCTTTCTCCACAATGTCCAGCACGGCCAGGCCGGCGGCCGCCGCCAATGGCTGGTTCATGAACGTGAGCATATGCCAGGGTTCAAATTCGAGTTTCTCGGGGATAAGGTCTTTGCGGGTGGTGAATGTTCCTATGGGAAAACCTCCGCCCATGGCCTTGCCGGCTACCAGGATGTCCGGGCGCACATCGAACAGGTCGCAGGCCCAGGTAGCTCCGCAGCGAGCCAGACCCGTTTGAACCTCATCGATGATCAGGAGTACGCCGTGCTTACGGCAGACCTCTTGGATGGCCCCGTAGTATTCAGCCGGGAACACCGTGTGGCCGTTCGGACCCTGGACGATTTCCATTAGGAAAGCTGCCACCTGCCCGGAACTGGCGCCAGCCAAATCCGCTTCCAAGGCCCGGACCGCGGCCTTCCAGCTATCAGGGCCTTCGCCCAACGGTGGCCGGTAGGCGTCAGCCGAAGGGATCTGGCGAAATGCCGGCCAGCGCAGTGCGCCCGGCAGCCACTTCCGCAGCTCCGGCATACCCGCCAAGCCCATGGTGGCGAGCGACATGCCGTGATAGGCGCCTGTGAGCGACAGCACCTCCACACGCCCGGTCACCCGGATGGCGAACTTGATGGCTGCTTCAATGGCTTCGCCGCCTCCCGTACAGAGGAATGTCTTGGTAAGGCCCTGAGGTGTAATGGCGGCCAGCCTTTTGCAAAATTCGATTACGGGAGTGCTCTCATGGAGGATGTTTGTTGTGGGGAGCGTCCTCAACTGACGCTCGACCGCTTCGGCCACTGCGGGATGGGAGTGCCCCACCATAGCCGGCCCAGCGGAGCCAGACATAGTATCCAGATAGATCTGGCCCTGGATGTCCCATAACCGCGACCCCTCGCCGCGCACAAAGATCCGTGATTTTTCTCGCTTGACTGCGTGCATTACGAAATCATTAGATAAAGATTGATAATCCACGTTGGTCACCTCGAGACCTCAAACGTTGCGCCCAATTATTCACAAGCTATCACCCTCTTTTAACACGGGGCCGATCGGTATTTCTATCAAGAAATCATCAATTTCTGTTGCAAGGCTGTTTTCGCTTGGCGTACAAAAACGCATTTCCAACAAAATTAGGTTGGAAGTTTATAGACCTTCAGCCGGACTGACGATACGGTGATACCGGTGTAAAATAAGTTGAAATCGCGTGTTCATCGATTACGTAATGTCGTACTGGAGGAAAAGTATGCAGAATCAAGGGAAGCACCACCTCAGCCGGTTCAGCAGGCCGGTGAAGGTCATGCTCCTTTCAGTCTTCGGGTGCCTCGTGTTTTCTTCCGTCCTTCACCCAGCTGACCGCATTTCCTGCTTGAAGGTCGGAGATAACAAGAGGTATTTGGTCGACCAGAATAACGTGCCCTTCCTCATGCAAGGCGACGCAGCTTGGTCGGTGATCGTCGAGTTGAACGACACGCAAGTCGAACAGTACCTGAACAACCGGCGCCAAAAGGGATTCAACGCCATTATGGTGAACCTGATCGAACATAAATTCTGCAACCATCCTCCGCGGAATGCCGCGGGCGAAGGCCCCTTCACCGCGCCCGGTGATTTTTCCACTCCTAATGAGAAGTACTTTGCATACGCCGATTGGGTCATTCGAAAGGCTGCAGAAAACCGCATCTACGTGCTTCTTTATCCCATCTACCTGGGCTACGTCGGTACTGACGAGGGATGGATAGAAGAGACTCTGACTAACGGTCCCGAAAAATGCCTCAATTATGGCCGCTATCTCGGCAAGCGCTACAAAGAGTTTGACAATATCATTTGGATGATGGGGGGAGACCGGCATCCCGGGCCGGCCCTGGAGGATGTTGATATGATCGCGCTGGGGATCAAGGAATACGACCAGCGCCACGTGTTCTCAGCCCATTGCGAACCCGACCATTCCGCCGTCGATGACTTTTCAGGAGGTCGCTGGCTCAACTTCAACACAACTTATACCTACGGAATTGTCCATCAGAAATTGCTTCAGAATTACAACCGCACGCCAGCCATGCCTTTCGTCCTGATCGAGTCCAGTTACGAAGGCGAACATGATTCCTCCGCAGTGCAGATTCGCCGGCAAGCCTACTGGTCAGTCCTCTGCGGCGGTTTCGGCCACGTTTTTGGCAACAATCCCATCTGGCACTTCGACACTCCGGGTTTCTTTGCACAGTTCGCCAATGGCGTCCTACCCCCGAGAAAGGTGACATGGAAGCAGGCGATGGACCTTCCGGGCTCGGTGGGCATGGAGTTCTGGGGCGAACTCTTCCGTTCCCGGAATTGGTACGATCTGGTTCCGGATCAAAAACACGAGGTAGTCACCAACGGATTGGGCGAATTTAATGGGCTCGATTATGTGGCGGCAGCACGCACGCCCGACGGAAGCACGCTGATTGCGTATTTGCCGGCAAGCAGGAGCGTCAGCGTGGAAATGAGCAAGCTGGCGGGCAAGGAAGTCAAGGCATGGTGGTACGATCCGAGGAATGGCAAGGCCGCTGCCGCGGGAACATACCCGGCAAGCGGAAAGCTCGAATTCACGCCGCCGGAAGAAGGTGACTGGGTACTGGTTTTCGACGATGCCGCCAGGCAACTGCCTGCTCCTGGGAGCAGGCAGTAGGTGTGTTCGGGGCCTCAGAAATCCCATGGAGGGTAGCGGCTATGATCTTTGCTTCCAATTTGAGTTTTCCCGAAGGGCCCGTAGCTTTGGCTGATGGGACTTGGCTGTGTGTGGAGGGTGGCGCTGAACGCGGTTGCGTAACGCGGATCAGCCCCGATGGCAAGACGAAAAGTGTGGTGGCCAAAACGGGGCGGCCCAACGGCTTGGCCATCGACGCGGAGGGGCATATCTGGGTGGCAGAGTCTCAAACGCCCTCGCTTTTGCGCCTCACGCTTGATGGAAAAGTAGAAGTTGTCGCAACGGCCTGTGACGGTCAGCCATTTCTTTTTCCCAACGATCTCTGCCTGGGACCGGACGGTGCGATTTATATGACTGATTCCGGCGTGCATATCGGGGAGTTCGCGCCCGGCGGCAAAATTCGTTCGGACTATATGCAGGTAGAATATGACGGGAGGATCTATCGGGTGGACGTAAAGAGCGGCAAGATTCGTCAACTCGATTTCGGCATCAAGTTCACGAATGGAATAGCCTTCGGGACGGACGGCGCTCTCTACGCAAATGAGACTCTGACTGGAATGATATACCGCTATGAATGGAAGGGCGGCGGCATCGGTCCACGCCAAGGGTTCGGCAATGTCATTGACCCGAACGCGCCCCCCGGGTGGAAGGGCCCCGATGGTATGGCGTTCGGGTCCGACGGCAATCTCTATGTTGCCGTATACGCTCAACAAGACATTACCGTGCTGGGGCGTGACGGCTCGGTGTCAAGACGCATTCCCACCCAGGGTAAGCTGCCCACTAACTGCGCTTTCGGCCTGCCAGGGCAGAAGAAACTCTACGTGACGGAGTATGAGTTCGGCCAGATAGAAGTGTTCGACGCGGGAACCGACGGCCTGCCGCTCCTTGCTTGATAACCTCAAGACCGCGACGGCTTCGGCCGGACTCTAACTCCGTCGACCATCGTAACCTACTCGGCGCGACGAAGCTCGAATTCTTGGTGTGCACGCGTCCCGGCCAAACAGTACATTACGTGGGTGCTTAAGCGGGTTTAGGATAAAGCGCAGTGAGACGTGTATGAAGTTTCTTGCGTTCCAACTCCTCGTCTTGGGGGCTCTTATCTTGGGGCAAACCAGTGCCCCGCAGGGCGGCGGCATCAACACCCTTTTCGAAAAAGCGCAGCGTGCATTGTCAGCCAAAGAATATCCGGAAGCCGAAAAGTGTTTTCGCGAAGTTCTGAGTCGCAATCCGAGGTTTACGGCTGCCTACGTCAACCTGGGAGTGGTCTACATCCACACAGGAAACTACGAGGCGGTTGTGAAGAGCTTCGAACAAGCGAAAAAGCTGGCGCCCCAAGAAGTGGGAATTGACCTTAATCTCGGGCTCGCCTATGACCACGAGCTTGCTTTCCCCAAGGCCATATTGGCCTTCAGGCGCGTCCTGCAATCCCTCCCCAACAGTCTCCAGGCCCGATATGTCTTGGGGATGAGTTATTTTATGACCGACGACTACCAACACACCGTCGAAGCCCTGGAGTCGCTCCGCGACAGTCCAAGGACGATCTCGACGATCTCTTTGTCATAAGCATCTGCTATGGAAAGTTGAAGCGCCAAGCTGATTCGCAGGAGGCTTTCACAAAACTGGTGCAAGCAGGTGGCGACGCTGCGCCTCTGCATCTGCTCTTGGGCAAATCATATCTCGATCTCTGCCAAAACGACGAGGCGCGAAAGGAATTGGAGAGGGCCGTGGAACTGAACGCTTGCCTTCCCTTTGGGCACCTCAATTTGGGCGTCGTCTATCAGCGCCTGGGCATGTTCGATCGGGCAGGAAAGGAGTTTGAGACCGAGATGGCGGTCTCGCCGCGCGAGCCGTGGGGCTATGAGTATCGCGGCATCCTTTATTTGGACAGTGGTGACCCGGACCGTGCGCTGGCCATGTTCCACAAGGCGCCGGCCGTCCATGAACTACCTGGCAAGGTGAACCGCGAGCGCGTTATTTCCTTCGCGGAAGAGCGGCGCTATCTCGCAGAGGCAACGCCTAGTGTCCGCGACATGGCTACGCTGGCGGTTGGCACCGGCTTGCGGCCGAATTCTGAGTTATTCCCTTTGCTGTGGGTGAACGTCCACCTTAACCCGAGTGCGGAAGGCCCTCACGGGTTTGTCCACGTGTCGGAGGGCAAGACGGATGCGGCGCGCCGGAATGTTCCACTGACCCCGCGGGCGCGTGCCATCCTCGAGATGCGCAAGCCTGCCAAGGGCGGTAGCGCCTTCGTTTTTCCAGGGCCCGGAAATAGCGGCCACATAACCACGGTCCAACATGCCCATGAGCGCACAATCGAACGGGTGAACAAAGCGGCCCGCGAGCGCAGGCAGGGAAAGGACGTGATTGAGCCTTTCGAGTTTTACTGTTGGCGGCACACGTGCGGAACGCGCTGGGCAGAGGCGGGCTTGGACAAGTACAGCGTGGCGCGGCTCATGGGCCATTCGTCGCCCCGCGTGTCGGAGCGCTACTACATCCACGTTACAGAACCCCACGTCACCACCGGCTTTGAGCGTTTTCTGACCTATCAGGCACAGCGGTTGGTGGAGTCGGTTCCGGCAGTGACAGAACGCGTGCAATAGGCGGCCCGTTGCAAAAAGGGGTGACAATGGGGGTGACAGTCAATCGAGAATTCCCCGTAACCCACTGAAACCACAAGGCAGGTTATCTGATTCTCCATCTGAAAACCCGGGTTCGATTCCCGGTAGCGCTACCAGATCTTAGAGTCGGCCAATAATCCTAGTGCAACCGGCTGAAAATATACCTTGACACGTATATGCTCTGTGGAGTATATTAAGAGAGTGGAATCTGTTTTCGAAATCATTGCCGAGCCGAACCGCCGCGCGATATTGAGCCTCCTGGCCTCCTCCCAACAGTCGGTGGGAGAGATCGAGCGCCAGCTTCGCATGACGCAGCCGAGCGTGTCAAAGCACCTGCGAGTGCTGCGCGAGGCCGGTTTCGTGGAATCCACGGTGGACGCGCAGCGCCGCCTCTACCGGCTGAAGCCTGACCCGCTTCACGAGGTGGATGCCTGGCTGGCGCCGTTCCGCCGGTTCTGGTCCGCTCACGTCGATGCTCTGGAACGCCACCTCGACCGCATGGATCAATCAACACGAACGAAAAGGAAGACAAGGAGAAGACGACGCGGCCCAAACCGCGAACCTGACAAAGGAGAAGCGAAATGAAAATCAAAGTGACCAGTGTATACGTGGACGACCAGGACAAGGCCCTGCGCTTCTATACGGAGGTACTGGGCTTTGCCAAGAAGACCGATTTCAGTCAGGGCCCCTATCGCTGGCTGACCGTGGCTTCGCCCGAGGAGCCGGACGGCACTGAGCTGCAGCTGGCGCTGAACAACAACCCCGCGGCCAAAGCGTATCAGCAGGCGATGTTTCAACAGGGCCAACCCGCGGCCATGTTCTTCACCGACGACGTCAAGGGCGACTACGAGCGAATCAAGGCCCGCGGCGCCGCGTTCACGATGCCGCCCACCGACGTGACCTACTCGACCATTGCGATGCTGAACGACACCTGCGGCAACCTCATTCAGCTCACCCAACTGGCACGCTCTTCACGCTAAGGAGAAGAAGATGACCGATCGCGAGCAGTACTCATCGGGTCCGGCCCGCGGGGCCGAGATACGAAAGGAAGGGGAGAAGTGGACGCTCATTCTCGTCAGAGAGCTGCGCCACTCGCCGGAAAAAGTCTGGCAGGCGCTGACCGACCCGGCGCATCTGCGCGAGTGGGCGCCCTTTGAAGCCGATGGAAGCCTGGGTACGGTTGGAGCCACGGTGAAGCTCACCACGGTGGCAGCGCCCACGCCGCAAGTTTCCGAAACAAGAGTGACGCGAGCCGACGCTCCCAAGGTGCTCGAGTACAACTGGGGTGGCAACGATCTCCGGTGGGAACTCGAAGCCTTGGGTGGCGGCACGCGCCTCACGCTGTGGCATAACATCGATCGCCGCTTCATCGCGTGGGGCGCCGCGGGCTGGCACATCTGCTTCGACGTCCTCGAGCGGCTCCTCGCGGGTGAGCCGCTCGGACGCATCGTCGGCGCCGACGCCCTGAAGTTCGGCGGCTGGCAGCGATTGAACGCCGAGTACGCGAAGCAGTTCGGCGTTAAGACCCCCGGATGGCCGCCCAACGCCCCGAAGCGTTGAAGCGTGGGAGAAGGAGGTCCCATTGAACTGGAACAAATGGATTCGGCAGACCCACCGCTGGGTGTCCATTGCCTTTACGGTGGCCGTCATCGTCAACCTCGTCGCCGTCGAACAGAAAAAGGAGACCTACTGGATAGGCTTCTCGGCGCTGCTCCCGCTCATCTTGCTAATGATCACCGGTCTGTACATGTTCGTGCTGCCGTATGCCACGAAGTGGCGCAGCGAGCGACGCACCGCCGGCGGTTGAAGTTGGGTAATGCAGACTGTGTAGCGTTCAACGTCTGAGGTTATTATAATGGTAAACGTCCACTTTTTGTGAACATGCGGCTACGGCGATCAAAGCCCAGAACCGCGGGTCGTGGCAGGGGGAAAGCCGCAGACTCTCTGAATGGCAAGAGTCTGCGCTACCCTGCTACGTGCTCGCCGGGATTATAATGATCCGATGCGAGATCTTACAAACGCAAGCAAGGGCCAACTTGGAGAGAAAGTCGTCAGGACCTATCTGGAGGAGGAAGGTTACACAGTGAGGACTTCCTCTAAGAACGGAAGCGATTTGGTGGCTACAAAAAAAGGGCAAGAGCCTTTTTTTGTGGAGGTTAAAGCGAGTGGGAATCTCAAGGGCAGAATCCCGGATATGCACACAGCCGAATTTTGTGAAAGAAATGGCAAATGGTACCTCGTGGCGGACTACCTTTATGTAGTGAGACTTGACGGAAGCGGCGAACCGATACAGATCGATATCTTGAGCAAAGCCGAAGTAGACTCGTACAACGATTCGCACAGACTCGTCACTTGAATTAGGACCGCCAAGCTTGATAGAGACCTCTACAAAAAGAGGATTGGCAAGAGTGTCCTGCTCCCTAAGTCTGCACCTTCGCTGAAACCAAATTCGTAGAAGCAGGGTCGCAGGCATATCCCGGGACCCCCCGGCGGTTTTTCCGCGTTGACAGCGGCGCCTGCGCGCATTACTCTGGGGCTATGGAAGTTCAGCTTACGCCGGACCAGGAAGCTTTCATCCGCCAAGCGGTGGCGACCGGCCGTTATCCCAGCGCGGAAGCCGCGGTGCGTGACGCCATGGCCCGCTGGGAGGAACGCGAGCGGGCGCGGGTGGAGTTGCTGGCGACCCTCGACGCCGCGCAGGCCGATCTGGACGCCGGACGCTACACCGACTACACGGACGCCACCTTGCCCCGGCTGGCCGAGGAACTGAAGCGCGAGGCGCGAGACCTGCGCCGGCGCCAGCAGCCATAATGGCAACCTATCGCCTCACCCGGCACGCCCGGCGTGACCTGCTCGAAATCTGGCAGCGCATCGCGGAAGATGACGAGCGGGCGGCGGACCGGTTCATTGACCTTCTCATCCACCACTTCCAAATACTGGGAGAAAACCCTCGAGCGGGCCGCCGCCGCGACGAGTTGCGGCCGTCCTACCGCAGCTTTCCCACCGGCGAATACCTCATCTTTTATCGCATCACCGAACCGGGGGTGTGCGTCATGCGCGTGGTACACGGCCGCCGCGATCTCGAGGCGTTGTTCCATCCTTAGAACCTTCGCGCGGTTTTTGCCGCATCGGCATCAGAAGGGCTTGACGCTCAGAGCCTTGCACTATATCATGGTATATATCACCGGAGAGGAAGGATTGATCGTGCGACAAAAAGCTAAAGTTTTTACCAATGGCCGCAGCCAGGCGGTGCGCCTGCCGGCGGCGTTTCGCTTCGACACCAAGGAAGTTTTCATCGACCGCAACCCGCGCTCCGGAGACGTGATTCTGTCCCGCAAGCCTGCGAACTGGAGCGAAGTGTTCGCCGCCCTCGACCGTGCCGGCGTGCCCGAGGACCTTCTCGCCGACCGCGACCGGAGCCTGCCCCAGGAGCGAGAGACGGTATGATTTACCTGCTCGACACGAACACCGTGAGCACCATCGTCAAGGGCCGGTCCCGACACGCCCGCCGCAAGCTCGAACGGGTGAGCGTCGATCACGACGTCTGCATCTCGGTGATGACCGAGGCGGAGATCCGCTTCGGCCTCGCCCGAGGGAAGCTCTCGGCGGCAACGGAGGCTGCCGTTGAGCTGTTCCTGTCCAAGATTGACATCCTGCCTTGGGACTCCGCCGCGGCGCGGGCCTACGCGAAGGCCCGCGCCAGGCTGGAACGAATCGGCAAGCCGCTGGCGAACATGGACCTGCTGATTGCCGCCCATGCTGCCGCCGTGGGAGCCGTGCTGGTGACGAACGACCACACCCTCGAAGAGTGCTCGAAGCATATCGACGTGAGGCAGACGGTCAATTGGGCCGACGATGTGGGGGTGAAACCCTGACTCCCCATCGGCTGATGGTTTTCGCCGCGAAGTGGGGTAGAGCCGACTTTGTAACGTTCAAAGTCTGTGGTTATTATCATGGTAAACGTCAACTTTTTGTGAACATGCGGCAACGGCGATCAAAGACCAGAGCCGCGGGTCGTGGCAGGGGGAAAGCCGTAGATTCTCTGAGAGGCGAGAGTCTGCGCTACTCTGCTAAATTAGAGGCGAGAGATGGAGGTGTACATGAAAAGGCCCGTCGCGGTGGAATCTGCTTCTGCTTCAATCGACGAAAAGATCAAGGAACTTGGGGACTGGCGGGGGAAGACGCTCGCGAAAGTGCGCGAAATCATACACGCGGCAGACCCTGAGATCGTCGAAGAGTGGAAGTGGGCGAAACCCACGAACCCCGGAACACCGGTCTGGTCCCACGATGGCATCGTCTGCACGGGAGAGACGTACAAGGACCACGTCAAGATGACCTTTGCCAAGGGAGCGGCGCTCGAGGACCCTTCCGGTCTATTCAACTCCAGCCTCGAGGGGAATGTGAGGCGCGCCATCGACATCCACGAAGGCGACAAGGTCGATGAGGCGGCCTTGAAAGATCTCATCCGCGCTGCCGTGGCGCTCAATCTCAAGGGCAAGAGCCAGCCCGTCGGCTGACGGGCGAGCCAGCAGCAAGCGGGCCGACTAGCTTCGTCGCAGGTCCCGGCCATATCTCCTCCCATGGGTGAAGAGCCTCGGCACTTGCCTCATCTGCCAGGCAGTTCGGCGACGAGGCTGGGCGGCCTATATGCAGATTTCTGCATGTATGTGTCAAAATGCCACATTTGGGAGCGGTTTTTTCACAATGTGAAAAAGCTCTTTCCTCCGATCGCATTCAATCTAAAGCAGATAAAATATTCATTCACATCTTTTGCACTGTTTCCCATTTTCTCATTCCGGGCATGATAGGCTAGGTTTAGTGAGGGAAAGAGCGGGTCAAGTGGCAGAAGCTGCGGAAGTCCACAAGACGGCGAGACGGGAACGGGGCGCTGAGCCGAAGAGCGCACGCGCTTTGCTGCTGTTTCTGGCGCTCGTCACTTGTCACTCGACACTGCTTTTCGGGCAGCGGTTCAGCCATGTGCAGGGCGCGATGGTCCAGGTGACAAGCGCTTGGACGAGCAGCCCTTTTACGCTGAGCCTGGCGAGCAACCCGGCGCACGGGGACCTGGTGGTGGCGGTTTTCGCGAGCATCGGCTGCACCAACGGCGGGCCGTCTCCGGTCACGATCAAGGACGCGAACAGCAACAGCTACACGGTTATTTCCAGCCCCGCCACGCTCTCTCAAGGCGTGAGTTCGGGTCTCTGCTCGGGCGGCACGGTTTACGCGAACTTGTGGCTGGGCTACCTGCTGAACGCGCCGTCGAACGCTTCGAGCACGATCCAGGTCAGTTGGTCGAGCGGGCAGGCCCTGGGGGACGTTTGGGCGGACGAGTTCAACCCCTCGGGCGGGAGCGTGACGCTGGACACGAGCGCCAGCGTGTCCAGCGGAAGCGCCTCCGGCACGGCCGTCAGTTCGCCGTCGATCACTCCCAGCCTGCCGAACGAGCTTCTTTACGGCGCCGCGGTTCCGCCTGAACTCGCGCCTCCCACCGGCAGCGCGTGTGCGATGACCGCGCCGGCAGCGGGCGGGACGCTGGGCGTGTGGACGGGCGGGGCGGGCGGCATCCCGCCGCTCACAAACTATGAGTCCGGCGGGGCGACGGAATACGATTTGAATGCGAGCGGCGCCACGGCGGTGAGCTTTACGAATCAGTGCTCGGGCGTGAAGTACGCTGCGATCGTGGCGGCCTTCAAATCCAAGCTAGCTTACCAGGCTAATCCGGTGGAAAGCAGCGCCAGCTCGGATTCGATCGCCGGGCAGGCGGCGCACTTCGCCACCCTGAGCGAAAGCAATGCAACCGGCGATACGCTGGCCCGGCAAGCGAGCTACTGGAGGGGGGATTGCATCTCGCTCACCTGGACGCCGCCCGCCGGCGCGCAGGGGAACTCAGCGTACAGCTACAACGTTTATCGCGGCAGGAGTCCGGGCAACGAAACCGGGCCCATCAACGCATCTCCGGTGGATGCCGGCTGCACGAGCCAGGCGAACTGCACCTACGTTGACTACGGGCCGCAGGCCGGGGCGGAGTATTACTACACGGTCACGGCAGTCTCCGCGGGCGTCGAGAGCCCATTCTCGGCAGAGAGCGGCGCCGTGATTCCGCAGGACGCGGTGATGGAAACCCACGCCGCGAATGATGTGGTCTCGAGGGGCCGGGCGGCGATTCGAGGCGCGACGGAGAATCTGCTGGCGTATGATTCCTTGACCGCAGGGTCGTTTATTCCAGTCCAGCCCAAACACTCGTTCGTGGTTCCAGGCCGAACCAAGACCGGAGAGGCTCCCATTCACAGAGAGCCGTCAGAAGCCCCTCCTTGAGCGATCCTGGAGCGCCCGCGGGCCGGCGCAGACCCCGGTCTTGTGGAGTCTGCTCACGAGGCAGCAGTCCGTGTCGGGCGCCAACCAGGCGAGAAACCCCTCACCCGTCACGCTCCGGCTGATGAAAGCGCCGGAGCCTGACACCCTCTCCCCAAGGGAGAGGGCTTTTGAGTCAATTAGAGTTTTCCTCGTGCCACATATAGGAGCGCGAAGTCTCAAACGCAGAGACTTCGCGCTACCGGCCCAAATCAGGGCAATAACATACTTGTCTGACAGAGGGTTAAAATGTCATCGGAATAGTTAGCCAAATAGTACTGACGTGCCTTGACAATGAGTTTGGGGGGTGATACCGTTGTACAGGTTCGGGTTCATACAGACTCAAATAGATTGCGGAGATCTACCTGCTGTGGTAGCGTTGCGGGCCTAGATGTGACCGGTCGCCCCGGCGGCGGACGCGGGGAAAGGAGTGGGGGAGGGTTTATGTCATTGGGCGTAGCCTTTAAGGGTCCAGAGGGAATTGTTTTGGCTGCTGATAGTCGGGTTACTTTGAATGCTCAAATCCAGATACCACAATCTGCACAAGTTCCACATGGTCCAACGTCTGTTATCCTACCAGCGACCTTCGACAATGCTACAAAGCTATTGAGAGTGGAGAGCCAGAATTTTGTTGGTGCGATCACTTATGGGGCTGGGGCGATCGGACAGCAGGAACCGAGAACAGCGCACAGCTTCCTTCCTGAATTCGAGGCAACCCTTGAACCAAAGAAGCGACTCACAGTAGAGGAATTCGCCAAGAAACTTAGTAAGTTTTTTCTTGATAGATGGGTTGGGGCGCATATGCCGGTTCCTGTCATGCCCGGAGGGGACATGGTATTCTTGGTGGGGGGATATGACAAGGATGCCCCTTACGGGACGATATTTGAATTCTCTATACCATCGAAGCCGGACCCAGTGGAAGCAGTGGCTCCTGGACAATTTGGCGCTAGATGGGGAGGACAACATCAGATCGTGAATCGTCTGATTAACGGATTTGACCCAATGACTCCAAAAACTGCGAGAGATTTTCTTGGAGTCGCGGCACCGGCGCTTACGCCTGGGCAGGGCGATCCGTTGGAAGTCGAATTACGTACAAAAGTTTCGTCCAAAATACCTTGGCAATTTCTTCCACTTCAAGATCTGGTTGATCTCGCGATTTTTGTAGTTCGGGCGACAATTACTCTTCAGAAGTGGATAGTCGATATTCGCGGAGTCGGTGGCGCAATTGACGTGGCAACCATAACCCGAATCGAAGGATTTAAGTATATTCAACAAAAACAAATCATTGGTGAGGCAGGGTGAAACAATGAGCTATTACGAAACTGGTGAGGGCCTTTCAACTACAGAAGACTGGATTAAGGCTACGGAGGGGATGAAAATCTACGCCTTCGATGCCACATCAATTACATTGGGCTTAACGAACCCGCAACCGCCTAGGATTCCAGGTTCGGGGAAAGAACACATATTGCAAGTCTCGCCCGACTTCGATGCCCCATTGGACCTTGGCAGCTAGCGGTTGCATGGCGTAGATACATTGAGGGCTCTCCTAGACACGCATACGTTCATTTGGTGGGCAAACGACGACCCGTCGTTGACATCGGCAGCGAGAAGCGCAATTGGCGATAGCACGAATGAGATTTTCTTCAGTTCTGTGTCCACCTGGGAAATGGCGATAAAAATCGCTCTCGGCAAGCTCACGCTTGCGATGCCGCTAAACTCTTTTGTCCGGTCACAAATACTGCAATATCAATTTAAGCCATTGCTTATCACATATGATCATACCTATCAAGTTCAATTTCTACCCCAACACCACAGGGACCCGTTTGATCGTCTTCTCATCGCGCAGGCGATGATAGAGAACTTGGTGATATTGACTCACGATCAAGAGTTCCCCCAGTACGGAGTTCAGGTTGCTTGGTAGGGAAATGGAGAGCTTTTCTCGTCCAGCATGAAGAACCGCGGAGTCTCAGAGGCAGAAACTCCATCTGCTCGCGAGGCAGCAGTCCGCGGCAGCCGCCAACGAGGCGAGAAACCCCTCACCCGTCACGCTCCGGCTGATGAAAGCGCCGGAGCCTGACACCCTCTCCCCAAGGGAGAGGGCTTTTGAGTTCGTTAGAGTGGGTAGCCTAGTCTTTGAGCTTTTCGAAGTCTGTCCAAGGATGGGGGCGGAACTAAGCCCAAACCACGGGCGGGGTCGCCTCGCGCGCGAATCCTCATTCGACGGTCGCAAGCCCAAGAGTTTGTTGCCGGCGGAATCGTGATTCACACTGAGAATTCAGGGTATTTTCTTCTTCAATGACAGACGGCTGAAGAAATCGAGTGGAAATGACACTGCTGTCGTTCAACACGTCCTGTCGAATCAGCCTGTTATATCCGTAGTGGAGATTCAACACGCTCAATTCCCAGGGCAGCGAAACGGTCCAAATTGGGATGCGGTGAGATTGGACCCGGGCGGGTTCGGTTGGAGGTTTGGATTTCGGCGGCCTTACTCGTTAAGCTTCTCAAAGTGACCACGTCTATGGACCTCATGGTGGTCCTCCAGTGTTTCCAAATGACTGATCACTTCGGTTCTCGTCGTCGAATCTTGTTGGATCCGCTCTTCAATTTTGGTGGCCAGCGCATGAGCAGATTCCAGAGATGTGTCTTTGGGAAAGAGCAGATGGAATTCCACCCAATTCGTACTGCCCGCATTGCGATGCCGCAACCCATGAAACTGAACCCCGGCTTCGGAAGTCATTTCGACGAGCAGTCGCCGGATTTGAGCCTGGGTTATCGGATCGACTTCATCCATCAATCCGCCGATGGATTGGCGAATCAACTTGCTCCCCATCCAAAGGATGTCCACGGCCACAAGAATCGCAACTATCGGATCGAAACGCAGCCACCCCGTGAGCATGGTCAAACTCAGTCCCGCGAGGACGCCGAAACTGGTCAGGCAGTCGGTAAGTACGTGTCTGCCATCGGCCTCCAGAATCAAAGACCCATGCCTTTTCCCAACCCATACCAGATAGCTGCCCAAAGCCCCATTGATGAGACCCGCGGCGAGAATCAGCAAAGCCCCTGCCCCCAGATTCTCCAGTTTGGGCCCTGCAATCAACCTGCGAATTGACTCATAGACGATATAGACCGCCGCCAGAACAATCATGGCGCCTTCGAACCCCGCCGAAAAGAATGCGATTTTGTCATGGCCGTAAAGATGGCTGGGGTCAGGAGGCTTGCGGCTCAACCAGAGGCTGTAAGCGGCAAAGGAAACAGCCACCACGTGAACGACGGATTCCGCAGCGTCCGAGAGGATAGCCGCGGATCCGGTCATCCAGTAGGCAAATACTTTCGTTGCGAGCATGAAAAAGCCGACCGCCAGGGAAAGCCGCATGGCGAGTTGTAGCGGGCGTGATTCATAGGGGTTAGGGATGTCCACCGCGGCCATCATGCTCGTCCGAACCAGGAACTCACCCGAATGTCAGGTGTCACCCTTAAGTCTATCATTACTTCTCCGCCGTTGTTTGAAGCAGTGAGGCGTTGGGTACTACGAACTGACCTGGCTCAAGGCCCGAGATCATCTTGCCTCCCACAACTTCGACGGACCGGAAACCGCCTCCTCACCAGGATTATGCTGGACCCTTCGAATCAAATCTAATTCTTAGGCACATCCGAGCGGTTCCACCATCCGCCGCCCAGAGCCTGAAATAAGGCGGCGGTGTCGGCATAGCGATTGGCTTGCGCTTGAACCAGGTTGATCACCGCTTGCTGATAGGCTTGTTCGGCGCTCAAGAGCGCCAGGTAGCTGGCGTATCCGGACTGATACTGGCGTTTGGCCAGGTCCAGGGTGACGCCGGCGGCGTTTTTTGCTGCTGCGGCGGAGTTCAAAGCGTCGGCATCCTGTTGCAGCGCATGCAGGGTATCGGCGACATTCTGAAAGGCGGTCAGGACGGTGCTGCGATACTGTTCGGCGGCCTGAGTGAAAGCGGCTTTTGCAGCCCGCTCCCGATGGCGCAGGGCGCCGGCATCAAAAATGGGCTGTGTGATTCCCGCAGTCAAATCCCAAAAACCATTGCCTCCTGAGAACATCTTGCTGAAGGCCACTGGTGCACTGCCGCCATCGGCGGTCAGGGCAATGCTCGGAAGCCGGTTGGCAATGGCGATGCCAATTTGGGCGCTGGCCGCATGCAGGTTCTCCTCCGCTTGGCGGACGTCGGGGCGCTGCTCGACGAGTTGCGAAGGAAGACTCAGCGGCAAGTCCTGCGGTAGTTGCAGGCTCGAGAGCTCGAATTTTTCGGGGAGATCCTGGCTGGGAAATCCGCCCGACAACGCCGCCAGCGAGTCCCGTTGTTGCGCCAACTGCTTGAGTAAGGGCGGCAAGGTCGCGGTAACTTGCGCGAGCTGCGATTCCTGTGCTGCCACATCGAGTTGGCTGGCGTAGCCCCTCCTATACTGCTCATAGAGAACCTTGAGCATGTCGGTGTTGATGGTGATGAGCTCGTGGGTAGCGTCGATCTGTCCCCGTAAGGATGCTTCTTGTATAGCTCCCGCAGCCACGTTTGAGCTCAGCGTAATATGCGTCGCGGCCAGTGCAAAACGCGCCTGCTGAGCCTGCGCTGCGAGCGACTCCACAGTTCTCCGGTTCAGTCCGAAAACGTCCGGAACGAAGGAAACGCTCACCTGCGGCGTGTAGAGGCTGTAATTCTGGGCACTCGTGCTGAGGACAGGCGAAAGGTCAGCCGCTGACCTCGCCCGCGTCGCCGTAAAACTCCCGATAACGTTGGGATAGTAATAAGCGCGTTGGGCCAGCACATTTTCTCTCGCCACAATCAAGGCCGCCTGCGCCGCCTTGAGGTCGGGATTGGCTTTCAGCGAGCGCTCAATCAAATCGTCGAGCGGCTTGGAGTGAAACACCATCCACCACTCTCCCGGAATACCTTTCGCTTCCACCAAGCGCTGCGCTTCCCCTCCGGTGACGTTGGGCGTGCTGCTGGTGGTCGAAATCGGAGAGGGGGCATAACCGCCCACGTCAGGGGGAGCGGGCTTCTTAAAACTCGGCCCCACCACGCAAGCTGGGGCGAGTAGTAAGGCCGCCAGGAAAAGAGCGGAGAGTGATTTGAAGATGCGAAACATAGGTTTCTTCGTCGGGGCAGCCCAGGTGGTTGCCCGAGGGCGGCCACAAGGGCCGCCCGACGATGCGCGCCACGACGGGCGCTGTATCGTGCTAGCGCCTCCGGTTCATGCGGGTTCCGCTGACCGAGGCGGTTCCATTCGCTTTATCGGCCGCCGGTCCGCCCACGACTGCCGGGTTAGGACTGCGATGGCGAAGGTTGTTGACTGTTGGCGCGACGATTCGGGTAACGCTTGGTGCGCGAACGTTGCTCACCCCAGCATGCCCGATGAAACCGCTTTTTGCTGCTCTGACGGAATTGTCCGTGCCCGGTTGGCGCACTCTCGCGGGATTCCCAACGGCGGGCCGTCTCGGGCTGGTCGGTGGCTGCTTATGACGACTTACCTGTTCGGATCTCGGGCCGGAGAAACCCCTCACCCGTCCCGCGCCGGCTGATGAAGACGCGGGTCGCGGGACACCCTCTCCCCAAGGGAGAGGGCTTGCAGCCTCAATAAACGCACCCTCTCCCCAAGGGAGAGCGCTTGCAGATTCAACAAGGAGAGGGCAAGCGAGGAGACAAGCGACCGGACAAAGAACGAGCAAAAGGTACGCCGCCTTCATGCCGAGTGAGCCTCCGAAGTGTGGTGATTATCGCGGCCAAGAAAGATCATCCGCAAAGCCGGCACTGCCAGAAGAAGCATCACGGGCCCGACCAGCATGCCGCCCACAATCACCGTGGCGAGCGGGCGCTGGACCTGGCTGCCGATGCCCGTGGAAATGGCCGCGGGGAAGAGGCCGATGCAGGCCGAAAGCGCGGTCATCAGCAGGGGGCGCATGCGGGTGCTGGCGGCGCGGTACATCGCCTCCACGGGCGCGAGTCCCTTATTCCTTTCGTGTTCATAAAAAGTAATCATCAGGATGCCGTCCATGACGGACACGCCGAAGAGCGAAACGAAGCCGATGGCGGCGGAGATGCTGAAATGGAGACCGGAGATATAGAGCGCCAGGATGCCGCCCACCACCGCGTCGGGAATGCCGGCGAGCGCCAGAAGGCTGTCGCGAAAGTTATTGAACAAGCTATAGAGCGCCCCGGCAATCAAAATGAAGCTGATGGGCACAATGATCTCCAGTCGCTTCTTGGCTTCCTGAAGATCTCCGAACTCGCCCGCCCAGATCAGCCGGTATCCCGGGGGAAGTTTCACCTTGTCCGCGATGCGCTTCTGAGCCTCCTCGACCGTGCCGCCCAGGTCGCGGCCCCGCACGCTGAACTTGACCGGGATGAAGCGCTGCACGCTCTCGTGATAAACCCAGGCGGCTCCGGTATCCAGGGTGATGGTCGCCAGTTCGCTCAGGGGTATGTACGCATTGGCACCGGTGGGGGTTTGATAGGCCACTTTGATGTTATGGACTTTGTCGATGCTGTCGCGATATTCCGGCGTATAACGCACGATGAGATCGAACTGCCGGTCGCCTTCCAGGACCGAAGTGGCTACGGCGCCACCCATGGACGCCTGCACGACCGCGTTCACATCGCCGGAATTGAGGCCATAGCGCGCGGCCTTGGCGCGATCCACTTTGATGTTCAAATTGGGTTGTCCCAGGACGGGGAAGATGCCGAGGTCGGTGATGCCCCGCACTTGGCTCATCTGGTCCCGGACCTGGTCGGCAAGATTGGTGATGGTTTGGAGATTGGGACCGACGATCTTTACCGAATTGACGCCTTTGACGCCCGAGATCCCTTCTTCGATGTTGTCCTCAATGTACTGGGAGAAATTAAAGACGACCCCCGGGAGCTCGTTATTAAACTCCTCCTGAATCTGGTTGGTTAGCTTGTCCTTGGTCAAACCCTTTGGCCATTCGTCAAAGGGCTTGAGGGGAGCGAAGAGTTCGACGTTGGAGAATGGCGAAGCGTCGCTGCCGTCATCCGGCCGGCCATGCTGGGAAAGGACCGTAAGGACTTCCGGGTGTCTTAGGAGAATCGCGCGCATCTTTCTCGCGGACGCCTCGCCGTCTTGGAGCGAGAGCGTGATCGGCATGGATGCCCGAATCCAAAAGTTGCCTTCTTCCAAGTGCGGAAGGAATTCGCTGCCGAGTCGCGGCGCGATCAGGAAGAAGGTTCCCAGAGATAAGGTCAATTCCAATCCAACCACGAGAAAGCGGTGAGTCAGGGAAAAACGCAGCGCAGGATTGTAGATACGGTGCAACAGGCGGACGACGATCGTTTCGGTTTCCTTCACGTGCTTGGGGAGCAGCAGGGAAGCGATCACGGGCGTGACCGTAAACGTGGCGATGAGGGCGCCGGCCAGCGCGTAACCGTATGTGCGCGCCATGGGGCCGAAGATTTGGCCCTCAACTCCCTGCATCGTGAACAAGGGCACGAAACCGGCCACCGTGATCAGCGCCGAGAACAAGACCGCCTTGTCCACCTGCATGGCGCTGATCAAGATCAGCCGCAAGCGATCCGACCATCCGTGAGCGGCCGTAGTAGGTTCTGACGATCTTGTCGGGTCAGGCCCCCATGAACCTTTCGCCAGACGCTCGAGCAGGCTCCGTCTTTCCTCCGGGCCGCGCTGAAAATTCTTGAAGATGTTTTCGACGAGGATCACGGCCGAATCCACGATGATGCCGAAATCCACCGCGCCCACCGAAAGCAGGTTCGCGCTTTCGCCCATAATCACCAGAAGGATGGTTGCAAAAAAGAGCGCGAAGGGAATGTTTAATCCCACGATGGTCGCGCTGCGGAGATTGCCGAGGAAAATCCATTGGATCAAAAAGACCAGCAGGCATCCGAAAATCAGGTTGTGCAGAACCGTGTGGGTGGTGATGGCGATCAAGGAGGAGCGGTCGTAATAAGGAACGACCCTGACTCCTGGCGGCAGACTCCCGTCGTGATTCAGCTTGTCAATGGCCGCTTTGACCTTGGGAATCATGTCGGAGGTCGTCTCGGTTCGCCTCATCACCACGATCGATCCCACGACATCGTCCTGCTCGTCTCGGCCCAGAATGCCGAGCCGTGGCCGGTAACCGACCGAAACCTTGGCGACGTCCCGGACCAGCACCGGGACACCGTTGATTTGGGTGAGAACCACATTGTCGATATCGTCAACTTTGTAGCCTTGACGCAGATCATCGCTGCCGCCATCGTCAATGAGGCCGAGGCCGCGGATGTTGATGGACTGCTGGCCAATGCGGATTTCGCGTCCGCCGACGTTGAGGTTGGCGTTGCCTAATGCCGTCAGGACTTGGGGCACGGTGACGTTGTAGGCTTCCAGCTTGTGAGGATCCACTTCGACCTGAAATTCCTTCGTGGGGCCACCCCAACTGTTGACGGCGGCGATGCCGGGGATGGTCAACAGGCGCCGCGCCACGATCCAATCCTGCACGGTGCGCAAGTTGGTAATTCCGAAATGCGGCGGGCCGACCACCTGATAACGATAGATTTCCCCCGTCGAGCTGTTTGCCTGGATGGTTGGCACCAGGCCGCCGGGCAGGCTCACGTTCTGTTGCATCGCCACCGAGGCTTGGGCGTAAGCGAAGTTGTAATCCACCCCATACTTGAAGGTGACCCGCACAAAGGACAGTCCATAGAAGGAGGTTGAGCGAATGACATCAATGCCGGGCGTTGTGTAGAGGCCAATCTCCGTGGGGAGCGTGTAGTAGCGCTCCATCTCCTCGGCCGAGAGGCCCGGCGCCTGAGCGGTGATCTCGAGGATCACCGGCGTGGGGTTTGGATAGGCCTCGATATTGAGCAGCTTGAAAGCAACGAACCCGGCGCCCGCAAACAACAGCAGTCCCAGCACCACAATCGGGCGGCGACTCAGACAAAAGGCGATGAGAGACTTAAACATAGTCTTCAGTTCTCAGTTGTCAGTCTTCAGTTTTCGGACTTCACTCCTCTGTTCCGGCTGAACCGTGCCCACTGGGAACTGAGAACTGAGAACTGAAGACTGAGAACTACTGCTAGTCGCTGGGCGGCGCCTCGAGCATGTTACTCAGAAATACGGCGCTGTCGATCACCGCCAATTCTCCACGCCGCAAGCCTTCGAGAATTTGGACCTGGCCGTCTATTCGCAGGCCGGTTTTTATGACTCTTTGGACAAAACGACGGCGATCGGTGGTCACCCAAGCCGTCATCGTGCCGTCGGATTCACGGACCACGCCATTGGCGGGCAGGGCGGTGGCTTCCACCGGGTCGTGAACGCGAATGACGAAGTTCGCGAGCATTCCTGGGTGCAGCTCATTGTCGGGGTCCGCAATTTCGGAACGGATCGTTACGCGATGCGTATTCGGATCAACCGTCTCGTAGATCTTCGAAACCCGCCCCAAGAACACGCGGTCAGGATACGAGGTCACGCGAACCTGGACGGGCTGTCGCAAATGAAAAAGCGGGATTTCGCTCTCCATGACGTTCGCCAGCATCCATTTGATCGTGACGTCAGACACCGCATAGGGCGCCGGCATGTTACCCGGCTGCACCAACCACCCCGGCTGCGCGTTCTTGGAGGTGATTTTGCCGGGAATGGGACTGCGTACCACCAGGGCGGGATCGATCTTGCGCGAGGCGATTATCTGATCGATTTCGGCATCCGTCTTGCCAAAGACCCGAACCGCATCGCGCGCGGCTTTGAGTGCGCCTTCCGCGGTTTGCTGATCGGAGGCCGCCTGTTCCTTCTCGCGCTCGGCAACTCCCCCAAGACCCTTGACGCGTGCCAGTTCCTTGCTGGTCAGGACATAAGTCGCCTCCGCGGCGATTAGCGTTGACTCCGACTGAATGAGGTCAGGACTCTTAATGGTGTAGAGGGGCTGGTCTATATGCACTTCGGCGCCAAGTTGTACAAGGGTCGCGATGATGGTCCCCTGGTAAGCTGGGAAAACTTGCACGGACAGGTCCTCGTCATAATCAATGTTGCCCACCGCCTCCTTCTCAACGGGAAACCGGTAGCTTCCCACCGGTTCAATTTTGATCGAGTTCAACTGGCTGGGTGACAGGTCCAAAGCCGTTTCGGAACGGGCGGTGTTGGATTTTGCGCCGGATTCTGACGGCGTATTCGCGTTCGTAGCCTGACCGTGACTGCGGCCGGACTCTAGTAGTCGTCCCGTTCCGACAACAACTGCCGCTGCCGTCACCAGCACGATGGCAAGTCGCTTGCTGATGTGAACCGGATACTTCATCGTTTTCCTCCGGCCGTCAGGCCTCCCAACTTGCTAATCCTCTCAGGCCGTTATGCTTAACATAGCGGGCGCTGTCTCGTAACCCATCAATTGGCGGAGCACTGACCCGGCCTTCGCCGCCGCGAACTCGGCCGACGACACATCCCTGTCGAAACTGGAGAAGCCGGAGGTGGACCGGGGTGCAATCCTAATCAGGCGGCGCACTGGAGCACAGAGTTATCTATGGGAAATGGTCCAAACCCGTGCGTGAAGCGGCGTTGCCGTCGGACCAGAGTACAAGTTTAAGGCTCTGGCTCGGCTTTCTTCGAGCTATCTTCTGGGCAGCCCAGCCTATCTTTTGGACATTATCTTTTGGCCAGTGAATGCGACCTCAGAGTGCAAAGGTGTTTGGAGTTGGGCTAAAAACGGAACTTCAAGGAGACCTGCACCAAGCGAGGCGGCATCGCGCTAACCACCTCGCCGAACGTCGAATCGTTGATATCGCCGTCAACAGAGTTCGCGCCAAAGAACTGAGCGTGGTTAAGTGTGTTGAAAGTCTCCAGGCGGAATTCCAGCACCTTGGACTCGGTGAAGGGTGTGTCCTTAAGCAGCGCAATGTCCCAATTGCCCATTCCGGGCCCGTAAAATAGCCGGCGCGAGGCCGTTCCGGGTAAACCGAGCGCCGGAAGGCTGAAGTTTGCGGGGTTAAAGTAGGGTTGACCGTTTCTTGGGTTGCCATTGAGTTGAAGAGAGCCTGGCGCAACTTCCAAGCCTCCAAATCCGACACCGTTCACTCCGTTGTTGTAGCTTCCGATCAAAGCGGTATCGTTGGGGTTGATCAGGGTCACGGGGAGACCGGTGCTGAAACGAGTGATTCCCGAGACTGCCCAGCCCGTCGTCGCTCGATTCGCGTGCCGGAAGAGCCTGTCGAACGGCATGTCATAGCGGTAACTCGTGACGAAATTGTGCCTTATGTCGAAAGAAGAAGGGGCGCGCGTGAGCCTGTAATCATATGGGTCTACCTGCTCACCGAGATTGGAGGATTGATCGAGGGACTTTCCGTAAGTGTAGCTGCCCAGAATCGTCAAGCCACCACCACTGTGCCTCAGGCTGACTTGCAAGGAGTTGTACGCCGAGTTGCCCATGGCATCAAAGTAGACATCCGTGCCGAAGTTGTTCCCAAATGGAGCGCGCGTGCCATTGACAACCTGGCCGTTGCTTCTGGTGTACACCAGGTTTTCCCCGAAAGGTCCGCACGTGGGCGTTGCCGGCATGACGTCACTCGGTTGGCTCAGACTCAGACACGATGCGGGGTTTCCAGGGTTGGCCGCGAGAAGCACCAAGAGGCGATGTCCCTGACTGCCAATATAGCTCGCGTCGAACACCGTGCTCCTTCCAAACTGCCGCTCGAAAGAAATAAAGTAATTCTCTGAATAGGGGTTCTGGTTTCGCGGAAAATAGGCGTCAATGCCATTGATCGGAGAGTATGCCGACCAATTGACGTTGGTGTCTGGGTTTTTGGGCGACACGTTATAGGGTGGAACATTAACCGGGAATTCCTGGGGGTAGCGTGTCCCTGTTTCGGCCCCGATGAGCGGGTTCTCAAAAAGTGGAGGCTCTGGACTGTTATAGGTGATGCCGTAAGGCGCATTCCCGGTCTCGAAGGCAAGGGTCTGCCCCTCGATGGCAGTGAAGAACCGTCCATAGCCAGCGCGAATACTGCTGTTACCGGGCCCGCCAGTCAGTTTCTCCAGAAATGAGTTCGTCCAGGGGGGCGAGTATGCGAGACCGAGACGCGGAGAGAGGTTGTTATACCGGGTGGGCGCGATGGTTGTAGGGACTCCAGGATCACCGGGAAAAACGTAGCCCGTGGGAGCCGTCGGGAACACGACGGATTGTTCACCGGCAATCAGAGTGCCGGTCTGATTGTGTTCTTCTTCCCACGGCATGATCATGTCCCACCGCAGGCCGTAATTCAGCGTCAGATTGGGCGTGACGCGCCAACTGTCCTGCGCATAGACACCGGCATATTTCGACCGCTCGTAAAACGCCGGGGAGAAACCCTGAGTGTACAGATTCGGCAGCCCCAACAGGAAATCGGCGAAATCCAACCCGGTTGCGTATCCGGTGAATTGAAATTGGCCGTTTTCGGTAAAGTCCGGGAGCAGTTTGACGGTCTGAAGCAAGAACTGGCCTCCAGACTTCAGCGAATGCTTTCCCATCACCTTGGACAAGTTATCCTGCACTTGATAGTTGCCGTTCGTCTGCACGAGAGAGAAGGGGCTCGTACCGAAATTAATCTTGTTGAAGACGACGGATTCGATACCTTCGGTGTCGGGACTTCCCGGCAGGATGCCTGCTGGGCCTACGGTGAATCCCTGGGATGCAAGGCTCGCGCCCAATCCGCCCTGTTGCCGGCCCAGGTTGTTGAAATCGCGCATGTAGCTGAGTCGGAATTCATTGACCAAAGTCGAGCCCAAGGTCTTGGCATCGCTGAGATTGGCCAACTCGGACTGGCCGTTTGAGAGCGCGCTGAAGCCGGGCACATTGGCTCCACCCTGTTGCGTGGGGTAGGGATTGTTCAGATTGTAGTCATCGATGAAGTAATACGCCGACAGGGTCCCGAGGCGCGTCGTCTGGGCGTCCACGCGGGCCGAGCCTTTCCCGTCGTTGAGTCGCTGTGCCAGCGACGCGTTGGAGTACTCGTTTGCCCCGATGTTGGGCAACGGAATATACTGCACCAGGCTCCCAGCGGGAACTGACCACGCGCTACTCGGGATCGCTGCCTTCGGAAAAACACACTGCGTGGAAATGGTGCAACCAAGTGCATAGAAGGGTTCTCCCTGCGAGACGCCATAACCTAGCCTTCGCGTGAGTAGGTTCGCCAAGAATGACCCCTTCACAACTCCGGTCAGTGAACTGGCCAGATCCGACAGGTCGCCTGTGCGGTTCGCCAAGGAGGGAACGGGAAGCAGTCCGGTCTCAATCCCTTGAATGTTGCGCGAGCCTTGGTAGTCTCCGAAGAAGAAGACCTTGTCTTTCTTGATTCGCCCGCCGAGGGTTCCACCAAACTGGTTTTGGATAAATGGGGCTCGCGTGGGATCGAAGAAGCCTCGTGCGTCCAGGTTCGTGTTCCGGAGGAACTCGAACGCCGAGCCATGCAATTGGTTCGCGCCGGACTTGGTCACGACGCTCACCAAGCCTCCAGAGTAGTTGCCGTATTCGGCATCGAAGTTCCCTGTCAAGAGGCGAAACTCCTGGATCGAATCCAGGTTGGGGATAACCGCCGCACCCTCGGCGATACTCTCTTCAACGTTAGCTCCGTTGAGGATGAATCCGTTGGCGGATTCCCGCTGGCCGTTGACAGAGAACAGGCCTGGGTCCAGGTTCCCTGAAACTGCGACCGCACCGAAGCCGCCGCCAGAAGACGTGCTGGATGTCGCGCTGGTTGTCACAGGCGCGACGCCAGACTGAACAGCAAGCAAATCCGTATAGCTGCGCCCATTGAGCGGCACCTCGGTAATTCGCTGGCTGTCGATAGTCAAGCCCAACTGAGTGTCAGCCTTTTCCACATGAACCAGTCCCGCCTCTGCGCTTACTGTCACGGCCTGCGACTGCCCAGCGAGTTGGAGCTTTATATCCACCTGCAGCGCGCTGTTCACGTCAATGACTAAACCAGTTCGTCGTTGAGGGAGGAAACCTGGAAAACTGGCGTCGAGATCGTACTGCCCGACCGCAAGAGCTGGAAATGAATAGGCGCCCTCGCTATCCGTAGTGGCCGTCCGCATGGCGCCTGTGGTCGCGTTAGCGACGGATACGGTGGCGCCTGGAATCGCAGCGTCGCTTGGGTCTTTGACAACCCCTGTGATCCTTCCGCCTACCTGGGCAAAGCAGGTGCCGCCCATAAGCAGGACTGCTATGATCAAACACGTGAAACGCACTTTACGGTCTGGTATTTTCATTTTTGAACCTTCCTGTGGATTTGCGTCTAGTCCCCGAGCCAATGGTTAGACTACGGAATGGCTCAGTTCTCTTCAACTTGTCTTTCGGCCAGCGTAACCCTATCTGCCGGACCCTATCTTTCGGCCAAGTTGGGCCTATCTTCTAGCCATCAGCGCCGCGGTCTGTGAGTGCTTTTGGTACAATTGTGGGCGGTGTCTTGTGCGCTTCGCACGAAAGCGTCATCGGGCATTATGCGGACGGTAGCGAAATGTTCTCATTCTTCCTGCGGTTAAGTCGCACCAAACTTCTCTTCGTGGCCGCGACGATGATCTTGATCGTGGCCCTGATCGATTGGCGTGTTGAACGGAACGCCTCTTTCGGGTTTCTATATCTTTTCCCCATGGCGATTGTCGGCAGTTGCCTGCCGAGCTGGCAACTCGCCATGCTGGCAGGGCTGTGTACCTTTCTGGCCGAACGTTTTTCCCCCTTTACGTGGGATCTGGCGGCAGGGGTTCCCCGAGACATCTTCATGTTTGCTGCTTACTTTGGCACCGCGCTCTTCGCTCATGAATCCGCCAAAAACCAGCGACTCACGGCCCAGCACGTCCGAGAGGTTGAGCAAGAGGCTCAACTGCGGCTCGACGCTGAACAGCAGTTGAAAGCACTCATCGAAAGCAGTCCGGCAGCCATCCTGACCGTGGATTCTTCCGGCAGAATCCTGATGGCCAATCAAGCCGCCCATGTTTTGCTGGGCTTTGAGCCGGAGACCTTGCCGGGCGAGAGCATCAAGGACTTTCTCCCGCCGCTGGCCAGAGTCCCACCGGCCGACGAGTCCGCGCCAAGCTTCCGAACTGCGATGCAGTGCAGCGGCAGGCGCCAGGATGGGGATGTGTTTCTCGCGGACGTTTGGTTTTCCACTTACAAGACAGGCGCCGGGCCCAGGCTCGCGGCTATGCTCGTCGATAGCTCCGAGGATCTCCGTGACAAAGAGGAATCCAGCCTCCATCACCTGCTGGTCGCGTCACGCTTGGCGGTGGGAGCCGTGTCGCACGAAATCCGCAACGTATGCGGCGCCATCTCCGTGGTCTACGAAAATCTTTCGCGCGATCCCGAGCTGGTACAAAGCGAGGACTTCCGCGCTCTGGGGAATCTGGTGGAAGGTCTGGGAAAAATCGCAACGCTTGAGCTTCGGCAAAGCGCGGGAAGCGAAGATCTGGCTCCTGTGGACCTTGGGTCGGTACTTGACGAATTGCGCATTGTGACCGAGCCTTCGCTGCGCGAGTCGGGTGTGCTGGTCCGCTGGCACGTGCCTAAAGTCTTGCCCCGGGTCTGGGCGGAGCGCCATAATCTCTTGCAGGTGCTCCTGAACCTGACTAAGAACAGCCAGCGCGCCATGCAGGACCAGGAGCGGAAGGAGTTCAGAGTCAGCGCGTGCGTAGAAGGTGAGCGGGTCGTGGTGCGAGTCCGCGATACCGGCCATGGCGTTCCCAACCCGGACCGCCTGTTTCAACCGTTTCAGGAAGGGGCGGAGGCCACTGGGCTGGGGTTGTACCTCTCGCGGGCTTTTATGAGGACATTTAACGGTGACCTGCGGTACGAACCAGGCCCTCCCGGCTGCTGCTTCGCTTTAGACCTTGTGCCTTTCGCAGAGCGGCGAGACGAGGCCGACGCGCAAGAAGCGAATGGATAAAATCAGGATTCTCTTATTGGACGATCACGCGCTCTTTCGAGAGGGCCTCAGCCGGCTGCTGGCTGGCGAGCCTGATTTGGTGATGGCCGGTCTTTGCGCCTCGGCCGGCGAGGCCAGCGATGTGTTGCGCCGAAAGCCGATTGATCTTGTCTTGCTCGACTATGACCTCGGGAAAGAGCGGGGCTTCGAGTTCATTACCCAAGCCCGGCAGTGCGGCTTTCAGGGACGATTTCTCATGGTCACGGCAGGAATGAGTGATGCGGAATCCGTGCGGGCGCTCGATCTGGGTGTCTGCGGAATCTTCCCCAAACACAGTTCGCCGATGGTGCTCATACAAGCGATCCACAAAGTCATGGCAGGAGAAACCTGGCTGGATGAGAATGCCATTCAGGCCTTGGTCAGGGCGTCAAAACACCCCGAACGGGCAGACCAAACCAAACCGTTTACGGAAAGGGAAACTCAGGTGTTGCAAGGGGTGTTCGAGGGACTCAGCAATAAGGAAATTGCGGCGCGTCTCGACCTCTCGGAAAGTTCGGTGAAAGCAGCTCTTCAACAACTCTTCCAAAAAACTGGCGTTAGGACCCGCAGCCAGCTCGTGCGTATTGCGCTGGAGGAACACAACGCCCGCTGGAAGTAGGACCGCAACTGTAGCGTGTATGATTGCAGCGAACCAACGGCGTGTTTTCGAGTTCGCTTCACCTCCTCGCCGAGCCAGCCGGAGATCACGTGAGTTTGACCCTTTGCGCCGGTCATGAGACAATGCCCGCGGTCACGATCCGCCTGATACCTGCTTTTTTGCGAAGGGAGCGAGATGAAGAAACCGACTCTACTTCTCGTGTTGGTGCTCGCGGCTTCGATGCATTGGCTATCGCCTGGTGGGAGTGTCGGTGTATCCGCTCCTGTGGAGCAGACACCGGTTCAGTCAAGCGCCTCGAACGTTGAGGAGCGAATCGCCCGGATTGAGCACGGCTTGTTGCCCCCGGTGCTCGTCAAGGGAGAGCCCCCGCAAGGCATGAGTCTCGTTGACCGCATGAGCTTCTACAAAGTGCCGGGGGTCAGCATCGCCGTGATCGACCAGGGTCGAATCGCTTGGGCGCGCGGTTATGGGTTTGCGGACATCGCTGCCAAGCGGCCGGTCACGGCGGAGACGCGCTTCCAGGCCGCCTCCATCAGCAAGCCCGTCGCCGCCGCCGCCGCCGCACTTCACTTCGTGGAAGAACGCCGGATCGACCTCGACCGGAACGTCAACGATTACCTGAAATCATGGAAGGTGCCGGAGAACGATCTAACCCGCGCGCAGAAGGTCACCCTGCGCCGTATTCTAAGTCACAGCGCCGGATTGACGGTTCACGGCTTTCCAGGCTACGAAGCGGGCAAGCCCGTACCTACACTTGTGCAGGTGTTGAATGGCGAAAAGCCCACCAACACTGAGCCCATTCGCGTTGACACTGTTCCAGGCACAAAGTGGCGCTACTCCGGCGGCGGCTATGCGGTGATGCAGCAAATGCTGATCGACGCCCTCGGCAAACCCTTCCCGGAGACGATGCAGCAAACGGTTTTGAGCAGGTTTGATATGAAAGACAGCGCTTACTCACAGCCGCTACGAGACGACTGGAAGCAACTTGCCGCCACGGCCTACCAGTCCGATGGCAAGCCGGTGGATGGCGAATATCACACCTACCCGGAACTGGCGGCTGCCGGCCTCTGGACGACGCCCGGTGACCTGGGCCGCTTTGCCATTGGCATTCAGAATGCGCTCTCGGGTGAGTCGCAAAACGTAATATCCAAGGGGATGGCTGAACAGATGCTCACCCGCCAGATCGAGAATGACGGCCTCGGTTTGTTTCTTGACGGCCAGGGCCGTACCTTACGATTCAGCCACGGCGGTGGGAATGAAGGCTTCCAGTGCATGCTCATCGCATACGCGCAGACGGGGCAGGGGGCGGCCATCATGACCAACTCGGATAGCGGCGGGATGCTGATATCTGAGATCATGTTTGCCATCGCCCATGAGTACGGTTGGCAGGACTACGGGCCCAAGGAGCGGAGTCAGGTCAAGGTGGAACCGGCCATTCTCCGCGGCTACGTGGGCCGCTACCAACTTGCTCCGAATTTCATCTTGACGGTTACCCAGGAAGGCGATCACCTCTTCGCGCAAGCCACCGGCCAGCCAAAAGCGGAGATATTCCCAGAGAGCGACCGCGATTATTTTCTGACGGTCGTCGATGCACAGATTACGTTCGCACCCGACAGCCAGGGCCGTGCAACCGAACTGATCCTGCACCAGGGCGGCCAGGATCATCATGCGAAGCGGGTGGAAGGCGAGACGCCGCTGCCGAGCGAGCACAAGGAAATCAAACTCGATCCGAAGCTGTTCGATGGCTATGTGGGGCAATATCAACTGGCGCCCAATTTCATACTCACCATCACTCGCGAAGGCGATGCGCTATTCGCTCAAGCTACCGGCCAGCCGAAAGTCGAGATTTTCCCGGAGAGCGAACGGGGGTTCTTCCTCAAAGTGGTCGATGCCCAAATCACGTTTGAAACCGACAGCACTGGCCGAGCAACCAGCCTCACCTTGCACCAGAACGGAGCGGACACGCCGGCAAAGCGGATTCAGTGAACCTCAGCAAGACTGCGAAGCGAAAGATCGGAACGACAAGCTCTCAAAAAAACGAGTCCTGCGGGAGCTGGCGTGCGCGCTGCCCGAGAATACAACCCTGCCTTTCCCCCCAAAATCCCGGTTGCTTCGCCGAGGCCCCTTCCACGGTTAGGCGACTATGCGTCCAAGCGGGTCCTCAGATTGTGTCCGAGTCGCCGACTACACGCCCGGAACTCTGGGATGGGTGAAAGAACGCGCCTCGGCCTTCTCATTGCGTTTGCAGCGATGCGTATCGCTCGATGAGATCAGCTACAGCCTCGGGCCGATCCTCGACCACGTAGTGCACGGCGCCCTGGATTAACCCGGTCTCGACATGAGCGCACCCGTTGGCGCGAAGACCCTCTGCCATCTTGGGAACCAACTGTGCAAACGGTGACCCATCTCCGGCAGCCAAGAGCAGCGTCACGTCATTGGGCCCGCGTTGCGCCGCATTGAATTGTGCATTAGCAGGAAACGCGCGGTACATTTCAAAGACCGCGTGAAGCTGTGCAGGGGTGGCGTAAGCCTTCACGAAATGGGCCACGTCGCCGGGCGTGAATTTGCCAAACTGGAAGAAGTAGCCGAAGTAGTCAGCCTGCCGTCCCGCGACAAGTTTCTCTGCGAGGCCCGGAACCTGCATAAATCGGACGTGCCACATGGCAGGATGCCCTTGAATCTCGTCCCAGCCCGCAATTCCAGGAAGCGGAACATCAAGGATCATCGCCCCACGCGTGGCTTCGGGATAGCGGCGAACGAACGCGTAGGCCACCATCCCGCCAATGTCGTGACCAACAATATAGACCCGGTCAAATTTCAGGGCCGCCGCGAGCTGATGAATGTCCTCCGCCATGTTAGCGGCGTCATAGCCGCCCGGCATGGCAGTCGAACCGCCTACGCCGCGCAAATCAACCGCAATCACGGTGAACTGTTTTGCCAAACGCGGCATGATGGCGTGATACTCGAACCAGTCTTGAGGGAACCCATGGATCAGGATGATGGCAGGTCCTTTACCTCCGCGAGCATAGTGAAGGGTGATCCCATTCACGCTCACGGATTCGGACGCGAATTCGTTGCCTAACCCCGTCGCCAGTGGACTCGGATGTCCTTGCACCTGCGCATGAGAAAAAAAGATAATCCACGCGAGGGAAACGGGCACGGGGAAGGAAATTAGACGACGAAGACGCCGGTTCATCCGCAGTTGTGTGATGGCGTTGGCCACTTGTATCGCAGTTTCTCTCACCAGGCAGTTCACTCGATTTCTCCTATCTCTGCACCTCAACACGGAGCGACATAGTGATCGTACCACAGTCTCCGCCCAAGCTGTTGACGCCATACTGCCGCGTCACTCATCCGGAAACGCGGTCACTGAAGACGAAACAACTTTCTGAGTTGTTGGATAACGCGCCACTATGAAGTTAGACAGACGCGGTCAAGTTGGCGGTAAACGGGCTTGCCCTCCCCGTTGAAGCGTCATCGCCACGTCGCAGGGCGCAAAGGCGACATACCGGCGGCACGACCCAGTGAACCTTCCGATTGTGTCCAAGCAGCCGACCATGCGGGAACTGCCGGGCGCGCTATCCGGCATAAGTCGTCATTCGACCAAGCGGATTGCTTTCGGGTCAAACCTCTTTCACGGCGATAACGCGGGTTCAAATCGCGGCGGGGACGCCATTCACATTCAATAACCTGCGAGCCAGCGGCAAAGGAAGTATCCGGCATTCGGATCATATTTCTGTATGCGGTAATGCTCGTAACGAGCGCGGTCGATGGCGGAGAGATAGACATCCGGCCAGTACGTGGCGCCCCGCAAATAGATAGGCTTGCCGTTGAGCAGGAAGCGGGTTTCGGTTGACGTGCGGCGGAGTTCAATCGTCCGTATGCCAAACGTCGTGCTTGAGGCGAGCTGGGCTTCACCCGCCGAGCGGACTTCGAGGTCTGCCCGGTACAGGGCAGGGCCGCCTCGAGAAAGGGTACCTGGAACATGTGAAAAAACTGGTTTCACCGATTTCAGCACTACGCATTTTCTATAAGTTACACGGTTGATAAGGGCCCAAATCCAATTTTTTCACATGTTCCTGACACGCTTTCTTTCCGGATGCGGCTCTCTCCAGTTCGCCCTTTTGCCGAAGGAGAAGCCCCAGTTCATAGTGCGATTCAGGGGCCTTGGGCGCTAGGTGCAGTGATTCCTTGAATTCATCGAGGGCCTTCTGCGCGGTTCAATACTAGCACAAATCTCCGCTGGAAGGGGCTGAGAGGAATCTTCCAGCCTACTGGAAAACAATCGCCAACTCCAATGCAATTTGGGTTGACAGAGTTCTTGCCTACGGTAAACTTTCCACATGATAACTCCACGAAACATCAAGATCGACGGCATCGTTCCGATCATCCCGACAATCTTTGACGAAAAGGAGCGGATTGACTGGAGCGCTTTTGAGGCGTTGCTGGATTTCGCTTGTGGGATCGATGTCTGCGCCATTTGCCTCCCAGCCTACGCAAGCGAATTTTACAAGCTCTCCGATGACGAACGCCGCGAGATCATCGCCAAGGCGGTCGAGCAATCCGGCCGTCGAGTGCCCGTGGTGGCGCAGGCGAATGCGGGCTCCACGCTTTACACGGTGGAACTGGCGCGATTCGCGCAAGAGGCGGGAGCGGCCGCGGTGTCCGTCGCCGCCCCCCGTATGTTTGCTATTTCGGAGGACGACCTGCTGCGGCATTTCGACAGGATCTTATCGGCCATCGATATTCCGCTGGTGCTGCAGGACTTCAATCCGGGCGGGCCAACGGTCAGCACGAGCTTTATCACCGAACTTCATCGCCAACACCCGCATTTTCGTTGGGTCAAATTGGAAGAACCCCTGATGGCCGCACGAATTGCGTCAATTCTGGATGCGACTTCCGGCAAAGTCGGAGTGATCGAAGGTTGGGGCGGCATGTATCTGCTGGAGTTGGTAGCCGCCGGGATTTGTGGCGTCATGCCCTCGCTCTCGCTGGCGGATTTGCTGGCGCGCATCTTCCGGCTGGCTGAGGGCGGACAACGGCAGCAAGCATACGAGGTGTTCACGGGCCTGCTGCCACAGATCGTCTTTAGCTTGCAGAATATGGAGCTCTATCATCACGCCGAGAAGCGGTTGCTCGCCGCGCGCGGCATCATTAACGAAACATTTATACGTGACCCGCGGCTTGAATTAAGCCCCCTCGATGCCGCGCATATCGATTTCCTGAATACAAACATACTAGCGTTGCTCGATCGCCTGAAAATGCCGCGTTTCCCTCGTACGGCTAGAGCGGTTGAAATCTCCAGACAGCATCGCGGAACGAAAGTGCAGCACGGGGCCGTAGCGCGAGGCGCCGGCTCATCCTGAACGCAGAGTATGGGCGCCGGACGCCCGCGCGTACCTCCGTCAGCGAGGAATCCTAAGATGCCAAAAACCGAGATTCTGCATCCCGATAAGAAAGTCTCTACGGGAGCCTACTCGGCAGGTGTTTTGATCGACGGTTGGCTCTATATAAGCGGGCAGGGGCCGCTCCTTTAGCCTTCGCATGGAGCGGGCGGGCAGCGTACTGAAAGGGAATACCAATGAACCGAAGACAATGGATGATACTTTCCGGGGCAGCGGCCGTAAACCCGCGGGAGTTGGCGCGCGCACAACAGGCGCCGACGCCTGGGGATGAGTCCCAGACCTTGCCGGACAAGCTCCTGCTGAAAGACTACCGCCCCCGCTCTCTCTATAAAATTCCCAAAACTGAGATTACAAAGGCTAAGTATCCGGTCGTCGATGTTCATTATCATGCCGAATGGGTCAAGTCACCGGAGGACCTGGATGAGATGGTCAAACTGATGGACGAGGCCGGCGTCGAGAAGACTGTTACTTTCGTCAGGACGGGCTCTCCGGATAAATACTCAGAGTTGAGCAAACGGTTTTCCAAGTACCCGGAACGTTTTGACCTATGGTGTGGGTTCGATCTTAAAGGCTGCGATGAGCCGGGATTTGGGCCGGCCGCCGTGAAATCGCTCGAGGAGTGTCATCGCCTGGGCGCCGTGGGAGTGGGTGAGATCGGCGACAAGGGCACCGGCATCTGGGGCGCTCCCAAAGGATCGGGCCTGCACCCGGACGATGCACGTATGGACCCTCTTTACGACCAATGCGCGCGCTTGGGAATGCCCATCAACATGCACGTCTCGGATCCAATCTGGGCTTATGAGCCGATGGACAATACCAATGACGGACTCATGAATTGCTACACGTGGCGAATCACCGTGGGCCCAGGCGTCCTGGGCCACAACGAATTGATTGAATGTCTCGAGCGCGCCGTAGCGAAGCACCCCCGGACGACCTTCATTGCGTGCCACATCGCCAACCTCGAGTATGACCTGACGCGGCTGGGTCAGATGCTGGATCGCAATCCCAACCTCTATGTGGACGTGGCCGCCCGCTTTGGGGAAATGTCTCCCATTGCGCGATTCGCGGGCCAGTTCATCCAGCGCTACCCCGACCGCGTGCTCTACGGGACGGACATGGCCTACACTCGCCCGATGTTTCGCATCACATTCCGAATACTCGAAAGCCACGATGAGCACTTTTACGGATGGGAGATGGGACTCGACGGGGCCTCCGGAGGTTTCTCGTACCATTGGCCGCTTTATGGATTGGGCCTGCCGGACGAAATCCTCAAGAAGGTGTACGGAGATAACGCCCGGAAGGTTTTCAAGATGGCGCGAGCCAACGCCCCTTAAGGGCATGTGGTATCTTCGCGGCGCGGGAAGAAAAGCAGATCCTTCGCTTCGCTCAGAATGACAGGCGAGGAGATCAAGGATAGTACTGATATGCGAACAATCCGCAATCTTATGCTGGTCGCTGTATTCGTCGCCGTGCAGACCACCCCTTGCCTTGCTTCGCCTGAGGGCGTTGCATCGTTGATCTTTCCAACGCCTCGAGAAATCACTGTGGCAGGGGGCGGGTTTACCCTGGACGATAACGTTACGATTGCCGTTCCGTCCACGGCGTCGCAAGAGGACATGCTTCTGGCGCATTTTCTGACGGATGAACTTGCAGACCGCTTTGGGGTGTTTCTCAAAACCGATCGGCTGGCTCGAATCGACGCGGGGAGGCGGATGATCGTCATGGGCTCCGTCGCCAACCCATTGGTGAGGGAATATTGTGCGCAGAACCACATCGAAGTGAGCGCTCACAATCCTGGCGCCGAAGGGTATGTCCTGCAGGTTTCCCCCAGCCTCGTCTTGATTGGGGGGAGCGACGGTCGGGGGGCCTTCTATGGATTGCAGTCCCTGCGCCAGTTAGTCGCGAGGGAAAACGGGCAATTGCAAATTCCAGGCGTGCGCATTCGCGATTGGCCCGACAAGCCCTTTCGCGGCGTCAAGCTTTATCTTCCCGGACGCGACCACATCCCCTTTTTCAAACGGTTCATTCGCGACTTCATGGCCCTCTACAAATACAACACGCTGATCATGGAGATGAACGCCAGCATGCGGCTCGACAGCCATCCTGAGCTGAACTCCGGCTGGCTGGAATTCGCCCGCGATGCCAACTATGGGCGCCGTAACTATCCCGCCGGCACGCTTCACAATCGGACACCCAATTCATCCCATCAAGACACGGCGGATGGAGGGTTTCTCGAAAAAGACGAAGTGGCTGACCTGGCGCGGTGGGTCAGGCAGAACCACATCGAATTGGTTCCCGAGCTGCCTTCCTTCACCCACAGCTACTACCTGCTGACCATGCACAAGGATCTCGCGGAGGTGCCTGGCGAGAAGTGGCCCGACACGTACTGTCCTTCCAATCCGAAAAGCTACGAACTGCTGTTCGAAGTCTATGACGAGTACATCGATCTCTTGCAACCCAAGATGATTCACGCCGGGCACGACGAGTTGTTCTGTCCCATTGGCGTCTGTCCGCGATGCGGAAACAAGGACATTGGCGAGCGCTACGGAGAGGACGTTAAGAAGATTCACGATCATCTGGCGGCCAAGGGAATTCAGCTCGCCATCTGGGGCGACATGCTGCTTCAGAGTGTTCGCGGCGTGGGCTTGCAGCCGGACCATACGCAGGACGGCTGGAAATTTCATGCTGCCGGAGGCATGACGCGCGAGCAAGTCGAGCGGCTGGTTCCAAAAGACATTCTGATCTTCAACTGGTTCTGGGACGAACCCAAGGCGCTCGAAAGCGAAGCCCAACTCGACCAGATGGGATTCAAGCAGATTTATGGAAACTTCACTCCCAGCATTCGGGATTACGAGCGGCGGAGCAAGCGCGGCACGATTATCGGGGGGGCGCCGTCCGCGTGGTTCGCCACCAACGAAATCGGCTTCGGCAAGGAGCTGATGGCCGATTTCCTTGGTTGCAGCAACATCCTATGGAACGGCAAGGTCGTTGACGGCAAGCAACTCTCGGGCGTCATTCAATCGCTGGTTCCTGACATTCGCGCCAGGCTCGAGGGACAGTTGCCGCCCAGCCACACGGAAGCGTCCTTGGCGCCGGTTGACATTCAAGCGAGCTTCAACATGGGAGCCGCCGCCCCGAAACTCGGAGTGGATCTGAGCGGCATGAAGACAGGATCGATCTCCCTTGGCAAGGTACCCTTTGATCTCAGTGATTCAGGAGAGAAGAAGGCGATTCTGGCGGCTGCCGACGGCAAGGAGAGCAGCGGACTGCCGAAAGAAGCGGATATCACAATTGGAGAGGACGTTACCAGCCTGATTTTTCTGCACGCCGCTGCAAAACCTGCAACCAACAAGGAGTCGTTCCGATTGATCTATGACCCGGAGGACACCGCGGATATGCTCGGCTGGTACGAAATCGTGTACGAAGACGGCTTCGTCACCAGCATACCCATCCGGTACGGCGTGAACATCGCCGAGTGGAGCTGGGAGAAGCGCGATTCTTCGCACGACTACGCCTACGGCGCGGATGCTCTGTCCCTCGGCGGGTCGGCGGGCAATCCCGTCACTTTCTTCGCGTTCGAGTGGGTCAATCCCAGGCTGGGTAAGGTGATCAAGGAGGTCCGCTTGAAAGGTACTGCGGGTTTCCGCGGCGGCGATCCGGGCTGGATCAATGATTTCGGCCCGACCATTCCGAATAACGGCGTTATGCTTAAGGCAATCAGCGTGGTCAGAAAACGCCCATAAGTATCAAAAATGGAGGCGATGAACATGGCATCGGTGAAAGCGAAGCGGACAGCTTCCCGGGCGAGCATCCGACTCGAGAAAGCGGCGGATATGCCTGTTGGGGTGGTGGGTCTGGGGTTGATGGGAAACAGTATCATCGCCTGCTTGTTGGCTGCCGGACATCCGGTGGTCGGCGTGACTCGCAGCCTTTCGAAGCGGCGCAATACCCGCCGCCACTTGCAATCTATTCTCCGCCAGATGAAACGGGAGAAGTTACTCTCCTCCGATCCGGCACAGGTGCTCAAGAAGTTGCGCATCACGGAAGACTTCGCGGACCTTCGCGAGTGCCAGGTGGTGATTGAAACGGTGCTGGAAGACCTGCAGGTGAAATATGAGGTGTTTCGGAAAATTGAGGCCGCAGTATCGCCGGAGACGATCATCGGCAGCAACACTTCAGCGCTTCCCGTGACTTTGCTTCAAAAGGGCGCCAGCCATCCTGAGAGATTCATGGGAATCCACTGGGGTGAACCCGCGCACGTCTTGCGATTCATGGAGATTATCTGCGGCGACCAGACTGACCTGCGCCTTGTGGAGCGCGCCAGGGCGCTGGCGGAGCGCTGGGGGAAGGAGCCTTCGGTTGTGCGGCGTGACGTTCGCGGGTTCCTGACCAACCGTTGTATGTACGCCATGTTGCGCGAGGCCTTTTACCTGGTCGAATCGGGCTACGCAACCATCGAGGACGTGGATCGTTCCTTGCGGAATGACTATGGCTACTGGATCACACTCGCCGGGCCCTTCCGCTTTATGGATCTTACCGGCGTGCCCGCCTACATGCGGGTGATGGAGCATCTGCTGCCGGATTTGTGCTGCACCAAGGAGGTGCCGGAGTTGATGCGCAAAGTGGTGGGCTCCGGCGCCCTCGGAGTCGCCAACGCCAAAGGTTTTTACAAGTACACTCCGCAAGAGGCGCGGCGCTGGGAGAAGCGCTTTCTAAGATTCACTTACGACATTCGCGCCCTGGCGCAGAAGTACTCGAAACGTTGAAAGGGCAAACCGCACATGCGTTCTTGGCTGCTGCTCTTCAGTTGCAATTTGATGTGGGCCCTGCAATTCACCTGCGTCAAGTTGGTGCAAGCTCAGGTGGGTCCTTTGATGACGGTCTGGGGACCTATGACCTTGGCCACCCTCATGCTTTATCCGCTCATTCGCGCGGAGAATCGCGACGCCTACGAAGGGAAAGCGCGATCGCGAAAAGACATCCTTCTGTTTTTCGTTCTGGCGCTCGTGGGTGTCTTTCCCGGCCAGGTCTTGATCACCTGGGGTACACGCATGTCACTGGCCAGCAACGCGGCGCTCCTGATGTTGACGCTGCCGGTATCCACCGCTATCCTGGCCATTATTTTTCTCCACGAGCGCATGAACTGGGTGCGATGGGCGAGCTTTCTGTTGGCCATCGCAGGCGTGCTGATGTGTTCGGGCGTTGACCTGCGAGGCCTCAATTTCGGGACAGGTTTCTTCTACGGGAACCTCCTGATTCTTCTTGGCACGCTGGGGAGCGCTTTTTACAACTCTTACGGGAAAAAAGTGCTGGAGCGATACTCGCCCATGGAGATGCTTTTCTATACTTACGCCGCGATGTTCGTCTTGATGACTCCACTCATCTTGACCGAGGAGCGCAGCGTTTTCAGCCATATCACGCAATTTACCGCGCGCACCTGGATCGGCCTCATCTTGCTGACCTTCTTCCACAATTATCTTTCCATGGTGCTGTTCCTGAAGGCGCTTAAGGCGCTGGACGCCATTCAGGCGGCCCTTTCGAACTATCTCATCACATTCTTCGGGGTTCCCATCGCCGCGATTTGGCTGGGGGAGAGGCTTACCCTCATGGCCATCGTGGGCGGGTTGCTGGTGCTGGGGAGCACTTTACTGATTACGCTACGGAATGGGTCCAAACCGGAGGAAGCTGCCGCGACGGGATAAAGTCCGCCCTGTCTCCCCCGCTTACTCGCCGCGCCGCATTTCGTCCAGGGCCCTCTGCGCCGCGAGGAACTTGGGATCTAGGTGAAAAGCGTGCCAGGCCTTCCGGGCAGGCGCCGTGAGCCCGCGATTGCTTGATAATTCCATGTGGAGCGGCCTTCGCGTCGGGGGCCGGCCTCATTAATTAAGCCCACCGCCTTCAAGCCATCTTCAACCTCCCCGCAGCGGAAATCAAGGTTGCCGTGTTGATCTTCAGAGCGCCAAGTCTAGTTTCTCGATAAGAGCTTTCGCGTCCTTCGGCGTTGGCGCAGCTTTGATGGCGGCTCGTGCGTGCTGCAGCTTATCCTGCAATTTGACGTATGAATCGTGCTGGGCTTTTGCTGCCTCCACTTGTTCTTTGGGCGCCGCGGTGTCTTGTGCGGCCTGTTGGAGGCAGCTTACCAGTCCCTCTATCACACTGTTGTTAATGGTGAGCTTGTTTAACACACTCTTCTGGTGGTTGAGGCGCTGAAAATCCGAGAGGCTTTCCTTCTTCACCGTCGCCGTGAGGTCCACGAAGGCCTGCCTGGATGCCTCCACCGTGGATGCTTCATCCTGACAAACCTGCGCGAGAACCTGCTGCGACCCTGGAAAGAGCCCCACGCCGGCCCCTAGCAGAAGGGCCATTCCCCATGCCCGTCTCATGGTTGAGCCTCCTCGATTCGATTGTGGTCTTGCCAAGACAACGCTGCCTAAGGGTAGTTCTTTACGGAACCCGCGATTGAATCCGGCGCTGATGTTAGCACAACCCGTATCGCTTTGCTTCATTATCGTCGCTGACATTTCCAGTGTCGTTTGACTGGTCAACAGGTCCGTATCCGGGCTATATTACTCATATGTCGGATGATTTTGTAAACCTTATAGCTGGCTACCTGAAGTCACGAAGGCAGGAAGTCGATCTACGCACCAAGAAAGCTCTTCAAGATGAAGGCATCAAGAAGGCGAGGGCTTTCGAGGAATGGTCTTCGTTACGCGACTGGATGACGAAATTTTGCGAGGATGCGAACCAGGAAGAGGGTCGGGACACCTTTCTGCTCAGGGTCACTCGAAATCAAATCCTGGAAGTCGCCGCGGATGTTCCGGAAAACGGCAATCGAATCTTGCACACGGAATTTAACTCGGAAACAGGCAAGATAACCTACCACATCGAACGCGGAAGCACTTTTGGACAGCCTGCCTCCCCCGTTGCTTCGTCCACCGAAAGTTCCGGGACTTTCATGCCCGTATTGGATGGCGCCGAGTTTTACTTTTCAGACGGTTCTGAGAGAATATCCGCTGCAAAAATGGGGCAGGTGCTCATCAAGGCTCTGGTTAATATGCCGTAGGAATCAAGTGCTGGAACGCTCTAGTCTTACCCCCTAAGGTAGATAGCTCTCTCCTCTTTATTTCAGCCTCCCCTCCGCGGGCTTCTTCTGAATCGCCCGCCAGCCGCCACAATGCGTATTGACTTGCCTCGGGCCCCCGGCTAACATGAGCCTCAAGGCCGGTTCCCACATCATGGTTGGCCAGACAGTGTCGCACTATCGCGTCCTGGAGAAACTCGGCGGCGGGGGCATGGGCGTGGTGTACAAGGCCGAGGACACCAAGCTGGGCCGCTTCGTCGCACTCAAGTTCCTGCCCGAGGAGCTTTCTAATGACCGGCAGGCGCTGGAGCGCTTTCAGCGTGAAGCCCGCGCTGCCTCTTCGCTGAATCATCCCAACATCTGCACCATTTACGAGATTGATGAGTATGAAGGTCAACCCTTCATCGCCATGGAATTGCTGAAAGGCGAGACTCTCAAGCACCGGATTGCGGGCAAGCCGCTCAAGACGGATGAGCTGCTGGAGGTGGCGATTCAAATTGCCGATGCGCTCGATGCTGCCCACGCCGAGGGGATTATTCACCGGGACATCAAGCCAGCAAATGTCTTTCTTACGAATCGCGGGCAGGCGAAGATTCTGGACTTTGGGCTGGCGAAGCTGGCTCCGAAGCCGCGCCAGGCAGCGGAAGCCGTGGGGGTCTCAGCTTTGCCAACTGCGCCTGCCGTGATCGCGGAAGAGCACCTGACCAGTCCGGGCGTGGCGATGGGGACGGTCGCCTACATGTCGCCGGAGCAGGCGCGCGGGGAAGAACTCGATGCCCGTACCGACTTGTTCAGCTTCGGGGTAGTACTGTATGAGATGGCCACCGGCCATCCGGCCTTCACCGGAACGACTTCCGTCCTCATCTTCGACGCCATCCTCCACAAAGCCCCGACCTCGCCGGTCCGTCTGAATCCAGAAGTGCCGCTGAAGCTGGAGGAGATTATCAACAAGGCGCTGGAAAAGGACCGCGAACTTCGCTGCCAGACCGCCGCGGAACTGCGCGCCGACCTGAAGCGCCTGAAGCGCGACACGGACTCGGGCCGAGTAGGTGGCGCGGGCGTCTCGCCCGCGGTCGCGGGAGCGTCCCGCTCCCGCGTCACAGAAGAGCACGGGCAGGATGCCCGTGCCACAGCGGGCGAGACGCCCGCACCACAGGTTGGGCCCGCGCAGGAACCGACGTCGGATTCCGTCATCATCGCCGGTGTCCTCAAGCGGCACAAAACGGCTGTGATCGGAACTGTAGTCGTGCTGGCGGTGATATTGGCCGGACTTGCGGTGGCTTGGTCCCTTCTGCACCGCGCACCTCAGCCCACCGCCGAATTGACGCAGAAACGGTTGACCTTCAACTCCAGCGACAACCCTGTCGTTGGGGGTGTCCTTTCTCCCGATGGCCAGTACCTTGCTTACTTCGACACGGCCGGGATTCACGTTAAGCTGCTTGCGAGCGGCGAAGAGCGCGTGATCCCCAAGCCTGCCGGGGTGCCCGCTAACGCCTATTGGGGTGCGTCATCCTGGTTTCCAAACGGCACTCAATTGCTTGCCTTTACCTACGAACAGGGCGGCCACCGCGCGAGCACGTGGACGGTCTCGGTGCTGGGGCAATCGGCCCATGAACTCCGCGAAGGCGCAGGAGGTGTGGCCGTCTCGCCGGATGGGACACGCATCGCCTTCTTTCCACAACCGGGGGGCTCCGCTCAGGACCGCGAACTCTGGGTGATGGACAGCCAGGGAGACAATCCACAAAAGGTTCTGGCGTTGGGAGAAAAGGAATGGATCAACGGCGACGCTAACGTATTCTGGTCGCCGGATGGGCAGCGGCTGGCCTACATCCGGGTGGAGCGCACTCCAGACAAGGAGCAAAGGTCGATCGAAACCTGCGACCTCAAGGGGGCGAACCGTAGGGTGGTGGTGTCGGAAGCCGACTATTCGTTAGTGGATTTTTGCTGGCTTCCCGGCGGGCGAATCGTCTACTCGCGGCGGGAAACGCAGCTCTCGAATGACTGCAACCTTTGGCAGATCGGCGTCGATCATAGCGGGATGCCCTCCGGCAAGCCACAGCGGGTCACCCAGTGGGCGGGAACGGGGATTTGGGGATTCAGCGCCAGTGCGGATGGAAAGCGGCTCGCGGTGCTCAAGTTCACCTACCAGGAGCAGATCTACTTGGGTGAACTCACGGCCGGCGGCACACGCATGAATTCCCCTCGCCGCCTGACCCATGACGAATCCAACGACTTCCCCAGCGGCTGGACAGCGGACAGCAAAACGCTGCTGCTAACCTCCGAGCGTAGCGGCGAATTCGGTCTGTTCAAGCAGGTCATCGGCCAGGACACCGTCGAGCCGGTGGTCGCCGGCTCACAGCACCAGGCCAGCGGCGGGAAACCCAGTGCCGACGGCGCCTGGATACTCTACAGGGAACTCCCCAAAGTAATTCAGCCCTCCACTCCGCTTCCGCTCATGCGCATCCCGGTGGGCGGCGGCGTGCCGCAGCTTGTGCTGGAGTCGCGGAATTCCCATGGCTTTTGGTGCGCTCGTGCCCCCGCCAGCCTTTGCGCGGTCCTCGAGGCGAGCCCCGACCAAAAGCTGTTCACGCTCACCGCCTTCGACCCGCTGAAAGGCAGAGGGAAAGTCCTCACGACTATTGCGAAAGATCCCTCGCATGACTACGCTGCGGCGTTGTCTCCCGATGGGTCAACCTTTGCCATTTCGAGAACTAGAGAGGCCGAGATTCACATCCGCTTGCTTTCCCTCTCCGGCGGGTCCGACGGCGAATTCACCGTCAAGGGTTGGCCGAACCTCTCCGGCTCCCTTGAGTGGTCCCCTGATGGCAAGCGGCTTTACTGCGTCTCTCACTCGCCCCAAGGTGACACGTTGCTATACGTGGATCCGAAGGGTAATGCCTGGCCGCTGTGGCAGCACAAGGGATGGGCGGGTGGAACCTGGGCCGTCCCTTCACCCGACGGCCGCTACCTCGCGATAGGCAGCGGCGTCCTCACTAACAACGTGTGGATGCTGGAAGGCTTCTGAGAAAGGAGAACATTCAGCTATGATCGTCGATATAGCAACGCGCGAGCTTTCACCCGGCATTACCGCGATCAGCTTCACGGGACGCCTCGTCCTGGGCAACCGGTTGGGCGAGGTCGAGCACGCCATTCGGGAGAAGATCACGCAGGGCTCCAGGAAGCTGGTCCTCGACTTCAGCGGCCTGAAGTTCATCGACAGCGCCGGGATCGGCATGCTGGCCATGTGGTTCGGTCTTATGGAGCGTGAAGGTGGGAAGATCGCCATTGCCGGCGCCACAACACAGGTGATTCATTTACTGGAGATGACTCATCTCAATCGGCTTCTCGGCATGTACCCGGATGTGGCGTCGGCTCACAGCGCGTTGGCGGAGTTGCCGCCGCCGCAGGCGTAGTTGTTTCTACCAGACCATCTCTTCCTGGAATCCCTTGTTGATCGGTCCACCTGTCCCGCCAGTTTGTCACTTGGCTGAATTATCGGCTAACCTCCGAAGTGACCTCGGCGAAGCAACCAGGACGTTGGGGGAAAAGGCAGGGTGGCATTTTCAGGCAGCGCGCGCCCCGCTCGACGACATTTTGAGCGAGCCGGCCCGGGCTGGCGCAGTTCTGCGGTCTCTGTTCAATCCGGTGCCACGCAACGCAGGGCTTCGCCCTCCGCCGACCTCGGTAGGGGCGGTTCGCGAACCGCCCCTACCAAAGCCCGGCAAGTCGCACGAGCAGGGGGACGGCAAGCCGTCCCCCTACAGCTTCTAGGGGTAGGGCTTGCCCTACCCTTTGGTGCCTAGGATGTGACGTAACTCATTTTCTACTTGACAAATCTGTGCTCCTCTGGTAACCTGTAAGGTCTGTGAACGTCCGTCTCACTTCGCGTGGGGACGGCTTGCCTGCCGCCCCTGCTCCCAACTTTCCAATTCATGGAGTTACTATGTCTCTACGTAAATCTACTTGTCTCACTCCCCAGCGGCTCGACGCCGCTCGGACCAATGCTCAGCGCTCCACCGGACCTCGCAGCGAGGCCGGAAAAGAGCGCATGAAAATGAACGCCCTGAAGCACGGGTGTGACGCCGCGCCCGAAAACGAAGCCGCCGTCATGCGCGCCCTGGGCGAAGATCCCGAACGGTATGCAGCCTTGCAGCGGGAACTCGCCACCACCTACGGCCCCGGCGACGCCCTCTGGGACCACCAAGTCGCCGACCTGGGCAAGCTCTACTGGCGGCGCAACCGCATCGAGCGCATGGTGACGGGCATGATGCGAGACGCTCTCGAGGAAGTCGAGGAGCGGCGGCGCTCGCTCGCCCGGGCCCTCGCTGACGTTACCTTCGAACCCTCCCAGTGCGAGGCGGTGGCGCTCGACCTGCCCAAGCCCACCCACCCCTTGGTGCGGCTGCGCATGCTGATTTCGCTTTGGGGGGTGATTCGCGAGCAGGTCCGGCGGCGGTACTTCCCGCGCGCCCAGCGGAAGCAGATCGAAAGCTACTACCAGGGTGAGTTGGGGTGGCGGCCCCGGCAGATCGGCCACCTGCTGGGGCTCTTCATGGACTGGGCGTACCTCCACGATAAGCACGACCAGGCAGAGGTAGACAAGTGTGTGAAGGAGAGTTTCGGGGGCGAGGCGGGGATGGAGGCCCGCTACCAGGAACTGGAGCGCCTGCTGGAGGAGCAGATCGCGGCGGTGGAGGCGGCGTTCGCGGACGAGATGCAGGCGCAGGAGGAGAAGGACGAGATTGCGCGGGACTCGTGCCTCGCTCCGGAGAACGAGGCTGCGAACATGGTGCTGCGCCTGGAAACGGCGCACGACCGGGCGATCGACCGGAAGGTGAGGATTCTCCTGACCATGCGCCAAGAACACGCACGCCTGGGTAGGGGCGGCTCGCGAACCGCGCAACCGGAGGCCAGCCCTCCCGGCAATGAGCGGGACGACCGCGGGGCAAAGGAACTGAGCAAGGTCGTCGGGCTGGACGCTCGGACAGAAAGTCCGGCAGAGGAGAACGCCGGCGAAACACCAAAATCGCCGGAACAAAGCGAGAATGTCTATGAAAACAAAGGACCGGCAGCAGAGGGGGTGCGCGCATGAGGCATGGTGCGGGCAGCCTGCCCCGACCTGTCGGGGTCCCGCCCGCTGTGGCACGGGCATCCTGCCCGTTGTGGCACGGGCATCCTGCCCGTGCCGATTCACGGCCAAGATGGCCGTGCCACAACTCGCGGACAGAGCCTGTCCCGAGCGGAGCGAAGGAATGCGCGCGCCACGGCGGGCAAAATGTCCACTCCGCAGCGGCCCAGCCGCCGGCCCTAGCGGCGGCGCTCGGCGACAATCGTGACCTGGATGTCGTGGGCTAGCCGCACGACGCGTTCCACCAGGCCGCGGCCGAAGGCCAGGGGCCATTTCTGTTGCTGAGGCCGGGCAATGAAGATCTGTGTGACTTTGTGGGAGCGAGCGAATTCGACCAAGGTCTGGGCCACATCATCGCCCTGCAACACGCTGGGCTCAATCTGGAGGTTGCGGGCGAATTTCATGTGCTTTTCGACGGCCTCGCGCTGGGCAGCGGCAATATTCTGAAGGTTGCCGTCGCGATAGGGCGTATAGCGGATTAATGAAAGGTCGTCCTGTGCTGCATCGCGCCAGGTTTGCAGCACTTTCGCGGCGATGTTAGGCGGATGCGGATATTTCATCTCACGGATGCGATGCTAACTCTCGACCCACAGCGATTGCCTGAAAGGCTAAAGCTGGCTGGCTTCGAACGTGTAAGCGTGGGAGCAAGAGAAGGGCGTGTTCGATTCCGGGCCAGGCGCGCTATCTCCTCCGGCGATGAGTTCGATGTCGAGGCTCCGGAGCGCCACCCCACCCCGGCATAGGCGCTCGAAGAAGCGCCTGATTGCCTTGAAGCCCGCGCCGCGGGCGGGACCATTTAGCCCATGACGCAAGGCACGGGGAAAATGGGTGCCCGAAATGGGGCGTCATGCAGACGCAGGTCCTTTCGCTTGAGATCGGCGGGCCCTACCCCTTTATGTGGGTGGTGCCAGGTCCCGCTTCCACACGCTGCGCAGCACCCCCAACGCGATGGGTACAGCACCGACGAGGATGAAAGTCATATCCCCCGCCATGCGCGCCCATTCCAGCTTGTGAAAGAGGCCGCCCATCAGGAAATCCAGGCGACGCGCGTGCCAATACCCATGGACGATGGAGTCCCAGAGTTGCAGAACGCCTCCGGGAAACAGATCCAGGAGGATCATGAGGGCGAGACCCACGTTGGCTCCCCAAAACCCTACCCGGATGAACTTCTCGCTTCCCTTCCAGACGGCGTCGGACTGCATGGCCCGCAGGCAAAAGACGAGCACCGCCAGCGCCAGCATCCCGAAGACGCCAAACAGCGCGGCGTGTCCGTGGTTGGGGGTGAGCGTGGTGCCGATCTCGAAGTAGGACACGATGGGCAAGTTGATGAGGAAGCCGAAAATCCCTGCGCCGACAAAGTTCCACACTCCGACCGCCATAAGGAAGTAGATGGCCCACTTCTGGCCGGTAGCGAATTCCTGGCCGCACTCGGAGCACTGCGCGTTCTTCAGCTTGATGAAGTCCCAGGCGTCCAGGGTTAGAAGCGTCAAGGGCACAACCTCCATAGCGGAGAAGCACGCCGCCAAACCCATATTGAGCGTCCCCTGACCGGTGAAATACCAGTGATGTCCCGTACCGATGATCCCGCCACCAAGATAGAGGATGGCGTCGAGGTAAATCAGGCGCGTGGCGGTCTTAGTGCTGACCACGCCCATCTGGTGGAACATGATGGCCACCAGCACCGTGGCGAACAGCTCGAAGAACCCTTCCACCCAAAGGTGGATGATCCAGAAGCGCCAGTTATCAATGACCGCAAAGTTGGTGTGGGGACCGTAGAAGAGCGCGGGCAGGTAAAAGACGGGAATGGCCACAGCGGCGTAAAGAAAGAGTGCGGATAGCTCACGCTTGCCAGGAATCTTCATGGCGGGTTTCAAGGCCCGAAACATCAGAAAAAGCCAGAAGACAAGGCCCACCGCCAGCAGGAACTGCCAGAACCGCCCGAGATCCAGATATTCCGATCCCTGATGTCCGAACCAGAACCAGAGGCGCCCGAGCTTGTCGTTGATGCCCAGATACTCTCCGAAAAGGCTGCCACAAACCACGACGGCTAGCGCGCCAAGGAGCGCGTAAACGCCAACTTTTTGGCCATTGGGCTCCCCACCACCGACCCAGGGTGCCAGGAAAAGGCCTCCGCCTACCCAGGCCGTAGCGATCCAGAAGATGGCGAGCTGGAGGTGCCAGGTGCGTGCCAGGGTATAAGGCAGGAACCGCCCGATGTCCAAGCCGTAAAAGCCTCCCGGCTCCACGCGGTAGTGGGCAATCGCACCTCCTAACAAAGATTGCGCCAGGAAGAGTAGCGCCACTACGGCAAAGAACCACCCAGTGGCCCATTGGCTGGGCGTCAAGGTCAGCGGCGTGGGAGCGGAGTGCGTGATGTGGGCAGTGTCGCCCTCACCCTTCCAGCCCAGGTAGTCAAATTTGCCCACCAAGAAGAGGATCAGGCCCAAACCCCCCAAGAGTGTGATGAGACTCAAGGCGCTCCAGACATAAGCCTCGACGGAGGGGCGGTTGCCTACCAGGGGCTCATAAGGCCAGTTGTTCGTGTAGGAATAGTCCTTGGATGGCCGGTTCGCCGACGCCGCCCAAGCAGCCCAGGCGAAAAAGGCGGTCAGCGCTTTGAGCTCCGTCGGGCTCTTGATATAGCTGCCGGGTAATCCAGGAGCATCGCCCTGCTTAGTGAAGTAATCGCTCCATTCCGCCGTCTGGCTGCGAAAGGCCGCCACCTCGCCGGGAGTGAAGAGCAGCGTCCGCGAGGCCGGTTCGTACCGGTTCTCCTTAAGAACTCTCCGCACCTCCGCGGACGCGACGGTCTGCTCATCCGGGGAGAGTTGCGCGAAGGGCTTGCCGTACTTCTCCGCGGCAATCGTATCCCGCGTCACCTCGCTGAGCCGGTGCAGATACTCGGCGCTGTAGTCAGGGCCCAGATAAGCCCCGTGACCCCAAAGGGTCCCGTGTTCCATCAGGCCGTATTTAAAGAAGACCTCCTGGCCTTTTTCGACATCGGCTCCTGTGAACACTACAGTTCCCGCTGCATCCACGGCCTTGTCGGGAATGGGAGGAGCGTTCGTGTAGGTCAAGACCGTTACGAAAGATAGAACCGAGAAACCACCGATCATGACCAGAATCGCCGCGTGACGCCACCACGGAGAGAGACCTGTAGCACTACCGGACGTGTCTGCCATTTCTTACCCCCATTTGATTCTTAGCCAGAATTTCCATTTTCAATCCCGAGTGCATTTCTCACCTGTCAGTTTGCATTCTCCAGCGCAATCGCGCGGGGAAACAGGATGTTGTTTTCCAGATGGATGTGCTGGTGCAGATCCGCCTCCAATTCCGCCAACGTCTTATAGAGCGTCTGAAAGCTCACGCATCCATCAGGCGGAGCCGTGTAGTCATTGCTGGACGCGCGGAGGGCACGCAGTGCCTTGCCGGCGGAATCGTGCTCATGTTCCATCATGGACACCGGATTCCGCACGGTGCCAAAAGGCGCTGGAAGGATGGGCTCATTTTGGAGAACTGACTCTTCCATCCTTTCCACATACGGGAACAAGACCATCTCCTCCTTCATCAGGTGTGTGGTCAGCTCCTGAGCCAGGCCCTGGAAAATGGCGCGAAGTTCGAAAAGCTCGGGATGGCGCTCGCCATGAACCGAGCAAACCTTATCGAAGAGAGGGCCAAGACGAGCGATCGCTTCTCGGGTGTACTGGTGGTGTGTTGTCCTAATGTGAAAGATCAGATCACCTAGCGGCTCCTTTTGCCATTCATTTTCTTTTGCCAGGGCTTGACCCGAATGGTCTGCCACTTCGAGTGCAACTAACACGTCGTCGACAGTGATGCTGGCCGAATGGCAGGCTTGTTCGAGTGTCTGCTTGCCGCCGCAGCAATAGTCGATTCCCAACTTTTCAAAGACTCTTGCGGCGCCCGGCTTTTCCAGGGCCAATTCCCTTACCGTTTTTCCCGTCGTCACGTTCATCGCTTCCTCCTCGCAGGCCAAGGTCCGTGCCTTGTGGCCCTGCTGATGTGTTGATGTTAGGGGAGCCATGACGGCTTGCAGATGACTTTTGTCACGGTTCTCTCAAACGGGTAGGTCAGGGGGCGGGAGCTACTCCGTTGAGAGGTTTTCGGCTTCGAGAGCCTTCAAGTTGTAGATGAGGAGATTGCGCCCATCGATCTTCAGGATTCCCTCGGCCTGCAAGCGAGAGAGATTACGGGATACCAATTCGCGGACCGTGCCAATTTGTGCTGCCAGCTCCTGGTTGGTGATGGGGAGAGTAATTTCCACACCCTCGGCGGTCCGCTTGGCGGACTTCTGGGCAAGTCGGAAGATATAGGAAGCAAGCCTGTGGCGAACAGTGGTGAATGACAGTTCTTCAATGATTCCCACCAAGCGCCGAAGGCGCGCACCAACGACCCGCAAGACCTTGAGAGGAACCTGGGGATGAGCAAGGCAGAGCGCCTGAAAATCCTGCTTGCTCACAAAAAGCAGGGTGGCGTCGCCGGCCGCGGCTGCCGACGCTGGGTAGGCGCCTCCATCGAAGACAGGAATCTCGGCGATGGAACTGCCCGGGCCATCAATGCTAAGTACTTGTTCGCGCCCGGTCGGGGAGCTCTTGTATATGCGGACGTTACCAGACTTAACCACGTAAAGTCCCGAGCAAGGTTCACCTTCGCCAAATACCATCTCTCCTGCCGAGTACTGGCGGGGAACGATACGCTGGGTTAGGAAACCCAACTCGTTTTCCGTGAGCCCGGAGAAGATTGGAACCTTCGCCAGCGTTTGCCCCAGTTTATTCGTGGAGTCCGGCACGTCGAATATTGTACCAGAGCACGTCGGTCAGTAAGAATTTGTGTTCACCTGTCCGGCCGTCGTTGTCGAAATCGGCGATGGTGGGCGAATAGCCAGCCATCGGAATGCTGACCCAAGCAATCCCACTGCGTTCTGTGATGTCCTCAAACTCACCGTCCCCCAGATTCCGGAACACTGGAAATGTCTCTTTGTCGAGCGCCACGAAAGTAATGTCCGGATAACCGTCGTTGTGGTCATCGCCGACGGCTACAGCGTTGTCGAAACCTACCCCTGCCAGACCGGCCTTTTCGGTGACATCCTTGAAGTTGCCTTTACTGTCGTTTTCGAAGAGCCGGTCGGAATACCTCGCGGAAGTTTTTTTCAGCGTCCGGATATCCTCGCGCCTCGTGGTATACTGCCCGTCTGACTACGCAAAGGTGGGGAGAACATGCCGAAGAAGGTGACTTTGAAGTTCCTGGCGGAGCGCCTGGGCCTCTCCAAATCAGCGGTCTCCAGCGTTCTCAATAACGCTCCCTTAGCCCGGAGCTTCGCCCCGGAGACCCGCGAGCGCATCTATAAAGCGGCGGAGGAGTATAAATATAAGCCAAACTACTTTGCCCGGTATCTGAACCACCAGCGCAGCTATCTCATTGGTGTGCTTTCGCCCGACCTGGCGGAAGGTTACAATGCCAACGTACTGGGAGGGATTGAGGATTACCTCCTCCAGAGCGACTACCGCTACTTTCTGGCCACTCACGAATGGTCGAACACCCGAATCGAACGAACCATACAGATGTTTCTCGAGCGGGGCGTAGATGGCCTCATCCTCATCAACACACCCCTCAGCTCAGAGGTGGATCTTCCGCTGGCGGTGATTGGCAACGCCAACACCGTTGAACGAGGCATCTCGATCGTCATCGACAATCACGCGGGAATTCGGCGTGCGCTCGAGCATCTGGTTTCCCTCGGCCACCGTAAAATCGCCTTCATCAAAGGCCACAAGGACAGTGCGGATACGGAGGACCGCTGGGACGCGTTCGTGACCGCGGCGGGGAGCCTCTCCATAAAGGTGGACCCCAGACTGGTCGTGCAACTGGAAAGGCTTGGCGCCCAGCAGATCTCCGCCATCGAAGAGGGCGCGTCCTGCGCCCAACAGCTCCTCTCGCGTCAGCGCGATTTTACGGCGCTGATGGCCTTCAACGATAACTCCGCCATCGGCGCCATCAACCGCTTCCGCGAGCTCGGATGGCACATACCTCAGGATCTCTCCGTGGTAGGTTTTGACGACGTGGTCGCCGCCCGCATCGTTTATCCCGCGCTCACTACTGTTCAACAACCGCTGCAATTGATGGGGCAAATGGCCGCTCGCGAAGTCATCGACGCCATCACCAATGGCGTGAAGGATGAGAAACGGGTACTGACCCCACAGTTGGTCGTCCGCAATTCCACCGCCCCCGCACGTGCCACCCCCGCCAAGCACCTCTCCTAGGTCATGGAAATAGTTCTTGACAAAGCCGCGGCGTTGGAGTGAAATCTGGCTTCTTGAACCGGTTCAGGTCTCTTGTCTGAGGCCACGAGCCCACTCCCGATCAGATCAGTAACGGAGAATCGCGTGAGCGCACGGGCGAGCGGCGGGTTGGCGGAGGGAACGAAAACTGAAAGCAGTAAGCTCACATTCCTTGAAAAAGTCGGCTACGGCGTCGGCGACACGGCCTCGAACTTCTACTGGCAAACCTTTCTGAACTTTCTCTCCTACTTCTATACAGACGTTTTTGGCCTCAGCGCCGCCGCCACCGGCACCATGTTCCTGGTGGTCCGTATTCCGGACACCTGCATTGACCCGGTGATGGGTGTGATTGCGGACCGCACCCAGACGCGCTGGGGGCATTATCGACCTTACTTGTTGTGGGGATGCCTGCCGATGGCGTTGGTCGGGGTGGCGATGTGTACCACTCCCAACCTGGGACCGCAGGGCAAGCTGACTTACGCCTATGTGACCTACGGCTTGATCATGCTGGCGTACACGTTCATCAATATTCCTTACAGCGCGCTGATGGGAGTGATTTCGCCAAACTCCCTGGAACGAACCAGCGTCTCGAGCTACCGCTTCGTGCTCGCGTACGGCGGCCTCTTCATGGTTCAGGGGCTCACCATTCCGATGGTGAAGCGCTTCGGCCACGGCAACGACCAGCGGGGCTTCCAGTTAGCGATGGTCGTCTATGGAATCCTGGCCATCGCGCTGTTTCTCGTAACCTTCTTCACCACCCGCGAACGTGTCCAGACAGCCCACCGGCCGGGCGACGCGCTGAAGGACGATCTGCGGGATCTGCTGAAGAATTTGCCCTGGGTGATGGTGTGCTTTATCGGAGTATTCGCGGTCTTCTTTATCTCTCTCCGCATGGGCGCCATCCTCTACTACTTCAAGTATTGCGTCGTCGAGCCCGGGCACTTCTACCATTTTGAGCGCGCGTTTCTGGGACAGCACGTTAAGGTTGACCTCGGGGCCGAGGCCCTCGCCTCGTGGTTCATGGTGATGGGAACCGTGGGCGTGATCTTCGGCGCGGCGATGGCGCGGCCCCTTTCGACGCTGCTGGGCGGCAAACGACGCGCCTATATCATATTGATGACGCTCGCAAGTGCGCTTACCGTGCTCTTCTATTTTGTTCCGCTCACCAGCATTCCCCTTATTTTCGCCACCCACATCGCAATTTCGACGCTGTTCGCCCCCACCTCGCCGCTGCTCTGGGCCTTCTACGCCGACACGGCGGATTACTCAGAGTGGAAGACCGGACGCCGCGCGACGGGGTTGGTGTTCTCGGCCGCCTCGTTCTCTCAGAAGTTGGGCTGGGCAGCGGGGAGTTCCCTCTTTCTCTGGCTGATGGGCTACATCGGATTCAAGGCCAACGTGGCACAGCCTCTGCATGTACAGACCGGCATACGTTACATGATGAGCTTTTTCCCCGCGATCGTCGGCTTCCTGTCAGCCGCGGCGGTGTTATTTTACAAATTGGACGATACGACGATGGTACAGATCGAACAGGATCTCAAGCAGCGCAGAACTTTGCAGTAGGCCGCCGGCCCGTTGTCGTCATCCAGTTAAGAGGCAGAATGAGTAGCTCGGCGCGGCTGAGCCGCACTTCAAATTCCACAGTGCAAGATCCAGGAATGGCGGCTAGAAGGGCTCCTGGGAGGTAAAATCTTTGCGCGCGAGGAAGAAAATCAGCAGTGCAAAGGCGCTCGCCGCCGGGCGGAAGGCCCCTGTCTCTGCCGGAGTTGTTGAGGGCTCCTTCGTCGATCTTGGAGGGGAACGGTTCTATCGCCTTGCGCACTACGATGCCATTCCGCCCTTCTTCATGAGTATCGTCAGTGACTCGGATCACTGGCTTTTCATTTCCAGCAACGGCGGCCTGACGGCGGGCCGAATAGATCCTGACCACGCGCTGTTTCCCTATTATCCCGAGGATCGTATCCACGATAGCTGCGAGCACACGGGAAGCAAGACCATCGTTCGCGTCATCGAAGACGGCGAAGACGCGCTCTGGGAGCCGTTCTCAGGCCGATGCGACGTGCGCCATCGTGTCTCGCGCCACCTTTATAAAAGCGCCTACGGAAACAAGATCATCTTCGAAGAAGTGAACCGTGATCTTGGCTTGACGTTCTCCTATGGGTGGATGACGAGCGAGCGCTTCGGGTTCGTCCGGCCTGCCCGGCTGGTGAATCGCCGCGCCCGGCCGGTCACGGTTGAGCTCCTCGATGGTATTCAAAACGTTTTGCCCTGCGGCGTTACGCGGCGATTCCAGTTGGAATACAGCACGCTCGTCGATGGCTACAAGCGCACCGAACTGGAGCCGACGACAGGCCTTGTTCTCTTTCGTCTGTCGTCGATTCCGGTGGACAAGCCGGAACCCAGCGAAGCGCTACGCGTCAACACCGCCTGGTCGGTGGGGCTCGATCCTGAGGCGCGGCTTCTTTCCAGCGTTCAACTCGACGCGTTTCGCTGCGGGCACGCCGTTACGCAGGAGACGGACATCCAGGGGCGCCGCGGCGCCTGTTTTCTGAAGGCTTCGCTTGTTTTGCCCGCCCGGGGCGAGAAGCAATGGAAGATCGTCGCCGAAGTCAACCAGGACACGGCAGGCGTGAAGTCTGCGCTCCACGATCTCCAGTCCATCGAGAACATTGGGGCGCAGATTGATGAGGACGTTGCGCGTGGCACCCGGAACCTGGTGAGAACCGTGGCTGCGGCTGATGGACTCCAGCTAACTCAGGACGAGCCGGCCGTCTGGCGCCATTATTCAAGCACTCTCTTCAACGTAATGCGCGGCGGGATTCCGGACCATAACTACTGTGTTTCGGCTGCGCATCTAAAGCTGTTCATCTCGAAGGCCAATCGGCAGGTTGCACAGAAGCACAAGGAATTTCTCGAGGGATTACCGGAGTCGCTCTCGCACAGGGTTCTCCTCGAAAGAGTGTGCGAACGGCGTGATCCGGACTTGGCGCGCCTTGCCCATGAGTATCTGCCGCTCACTTTCAGCCGCCGCCACGGCGACCCGAGCCGCCCGTGGAACAGCTTCGAGATCAAAGTCAAGGATGAGCGCGGTTGCAGGGCGTTGAACTACCAGGGAAACTGGCGTGACATCTTTCAGAACTGGGAAGCCCTCAGCCTGTCGTATCCCGGCTTTATCGAAAGCATGATCTATAAGTTCCTGGACTCCTCCACCGCAGATGGTTATAACCCTTACCGCATCTCCAGCGACGGATACGAGTGGGAAACCGTTGATCCGCATGATCCCTGGTCGTATATCGGCTACTGGGGAGATCACCAGGTCATCTATCTGCTGAAGTTGCTCGAGCAGGCGAGGCGGCACTATCCGGACCGGTTGCGACAGCTGCTGTCGCGCGCCGAATTCTCCTATGCGAACGTCCCGTATCGCATCTTGCCCTATGCGTCGTTGCTTGCTGATTCGCGGAACACCATTGTTTTTGACAGCGTGGCGCATCGGAAGACCATGGACCGCTCGGCGGAGATTGGAGCGGACGGAAAAGCGTTGCTTACTCGCGACCGTCAGCTTGCTCGAGCGAACCTGGCGGAGAAGATTCTTCTCGTGATTCTGGCCAAGCTTGCGAACTACGTTCCCGAAGCCGGCATATGGATGAATACGCAGCGGCCCGAGTGGAACGATGCGAATAACGCGCTCGTCGGCGCGGGCGCTTCCATGGTTACCCTGTACTATCTGCGCCGCTTCCTGGTTTTCACTCGCGAACTGCTGGCCCAGGAACAAGGAGGAGAAATTGAGCTGTCCGCGGAACTGGCAGAGCTTTTCGGCCAAGTCTTCGACGCGCTGCAACGCTTCCTGCCGCTCCTCACTGGCCCCATCTCAGACCGCCAGCGCAAGGCGATTCTGGACGAGCTAGGAAGCGCCGGATCGATCTATCGGGAGAAGCTCTACGTGCAAGGTCTTTCCGGAGAGCGCCGCGGCGTATCAGTTGCGCGTTTACGGTCGTTTTGCGATTCCGCTTTGCAGCATCTAGATCATTCCGTCCACGCCAATCGCCGGAACGATGGGCTCTACCATTCGTACAATCTGATGACCATCGCGGCAGACTCGATCAGGATTCGGACGCTGCACGAGATGTTGGAGGGCCAGGTCGCGGTGCTGAGTTCGGGAGCGCTCACGCCCGCCGAGAGCGTAGCGCTGCTCGAAGCGCTTGGAAAAAGCAGCCTCTACCGCCCCGACCAGGCGAGCTATATTCTCTATCCTAACCGCCCGCTGCCCTGCTTTTTCCAGAAGAACAACGTTCCGCAGTGCGAAGTCGAGAAGTCGGAGCTGCTGATCGCCATGCTGGAGCGGGACGATCGCCGCATCGTGGCTCGTGACGTTGAAGGTGGTTTTCACTTTAATGCCTCGTTTTCCAGCGTGGAGAATCTCAAGCAAGCGCTTCGCGAGCTGAAGAAGAGCGGCCTCGGTCAGCTTGCAAAAGCTGAGGAACCACAGATTCTTCACCTCTACGAGAAGGTTTTCGATCATCAATCGTTCACCGGGCGCTCCGGCACGTTCTACAAGTACGAGGGATTGGGGTGCATTTACTGGCACATGGTCTCTAAGTTGCTCCTGGCTGTGCGGGAGGCGTTGGAGCGTGCCGTCGCGAGCGGCGCGGATGAGTCCGTCCTTCGACAACTCCGAGCTCATTACAACCGCCTTTATGACGGCCTGGGAATACACAAGTCTCCAGCCGTCTTCGGGGCGATTCCCACTGACCCGTATTCGCACACTCCCGCATTCGCTGGGGCACAGCAGCCGGGGATGACCGGCCAAGTGAAAGAAGACTTCATCGCTCGCATGGGCGAAATGGGCATTCATGTTGAAAACGGTGAGCTTGCTTTCGTTCCCGAGCATATCTGCAGGACGGAGTTCCTTGCCGAGCCCAAAACGTTCCACTGTTGGGATGTCAAAGGCAACCCCAAAGCGCTAAAGCTGGATCGGGGCACGGTGGCCTTTACTTACTGTCAGGTTCCGGTGGTGGCGCACCGAAGCGGCCCGCGGCGCATCCAGGTGACTTTTGCCGACGGAACATCGCAGACTGTCGATGGACTTAAGCTGGATGCGGCGATGAGCGCGGCCGTCTTCGACCGATCGGACAGGATCCAACGGCTCGAGGTGTTCTATGATTTGGCATGACCGAGCGCCGGCCGCGCCAGTTCCGGCACTGAGCAATCGCCGCCCCGAGTGTCCGGACGTTGAAATTGCCTACGTCTGTGCTTTTCGTGCTGGCGATGACAGCGCCGGCGCGGCTGGTTTGCAGAAACACATTTCCGTCCAGGCCTGAGCGGCCATCGGCAAGAGAAACGTAAGAGCTTGCGCCGGCGACACGCTGCAAAAGAAAGGCTGTGCCTGCAGCGCGATCAAAGGCCACGAGGTCGTCGGTCCGAGGGGCGAACGCCATGCCCTGCAAGTCTCCCGCAGTGTAAAGTAATCGCGGCAAGCCCAGTTGCGGGAGCACGTAAACTGCGTTGTGGACAGTCCCTTCCAGCAGTGTGGCCCCGTCGTCAGCGACTGCCAGGTACCGCACTTCATCCGGCAGATCGCTCTCAGGGACAACACGGCTTTTCGGCGCCGCCTCCGGATGCGCAACAATCTGGCCCTGCTCGGGGTAGCGCGTAGCCTCGGTTTTTTGGCTCGCGGCGGGAGGAGTGGTCTGAGGCCCCGGCAAGAGCGCCCGCGCCGCTCCGTGGGCGGTCATCTGCCGCTTTTCAAGTCCTGAACAGCCGCGCGGACTTTGGGAATCAGCGCGCTGTAATCCTTGGCCGAAGCCTTGGCGAGGAATTGTTGGTAATACCGCAGAGCCTCGGTCTTGTCTCCGGCCTTGTCACAGAGTACGCCCAGGTTCAAGAGCGGCTCAACCTCGGCGGAGTTCAGCTCGATGGCCTTTTCAAAGTCGCGCCGCGCGGCGTCGGCGTCACCGCGCTGGATGGCCACCAGGCCCAGGCCGTTATACGCTCCGCTGAAATGATCGTTCTGGAGGACGATAGCTTTGAAAGCCCTCTCCGCCTCATCCACGCGGCCCAACTGAAGTTCCGCGGTGCCCAGGTTGCGCAGGTTGTCGAGGTTCGTGGGATCGGCCTGCCTCGCCTGGGTCATGGCGTCCAATGCCTTATCGAGCTTGTGGAGACGCAGGTAGAGCTTACCCAGTCGTGCATAAAAGGTCTCGGTGAGCATGTGCAGCTTGATCCCGTCCTCGTAAGCCTTGACAGCCTGGTCGAGCTGGCCTGCGCGCTCATAGGCTGCGCCGAGCTCAATGCGAGCCCGGGGATTACCGGGGTCGAGGCGGACCGCTTGCTCCATGGTCTGTGCGGCGCGTGCGTTGTCACCCGCATCAAGGAAGGCCTCCGCTCGCTGGGTGAGCTCGAGAACCGGGATGCGGTCTTTGGGGTCAGTGGCGTCCGAGCCCAGTTGGATCTCACGCGATCCACCCCCTCCGACGTACCCCAGTGACTCCAGCTCTCTGCGCGTCTTCTCATCCAGGGGGACCGTCGTGAGGTTTTCCGCCTTGCCTTGCGTGCCGGCGATTTTCCAGATGAGCTTTTGGAACTGGTCGGCGTCCACTGGATGCTGCGCGATCAAGTTCTTGAGTTCGCCGGGGTCCCGGCGCAAGTCATAGAGCTCGGGGTGCGGCGCCAGGATGTACTTCCACCCGTCTGTCCGCATGGCACGAAGTTCCGACCATCCCATGTAGGTTCGTGGATAAAGCGTTTCGCCGTAAGAGTAACCCGACCGCACGTGCGTTCCCTGACGTAGGAGCGGCCAGAGGCTGACGCCCTGCGCTTCCGGCGACGGTGCCAGGTGCAGGAATTCCATCGCAGTGGGATGGATGTCGATCGACCGCACCTGGTCTTCGATCACTTTGCCCTGCGGAAGGTCAGGACCGGCTATCATGAGCGGAATGTGGAGGGTCGCGTCATAAAGGAAAATGCCATGCGCGGCTTCGCCATGCTCGCCCAGGCTTTCGCCGTGATCCGCCATGGCGATGATCAGGGTGCGCGAGGCGAGCCCCATTTGGTCGAGGCCATCGAGCAGGCGCCCGACCTGCTCGTCCATGTAGGCAATCTCCCCGTCGTAAGGGCTTTTCGCATACTGGCGCTTATAAGGCTCGGGAGGGTCGTACGGCGCGTGAGGGTCGTAGTAGTGCGCCCATAGGAAAAACTTCCGCTGGCCATTCTGCTTGAGCCAGTCGAGGGCGTGATCGGTGACCACGCTGGCACGCCGCTCCGCAAAAACGCCGGGCAGTTTTCCCTCCTCGGTCTGCGGCCCCATGTCATCGTCATAGGTGTCAAAACCCTGCGAGAGGCCGAACTGCCTGGCGACGGCGAGCGAGCCCATAAAGGCTGCGGTGGCAAACCCCGCAGCATGGGCCAGAGATGAGATGGTGGGATGAGATGGGTTGAGAACAAAACCACCCATGTCGCGCAAGCCATGTACGGGTGGATATGCGCCCGTCATGATGCAGGCGTGAGAAGGCAAGGTAAGGGGTACTTGAGCTGTAGCGTGCGCGAACCGCACGCCCCGCGTTGCCAGCGCATCCAGGTGGGGAGTCTTGGCTTTTCCGGGATGGTAACAGCTCAGGTGGTCGGCGCGAGTGGTGTCAAGAGTGATAAGCAAAACGTTGGCGTCGCGCGGCTCGAGGCGGGCTTGTTCCGGCGCATGGCGGCAAGCGCCGAGGAATACCAGAAGTCCCGCCACAAGCGCCAAGCCCAGGGGGGGAGTTCGATAGGGCAACGCCTTGGTCCTTTGCCGACGCATAATCGCCCTTCATATTACACCGAATCAGGCGGTTCCGCGCCATAGCAAGACTGTACTCTGCGTCCGCCGGCGGAGTATGCTATGCGGAGGTTGCCGCGGCTTTCTCGTCCACACCCCGAAGGGGGAGGACCCGCGGCGATCAGATCCTGGAGGTGAACGGCGGGTGAAGGCTGGGGCCCTTGCCCTCGTGTTCGTTTGGCTTTGCGCTGCGGCGTACGTCGCCGGGCAAGCCGGTGCTCCGCCCGGGCCCGGCGCCTCGCGGATGACTCCCCCTGAGCCTCTCCTGGTCCAGGCGAGTTCGCTGGTGCGCGAAGGGAAACTGGACGAGGCGCTTCCCGTCATCCACCGGTTCCTCGAACAGCGGCCAAACTCCCCGGACGGACATGCCGTGCTCGGGTTCATCCTGTTCAAACAATCCCGACCTGCCGAGGCGCTCCGCGAGTATGGGGAAACCGCGAAGTTACGCCCGCCCTCTGCATTCGAGTGGAAAATCATGGGCCTGAGCGCTGCGATGCTCAAGGACTATGCGAACGCCGACCTGTGGCTCTCGCGATCCTTCCATCTGGATCCCCATGATCTCGAGACCTGCAATGATCTGGGGCAGGGCAAGTTCCTGCGGGAGAAATACAGCGAGTCCGTGAATGTTTTTCGCGAATGTTTGAAGCTGGACGCGAAGAACGTATATGCGGAGAATGGCCTGGGCAGCGCCTATGAGCGCCTGGGCCGTTGGGATGAGGCAGCGGCAGCCTATCGGAAGATCATGGCGTGGCAATCGTCGAAAGCGGCGCCAGACGCCACACCCTATTGGAATCTCGGCCGCGTCCTCCAGAAGCAGAACAAACCCCAGGAGGCCGTGCAATACCTGACGCGCGCCGTCGAACTGGCGCCAGACCAAGCCGAGGTGCGGACACGGCAGTTCCTCGAGACCACTGGGGATGCCGGGAACGGTCATGCCTTGCTGGGATTCATCCGCTACACCGAGCAGCGCTGGCAGGAGTCGCGCGCCGAATTCGAAGAGGCGACCAAATACCGTGATCTCTCCGCGGTGGAGCTCAAGATGCTGGGGCTTGATTGCCTGGCGCTGTACCTTTACGGCGACGCCGATAAGTGGCTCACTCGCTCCCTGGAAATGGAGCCTGGCGATGCCGGCGCCTGGCAAGCGCTGGGAGAGGTCAGGACGAACGAGCAACAATTCGAGGCGGCTATCCAGGCCTATCAGCGTTCTCTCGCGCTCGTCCCGCGGGTGGTTACCGCCGAAACCAGCATGGGGTGGTGCGAAGAGTTGTTGAGCCGATTGGAGGACGCCGCGACGGCATACAGGACCGCCATAGGCTGGGAAGTGTCGAAGCCGGACGATCCCACGCCGTACCTTGGCCTCGGCCGCGTGCTGCTGAAAAAGAATCGGCCGGCAGAGGCTTTGCCTTATCTTCGGCAGGCGGTCCAGATGGAGCCGGCCTCGGCCGAGGCGCATGAAGAGCTGGGGAAAGCCTACTCCCTTGTAAATGAGCTCGCCGCCGCTCAACAGGAGATCGAGAAAGCCATGGAGCTTGCTCCCAAGGTGGTGCGTCTGCACTTCATGCTGGGACAGCTCTACCGCAGAACCGGCCAAATGGAGAAGGCCAAGGCGGAACTCGATTCCTACGCGGCCAGCGTGGGCACGCATTCGACTCCCGATCAGGACCCGAGGTGATATGAGCATCCGGCACGCCGCGACCGCTGCCGCACTCTTTGCGCTTTGTCTCTGGTTTCTGGCCGCGAGGGCAAAGCCCGGCCTGCCCGCGGAGCATCCGGATGTGGTGCCGGCGAACTTTGTAGACGTGACTTCCGCGGCCGGCGTGCAGTTCCACCATTACGCCTCCCAGACCGCCAAGAAATACATGCTGGAGATCATGGGCTCCGGTGTGGCCCTGTTCGACTTCGACAATGACGGCCGGCTGGACATTTTCCTGGTGAACGGCGCGCCCATCAGCGACCCCACCCCGGCGGGCACCATCCCGCGCAAGTCCGACCCCAAATACTGGCATCGCCTGTACCACCAGAAACCCGACGGTACGTTCGAAGACGTTACCGAGCGAGCGGGTGTGCAGGGGAAGGGTTACGGATACGGAGTGGCAGTAGGTGATTACGACAACGACGGTTTCGAAGACTTATTTGTCACCGAATATGGCGGCAACCGGCTCTACCACAACAATGGCAACGGGACCTTTACGGATGTCACGGAAAAGGCGGGCGTGGGCGGCAGCGGTTGGTCCACCAGCGCCGCTTGGGTGGACCTCGATAACGACGGCTTCCTCGATCTCGTGGTCCTTCGTTACGTGCAGTGGGATTTCGAAGACCGCGTGTGCCTGGTCAATGGGACTCTGCGGACCTACTGCCGGCCCGACAGTTTTGCGCCCATCGAACCGTTGGTTTATCACAACAACGGGGACGGCACGTTTACCGAGGTGTCGCGCCAGATAGGACTTGACAAGCCGGGCAAGGGCTTGGGGATTGCGATCGCGGATTACGACCGCGATGGGCGCGTCGACGTCTATGTGGCCAATGACTCCATGCCGGGGTTCCTGTACCACAACAAAGGCAATGGCACTTTTGAGGAAGTTGCCCTATTGGCAGGTGTGGGTGTGACGGACAGCGGGCGCACCTATGCGGGCATGGGTGTTGACTTTGCCGACTACAACAACGACGGATTGCCGGACCTGGCAGTGGCCGACCTGGCCTTCGACAAGTACGCGCTTTACGAAAATGAAGGCAAGGGTTTCTTTAGGTATGCCACGGATGCGACCGGACTCGGCAACATCACCATGCAGCATTCAGGCATGGGTTTGCACTTTATCGATTATGACAACGACGGCCGCAAAGACCTGCTGGTCTCGCAAGGCCACGTGATGGACACCGTTGACCAGGTCAGTCACAACCTCCACTACCGCGAGCCGATCCTCCTTGTACGGAACACCCCCCAGGGCTTTGTGGATGTTTCGGCGGCATCCGGGGAAGTCTTCCGCCAAGCGTGGGCTGGCCGCGGCCTCGCGATTGGGGACATCAATAACGATGGCCGCGTGGACGCCGTGGTATCCACCAGCGAAGGCCCGGCTCACGTGCTGCTCAACCAAACCCCCACCTCGAATCATTGGCTGATCTTGAAGATGACGGGACACCGGAGCAATCGCGACGCCATCGGTGCGGAAGTCAAAGTGGTTACCGCTCGCGGCATGCAGATGGCCACGGTCACTACGGCCGGCAGTTATCTGTCTTCCAGCGACAAGCGGGTGCACTTCGGTCTGGGGCCGGAAACGAGCGCGCAGAAGGTGGAAATTCGCTGGCCCAGCGGGATCCTGCAAACCCTTCGCGACGTCAAGGCTGACCAGATTCTGGCGGTGGATGAGCCGCGGTGATCGCTATTGGGTCTGGATCGTCCCCGTCACCACCACTTCAAAGGCGCTGCCGGGAACTTGCTTTAGTTGATCAAGGTCCGTGTCGTCCCAGCTTGGATCGGGCGCTCCGGTGATAAACCAACTGCTGCCGTTGTCGGCCACCATCATGCCGTACTTCTTAAGTGCGGTCAGAATCACCAGTGATTGGCCGGTGTAGGAAGAGATGTCGTAGGAGGCCTTCAAGCGAAGACGCAAGCCCATGGGCGGCAAGGCAGGATTATTCGACTCGCTGGCATAGTGAGTTGCGGGATGGATGAAGCCCGTTTGAGTTGCGGATACGGTGAAGCGCAAGGCGTGTTTGATTTCGCCCGCCGCCACCTCGTCATAGCGCGCCAGGCCGGGTAGGATCGGCAACCCGGCGGCATCCGCGGAAGTCCAGCCATCGGGACGGAGCTTGTCGGAATAGAGGTTGAAGATCGCACCATTGGCGGCGGTCCAATTGTTATCGTTGGCGTCCTTAACGCCTTCCCACACTTCGTACAGCGTGCAGTTGTTGTGCGTCGGGTCGGCCAAAAGCGTCAGCACGTGGCGGTCGCCGGTGGAACTGCTGCCGCCCTCCACGGGGGCGTTGGGTGGGAAGGGATAGCAGCCGCTGGCGGAGGTTACGGTGCAGCCCGGCCCAGAGGATCCAAAGTCACTCTCAGAAGGATATTGGTTGAAAACTACGGACACCAGTGGCTGAGTGCTTGGCACCACAACGTACGGGATTCCGTAGGTGGGATCGCTGCCGAAGTCGGCATGCAGGAACTGCTTGTCCTGGTTGATGCTGGCGATGTACTGGTCCGAGTTCGGATCAACGCAGTAGTTCGAGACATCGGCGTTCCAGAGGTTATCCGTGGGAAACACCGGGCAACTGGAAATCGTGGGGCTGGTGCTGTAATCGGTGGAACTGCCGGTTGCGGCATTGCTGCAATTCGGCTGGGAAGGAGTCGGCGTCGGATTGGGAGAGGAAGAAGAACCGGAGCCGCAGGAAAGCAGGAAGAGCGTAGCCAGTGCGAGAGTTGTGCCGAAGGCACCTTGGAGTGCGGCGGCTTGACGCCGCCTTCGAATATCACAGACGGCAATAAGGACCCGAGTGCTGGAATGCCACCGAGTTCGAAGCGGAGCGAAGCCGCCGCACTCCAGGATGCCTTCGCTGCTTTCACTCGAGTTCTGATGGCCATTCAACATGGAGGTTGTCCGATGCTTTGAAAGCCCCAAAGGGGCGGTCTAACAAAGCCCAGGCCAACGGCCTGGGGCTCGAACGAGACCCCATCCTTCTCTGGGAGCAAGCCCTGCAAGGGCGAAATAACCCGGCATTGGCCTCTGCGGATCGTCCGCCCCCTCGAACAGGCCATCACGCCCCTTCAGGGCTAGCCAACGGCGCGGATTCCTCACCCAGGCCGTTGGCTTGGGCTTTGTAAGGCCGCCCCTTTGGGGCTTAAGGCGCCTTCGGCACTCATTAGAAAAAGGCGGCCCGCCACGGGGCGGGCCGCCGAGACCAAGTTCAGAAACCAACGATCAGAAGGTTATGTGCATACCCATTTGGATTGTACGCGGCCCATTCATCGGGCCCGTGATCAAGCCAAAGGTACCTCCGTTGGACGGAAGTCCGTCGCCCAGGGCCGGATCCGGGTCGCCTAGCCCCGTGCGGTTAAAGACGTTTTGGAAGTCCGCGCGGAGTTCGAGCTTAACCCGTTCGGTAATTTGCGTGTCCTTGACGAGACCGAAGTCCTCCGCTTCGTGACCAGGCCCCCGGACATTCGGCAGGAGCGGCGGGGCCGTTCCCAGCCGCAGCGGGAAGCCATTGTTGGGTGATGTGGGTACATCGACGAACGCTGCGGGGTTGAGCAAGGCAGTCCCGTTAGTGACGGCCCCCGCTGCATTATACGCAAGGAGGGCGTTCAACCCTACGGGCTTGACGGTCTCGGGGACGCCGGAAAGGACGTCCGGCCGGATCGTTGGGGTGATGGAAGAGGACAAAGCCGAGCCGATGGCCACGGGGGTCCCCGAGCCGTAACGTTGAATGGCCGTCAACTGCCACCCGGAAAAGATCCGGTCCGCCAAGCCGCTCGCATGCAACCACCTCTGGCCGTGGCCGAGGGGCAACGCGTAGATCCAGGTCAATTTCAGGGATTGCGGGTAGTCAAAGGACACAATGCTTTTCTCCAATTTCCGGTTGTAGAGGTCCTGAATGTACACGTTGTAGTACCGCATGGCGCTGGCGCTGTCCGAGATGTTCTTGGAGAGAGTGTAGGCGCCGATGAACGTCAGGCCGTGCG